>Ga0105047_10013037_pt1 | contig 13324 bp, 10 predicted proteins | sample MAT04_FD_78384 | JGI IMG/M metagenome (GOLD analysis project Ga0105047, IMG submission 78384) | Freshwater microbial communities from Lake Fryxell liftoff mats and glacier meltwater in Antarctica - MAT-04 (megahit assembly) | ecosystem: Environmental > Aquatic > Freshwater > Ice > Liftoff...
GTCGCTGACTTTTGTGTTTTTGACAATGGATTTTCAAAAATACACTGCCTGAGCAGTTACGTTGAAGTTATACTTTCCGGCCTGGGCAATATGCACATCTGCCAGGTTACTAGCGTCCAACTGTGGAGGTAGGTTATCCGGGCGCACGACCGCGATATGACCGGGGTCGGAAGCCAACACAGGTTTGCCCGCCAGTAAATATTCGTGCATCAACTGCAGGTCTGTCGGGTTGTTCGGATCGATCTTTTTCCAGCCTTGCTGTTCCTGATTGAGCCAGGTATTCAAATCCTTGGCATTAGCGGTCATTGGGTCGGTGTCTTTGGAGTTGCCTGCGCCTTGGCCAAGTTCGCCTTTGGTGGGCAGCGGCGCGCCCATGGCGCGCATCACATCCCCGGCATAGATATTGCAGCGCGTATCCTGCAACCCGGCTCCGCCAATCTGGTAACGTTCGGGATAGCTATAGGCAACATCAAACTGTTCAATAATAGCCTTGTAGGCCTCCAGACTGCGCTGCTCTGCCGAATTTCTGTAAGGTGCGTCCACCTGTTTCCACGGGCTGTGCATACCCGGATCCTTAATTTTGGGCGGCATGGCTGGATAAACATAAACCGGCGCTTCCTTTTGGGGTTCATCCACCGGTTTTGAATCCAGCGGACCAAGCTCAACCGCATCCGGAGCTTTTTGAACATCCAAGGGTTTTATATCAGGCTTAAAACCAATACAGGCTGAAAGTGAGAAGAAATTTATTATGATAAGTGCAAAAAGAAAAGTCTTGCGAAAGCCCATGCCGGTCGCCCCATTTGGAAGAACGGGCTATTCATAACTACAGTGAATAGCCCGTTCTATTTGAAAATGACTAACCGCCAGCGGCGCCAGCGGCGGCTGCGCGGGCAGCCTCGTCCAACTCGCGGAAGTTCTTCGCAACACTCATTAGATACTGATTGATGCTGTTCAGCGTATTGCTGTAATTCTCCAGGCGAACGATCCAGTCACCATAGGTCTGTTCGAACTGTGTCTGCGCCGGGCCATCCCAGGCGGCATCCAGTTCACTGTTGATCGAGCGCAAGCGGGTCAGCAGGTCGGCCACAGTGCCATCGCGTTCGGCTTTGATCTTGGCAGCCAACGATTCAACGGTCTCGACTTCTATTCTTAAATTAGGCATTATTTAATCTCCTTGTGTAGGTTTTTATGGATGGGAAGAATAATTGGAAGATACCAAGTGAAATTCGTCATTTATTTTAAGAAAACCCTCCTTGAAATGAACTGAACAGCTTTTTGTTTGCACAAATTACTCTCATTAATTTACCGGATTTCACGACAAGAGTCAATACGGAAACGCATTAAAAACGCATGATAATTGTCATCATTACTTTACAAAAACGTAATTTCTGCCCAATAGTCTTTCCGCTGTTGGCGAAAGATATTGCGAACAGATACTGGGCTGCGATTTCAATCATGAGACGACAAAAAAAACTGGCTGACAAATACAGCTATGTGATGATTGTCACCAATGCTTTACAAAAATGTAATTTTTATGGCAAAGTATAATTTTTAAGCCGCTATTTGTGTTAATATAGATGTATGATTACTTTTTATTAAAAGGGTGGTTTTGTTAATATGGAAAATATTCCCGCCACTTTGCAAATTCCAAAACAAAAGCTTGAATGGGATTTATCCTTACCGGTGGATGTCCCCATCTCTGTTCTTTTGCCACAAATTATTAAGCAAAAATGCGGATCAGCTGATTTTCTGGGTGATGTCTGGCAAATCAAAATTCGCGATAGCGGCGATTTTATAAAACCAGAACTAACTTTTGGCTCTGCCGGCATTTTGCCAGGTGACATTCTGGTGATTCAAGCCAGCATCGGGAATGTCCCTGATTTTTCCAAGACGGAAGTACTTGCGAATGCCCGGGCAGTACTGATAGGTGAGTCGAAATCCTTCCCTGTAAATCAAAAACTTATCCTGATTGGTAGAATGAACAGGCAAAGTGGTATTTTCCCCGAAATTGACCTGACGAGCCTGGATAAGAATTCGAAAACATCCCGCCAACATGCCCAAATCATTGTTAACAAAGATTCATACATTATCCGTGATCTGAAAAGTAAAAACGGCACATTTGTGAATGGTGAAAAACTAGAACCGGATGCAAGGCGCGAACTTTCTCCCGGCGATATTATTCGCTTTGGTGGTGATGGAACAGGCGTGGTCATGAAATTTCAGAAAAACTCGTGAGGTTGATATGCATAATAAAAGGGTTTCCCATTGGGGTCTTTTTCTTCAGGTTATCATTGTCTTTGGGTTTCTTTTAGGGATTATCCTGCCCGTTGCGGTTAACTCGCAGTCTGGGATTACCACAGTCAAGATTACCGGTTCTGATTATTCAAAATTCCCCATTGTTTCAATCCAGGCACAAGTGCTTGACTCGGCCAATATGCCTGTTTCTTCATTAACCCCTTCCGAAATCAGCATATTGGAAGATAATGTTCCTCAAACCTTTGAACATCGCTCTGAAGACAAAGGGGTGCAGGTGGCCTTCGTTTTGGATCTGGGTTCAGGCATTTCCACCCCGGGTGCTACGGGAAGCAGCCGCATCTCGGAAATGAAAAGCATATTAACCGCTTATGCCGATCAAATGGGAGGCGGCGACCAACTCAGCATTTTCTCCATCACTGGCGACAAGACAATCCCTATTCTGAAGTTGGAATCAAACAAGGATTCGATTCGTGCTGCCATTGCCACTCTGACTGTGCCTGCCCAAATTCAAGATTCATTTGGGTTAAATGCAGTTTATACGGCCATTGAAGATCTAAGCCAGGCCAATAGTGGCCGGTCCCAGGCTGTTGTTTTTCTGTCGGGCGGAATTCAACGTGTGATCGCCAAATCATCAGAATCGGAAAAATTTGCGAACAGCAAGGGAATTTCTATTTATACGGTTCTTGTGCGTCCCTTTGAAACTGAAAGCACAACACCTCCTCTACGAGATTTGGCGACCAATACGAAAGGTCTTTATGCTCATTATTCAAAGCAAACGGATATCGATGAAATATTTAAAGCGCTGAGTAATAAGCGTGTGCAATATATATTTTCATACAGGGCCGCTTCGTCTACTCAAACAGAGCGTGTCGTTGAAGTTAAGATCAGCAATATAGATAAGGCGCCCAGAGATTATTTCAAATATACAGTGATATTAGCGCCTGCCCAAATAACGATTACACAACCTGTCTCCGGCACTCAGTTTTTACGTAAGTCAGAAGATGCTGCGACGCCAATTGACGCGGTTGAGCCAACGTCAACGGTTATTTCAGGGTACGCTTCATTTACGGATAATTATCCCAGGAATATTAAAACAGCCGAATTAATTATCGATGGCACCAGCGTATCTACTTTGACCGATCCTGGCACCGAGTGGAATTTTCCATGGGATTTGCGCTCATACAGAACATTTGGAGATCATAACCCGCAAATCACAATAAAAGTCACGGACGAACTAGGCATGGTTTCAACCAGTGACGCATCCGTTGTTTCAGTTGTTGTGGATGTGCCCAGCGACTGTACACATCTTAGTGGCGGTCCACGGTTGATTTGCGAGTCAAATAAAGTTGCTGGGGTTGCCGCCCTTGTCATCGCGCTGGTGACTTTTCTCCTGGTTGTCATCGGCGGCTTGATCCTTTATCGTAATCGCGAAAGGCTGATTCAAGTCGGTGGACAAATTGGCGAGGCTGCCAAGGGTCAATGGGAACGAATGACGGGCGGCGCAAAAGAAAAGCCATCCGCATATCTTACCGTCATGACGGAAATGTATAAACAGACCCTCGGTGAGAAAGTGGAAATCTATCGAAAATCAGATACACCTATCGGCCGCAACCCGATGACCAACAAAATTGTTATTCAGGATAATCGCGATGCACCGGAAGTGAGCAAGGAACACGTGATCCTTCGATATGATGCATCTGACCAACGTTGGTACATAAAGGATATGGATAGTACGAATGGCACAAAGGTCAACGCAGTTCCTCTTAAATCATTAAACGAGGAAGTGCTAGATGACGGCGCGGAAATCACTCTGGGACGATTGGCATATGGCGGTGTAAAGTTCCAATTCAATATTGTTTCCAGTGATGATACATATATGACTGAAGATGAAGACCGGATAACCCATTAATTTCTGTAGGCAAGATTGCATGAGGTCCTATGTTTTTCAGCAAATCAAACGAAATCAAGCGTGGTACTGAAGTCTATCCTTATGTGATTGATACCGTTATGCCCCAGGGCAGCGGTGGCATGGCGCAAATCTATATTGCCCACCAAAAAGGTAAAACAGAAAAGGTGGCTTTAAAAATCAGCAAAGGTGGTGATTCATCTTACGAAGAATCGCTCAGGGCAGAAGTGGTAGTCTTAAAAAAACTAAATAGTCCTGAAGGTCACCCGCATGTTATCAAAATTTTGACTATTCCGATTCCAAGCAAATATCCAAACCCGATGGCCCGCGCGATTAATCTTCCAGGGCAACCGTGGTATTATGCAATGGAATATCTTTCTGGTCTACCACTCTCATCTTATGTGAGAGGCTCCAAGGGACTGCCTGAAATCGTAGCGCTGACAGTAGTTATAAACATTGCATCTGCCCTGGCGCATGTTCATAAAGCGCAAATTGCGCACCTGGATGTGAAAACTGAAAACATTGTTATGCGCTTTCCGCTTAAGCGCGGTAACGCAATTGACCCTGTGTTGATTGATTTTGGCGTCGCGGCAAGTACTAAAGAAATTCAGACGGACTCCGGCTCGCTCGCCTTCATGCCACCAGAGAGATTGCAGCAAGTGAAGGCCATGGTCGCGCCCGAATATTCCGGGATACGTGTTACTCCAGACAAAGTGGACGTTTATGGATTGGGCGTTTCCTTCTTCGAAATGATGACAGGGCGCTTACCCTTTGGCGGATTTACCCGAAAAGGATTAACAACCGCGATATTGAAACATGAAATGACACGCCCGAAGATGTTGAGATCGGATATAACCGAGCGGACGGAAAGATTAATGCTGGCAATGTTGGAAAAAGACCCTCAACGGCGTCCTACGTTCGAAGAAATAATCGGATACATTAATCTGCCTGAAAAAACACAGCGACTAGATATGGACATACCCACCCCTCGTCATTAGAAAATTATTTCCAAGGAGCAAAGACAATGCCGCTGAATGAACTTATGTACAAAAACGATCTGGGCGATGTTGTTGTCGGGTGGGAACAATTTAAGGGCTCGCGAAAATCTCTCGAAGATCGCGTTGAAGCAAGGGTAATCAATCGCAGAGGCCCCGGATATCTTATATCCGTTATTGCTGACGGTATGGGGGGCGGTAATGAAGGTGAACTTGCGGCCCAAACAACCCTTGATGCCATCTTGGCTTATTGTGAGAATTCGCCATCCGAGAACATCGCTGAAATGCTTGTTGGTGCAATTTCATCAGCAAATACGAAAGTGTCGAGCAACCCGGCTTTGAATGGAGCCGGATCTACTGCGGTTGTTGTTGTTATTAAAAATAATACCCTTTATGTGGCTAATGTGGGGGATAGCAGGGCTTACCTTGTCAGAAATTCTGAGCTCTACCAATTAACAACTGATCATACTAAAGGCTACATGGCTTTGCGTGAGGGGAAACTGACATCCGAGGAAATAAAAAAATGGTCTAAACGAGATGATTTGGGGGTTTTTGTGGGACAACAATCCAGTATTGTTGTCGATACCCGGATTCGTTATGAAGGAAAGCAAATCGCAACGCTAGAACTTAAGCAAGGCGATGGAATTATTTTATGTTCGGATGGCTTGATCAAATCGCGCCCACAAAGTGACCAGCCTTTTGTGTACGATAAGGAAATAATCAGTTCATTCTTAAAGGAAAAACCTGCCGATGCTGCCAGTGTTTTGATATCTTTTGCCAGGGGTAGGCAGGTGGACGATAATGTATCTGTAATAGTGATTGGTGTTGGTACCGTTACCAGGCCACTGATAGTAGTGCCAGCGATGGATAAAAAGGTGATAGGCTTAGGGGTCGGTGCTGTAGCTATTCTTGTCCTGTTGATTTTTGTATCTGTCATTGCATCACAATTTTTCAAGGGCATTTCTTTTACTAAACCTACAGCAACAGTGGAAGTACGTTCTGGCTTTGCATATATCTCCAGAACGAGTGGGCAGGTTCAGTCACAAACAAAAGATGGTTGGGTCAGCCTTGCCCAGGGGGGCTATACTCAAATTGGCGCGGAATCCTTTATTAAATCCGATTCGGGTGGCATGGCCGTTTTGGATCTACCTGATGGTTCCACCATTTTCATTGGTCCTGACACGGTCATATCTTTAACGAGTGTCGCTGATCCCGCCGCCCAAACCAAAAATACGCTTATAACCATCAAAAGCGGTAAGCTGGTGGTTAAAGTATCTTTGCGTGCTGGAAACACCTTTGCCGTCCAGACAAATGATGGTCGCACCGCAAAGGTTGAGGGCACAGTGATGGGAGTTTTAATTACTCCTACCCGTTTTGAAGTGGATTGTTTCGAAGGTCATTGTTCCATCGGGACAAAAACAGCATCCCAATCTATTTCAGGTAATCAATATTCCGGGTTCGATGGGCAGTCTTTGGGGGAAGTAAAGGGTCCTGCCAGGTGTGAGGAGTGGAGAAAGAATTTCCCAAATCAAGATATTTTCGCGGAAATTGGAGTTTGTGTTCCTTCGACGCCTACACCCGCCCAATCGACTCTCACACCCGAGCCAACAATTAATGCTGAGGCAACCCGAGCCTGCAATGCATGGAAGAGTGACATACATAATTTCTTAAAGCCATGTCCTTAATGCGTCAAATACCGCAAACATTAATTAATGTAATAATAATATTCTGCATCACCTTCACGTTATACTTATTATCTTTCAATGGAATCCCCATTGGTAGTGATGAAGAACTCTATGCAAGTGCAGCACGCAATTTTGTACTTAATAATGATTTGAACGCTGGACAACTTTACGGCAATTTAAGATTAGAAGGAAACTATCATGGAGTGGAGCCAGCTTATCCTATACTGGCTTCGCTTTGGTATCGTTTAATAATACAGTTTCCAATTGGGCGATTGCAAGGTTTTTATTTCTTTCCGATATTTTGCATCAGTGCAGCAGCAGCGGTAATCGTAATTCTGGCGCGCCAATTGGGTTTTTCCCTTACGGCAAGTACTGTTGCAGGTATTATGTTCGGGTTGGGAACAATTGCCTGGCCTTACTCAAAATACCTTTTCAGGGAAACTTTGTTAGTTCTTCTATTTATGTTGTGCTGGTTATGTTTTGAAATTCTAATTCGAAAAGATCTAACGTTTTGGAAAATCTTCTTGTGGTCAGGCGCATTTGTCAGCTTAGTGGCGCTAAGCGTTTTGACAAAAATCACAGCAGTTTTTATCATTCCTGCCTTTATTATTATGTTCTTAACGAGGAAGATCAGCAACCGTAAATGGAATTTGAAATCCTGGTTCATTTTAGGCGCAGGTAGCATCGCGTTTTTGGCATTGGGAATGTTTTTATTGGCTCAAAAAACAACCGACATAAGCTTATTTTATCGGTATACTGGTTCTTTTATCGCCGATGCTATAGCCCGTTATCGCGGTACTTCTTACAATCACTTTTGGGAAGCGCTAATTGCTCCACTGGTAAGCCCATGGAAGGGGATATTTGTTTATTCCCCTCCATGTTTGTTCGCATTTCTTTCTATCTTTCAGAAAAATAATTGGAAATCTTTATACTTATTTATATTGCCTTTTGTGACAACTCTTGGCTTCTTAAGCATCCAGGCGTTAGCCTACAACAATGAGTGGTGGACAGCAACCTGGAGCTCACGTTTTTTATTGCCCGTTGTGCCATTGTTTATCATTGCTGCCCTACCCTGGTTGGAGACAACCTTACAGGAAAGAAACCAACTTAGGGTATTTATTTTTAGAATGGTCTCCGTAGTTGGTGTTTTGATCCAGATAGGGGCTGTAATATTTCATGCATCCAGCTATGACGGCATTCTTTTCAATGAATTTCAACAGGATTTTCCAGAAAAAATTATCTGGAGCATACCCCATATGCCCATTTGGGGACAATGGAAACTGGCATTAACCGGTACTGAACCGGCTCTGCTACTTTGGCGTGATTTTGCAGCCCAACCGACATTGGTTATTATGGTCACATTGGCCGGGTTCATTTTCGTAGCTGGAATGTTGTTTTTTTTGAAACAAAACTTGAAAGATGAACAGGTACATCAAAGTAATTATTCCCCGCTATTCACTTCTCTAGGAATTCAATTTTCTTTATTTGTTTTGGCACTTAATCTTTCAACGTACGACCCTTTTTATTTATCCTCGCATTCAAGTGATTTAAGAAAAATCTGTACTCAATTAAACCTAAATCAAGAATATCTTGATGCGGTAGTTGTAAAACCTTACACTGGAGATGTCTGGTATTATTTCATGAATAATGATTGCACAAAAACTGAATGGTTTTCACTGCCATTTGGATCCCAAATAGAATCATCTCCTGAGATAAAAGCTTTGGCTTATAATTTGTTTACTACTAGATTAATGATCTCAGATCGTGTCTGGTTGGTGAATCAGACCTGGAACAGCGAAGATGGGACTGATAAGATTTTTTCTAGCAACGGTTTTCATTTGATTTCACAAGAGCAATATTCTTTACCTGATAGTCAAATCATCTTTAGTCTTTATTCTCGGAAGTCAAAATAGACATGGATATTGCGGGGCTTATTTTTGTCTTTACCTTGATACTACCTGCATTAATACTTATATTGAGTGATTCTGTTTTACGCCTGGTATATCTGGCGGTTGTTTCATTACACCAGAACGAAGTTCCGAAAAAATCGATTGGCTATGCAAAGAAAGACCAAGCCAAAACCTTATATTTACTTCCAGTTCATAATGAAGATCAAATCATTGGCGGGACAATTTCAAGGTTAAAACAGGCGCTTAACGAACAAGAGCATGCGAAAATTTGTGTGATCGCAGACCAATGTTCAGACAAAACAGAAGAAATCGTATCTTTGGCTGGGATTCAAGTTTTTTCCCGTTCCAATGGCAAACCTGGAAAAGGCCCTGCACTATCCTGGTTTGCTTTAAATTATTTCGACGTAGTTGTCAGTACTGACATTATCATTATCTTAGACGCTGATTCAGTCATCGACAAATACTTTAATGAAAATATTTTGAAAGCTTTCAATCCTACAGTATATGTTGTTCAATCTTTTGTTTCACCGATTAATTCTGAGAACCATTTATTGGCTACACTTGCATCGTTTTCGGAATTATTGTCCCAGTACCTGGATGACATGACTCGCTCTATTCTTTCCTGGTCGGTACCTTTGCGGGGTACGGGCATGGCATTTCGATCCACTATATTTTGCTCGATATGTTCCGGGTTGGTTACCCAGGTTGATGACATAGAAATTTCTGTAAGGTTGGCTGGAAAGGGAATCACTGTTTTTTTTGCGCCTGAAGCAATAATATATGATCCGAAATCATCCAATATGCTTGGACTTGCGCGACAGAGGGGACGATGGCTAAAAGGCCAACGCCATGTTTTTTCCATAATGAAGGACGATTTAAGAAAATTGCTGTGGGCTGGGTTACCAGGGTGGTCCCTGATACAGGCATTGCTCTTTAAACCGAAAACTTTGCTTGTAACGATAAAAATTATGCTTGTATTTGTTTTGTGCTCTATAAATATCTACCCACTTCGTTATATTCTTGAGGCTGGCTTATTGGTTAGTGTTTTAATCGATTTGCTATATTATATTTTGGGCTTAAAATATGTTTCTGAGCCCAGGATGTACTTATCTGCTCTCCTGAAAGCCCCTATATATTTGGTACTATGGTTCGCTGGTTTGTTCTTTTCAATCATACCTGGGCATAAATGGTTAAGCTCTCGGGATTAAAGAGTGTATAACCAAGAATAGAGTAGTGTCAATGATATCCAAAGTCAGCCTATGGCAATCGCTAAACCCCTTTTTGATGCTGCGCAGTCTATGGAGCCATCGAAACTTGATTGGGCAATTAATTCGGAGAGAAGTAGGTCAGCGCTACCGCGGATCCTATTTGGGAATATTGTGGTCTTTCATTACACCCTTGCTTATGCTAATGATTTACACTTTTGTTTTTTCAGTGATATTTAAAAGTAGCTGGCAACCAGGTTCTGAAACACCTATCGGTGAATTTGCTTTGACTCTTTTTGCCGGGTTGGCGGCTTTTAACTTGTTTTCAGAAGTCGTTAATCGTGCGCCTACACTGATATTGATCGTACCAAATTATGTTAAAAAGGTAGTTTTTCCTTTAGAGATTTTGCCGATAGTAGCGGTTGGGTCTGCCTTGGTAAATTCACTGATTGCCGTATGTATGGTTGTTATAGGAAGGCTGTTTCTTATGGGGCGATTTTCACCAACGATTTTATTGTTACCCCTACCTTACTTATCGCTATGCCTGCTAAGCCTAGGACTTGGATGGTTTTTGGCATCTCTCGGTGTATATATACGTGATATTGGTTCTGGAATTAGTATAATCGTGCAGATGTTGTTTTTTTTGAGCCCGGTTTTTTACCCTGTCGACGCTGTGCCAGAATTCTATCGAAGGGTGATTTTAATCAATCCATTAACCTCAATTCTGACCGAATTCCGGCAATCTTTGTTGTGGGGGGAGGTATTCGATTTGCAAGCATGGGGATTGTGGCTGGTTTTCACAGTTTTGTTTGCTATGTTTGGGTATATTTGGTTTATGAAAACGAAAAAGGGTTTTGCCGATGTAATGTGAGGCTGGATAAAATATGGCTGCTACTGTTATAAATCGAAGCGAACAAGAAATAGTGCCACTTTCTGATGACGTTGTGATCTCGGTGCGGAATCTTGGCAAGATGTACACGCTTTATGATCATCCTCAGGACCGCCTGAAGCAATCTCTTTTTTGGCGGATGGGGCGTAATTATGGCCGACCCTTCTGGGCGCTGCAAGATGTTTCTTTTAATGTGCGGCGAGGAGAAACTATAGGAATCATTGGCAGAAATGGTAGTGGAAAAAGCACTTTACTTGAAATTATTGCAGGCATATTACAGCCTACAATAGGAGAGGTTCAGGTGCAGGGCCGTGTTGCTGCCCTGCTAGAATTGGGAAGCGGATTTAATCTGGAATATACCGGGCGTGAAAATATCTTTCTTAATGGCGCAATACTAGGATTAAGTCAGAAGGAAATAGAAAATAAGTATGACGAAATTGTATCGTTTGCTGACATTGGTGAATTTATTACACAGCCTGTAAAAGAATACTCAAGTGGCATGTCTTTACGGTTAGCGTTTGCGATTCAGGCTTGTATATTTCCAGATATTCTTATTGTAGATGAGGCTCTTTCTGTAGGAGATGTTTCTTTTCAGCGTAAGTGTTTTCGAAGATTGGAGGAACTTCACGACCGAGGCTCCTGCATTATATTAGTTTCTCATGATCTTAATGCTATTGTGAATGTATGCAGTAAAGCTTTGCTTATTAATAATGGTCTCATTGTATACGAAGGTGTTCCAACTGACGTTTGTGATAAATATCAAAAACTCTTGTTCGGCGAAGATGCACGTAACGCAGCACTTGAATATGGTGACGGCTCCGCGCAATTTGTGAAAGTTTGGTTTGAAAATGCGAGAGGGGAGTCAATTCAAACTATATCTCAGTCAGATGATATATTGTTTTGCTATCGAGTGAAGTTTAACAAAGCAATTCAAACCCCGGTATTTGGCTTAAGGGTCAGGAACGTGCAAGGCAGCGTAATTTCTTCAACAAATACCTATATATTAGGCCAGCAGACTGGGTTTTACAATCTAGATGATGAGGTCTCGGTCAAGTGGCGATTAAGTCTTCCTGTATTATCTGGATACTATTTCTTCTCGTGTGGTTGTTCATATCTTGATACAGATCGCTTTTTATGTAGGCAAGTCGATATATTAAAATTATTCATCGTTGGTAGGTTCAAGAATTCAGGGCTATTGGATACAACCAATCTTGCTTTTCTCCAAAAGGATAAGAACGATGGTTGAGCCATTCGCTGATAACTTAGTATTTATACTCTCGACACCAAGAGCGGGATCAACTCTGTTAGCAGCGATGTTGGGAAATCACAGTCAAACTTTGGCCCCACCAGAACCTTGGCTATTGTTGCCTTTACATGCCCTATTTTCGCCACAAGCTGAAATCATTGATACCTATGAACAATTCATGGCTCGCATTGCTTGGCATTCATATATGGATAGCGGCATTTTTGATAGTGCCGCACAACACTTTGCATTATCTGTATACGAGACATTACTTCAAAAATCCGGAAAAACGATCTTTATCGATAAGACTCCCAGATATTATCATATTCTACCGTGGTTGCAGCGGGTGTTCCCAACGGCTAAAAAAATATGGCTTCGAAGAAACCCACTAGCCGTAATCGCATCATGCAAATCAACTTGGGGCATTCCCGTCAATGAGATTCTCGGGAACCCTGTTTCGACAATCACTTTTGATATGACCATCAGTTTTTCTTTACTAACTCAGCATTTTTCTGAAGAAAGAGATACGAACTTTTCGATAAAATATGAAGATCTTGTTCAAGACTCAACCAATACGGTAGCCACACTTTGTAACTTTATGAATATCCCCATGGAACAGAATATGATAATGTATGGTTCCAACTTGAATATGAAGGATATATACATAAAAGCAGAAATGGGCGATAAAGCCGTCTTTCGTTATGCCCAACCCCATAAAGATTCGATAATGCGCTGGCATAAAGTATTATCCCCTGGCGAAGTGCGGTCCATATTATCTACTTTGGGACGGAAAATATTTGTCCGGCAAGGTTACGAAAAGGAATATTATGAGGCGGTCGTTTGGTCAAGGTTAGCAGATTCGGAAATTTCTGATGAAGGGAATTTAGCTCCTATCTTTAATGCTTATTATAATTTCGCGAGTGGGAACCAATTAAATTCCTTTGGGAAAAAACAGAACACAATTGCCAAAGATAATAATCGTTTACGGGATTTATTATCTTTGGCTGAATCTAATAGTTTGATACATTTATCCGATTTACAACGGTTGGGTAAATTACTTGAAGAATCAGAAGCCGACCGAGCCGAACGCCTGGTGGATATCCAGCGATTGGGAACATTGCTGGAAGAATCAGAATCTGACCGCGCTGCCCGATTGGTGGATATCCAGCGATTGGGAACATTGCTGGAAGAATCAGAATCTGACCGCGCCGCCCGCCTGGTGGAAATACAGCGAC
>Ga0105047_10013038_pt1 | contig 13324 bp, 12 predicted proteins | sample MAT04_FD_78384 | JGI IMG/M metagenome (GOLD analysis project Ga0105047, IMG submission 78384) | Freshwater microbial communities from Lake Fryxell liftoff mats and glacier meltwater in Antarctica - MAT-04 (megahit assembly) | ecosystem: Environmental > Aquatic > Freshwater > Ice > Liftoff...
CGACCCCGCGCCGGCGCCCGGCACCGGCTGGCGCGCCGAGCTGACGCTGGACTACCACCGCCGCGGTGCACGCACGGTTGCGCATGACGCCCACAGCGGCCCGCTGCGTGTGCTGCAGCCGCTGTACCCGGAAGGCGAGGGCATCTGCCACCACGTGCTGGTGCACCCGCCGGGTGGCCTGGTGGGCGGCGACGAACTGCACCTCCACGCCCGCTTGCAGCCCGGCAGCCACGCGCTGCTGACGACCCCCGGCGCCACGCGCTTCTACCGCAGCGAGGGTGCGCCGGCGCTGCAGCTGACGCGGCTGCAACTGGCCGCGGGCGCGCGGCTGGAATGGCTGCCGATGGAGACCATCGCCTACAGCGGCTGCCTGGCGCAGAACCGCCTGAGCGCCACGCTGGCGCCGGGCGCGGAATGGCTGGGCTGGGACGCACTCACGCTGGGCCTGGCCGCCGCCGGCCAGCCGTTCACGGCCGGAAGTTATGCCCACCACATCGAGGTGCCGGGCGTGTGGCTGGAGCGCGGCCGTGTCGCCGCAGACGATCACGTGCTGCGGGCCGGCCCGCTGGGCTGGGCCGGGCAGCGTGTGGCCGCGACGGCGTGGTTCGCCGCCGGCAGCGCGCTTGCGCCGGCGCGGCGCCAGGCGTTGCTGGACGCGGCGCGGGCGGTGGTTGCAGCGCACGAGCTGGCGCCGACCGCCGGCGTCACCGCGCCGCAGCCTGCAGTGCTGGTGCTGCGCCTGCTGGCGCCGCGCCTGGAGCCCGCGATGCAGCTGCTGGCCCAGGTGCGCGCCGCCTGGCGCCAGGAGGCCTGGGGCCTGGCTGCCGCGCCGCCGCGCATCTGGCGCACCTGAAGCTCCGCGCGGTCCAGGCGCACGCCGCGTTCGGCGCGCCCGGCAGCGGCTGTCGCGGGGGCCGCCCCGACGGCGGCTATCCTCAGGCTCATGTACGCGCCGTTTTTCGGGCTGAGCAAGGAGCCCTTCTCCATAGCCCCCGACCCGCACTTCCTGTTCATGAGCGAGCAGCACCGCGAAGCGCTGGCGCACCTGCTCTACGGCCTCGGCGGCGGCGGCGGCTTCGTGTTGCTGACGGGTGAGATCGGTGCTGGCAAGACCACCGTCTTCCGCTGTTTCCTCGAGCAGGTGCCGGCGCACTGCGCGGTGGCCTACGTCTTCAACCCCAAGCTGACGGCGGTGGAACTGCTGCAGACGGTGTGCGGCGAATTCGGCATCACGCCGCCGGCCGACGCCGGCAGCGTGAAGGCGCATGTCGACGCGCTGAACGCCTTCCTGCTGGCCGCCCACGCCGCCGGCCGCCAGGCCGTGCTCGTGATCGACGAGGCGCAGGCCCTGAGCCCCGACGTGCTGGAACAACTGCGCCTGCTGACCAACCTGGAGACGGCCGAACGCAAGCTGTTGCAGATCGTGCTCATCGGCCAGCCCGAGCTGCGCGACATGGTCGCGCGGCCCGAGCTCGAACAGCTGGCGCAGCGCATCACCGCGCGTTACCACCTGGGCGCTTTGAGCTTCGCCGAGACGCGGCAGTACATCCAGCACCGCCTGGCGGTGGCCGGGCCGAGCGCGCCGCTGCCCTTCAGTGCCGCGGCGCTGGCGCGCATCCACGCGCTGGCCGGCGGTGTGCCGCGACGCATCAACCTGCTGGCCGACCGTGCCTTGCTGGGGGCCTACGCCCAGGGCCAGCCGCGCGCCGAGAAGCGCACCGTGGAGCAGGCGGCGCGCGAGGTCTTCGGCCGCACGCCGGCCACGCTGCCGGCCGGCCTGCGTGCGGCCCTGGTGCCCGGCCTGGCGGCGCTGGTGCTGCTGCTCGGCGCGGCGCTGCTGTGGGCGCTGCTGAAACCCGTGGCAGCGCCCGGTGCCGGTGCCAGTGCCGGCGTGGGCGCCGGCGTTGCGGTCGCGGCGTCAGGCGCTGTAGTGGCTTCGACCGCCTCGGAGACCTCGGCGGCCACGGCTGGCACCGTCACCGGGGTGCCGGTGGGCGCCGCTGCGGCCGCGTCGAGCCCGACGCCCCCCGCAGCGGTGGCGGCCGACCCGCTGGCGCTGCTGGCCGCGGCCCATTCCGACATCGCCACCGCGTGGCGCGAGCTGGCGCTGCGCTGGAACGTCGCCATCGGTGAAGGCGACGCCTGCGCGGCCGCGGCGCAGGCCAGGCTGGCCTGCTTCCGCAGCGCCAACGGCGGCCTGGGCGTGGTGCGGCAGCTGTCACGGCCCGGCGTGCTGACGCTGCGCGGCGCCGGTGGTGCCAGTGTGCACGCGTTGCTGGTGGCGCTGGACGAACGCCAGGCCACGCTGCAGGTGGGCGCCCAGCGGTTCGAGCTGCCGCTGCCCGTGCTGGCCGGCCTGTGGCGGGGCGAGTTCACTACCTTCTGGCGCCTGCCGCCGGGCTGGCGCGAAAGTGAACTGGGTGGCGGCGACGCCGCCGCGCGCGACTGGCTGGACCGCGGCCTCACCGATGCCGGCTTCGGCCCCGGCCGGCCATTGGCCGAGCGCGTGTGGGCCTTCCAGCTTGCCCAGGGCCTGCCACCCGACGGCCGCGCCGGTCCGCTGACGGTGATGCGCCTGAACCGGCTGGCAGGCGTCGACGAACCGCGCCTGGCCGCCGAGCGCTGAAACATGTCCTACATCCTCGACGCCCTGCGCCGCTCGCAAGCCGAGCGTGAACGTGGCCAGGTGCCCGGGCTCGACGCCCGCCCGGGTGCCGTCGCCGCCGTGCCTTCGGCGCCACCCGGGCAGCGCTGGCGCTGGGTTGCGCTGGCCACGTTTGTGCTGCTGGGCGCCGGCCTGGCGCTGTTCTGGTGGTCGCGTGCAGCCCCACCGGGCGGGCTGACGCTGCCGCCTCCGCTTGCCAGCGCCGAACTCGCCGTGCCACTGACGGCGGCGCCCGTGCCCGGCACGCCGCTCGCCACGCCGCCCGCAATGCCGCCGGCAGCGCTGCCGACGGTGGTGTCGGCCCCCGCGCCGCTACCGGCCGCGCCGGCGACCAACCCCACGCGGCCCGCGGCCGCCCCGACCGCGGGTGCGGCGCCCATGCCCGCGCCGGCGGCTTCGACGCCCGCGCGCACGCCGCTGGCCGCCCTGACGCCGGCGCAGCGCCGCGAGCTGCCGCCGCTGGCGATCGGCGGCTCGATCTGGTCGGACAGCGCGCTCGGGCGCTTCGTCATCGTCAACGGCCAGGTCGTGCGCGAGGGCGAATCCGCTGCGCCGGGCGTGGTGGTCGAGCGCATCGAGCCCAAGGCGGTGCTGCTGCGCTGGCGCGACCTGCGTCTGGAACTGCCGCTCTGAGCCCGCCCCCGCAGGCCGGGGGCGCCACCCGCACGAGACCCGGGCCCGCTTCGCGCCATACTCGTGCACTTCGTAACGATTTGATGCAGTGGCATGGGGCAGCGGGCTGAGGGCAGGGCGACGCAACCGTACGTGATGGCCTGGAGCCTCGGGCTGCTGCTGTGGCTGGCCGGATCAGCGCAGGCGGCGTCCTGGGTCGTCGGCCCAGGGGGCTCGCCGATGGCGCTGGCCGATGCCGTGGCGCGTGCGGCCGACGGCGACACCGTCGAGCTGCTCCCTGGCGATTACCGAGCGCCGCTGGTGCTGGACAAGCGGCGCCTGACGTTGCGTGCCGAGGGCAAGGTCGTGGTGCAGGGCGACGGCAAGCCCGGTGAGCAGAAGGCGCTGTGGACGGTGCGCGGCGGCGAGGTGCTCATCGAGGGCCTGGAATTCCGCGGCGCCCGCGCCAGCGACGGCAGCGGTGCCGGTGTGCGCCAGGAAGGCGGCCGGCTGACGCTGCGCAAGTCGCAGTTCTTCGACAACGAACATGGCGTGCTGGCCACCAACGACGACAAAGCCGAACTGCTGATCGAGAACTGCGTCTTCGGCCAGGCGCCGAAGGTGGCGGGTGGGCTGCACCACCTGCTCAACGTGGGCCGCATCGGCAAGCTCAGCATCAGCGGCAGCCGCTTCCAGCAGGGTTTCGAGGGCCACCTCATCCGCAGCCGTGCGCGTGAGGCGGTCATCAGCTACAACTTCATCCACGACAGCGTGCGTGGCGGCGCGTCCTACGAGATCGAACTCGCGGCCGGGGGCATGGCCACGGTGATCGGCAACGTCATCGGCCAGGGTTTCGACAACCAGAATCCGGTGATGCTGGCCTACGGCACCGAGGGCCGCGCCTGGGACAAGAACGAACTGCGCGTGGCCCACAACACCTTCATCCACTACGGCTGGCTGCCGGCGTGGTTCATGCGGGTGCTGGACGACCGCATCGGCGCCGACACGAAGGTCTACGCGGTGAACAACCTGCTCGTCGGCCCCGGGCTGTTTTCGCCCGGCACTTCAGGTGAATTTGCGGGCAACCGCTACGCCACGCGCGGCATGCTGCAGGACATCTGGACCCACGGCTTCGAGCTTCCGCCGGGCTCGACCTGGCGTGGCGTGGGCGTCGATCCGTCACAGGTCGGCGGCCAGGACCTGCGGCCGCAGGCCGAGTTCGAATGGCCGGTGGGCACACGCAAACTGGCGCCCGGTGCCACGGTCTGGACACCGGGCGCCTTCCAGCGATGAAGTGAAGCCCCCAAGCTCGTTGGCGCTCGCCACCCCCCGGGGGGGGCGAGCCGGACGAGAAACTGTCCCTGCGGACTTCTCCTCGCCTGCGAGCGCCTGCGGCGTCCTCGCCGCAGGCCGCGCGCCCCAACGGCCCGGCAGAGCCGGTTCCGTGGCGGGAAGCTTGAGGGACTGCCGGGGCCCCCGGGCAGGCCCCGGGCAGCCCCCGGGATAGGATGGCCCTTTTTCAGCCATAGACGTCGACATGGAACGCTGGTCCCCCGAAAGTATCGCCGCCCAGGCCCTGGGCTGGATAGACGAACAGACGCGCGCGATCACGCCGCCCATCCACGTCTCCAGCACCTACCTGCGCGACGCCGACAACCAGTACCGCAGCGGGCGTGTCTATGCACGCGACCAGAACCCGGCCTTCGACCAGGCCGAGGCGGTGATCAACGCGCTGGAGGGCGGCCACCAGACACTGCTCTTCGCCAGCGGCATGGCCGCAGCCACCGCGGTGTTCCAGGCGCTGGCGCCGGGCGACCACGTGCTGGTGCCCAAGGTGATGTACTGGAGCCTGCGCAACTGGCTGCTGACCTTTGCCGTGCCCTGGGGGCTGGATGTCGAGCTCATCGACATGACCAGCCCGGCGGCGGTGCAGGCTGCGCTGCGGCCGGGCCAGACGAAGCTGGTGTGGGTCGAGACCCCCGCCAACCCGCTGTGGACGGTGACCGACATCGCCGCCACCGCGCAGCTCGCGCATGCCGCCGGCGCGCTGCTGGCCGTCGATTCCACCGTGCCGACGCCGGTGCTGACGCAGCCGCTGGCGCTGGGCGCCGACATCGTGCTGCACGCCGCCACCAAGTACCTCAACGGTCACAGCGACCTCATCGCCGGCGTACTGAGCACCCGCGCCGACAACGAACACTGGCAGCGTGTGCGCAAGGTGCGTGCGCAGATCGGCGGCACGCTGGGCAGCTTCGAGGCCTGGCTGCTGCTGCGCGGCATGCGCACGCTGCACCTGCGGGTGCGCGCGGCCTGCGCTTCGGCACAGCGCGTGGCCGAGCACTTCGACGGCCATGCGCTGGTGGCCGAGGTGCTCTATCCCGGCCTGCCGCAATGCCATGGCCACGACATCGCCAGGCGCCAGATGCAGGGCGGCTTCGGCGGCATGCTTTCGATCCGCGTCAAGGCAAATGCACAGGGCGGCGAAGCGGCCGCGATCGCCGTCGCCGCGCACACCCAGCTGTGGAAACGCGCCACCTCGCTGGGTGGCACCGAGAGCCTGATCGAGCACCGCGCCAGCGTCGAGGGCGCGGGCACGCCAGCGCCGCCCGACCTGCTGCGCCTGTCGGTGGGCATCGAGCATGTCGAGGATCTGATTGCCGACATGGAAGCCGCACTGGCCGCCGCGCACCGCTGAAGCCGGCGCCGGGCGGCGTCTGGCACGGTGCTGTACGCACCGCGTTGACCGGCCCTTGAAACTCCGGCATCATCGATCGTGTAACTAAATTACACTGCCGGCCCACACCCGGCCTCGGACCATGTCCTTCGACCTCGTGCTCTTCGGCGGTACCGGCGACCTCACCTGGCGCAAGCTGATGCCGGCGCTGTTCCAGGCCTGGCGTCACGGCAAGCTGCCGGCGGGCGGGCGCATCCTGGCGGTGGCGCGCGACGAACGCAGCGACGCCGAGTACCGCAACTACATCCGCGAGAAGTTTGCCGGTGTCGACGAGTCCAAGCAGCCCAGCGACGAGGAATTTGCGCGTTTCGCCGAACTGCTGCACTACCGCCGCATGGACCTGGCGCAGCCCGAGCATTACGCCGGCCTGAAGCAGTGGCTGGACGAGCCCCGGCCCGATCAGGGCCGCTCAGGCGGCCCGGCCGACACCGTGGTCCTCTTTCTGGCCACCAGCCCGCACCTCTTCGTGCCCGTGGTGCAGCAGCTGGGCGCCGCCGGCATCAACGGCGCCAACGTGCGCCTGGTGCTGGAAAAGCCGCTCGGCCACGACCTCGCCAGCGCGCAGGAGATCAACCGCGCCGTGCGCTCGGCCTTCCGCGAAGAGCAGGCGCTGCGCATCGACCATTACCTGGGCAAGCCCGCGGTACAGAACCTGATGGCGCTGCGCTTCGGCAACGCCCTGTTCGAGCCGCTGTGGCGGCGCGAGAGCATCGCCAACATCCAGATCACCATCGCCGAGAGCATCGGCGTGGGCACACGCGGCGACTTTTACAACACCACCGGCGCCTTGCGCGACATGGTGCAGAACCACGCGCTGCAGTTGCTGACGATGATCGCGATGGAGCCGCCCTCCACCAGCGACGCCGACGCCATCCGCGACGAAAAGCTCAAGGTGCTGCGCTCGCTGAAGCCGTTCACGCCCGAGAGCGTGGCGCGCGACGTGGTGCGCGGCCAGTACCGCGCCGGCACCGTGGACGGCAAGGCCGTGCCGGGTTACCTCGAAGAGCAGAAGGTGCCGCCGGGCAGCGTCTGCGAGACCTTCGTCGCACTGCGTACCGAGGTGCAGAACTGGCGCTGGGCCGGCGTGCCCTTCTACCTGCGCACCGGCAAACGCCTGGCGTCGCGCGACGCGCACATCGTCGTCAACTTCCGCGAGGTGCCGCACCCCATCTTCGCGGGCACGCGGCAGGCCAACAAGCTGGTCATCAAGCTGCAACCCGAGGATGGGCTCGAACTGCACCTGCTGGCCGCCAAAGGCGGCGGCGGCGACGAGCGGCTGTCACCGGTGTCGCTGGACCTCGATTTCGACAAGGCCTTCCTCAGCGAACGCGTGGGCGGCTACGAGCGGCTGCTGATGGACGCCATCGCCGGCCGCCTGAATCTCTTCGTGCGCAGCGACGAGCAGGAACAGGCCTGGCGCTGGGTTGAACCCATCCTGCACGCCTGGGCCGCCGACACCACCCCGCCGCGGCCGTATGCCGCCGGCGGCTGGGGCCCGGCGGCGGCCAGCGCGCTGGTGGCGCGCGACGGCTGCGCCTGGGCCGAGGAGCAATGACGCAGCGCCTGCGCGCCCAGGTGGCGTGCATGGTGGCGACCCTGGTGCTGAGCCTGCCGGCCGCACTGGCGGCGGCGACGCTGGTCGTCGGACCGGGACAGGGCCTGGCGCAGGTGCTCCAGAACGCCGCCGAGGGCGACACCATCGAATTGCTGCCCGGCGACTACCGCGGCGAGGTAGCCGTCATCGTGCAGAAGCGGCTCGTGCTGCGCGGCGTTGGTGCCCGGCCGGTACTGCACGCCGACGGCCGTCACGCCGAGGGCAAGGCCATCCTGGTGGTGCGCGACGGCGACATCACCATCGAGAACCTCGAATTCCGCGGCGCGCGTGTGCCCGACGGCAACGGCGCTGGCATCCGCTTCGAGAAGGGCCGGCTGCGGGTACGCCGCTGCGCCTTCATCGACAACGAGAACGGCATCCTCACGGCCAACTTCGGCGACGCCGAGATGACGGTGGAAGACAGCGAGTTCGGCCCCGCGCCGCCCGGCAAGCGTCTGCCGCACCTGCTCTATGTCGGCCGCATCGCCCGCTTCACGCTCAGCGGCAGCCGGCTGCACGGCGGGCAGTCGGGCCATCTCGTGAAGTCGCGTGCGCGCGAAAACCACGTGCGCTACAACCAGCTCGTCGACGGCCCCGGCGGCCGCGCGGCCTACGAACTCGAGTTCCCGAACGGCGGCGTTGCCTTTGTCATCGGCAACGTCATTGGACAGACGGCGCAGACCACCAACCCGGCGCTGCTGTCCTTCGGCGCAGAAGGCGCCGCCGACGACCGCGAACAGGCGCTGGTCATGGCCCACAACACCTTGATCACCTCGGGGGTGCGGCCGGGGGTTTTTGTGCACCTGCACCAGGCCCGGCTGCAGCGCGAAGTGTCGACGCATTACGTGAACAACCTGAGCCTGGGCTTCGGTGTGGGTGAACTGGGCCTGGCCGACATCACGCAGGGCAACTTCACGGCCACCACGAGTGTGCTGCGCGACGCCGCGACGGGCGACTACGCGCTGGGCAGCGCCTACTGGCTGCGCGGCCGCGGTGTCGACCCCGGTACGGCGCGCGGCGTGCCGCTGGCGCCGCAGGCTGAATTCACGCCCCCCGCAGGCACGCGGCCCGTGGCGCCACGCACACGCTGGTCACCCGGCGCCTACCAGGAGTGACCATGCTCGACCGCATCCGCGCCTCCATCCCCGCGCTGCCGCCGGCAGAGCAACGTGTGGCCAAGCTGCTGATGGCCGACTCGCGCAGCTTCGCCACGCTGCCGGTGGCCGAACTCGCCGAGCGCGCGCATGTCAGCAAGCCCACCGTGGTGCGCTTCTGTCGCAGCATCGGCTACGACGGCCTGGCCGACTTCAAGCGCAAGCTGGCCGGCAGCGTCAACGAAGGTGTGCCCTTCGTGCACCGCGCGGTGGACGACGACGACAAGGCCGGCGACATCGTGGTCAAGGTCATCGACAATGCGGTGGCCGCGATGCTGCGCTACCGCAACGCGGCCGCCAGCCAGAGCGTCGAGCGCGCGATCGTGGCGCTGGCCGCAGCCGGCCGCGGCGGCCACCGCATCGAGTTTTACGGTGTCGGCAACTCGGGCATCGTGGCGCTGGATGCGCAGCACAAGTTCTTCCGCCTCGGCGTCACTGCCACGGCCGTCAGCGACGGCCACGTGCAGGTGATGAGCGCGACGATGCTCAAACCGGGCGACTGCGCGGTGATCATCAGCAACTCGGGCCGCAGCCGCGACCTGCTCGACGTGGCCGAGATCGCCCGGCGCAAGGGCGCCATGGTGATCGCCATCACGGCCACCGGCTCAGCGCTGGCGCATGAGGTGCAGCACGGCGCGCAGCACATCCTGCTGGCGGCCGACCACCCCGAGGACGCCGACCGCTACAGCCCCATGGTGTCGCGGCTGCTGCACCTGCTGATCATCGACATCCTGACCACCGGCGTGGCGCTGCGCCTGGGTTCGGCGCAACTGCGCCCGCTGTTGCAGGAGATCAAGAAGAACTTGCGCTTGAGGCGTTATGCCAGCCCGGACCGTGGCCCGGGCTGGCGTGCTCAGGACGGTGACAGCGAGAGCAGTTCCTCGACGCCGTAGAGCGCGGCCAGCTGGGCCAGCTGGGCCGGCACGCCGGTGACGCTGAAGCCGCGGCCGGCCGCCTGCGCGGCCCGGCGCGCCTGCAGCAGCAGCGCGATGGTCGAGGTGTCGTAGGCCTGCAGCGCCGAGGCGTCGACGCTGAACACGCCTTCGCCCTGCGCCAGCGCGGCCGGCAGCGTGGCGGCCAGTTCGGCCACGTGCTCCAGCGTCGCGTCGGCGGGCAGCTGCAGCGCCGCGTTCACTTCGCGGCGGCCTTGTTGCGTTCGACCAGCGTGTTGATCAGGCCGTCGAGGCCGCCCTTGGTGATCTCGCCGGCGAACTGCGAACGGTAGTTCTGCACCAGCCAGATACCGCCGACGTTGACGTCGATGATCTTCCAGTCTTCGCCGCTCTTGTCGAGGCGGTAGTCGAGCTTGATCGGCTCGCCGCCGCCGCGCACCTCGGTCTGCACGACGACCTGGCTGCTGCCCTGCACGGGCAGCATCTTGGTCACCTCGACGGTCTGGTCCTTCAGCTGCGTCAGCGCGCCGGCGTACAGGCGCAGCAGCAGCAGCTTGAACTCGGCCTGCAGCTTGCTGCGCTGCTCGGGCGTGGCGGTGCGCCACTGCGGGCCGACGGCCGAACGCGTTGCGACTTCGAAGTTCACGCTGGGCATGACCTTGGTGTCGACCAGCGCCGAGATGCGGCTCAGGTCACCGGCCTGGATGGCCTTGTCGGCCTTGACGGCGTTGATCACGTCGACCGAGATCTGGCGCACCAGCGCGTCGGGCGTGGTGGCGGCCCAGGCCGGCGCGGCCAGCAGGGTGAGGGCCAGCGCGGAGGCGCCGAGCGCACGGGAATTCAGCAGGGAGTCGAGCACGTGGATCCTTTCAAGTCAGGCCCGAGCTTCCGGGCCACCGCAAGTTAACGCGCCAGCACGCCTGGCGGTTCACCTGGGGGCCGAAGCCGCGGGTTTGGGGGCCAGGGCGGCGGGCACCGCGGCATTGTCGGGTTCGTCGTCGAAGTTCTCCAGCGGCGGCGCGCCGTCGTAGAGCGCGTCGCGCCGCCGAGACAGGTAACCGTCGCGGATGAAGCTGTACTTGTCGAGCGCCACCTGGTCGATCAGCGTGCCCGCCGAGAGCAAGTTGGTGCGCGTGTTCACGAGCTCGAGCGCAGTGACGGCATAACGGTCGGCGTCGGCACTGGGCAACTGCGAGGGCGAAGCCTGGCGGTCGACCAGCGTGCCGAAGCTGTCGCGCACGGTCGACGGGCCCAGCAGCGGCAGCACGAAGTAGGGGCCTTGTGGCAGGCCCCACTTGCCCAGCGTCTGGCCGAAGTCTTCCGAGCGGCGCGTCAGGCCGGCCTCGGTGGCCGGGTCGAGCAGGCCGCCGAGGCCGAACACGGTGTTGGTCAGCACGCGCATGCCCATCTCGAACCCGTCCTGCACCTTGCCCTGCAGGAAGTGGTTTGCCGTGGACCAGACGTCGTACACGTTACCCAGCACGTTGTTGACGCCGGTTCGCACGAGCCTGGGCACGACGTCGCGGTAGGTCTCGGCCACCGGCTTGAGCACGGCGCTGTCGATGGCTTCGTTGAAGGCGAAGACCTTGCGGTTCCAGTTCTCCCAGGGGTCGACGGGCGAGGGCGCGCTGCCGCCGGCCGGCACCGTGGCGCAACCGGCGACGGCGGCCGCCAGCACCAGTGCAGTGGCGGCCAGCATGCGCCGACCCGCGGGCAGCGGATTCACTTGCTGCTTCCCGACGCGGCACTTTGTGCGGCGGCGGCCGGTTCCTCGGCCTTGCTGCTGAGGAACTGGCCGATGAGGTTTTCCAGCACGACGGCCGACTGCGTCTGCACGACGATGGCGCCGGGGGCCAGGTTGCTGTCGTCGCCGCCCGGTTCGAGGCCGATGTACTGGTCGCCCAGCAGGCCGGAGGTCAGGATCTTGGCCGCCGAGTCCTTCGGGAACTGGTAGCTGCGCGCCACCTCCATCGTCACGACACCCTGGTAGGTCTTGCCGTCGAGTTCGATGTCGGTGACGCGGCCGACGGTGACACCCGCGGTGCGCACTGGCGCGCGCACTTTCAGGCCGCCGATGTTGTCGAAGTTGGCCTTCAGCGTGTAGGTGTCGCCGCCGCCCACGCTGCCCAGGTTGGCCGCCTTCAGCGCCAGGAACACGAGGCCCGCCATGCCCAGCAGCACGAAGAACCCGACCATGGTTTCGATAGTTTTCTTGCCCAAGCGATGACTCCAGTTCGTTCAGTGCGCTGAAAGCGCAATCAATCTTCCCGCCACGGAACCGGCTTCGCCGGGCCGTTGGCGGACGGCCTGCGGCGAGGACGCCGCAGGCGCTCGCAGGCGAGGAGCAGTCCGCAGGGACTGTTCCTCGTCCGGCTCGCCCCCCCCGGGGGGAGCGAGCGCAAGCGAGCTTGGTGAGTCGGTTTCATGGCGTGGAGAACATCAGTGCCGTGAGGATGAAGTCCATGCCCAGCACCCACAGCGAAGAGATCACCACGGTGCGCGTGGTGGCGTAGGCCACGCCTTCGGGCGTGGCTTCGGTCTCGAAGCCCTGGTACAGGGCCACGACGGTGCAGACGACGCCGAAGACAGACGCCTTCACGAGGCCGTTGCCGACGTCGCGCCAGATGTCGACCTTGGTCTGCATGATCGACCAGAAGTTGCCTGCGTCGACGCCGATCAGCATTACCGCGACCACGTAGGCGCCCAGGATGCCGATGGCCGAGAACAACACCGCCAGGATGGGCATCGAGACGATGCCACCGATGAAGCGCGGCGCCAGCACCCGCGCCTTGGGGTCGATGGCCATGAGTTCCATCGCGTCGATCTGCTCGCCGGCCTTCATGAGGCCGATCTCGGCCGTCAGCGAGGTGCCGGCGCGCCCTGCGAAGAGCAGCCCGGTGACCACCGGCCCCAATTCGCGCACCAGCGCCAGGTTGACGATCAGGCCCAGGCTCTCGGCCGCACCGTAGGTGACGAGCGCGTAGTACATCTGCAGCGCCAGCACGAAGCCCACCGCCAGGCCCGAGGCCAGGATGATGATCAGCGAGCGGTTGCCGATGGCGTAGATCTGCGCCACGACGAGGTGGAAGCGGCGCAGCGACGCGGGCACCGCACGCAGCAGGTCGAGGAAGAAGTTGGCGGCGTGGCCCCAGCCGCGGAACTGCTCGAGCGTCTGTGCGCCCAGGCGTTGCAGGAAGGCCGCGATCACGGCGCCACCCCGAAGTCGGCCGCTATCTCTGGCGCGGGGTAGTGGAACTTCACCGGGCCGTCGGGCTCGCCGCGCACGAACTGGCGCGTCTCGGGGTCCATGCTGTCCATCAGCTGCTTGGGCGTGCCTTGCGCGACGATGCGGCCGCCCGTGGCCATCAGCACGACGAAGTCGCTGATCGCCATGCACTCCGGCACGTCGTGGCTGATGACGAGCGAAGTTGCGCCAGTGACGTCGTTGAGCGTGCGAATGAGCTTGGCGGCCACGCCCATGCTGATGAGGTCGAGGCCCGCGAAAGGCTCGTCGTACATGATGAGTTCGGGGTCGAGCGCGATGGCGCGCGCCAGCGCGATGCGCCGCGCCATGCCGCCCGAGACCTCCGAGATGCGCAGCCCCGCGGCGCCGCGCAGGCCCACCGCGTTGAGCTTCATCAGCACGATGTCGCGGATCATGGCCTCGGGCAG
>Ga0105047_10013039_pt1 | contig 13323 bp, 11 predicted proteins | sample MAT04_FD_78384 | JGI IMG/M metagenome (GOLD analysis project Ga0105047, IMG submission 78384) | Freshwater microbial communities from Lake Fryxell liftoff mats and glacier meltwater in Antarctica - MAT-04 (megahit assembly) | ecosystem: Environmental > Aquatic > Freshwater > Ice > Liftoff...
ATATACTTTCACCGCCTGCTACTACAACTGCGAAAGTTCCCTCGCCAAACAAATTCATCTAGAAGCTTTTGATTTAGTTTAGTATTTTTTAAATACCCATAATATTACAATTTATTTTTACCTTTCCTTCAAATAGTAGGTGTAGGTAGTCCAGATGTTGGCGTAGGGGAGACTGGGACTAAAGTATTGACCGGTGTCGGATTTCCAGTCCAGTCCCAAGGTTTGTTTACCCCAATTTTTATTTCGTTATTCCCTTCATTTCCATCTTTATCTTTGGCAATCACTTTTATTTTATAGACTCCATCGGGCAAGGTTAGTTTTCCTTCATATGGCTTTTCAGTCCATTTAAGCTTTTCAGACCCATCCACCAGTACTCGTACCTCCACAATCTTTTTAACAGAATTTGGATTGACTCTAATATCAAAAGTAGAACCAACAGTTGACTGATTGGATGGAGTTTCAATCCCTACGTCAACCAGTCCGCCCGACCTACAATATTCTGTGGGCACCTTATATTTTTCTTGCGCGTCAGCATTTTGTGTAGATATCCACTTATCTATTCCTTCTTGCCATCTATTTTTTCCATCTGTGGAAACTGGATCGTCTTGAGCCAAGCGGATAAATTCTTTGGAATTATAATTATTGTTTGCCATGTCTTCTGGAGTAGCTAGTCCAAACTTATCTTTACAAACATTTAATTTTTGGTGAATCTGATCGATTCCTCCAGATAAACTACCAGTAACTGCATAATAAGAAGTAGTAGATAGACCATCGTGAGATGGGTAACCAGACACAGAATCCAAATCAGCTTTTATTACACCATCTGGAACTACGAAATCTTGCTTTGGCCGGTTAGGTAGCATGGTTTGCATTATACTTTTCCAAATCGGAGTTGCACCACTTACACCAGAAGCCACCTTAAGCATTGCTTCTCCATTGTTGTTTCCTACCCAAACCATAGAAATAAGATTTGGTGTCCAACCTACAGACCAGTTATCGCGCTTATTGTTTGTGGTCCCTGTTTTCACAGCCACCTGATAGTTTGGAATAATCAATCCATTTTTGGTTCCAAATGTGATTTCACGATTAGTATTTTCCGACAAAATATTGCTGATCAAAAATGATTCTTGTGGAGTCATGACTGTTTTATTTGCAATAGGTTTAAAAGTAGTCAAAGTTCTCCCAGACCTGTCGTCAATTTGTAAAATACCCACAGGATCCACTCTTTTACCACCATTGGCAAAAGAACTATAAGCTGTGGTCATTTCAAGCATTGTTACTTCACCTCCACCAAGACTCAAGGAATATCCCAAACTCTTTAGATTATTTTCATTTGGTTCCAGAGAATCAATACCCATATCGTAAGCTTGCTGCAAAACTGCTTTGGTACCTATTTGGGCCTGCAATTTTACCGCAGTAATATTTATTGAATTTCCCAAAGCTTTTGCCAAACTTATTGGACCCAAAAACTTTCCACTATAGTTTCCTGGTTCATAATTTTTTTGCCCAGGAATAGGTAAAGATACTGGCGTATCTAAAAGCATTGAAGACGGCGTATTGCCATTTCTTAGTGCCAGCAAGTATGTAATTGGTTTTATTGTGGATCCTGGTTGTCTTGGTCTTGTTACCACATTGACCTGACCATCTGTCTTGTCGGAATTGAATCCGCGACTACCCACCATGGCCAAAACTTGTCCATCTCTTGGATCCATAACCAAAGCCGCACCATTTGATATACCCAATTTTTCAGACTTATCGATTTCATCAGACACTATTTGCTGAACCTTATCTTGAGTATCCAAATCCAGTGTTGTAGTAACTTTCAAACCCATTTCAATAGCTTGTTCACCATACTCTTTTATCAGTGAATCTCGAACCCAATACACGAAATGAGGCGCAATTAAGGTATTTCTGGCCTCATTAAATTTGTACTTTTTAACTTCTTCAAAAGTACTATTTGCCAATTCTTGAGATATATATCCAGCATTTACCATAGATGACAAAACAAGACCAGACCGATCTATATAGGCAAGAGGTGTTTTAGAATTTGGGTTAAACACATTTGGTCTTTGAGGTATTCCTGCCAAAATTACAGCTTCAGTCAGATTAATATCTTTTAGCGGTTTTCCAAAATAAGTTTCAGAGGCCGTACCAGCACCCCAATTTGGACCACCATAAGGGGCTTCATTTAAATACATCAGTAAAATATCATCTTTTGAAAACTTAGATTCTATACTTACTGAAAGCACAAACTCTTTTACTTTACGAGAAATCGACCTTTCGTTTGTCTCCAATACTGCATTCTTTACCAATTGCTGGGTCAAGGTAGAACCTCCCACAAGTCTCTGTCTAAAAATCAAATTGTAAGGAATACGAACAACAGTCAGGGGATCAAAACCCTTATGTCTATAAAAATCTTTATCTTCAATGGCTACTACTGCTTGTTTTAAACCCTCTGGTACATCACTACTACTAATAGTTACTCTTTTTACATCTTTGTACAGATCATACAAAAGTTTCCCATTCCTATCGTACATCCTAGTAGCAAACCCTTCTCTACGAATTACATTATTTGGGTTTGGTAAATCTTTGGAAAACCATACAATTAGAACTAATAAAATTACTGTGCCCAATATTACACTCACAAAACTACCTAGACTTATCCAAAATGCTACTTTTTTCCAATTAATATTCTTTATTATATTTTTTAGTTTTTTCATCTAGATGAAACTAAAACTCCCAAAAAAGGAACCAAGGACGACATTAATAGGACAATCATAGCTATAATAATAAATACTTTTGAAACAATAGTTCTTTTTTTCATGGATATACAAACTATATCAGGTCTAGGCCCAAAAACCAAACAAAAACTCGAGCATCTTGGTATACACACTATCAAGGATCTCTTGTACCATTTTCCCAGTCGCTATTTGGATTTTTCAAAAATTAGTAAAATATCTGAACTCCAACTCAACGACACAGCCACAATAAGAGTCCAAGTTCTAAGTTTTATCAATCTCAAAACAAGACGGGGGATGAGTATGCAAAAATTAGTAGTAGCCGATGAAACAGGACGTCTGTCTATTATTTTTTTTAACCAAAACTATCTTCAATCAAGCTTAAAAATAGGTGAAAAATATAGTTTTGCCGGTAGGGTTGGTATTTTTTCCAAATCTTTAACTTTACAAAATCCAGAATATGGTGACTTACATACTGGCAAGATCGTGCCTGTATATCCCCAAACAGCTGGAGTTAGTACCAAACTTATTAGAAAAATAGTAACCAGTGCCTTGCTAAAAAATGACCTTCTAGATTTTCCGGAAAATATACTCAACAAATATTCAATTCAGCCAATTCGAACATCCCTAAATCAAATTCACTTCCCAAAGTCCAACCCCGAACTAGAACAAGCTCAAACTAACCTAGCCCTGCGAGAAATAATAGATCTTCAGCTTCAATCGTACAAAATCAAAGAAGACTGGAAAAAACAAAAATTGACAAAACAAATAGCCTTTGACCAAAAATCTGAAGATATTTTTAGAAAAAAATTGCCTTTCAAGCTTACTTCCAGCCAGGAAAAAGCTTGGCTAGAAATCAAGGACGATATTTTTAGCAAAAGACCTACTAATAGACTTCTACAAGGGGATGTAGGAAGTGGAAAAACTATTTTGGCCATGCTTTCTTGTATCCAATCATTGAAAAACAAAACAACCAGCATAGTTATAGTCCCCACAGAAGTCCTTGCACAGCAACATTATCAAAATTTTAGTAAATACATAGACAAAAAAGACATAGTTTTAATAACCGGTTCAAACAAAAATAAATTTGAGGAAAACAAGATTATCATCACAACCCACGCTATCTTTTTTAAAAAAGAACTTTCACTAGATACTATTTCAATTGTAATTATCGATGAGCAACATAAATTTGGTGTTTCACAAAGATCATTTTTTGAACACAAAAATAAAGTTCCCCACATTCTAACAATGACCGCAACCCCAATCCCTAGAACTGTAAATCTTACCTTACTGGGACACTTAGATGTCTCTGTTTTGGATGCACCCCCCAGTGGCCGACTTCCTATCGTTACAAAAATAATCAACGAAAAAAGACTAACAGACTGTTTAAGCTGGATACACAAAGAGTATGTTCAAAACAAAACTCAAGCCTTTATTGTTGCCCCTCTTATTGAAATGTCAGAATCACTAGAAGGGGTAGTTTCTGTTTCTGATTTAGAAGAAAAAGTAAAAAATATCTTAAAACAAGCTAAGGTTGGACTACTACATGGCAAATTAAAACCAAAAGATAAGGAACAAATTATGTCTGACTTTAAGGAAAATAAAACAAGCATATTAGTAAGTACGCCTGTAATTGAAGTAGGTGTAGATATTCCAAACGCAACAAGTATTATAATTTTTTCACCAGAAAGATTTGGGCTTGCCCAATTGCATCAGTTACGAGGTAGAGTAGGACGTGGTGACAAACAAAGCTATTGTTTTTTGGTCGCAAACCGCCCAAGTGCAAGACTAAATATGTTTACAAACACAAAAGATGGCAACAAACTTGCTCTTTTTGACTTAAGCAATAGGGGAGCAGGCGATATTTTTGGAACTCTACAGCATGGCTTTTCCAACTTAAAACTTGCCAATACTAGTGATATTGAATTAATAAACAAAGCTCAAAAAGTATTAAAAGACTTACTTAAGATCAAGTTTTTTAATACAAAACAAGAAAAAAGCCTACGCGTTGCGTTAAATTAAAAGTAAAGTATAATAGGACTTATGACCGCTCAACCTAAACACTGGCCTAGTTCACGAAGACAGGGACGTCGTCGTGCCACACATTCAGTAAAACTAACCGCCGCAATTAACTGCAAAGTATGTGGTAGCCCTAAGTCACGTGGCTATGTCTGCAAAAACTGCAATCAGTAAAGTATAATATTACATTGTGAAAACTCGATTTGACCCACGTCATCAACACAGGATAAAACTCATGCAAGCTCTTTATGCCTGGGAAGTAGACAAAACACAGACTATTTCCGAAATTACACCACTTCAAGTAGAAATATCTGACAAAAGTATCTGCCAATATGCACCAAAATGGCCCATCGACCAAATCAATAAGATAGACCTGGCCGTACTTCGACTAGCTTTTTGGGAAATCTCTTTGGAAAAAACTCCACCAAAAGTAATAATAGATGAATCAATCGAGATAGCCAAAGAGTATGGTGCCGAAACTAGTTCAAGCTTTATAAACGGTGTCCTTGGCTCGTGGGCTAAAAATAATGTATAAATTCAAAGACCAATCATTAGAAGAAACCTGTCTTACCCACAGGTCTTTTGCACATCAAGAACGAGGTAAAAGTACAATCCAAAGCAATGAAAGACTTGAATTTTTAGGAGATGCCGTTCTCGACTTGTGGACCACACAAACCTTATTTAAAATGTTTCCCGAATTTGACGAAGGTAAACTAAGTACACTATACGCTCTTATCACAAGTAGTCCAATATTGGCGGTAATATCCAAAGAAATTGGTCTAGATAAAAGAATAAAACTAAGTCGAACCGAAGAAGGAAACGGAGGCAGAGAAAACCCTTCAATCCTTGAAGACACACTTGAAGCCTATATTGGCGCCATCTACCTTGATGCTGGTTTTGGTGAAGTTTCCACCTTTTTAGAAGACAATGTCCAAAAATACATTGAAACCATCTCAAAACAAAAACATTACAAAGATGCTAAAACTTATTTTCAAGAAATAGTACAGGCCAAAACCGGAATAACTCCACATTACAAAACTATTTCGGAAACTGGCCCTGACCATAAAAAGTCTTTTCAAGTGGCAGTTGTAGTGGGGGATAAAGAAATAGCCGTAGGCCAAGGAGCTAGTAAATTGCTCGCCGAAAAGGACGCCAGTTCAAAAGCTACCCAAATTTACGAATCTACGCTATAATTCCTCCATGCTAAAGATAAAACTATACCCACGTGGTAAAAAACATCAAAAAACCTTTCGAGTTGTTGTGGCTGAAGCCAAAACCAAATTCAACGGTAAATACGTAGAAGATTTAGGTTTCTGGACTCCTCAAACCAAAACTATCCAAATCAATAAAGTTGCCCTTGAAGAATGGGTAAAAAAAGGTGCTCAAGTAACTCTTGGTGTAGATAAACTACTAAATCCAGAAAAACATCCTAACAAGAAAAAGGTTAAGAAAGAAAAGAAATAAATGGAAATCAAAGAGACTCTAGAATTTATTATAAAGTCCATCCTACCTCCCGAGGCTGTTTTTTCTATTGAACTGGAAGAGACCTCCTACAATACAATTTTAAAAGTGACTATTTCCCCAGATTTTGCCGGACAAGTAATTGGCAAAGAAGGCAGAATAATAAAGTCAATCAGACAAGTAATGGGTGGATCCCAAAAGCCTTTTGTCATCCAAATCAATAGTCAATAAAATTTCTAGAAGTTAAACGGATCGGCCCTGCCTATTCCAGAACCAAGTGCTCCTTCTGGTGTTGCTGTTAGTGACTGTACATCCACTCTTGTATAGTTTGATATATCACCCAACAGCTCCAATTCTTTTTTAGACAACTGAAGTTCAGACAAAGATCCATCTTTAGGTACAAAAATAGTCTGGCTCAAAGAATATGTAGAAATTACCATCTTTAGTGTTGCAACCCCACCACTTGCACTTTCCATAGAAAAACGATCTATAGACATAATTGGCAAAGCCCTCTCTACAGACTTAATCAATTCCAGATAATTACTAGAAGGGCCAGAAACTACTACATTCAAAGGTACATTGTTTATACCCTTGGTAGATTGTTTTGCTGTACTAGTAGCTGCTGTCTTTACCACTTCTCCATCATCACCTGTAGTATCTACATCTCCCGGTGATACAGCAAAACTATCTACGACAAAATCATGTTTTCTTGTTATTTCTCCAACTACGTTTAACAAGAAATATAAATCTTTGGTCTGTGGAATGGCTTGACCAATTAGCTGTTCGTTTTTCCTAAGCTCGTCCTGATCTACACTAGACAGATAGTTCGCCTTAGTTTGAACGGTACTAATTTTTTCTTTTGTAGATGCAATCTGTCCCGATAAATTGCCAAACTCTTGAACCTTTGGATAAACTACGGCCATAGAGCATAGTACAAATGCAAAAAAAACTATAATACTTGTAGTAAAAGTTTTGTAGTAGACCAAGTCTATTCCAAACAGTTTATTAGCTTTTAGTTTTATACTTATTTTTTCTGCTTCGGTCATAGCTCTACCTCCATAGTAAAATCCCAACCCGATTTTCTTTGCCAGACTAAAGTAGACAATTTTGCCCTGGAGAAACCCTCTATCTTTCCACTATTTATATCCTTTACCAATTTTTCAAGTGCTTCTTGTCCAGCAAAACTCAATATATTTCCACTTACAGAAAAAGCTTTTTTTTCTTTCAATTCAAAAGTCTTTATTAAAAAAACGTTTGGATCATACAGTTTACTAAAATTCTCGAAGGCCTGTGCGTATTCAAATCTATTGGCCAAAACATCACCAACTTGTTTTGCAGAAAACCTTAGTTTACCTGTAGCAAAAACTACATCTTTATACTGAGAAAACGCAGCATTTGCACTATCCAAACTAGCCACTGACTTACTCAAACTATAATTCATAAAAGCTGTTACAGCAAACGCAATCAGGGTAATAGAAATCCAAAATATCAATATACCCAAGCTAATATATTTATTGTGATTGCGATACCGCATAGCCTTGACCTGAAGCCTAGAAGCTCCTGGTAGCAAATTTATTTTTTGTACTTTTGTATGACTCATATTAGGTCTCTCAGGGCCAGGCCAGCAGCCAATGCATACTGACATCCTACGGCTCGCAAATCAATTGGCAATTGGAGCTTACTGCTATCTATCTTGGCAAATGGTTGAGCAACTTGAACTTCTATACCCAGCATTTTTGTCAAACTTTCTGCAAACCCTGGCATATTTGCCCCACCACCAGATAAAAATACAGATTCTATATTCATTCCAAATTCTTGAGAAAAAGATACAATAGCTTTTCTAACTTCTTCTGAAATAGAATTAAAAACTGGGGCAATAGAATCCTTGATTTTACCTTCCAGTTGATCAGAGCGCATACCGTAAGCCTTTTTATATTCTTCCGCAGAAGGTGCATCCAAGCCCAAGTTTAAAGAGATAGCTCGAGTAAAAGCTTCACCACCCACCGATAATGTACGGGTCGTATATACACTAGAATCTTTTAATATAATCAAATCTGTATAGTATTCACCCAGGTTCAAAACCAATACTGGCTTAGTTAGATCAACTATAGAAGAAAATAAGTTTCGCATACCCAGAGCAGTTGTTTCAAAAGCAATAGGATTCAATCCCGCTGACTTAAATAACTTCACATACACATCTACGACTTCATGCCTAACTGCAACCACAAAGACCAAGGGTCTGCCCTGATCATCGCGATTTATAATTTCATAATTTAAGGAGGCCTGCTCAAGTGCGTATGGAACAAATGTCTCTGCTTCAAACAAAAGGGCATCTTGAATCTCGTTATCTTTAAGCGGTGGTAATTTTATAAGTCTACTAATCACTTCTTCTTCAGGAAGACTAACTACGCATTGCTTGGTCTTTAATTTCATATCAGAAACCAGCAGTTTTATAGCAGACGACATTGAATCCATTCCTTTTTGACCAGCTGCATGCCAATTACTAGCTGGGGTTTTTGCCTCCCCAATAGCTACCAATTCAATGTTTTTTTTATCAGGTCGTCCCAACTGTACAATACGAGTTGAGCCATGTCCAATATCAATTCCAAAATAGTCCATATAACCAGTGTATAGGGATTTTTAGTTTCCTTCAATAGAGTCAGCAGCCGTTACTGTGTCCAGCCAAAAATCATAGCCCAAAGCAGGCACCCATCTATTTTCTACTCTCAGTATTCTCTGCGTAGAACCAGAGTTACCAGTAGCAGCCAATTCATAACCTTGGACAGGAAAAGTTCCAATTCCATTTGCCCTAAGTAGTAGCTTACTTCCGCGCATAGTCGCGCTTTCTGTATCGGCGGTCAATGGTCGTATCATCATTAAGACGGGATACTTTAGGGAAGGTGCATTTGTCGTCAATGTAAAATCAAATCCATATTTAGTAGCCAATTCTCCGACTCCACAAGCTCCAGTCAATTGAGTTGTAAAATTGTTACCGCCTATATTGGAACCACTCAGTCTTACATTGTATGCATTTCTTTCAATTGTATATGCAGGAGTTGGCGTCGAGTCATTTCTATAAATAACTTCCACTACCAAACCACCATAAAAATTTGAATCAAAACATACCCCGATGGTAGGTTGGCTATAATAAGACAAAGAACCTCCGGTAGTTAAGGTTCCATCAGGATTGTGCCCCATAAGCCAAAAATATGACCTTTGACCAAAAGACACAAAGTCAGGATATTCCAACACAAGTGCCCCATTTTTAGAGACGCCAGATATGTCATTTTTTACTACCACGGCAGAAGACCCAACAGACGATCCGTAGATTACTTCAGTACCATTAGAACCAATATAATTATCAATAGCCGACTCTGCTGCATTAAATGCTCTTCTCTGATCCTGCGTGTCAGTTTCTATACGAGTATCAACAAGCGTCTGTTTAGTAGTCGACAACCCAAAAGACAAAGCCAGTGCTGTCAAAAGCAAAACAATGATCGCGGCTTGTCCTCTGTTGTTTATTTTTGTCATGTTATTTAGTCCTCCAACTTACTTTCATACTATTAAATATTCCTGGCATCAAAAACATTACTTCCGGCCTATGGTTTATCTTTACAGCTGGATTACTATTATTCCATTGCTTAGCATTGGCAGTTATTGTAACCCCATCAGAAGAGTTTATTGTTCTCAAGAAGCGTACATCTCCATTGGCATACACCAAACCGTTAATTACTAGCTGATTAGAGACTGGTTGATTTGGATCACCTTGGGCGTCTCTAGTGCTATCAAGAGCTGTAAAGTTTGCCCTTCTTCCAGAAGCTCTAGTATCCAAAGCTATAAATGCGCCATCCAAATTCGTGACATTTATCCTAACCTCAATATCTTTTGCCACCACCAACATGTATTCTCCGGCTCCCAAAGTATTGTTTACATCAATATCTAGCACTCCATCTACAAAAAATATCTTTCCTCCAACAGGATTTTGTCCCAATAGTTGACTAAACAAATACTTTTGACCAGAAGGCGGAGTCAAGACAATACCATATCCTTTTTCACTAGTTATCCTGGCATACATTTCATCATAATAAATAGGATCTCTTAGATAATTTTTATTATCAACATACCAATTTGGTGCTCCATCTTTACAACCTGTTCCACAGCCACTATTTGAATTTATAGCATTTGCAACAACTACACCTTCCGAGACTGGAGTTGTAGTTGTTCCGACTCCAGGAAAACACAATGCCGACAAATAACCACACAATGGGGGAATACTATTTACAGTTGAATTATTACTTATAGTACTTCCATCGTTAACCTGCCACCATCCATCAAAGTTTTTTATAATCGAAAAATCAACATCAAGTGAAGTATTGTTTGAATATGGATTGAAAAATGTACTATTAGAACTCATATTTATACTTGAAGAACTCACACATGCACTAGCTCCACTTCCGATTTGTGTAGCCCTAGCCTCAGACCACTTGATACCGTCAATTGTAAAATTTGGTGCATAGCTAGTACCCCACACCAAGTGATTTGGAGTGGTTGTAGATGCATAGCTTCCTCCAACAGGATCCAAAACCGTCATATTTTTGTCTGTTGTAAAACCAGCAGACGGTCTATATTGCAGTACTCTAAAGTCTGACCTTCCATATGCATTTGTAAACCCACTGCCATTTCCGCAGTTTGCAGTTCCACTAGTAGCTTCATACACTGTTCCTGAAACAGGTATTACACAGCTCCAAACTTTCAAAACTCTAGCTGTTGCGGTAGTAGCACCAGTATTATAATTGTCAGTTCCATAAGCACGTAATCTATATATTTCAGGATTAAAGCTGGCTACGTCATAGTCCAACGCTACCACAACTGTTATCTCATTTGCACCTGTGTATGTAGCACTACTATTTGCTGTATTTATCGTAATATTTCCGGACTGTGACCCACTCTTAACAAGATCCCAAAATAAACCATTTCTAACCGCACTAAGTGTCAAAACATTTAAACCAGAACCCTGTCCGACAAAATCCATATTGCCAGAATTTATATCTACAACACCATCGGCATCAGTTATTGTAAATACAAATTTATTTTGCTTTACAGATTCAGTTGAAGTAGAAAATACATTTTCACAAACATGATTTCTTAGAGAAATATCTGCAGTAATAGGGGTATTGTTAAACTGTGTAAGACTTACTTGCGATGCCACTGGTATTGCATTTAGTTTAAAATAGCCCTGTGAGACCGGACTAATTGTATTTGTACCAAAACTTAGACACGTAGTGTTTGATGCCTGAATCGTCCATCTGTATACACCACCTGCTTGTTGACCATAATAAAAATCAAAAGGTGTCAACGTTAGAGTATTTTGAGTCTTTGGGATACTTCCTAAAATATACTCCACAGCATTTGTAGCCACATTCCAGACTACTACGGTATAAGAAGTAGTATACGTATGGTTTGTCTCATTGTTTTGCCACTCCAGTGTGACATTTCCTTGACCCAATCTTGTGGGTGTCGACACCCCACCATTTGGAGAAACTATACTTACAGCACCAGGGGCAAGAGTAGCAGCGTTTGAACAATTGCCACTACATTGGGTTGGCTGACCACAGGCCAGACTACAGTCTGTACTATCCAAACAAAAATTTGCGTCTCCTCGAGCACCCCAATACGTTTCATCACAAGAATTTTGAGAATGCACCCACCAGTGATACGATTTGCCGTAAACAGGAACAAATCCTATTTCCGATACAGGATTGTAATATACAGTTGTACTATCATGATATGGACTCATGTTGTCGTCACAGTAGTCTCCAGGATTTAGAGCCGAACAGTCTCCGCTCCAAGGATTAGTTGTGTCGTCTATTCTGAGAATATATTGGGAAGTGTTACTAGTCTTTGCCCATGACAAAACCGGATCTCCACCAGCCATCAAAGTGGCAGCCGTACCAGTTAAAACACTGTTGGGATACATATTCGAAGTGGTAGCTGGTTTTGGACAATAGTGCCAATACAAGTCAGCATAGCCTCCGGCGCAGGAAATAGTATTGAGATAAGCTCCGGCTCCAGTACTATTTCCCCACACAACGTTTCCGTCGTTATGACAGGTTATGTCGTCATAACACAATGAGGCACCTACACGGGTATAAGCCGATGGCACAGGACCCACCGTAACGGCATACTCTCGTGGCCTAAGTCCTACAAAAAAATAAGGGTTTGTATTTGTAGTTACCCTTCCAGTACCACCAGTATCCAAAGTTACAGTCTGATTTGCAATATCAGCCGGAATAGGATCCATCGGACTCCTTAAAGGTGATGTCATTTTATACCCCTGAATATTACAACTACCCATAGATATGATTTGCTCCTGATTACAACGCACGCTAGTGGCGGTATATAGTGCTACATTGTAGTAGCCTACACTGTCTGGTGTTAGAGTTACACTATACCCAAAATCACATCCTGGCCATGATGCCACGGATGCGCCTGGTATTTGCACCCAAGATGCGGAAGTAAAATCATTATTCGCACTAAATTGGTAGTAAAAGAAAACATTATCCCAACCGCGGTTTGAAGATGCATTGTCGCGACAAGCATAAATTTGTGTTGGCTGGTTTGGCTCGGCACTATAATACGTGGATTCTAATTTGTCTGCACCAAAGGTATATACCATATTTACACAACTCGGTGGCGCCGCTGTTGGTTCGGGATTGACACCAATATTACCACCACAACAAGGTCCACCCGAATAACGAGTCACACAGCAATAACAACGCTCAGCTGGACCGCTACAGCCACCCCCCCAACTACTACATTGGCTAGACCCAGCCCATGAGCACTCACGAGTCATACAACTATTTGGCACACAAATGTTTTCACCAGTATCATTGTAAGCCTGAGTTGGAGCTGCTGTTGGAAAAGGTGTATATGTTGGTTGACTTGGCGGAGATGTTGGCTGGGCACGAGCCGTAGGAGCTCTAGGTCGTGCAGTAGGTGCAGATGCCAAACAAACCCTGGTATTTCCATCACATGCCCCAGAACAACATCTCCCACCATTAACACACTGCTGACCCACACTAGCACACGATTGTGTAACTATTGG
>Ga0105047_10013040_pt1 | contig 13323 bp, 11 predicted proteins | sample MAT04_FD_78384 | JGI IMG/M metagenome (GOLD analysis project Ga0105047, IMG submission 78384) | Freshwater microbial communities from Lake Fryxell liftoff mats and glacier meltwater in Antarctica - MAT-04 (megahit assembly) | ecosystem: Environmental > Aquatic > Freshwater > Ice > Liftoff...
CTTCTGGGCCTTCGCCGCCCTGATCTGGGTGTTCCTCTACCACTCGGTCAGTCTGATCGTGGCCGCTCGCACACCCGGCAAGACCGTGGTGGGGCTGCGGGTGGTCGATCGCGATGGCACGCCTCTTCGTGCCAATCGAGCCGTCCGCCGAGTGATCGCCCAACCCTTCACCCTTCTTACGTTCGGACTGGGATTTGTGGGGCTGTTCATCGGGCGGGAACGACGGGCGCTCCACGACATGGTCGCCGGTACCGCAGTCGTCTACGACTGGGGGGATCGGCCCGCCCAGCTACCGGCACCGCTCACGCGTTACCTTGCGCGGGCCGATGCGCAATCGCCCGGCGGGAGCGATGCCGAACGCCTGGACCTTGGGCCGAGAACGCCCCTGCCCCCCCGGTGAATGCAAGAATCCACCTATGTCTGACTCCCATGATGCGGCGGTCCCCCCGACAGAGGAGACGCCGCCCATCTCGGTGAACATCCCGATTCACGACCTGCTCGGCCTCGAGTTCGAAGCGCCCGAGGAGGGGTCCATGAAGGCCGAGGTCCGGATGCCGGTGCGCCCGGGGGCGTTCGGGTTCACCGCCAACCTCCACGGGGGTGCCATCGCCACGCTGGTGGATGTGGCCTGCGCCCTGGCGGCGGCGCGGTCCACCGGGTTCGACCCCCTCACCCAGTCGTTGGTCACGGCCGACATGCACGTGCGTTACCTCGGGCGCCCCCGAACCGCGTGGGTGATCGCCCGATCGCAGGTGGTGAAGGCGGGAAAGCAACTCATCGTGGTCAACTGCAAGGTTGTGGACGAGGACGATCACGTGATCGCGTCGGCCGACTTCTCCATGATGCTCGTGGCGCTGCGGCCTTCGCTCGACGGGGGGCCGGCGACCACGTCCGGCGCCCCCGAACTCTGAGCGTGCTTTCCGGCCGGCCACGGGCCACGTTGGCGGAGGTGGGTGGGTAGCGTGCACGGTCGAACAGAGGAGGGGGATCACTGGTGGAGACCGAGGAGTTCCGGGGGCGCATCACGCCCTACGTCGACGATGCGGAGGCATGGTGGCCGGCCGAGCGCCAAGCCCCTGCGGGCGCCCCGAACGTGCTGGTCGTGGTGCTCGACGATGTGGGCTTCGCCCAGCTCGGCTGTTTCGGGTCGGATCTGCGTACCCCGGTCATCGACGACCTGGCGGCGAACGGGCTGCGATACCGAAACTTCCACACCACGGCGTTGTGTTCGCCCACTCGGGCGTGCGTGCTCACGGGGCGCAACCATCACGCGGTCGGCATGGGGCGGATCACCGACCTCGCCACGGGTTTTCCCGGGTACGACGCACGTATCCCCCGATCGTGCGGATTTCTGCCCCGACTGCTCATCGACCACGGCTACGCGGCCTACGGCGTGGGCAAATGGCATCTCACCCCAGAGGAGGAGTGTCACCTTGGGGCTCGTCGGGATCGGTGGCCGTTGGGGCGCGGGTTCCAGCGCTACTACGGGTTCTTCGGCGGCGAGACTCATCAGTTCGCGCCGGCGTTGTTCCACGACAACCACGTGGTTCTCCCTCCCCGAACGGTGGCCGAGGGGTATCACCTGAGCGACGATCTTGCCGATCGCACGATCGAGTTCCTCACCGATCTTCGCCACGTCGATCCCGCCAAGCCGTGGTTCACCTATCTCGCATTCGGCGCGTGCCACTCGCCCCACCAGGCACCGGACTCCTACCTTCAACGAGAACGAGGTCGATTCGACCAGGGCTGGGATGTGTGGCGAGACGAAACCTTCGCCCGTCAGAAAGCGCTCGGCGTGATCCCCGAACATACGGAGCTGAGTCCGCGGCCGGAGTGGGTGCCCGCGTGGGCCGAGCTGTCGTCCACGGCGCAAACGGTGTATGCCCGCTACATGGAGGCGTTCGCCGCCTTTCTCGCGCACGCCGATGCACAACTTGGGCGAGTCGTGGCATGGCTGCGGGAAACCGGCCAGCTCGACAACACGCTGATCGCCGTGCTCAGCGACAACGGCGCGTCATCTGAGGGCGGACCAACGGGCTCGCTCAACGACGTGCGGGTGTGGAACGCCCTGCCGCGATCTGTGGGAGAGGCGGCCTCCCGACTCGACGAGATCGGCGGTCCCCGTCTCCACAACAACTACCCGTGGGGGTGGACGGTGGCGGGCAACACGCCGTTCAAGCGGTGGAAACGAGAGACCCACGAAGGCGGGGTGGCTGATCCGCTGGTGGTGCACTGGCCCGCTGGCATTGCCGCCAAAGGCGAAATCCGGTCGCAGTACGTGCACGCCATCGACCTCATGCCCACCATCCTTTCGGTGCTCGATCTCGCGCCGCCGAGCGAGATCGATGGCGTGGCCCAGCGCCCGATCGATGGAACAAGTTTCGCCTACACCTTTGCTGCCGGCCCGGAGGGTCGTGACGCTCCGGAGCGTCACACGGTGCAGTACTACGAGATGTTCGGGTGCCGGGCGCTCTATCTCGACGGATGGAAGGCGGTCACCTATCACGAGATCCAGTCCGACGAGCCGGGTCTGCCCAACGCGCCTTGGGAGCTGTACGACCTGCGCGCCGACCCGAGCGAATGCCACGATCTGGCCGCGGCCGAACCGGATCGGCTGGCGGGGATGATCGATCGGTGGTGGGAGGAGGCCGAACGGAACCAGGTGCTGCCGCTCGACCATCGCCCGTTCTCGGAACTGGTGTTGGGCCGACCGTCGCACCTGCCGTCGCGCCACCTGTACGAGTACTGGCCTCATCGGGCCCCGGTAGCGGAGGAGCAGGCCCCGAACCTGCGAGGGCGAACCCACGAGGTGCGCGTCGCCGTGACGCTCGCCGAGGGCGAACGCGGCACCGGAGCCCTCGTCGTGCAGGGGTCCGTGGTCGGGGGTTGGTCATTGCACGTCTACCCCTCCGCCGAGAAGCCCGACGAGACCGTGTTGGCGTATGTGCAGAACGTGGCGAGTTGGCGCGAGTCGCGGGTGGAAGGAGTGGTCGATCTCACGCCGGGCGATCACGAGATCGTGTTCGGATTCGAGGTGGCGCCCGGCGCCGGCCTGGGTGCGGGTGGTCGTGGCACCTTGCTTCTCGATGGTCGGGAAGTCGCCAACGGGCCGGTCGATCACGTGGCGTGGAGCCGGTACAACCTCGTGGGCGCCGGCCTTACCGTGGGCTACGCCGCCACCATCCCCCCCGCCGACCAGGACCTCACCGCACCTGCCCGGTTCGAGGGCACGATCCATCGGGCGTGGATCACCGCAGCGGGCGATCCTGTGGTGGATGCGGAGGCCGATGCCGACGCCGCGATTGCGATGCAGTAGAAGGCAACGCGGACTCGAACGCTCGGAAGAACAGGGGGCGGGTGTTCATCGCCCCGTGGTCATCGGCGGTGGCGCGTTCGTTCCGCGTTATCGTCTCTCGGTCGTGAGCGGTCGCCGAACCAGGGCGATGGGAAGGGGAACAATGAGTGATCAGTGGGGACGGTCCGACGAGGGCACCGAGGTCGTGGATGCCTCGACACACGGCCACGGTGATGGCACACGTGTCGTCGACCTTGCCGATGAGTTCAAAATGCGTTCGGTCGACGCCCTCGATCTGTGCGAACGCCTGGGATTCACGGGCCTTTCGGCGGGAAACACGCTGAGTACGGAGCAGATCGACCAGTTTCGCATCGCGGCCCGAAACGGCGGGTCGACACCTATGCCGGAGGGACCACCGGAGGGACAACCCGGGGAGCCTGCCGGCCTGGTAGCTCCCGCCGGGTCGGGCGCGCTGTACGCCGCGCTCGGCGGCCAACCAGGCGCGTCGGCACCCGTCACTGGTCAACAAGGTGGCGCACAACCCTTCGCTGCCCCGCCACCCTTCGAGCAACCGGGGGCCATCGCGCTGCCCGCCTTTCCACCCTCCGCCTTTCCACCCTCCGCCTTCCCGCCGGCCGCTCCGTCGATGGTCGCCTCGATGCACCCGGGGTTGAAGAACCTGTTGATCGGCGCGGCCCTCATCGTCGGCACGATCGTGGTGATCTTTGGATTCAACACCATCTTCTTCTGGCCGGCAATCGCCGGGGCCTACTACGTGATCAAAGGCCTTGCCCAGCTGATCTCCGGCGACCAGTAGTGCGGTGATCAGAAACGTTCGCACGCGAATACTGATGGTCGAAGCACAGGTGCTTCGGGCGTACCTCTCCGGTCTATGACGAGCACGGCGGTGTTGCTCGATGACCTTCTTTTCGGGGAGGGACCTCGCTGGCATGACGGTCGGCTTTGGTTCTCCGACTTCTTCCGCAAGGAGGTGCGCGCCGTCACGATCGGGGGCGACGTGGAGCGGATCGCCGAGGTACCCGAGCAGCCTTCGGGGCTGGGGTTCCTGCCCGATGGTCGGCTCCTCATCGCCAGCATGGGCGATCGGTCCGTTCTACGACGACGTCCAGACGGTTCCTTGGTGCGCCACGCAGATCTCTCCAATGTGGCCACGGGGGCCGTAAACGATCTGCTCACCGATTCCCTTGGCCGGACCTACGTGGGCAACTTCGGTGCTCCCGATTCCGCCACTCCCGGAGCGTTCCTGCCGACGTCGATAGCCCTCGTGCACCAGGACGGCACCGTCGTGGGCGCTGCCGATGGCTTGGCGTTTCCGAATGGCATGGCGTTTGCCGGCGATGGCAACACGCTGCTCGTCGCCGAGACCTACGGTTCGCGGATCACGGCGTTCACCGTGGACCACACCTCGGGGCGACTCGGGGAGCGCCGCACCTGGGCCGACCTCCCCGGAGTGCATCCCGACGGCGTTGCCCTCGATGCCAACGGCAACCTGTGGGTGGCCGACCCACCGAATCGACAATGCCTGCTCGTGAGCGAGGGAGGGGCGGTGGTGGGTTCGGTGGTTACCCGCTACCCGTGCATCGCGCCGTGCCTTGGTGGCCCCAGCGGCCACACCTTGTTCCTGTGTACGAGCGCCTGGCCGGATGCGACGGTGCGCCGTCGCGACACCGATCCTGTCGGGCTCATCGAGACGATCGAAGTGGCCGCACCGGCGATGGGATGGTGACCGCCGGACTGCCGAACCTGAGGAGAGGTGATGGTTCAGTGGGGCGACGACCAGCGAACCGACACGCTGATACGCGGCCCGGCATGGGCAAGCTTGGGAACGGCATGCTCCCAGTGCCGTTGGCATGCGCCGCCCATCACGAGTAGATCCCCGGACCCAGGCCGGAGGTCGATTGAACGTCCACCGCCTTTCGGTCGGAGCAGAAAGGAACGGGCAGCGCCGAGCGTGACGATGGCGACGATGGTGAGGTCGAGTCGGCGGAGCTCCCGATCGGCGTGAAACGCCACGCTGTCGGCGCCGTTGCGGTAGTAGTTCAAGCCGAGGGCGCGAAAGTCGACGTCGAAGCGAGAAGCCAGCTCGTCACGAAATTCGGCGAGCATCGGGTGCGGAAGCGGAGCGCCGGGCCGATACCAGTGCGAGAGACGAGGGTCATCGATGTCGCGGCCGTACATCCGCCGACGAGGCTGGGTCCACGGCACGGCGGCGCGTAATTCGTCGAAAAGGGTGTCGGCCCCGGTGAGCCACCCGCGTGAAACCTCGACCCAACTGGTGGGGTCGAGCTGTAGGCGCTCGGGCAGGGCCTCGCTCTGGATGGCGGGTCGGCCGTGGCCCAGCAGCGACCCTTGCAGGGCGAGAGAGGGGGCCGTCCGCATGGGGAAAGGGTACCGAACAACTATTCCCCGAACAAACGATCCCTGCTTCGGTGGGTCAGCTGCCGCCGAGGGTAGCGATAGCTTTCTCGATGCGTCGGCCACGAGTCTCGGGTGTCTTGGCATCAAGGATCGGGAGCACATGACGCTGTTGGTTGCTGTAGGAGAGCTTTTCGTAGGCCGCTTGGGCCTCCGCGTTGGCGCGTAGCGCCTCGGCGAAGTCCGGGGGGAGCTCCACCACCCGGGGAGCGGTGTCGAGCTCGAGGTCGACGGTCACGTGCTCCCCGCCTTGTACGCCGGCCTTCGTACGGTTGGCCGCACTCAACGAGATGAGGAACTCATCGCCTCGTTTGGCAATCGAGCTTCGGTAGGTGTGGCTGCCCACGGTGACCACAACGGCCGGCTTCTTGCCCGCCCCCAGCGTCTCCACGACGTCGTCGGGAACGACGATGCCGGTGTTGTTGCCTTCGAGTCGGATGATGGTGGAGAACTTCATGTGCCGATTCTGCCTCGTCCAAGGCATCCCCGGAAGCTCCGGCGTTGCCTGCGGAGCGTCGGACCGCTCAGGCCATGTGTCGCTCCGACTCGGGGCGGTCATCGAGGGAAGATCTTCGTGCAGCACGCCGCGCAGGTAGGGCGAGTACAGCAAGCCGAAGGCCGGTGCGAGCAGCACGGCCGGCGAAGACACGGTGGCCGCTTCGGGCACCGTAACGGGAGGGGAAAGAACGGGCTGCGCTCCGGCGGCTCGGTCGGATCGTTCAGTGCCGCAGGTGCACGGTGGTCACGAATGGCGACGTGCTGGCGCGAAGCAGCGCGGAGTAGTTGAGGCCGAGTCGGACTTCGTCGCCGACGGCGAGCGTGTCGGTTGCCGTGGTGACCACCAAGTGGTCGCTACTCGCCCCCAGGTAGTGGATGCCCTCGGGCCAGGTGACACCATCGGGATCGATGTCTTGCCGACCGATCGCCAGGATGGCGTACCAGGAGTCGGCGAACGATGCATCGGATGCGGCGTAGGAGGTGGGAGCGGTGCCAGTGGCGGGGGCAGGAATGGACTCGCCCACAGTTGTTCCGAACGCAGACTGCGACCGCGACCCCCACGGTTCGGCGGGCTTGCGTTTGGCTTCAATCACCTCGGCTACGAGGGTGAACACATCGGGGTGCAGGCCATCGATCGGCGCTCGGTGGAGCGGTTCTCTCCCGAGGAGGATGGCTTCGCCGAGGCGAAGGTCGTTCACCCGGCGAACGTCGTCCGCGGCGTCTACCCAGTTCAGGTTGGCGGAGTTGCCGCCCGACACAGTGGCGAGCCGAATACCGATCTCTTGCTCGAGTGCCGTGGCCAGGGCCGAGAGATCGGCCATGTTGCGGTGGTCGGGTTCCACGCCGCTCTGACACGCCAGGTTGGTGCCGATGCCGACGAGGTGGAGGTTCGTGAGCTCCATGGTCAGCGCTGCGACTGCCGGTAGATCGACGGGCATGATGCCTTCGCGAAGGTCGCCGAGCTCAACCATCAAGATGATGCCGTGGCGGACGCCATGCCGGCCGGCGGCGTCGTGCAACGACTGGAGCACGACGGGCTCGGTGTTGCAGCTGGCGGTAGCGACGGTCACCACTCGGTCGGTCTCACTCAGCATCGGCGATCGCAGCAGCAACATGGGGTGGTGAATCCCCGACGCTCGCAGGCGTTCGATGCTGGTGATTCGGGAGTCGGCGAGAGTGCGCACACCCGCGGCGATCAGTTCACGAGCCACGGTCGGATCACCGAGGGTGGCCTTGGTGACCGCGGTGACGTCGATGCCGCGAGCAGCGAGCCGAGTGGTGAGGGTGGCGGCGTTGTGGTGGAGTCGGTCGAGCCGAACCTCCAGCCTCGGCGCCGTCACTCGCTGGAGTTGCTCGTTTCCGGACGGGGTGCTTCCGCTGCCGGCGTGCGCAGGGATGCCAGCTCGGGGAACGCCTGGACCACCATGTCGACAAGTCGATCGGGCGACCGGGTAAGGGCGTCGGAGGTGGGGATGCCGAACTCCGCCTCGTAACGTTCGATCGTTTCGTCGACGTCGGCGTCCGTCATCTCTTCGTGGTTCAACGTGATCCCGATCACGGTGGTGGCGGCGAAGGTTTGAATGAGGTTGATCTCGCTGGCCACGGTGGGGGTGGGCACTTTGGCAAAGTCGCCGAGTTTCGTGCGCGCCGGCGCGTGCTGAAGGATGACCGCCTGCGGCTGACTGCCCCGGAGGATGAACGCGGATGACAGATAGGCCGGGTGACTGAGGGCGCCCTGGCCCTCAACAACGATCACGTCGGGGTGTTCCCCGTTGAACGCCTCCACCATCGTGGCTTCCATCTCGCCAGAGCAGAACTGGCACGGAATGGCGTCGATCGCGACGCCGTATTTGGCGCCCTGGATGAGGCCGGTTTGGCCGGTGCCCACCAGCACCGCCTTGATGCCTCGATCATTGAGCGCCTTGGTGAGCACTGTGGCAGTGGTGCGCTTTCCGATCGCTCCGTCGGTCCCAAGGACAGCGACGCGCGGGCAGGTGACCGAGGAGATGCTGCCGTTGAACATGCGCAGGTCCTTCTTGTCGCGAGGGCGGCGCACATCGAGGATCGTGACGTTGTGGGCCGCGCCGGCAGCCGCGAACTCGGGATCCTCGTTGAGGAATTCGTGGAGGCCGTTCACGATGTTCATGCCCCGGCTCATGGCTTCGAGAAGGAGGTCGCGCTCGACCGGCGAGAGCATGCCGCTCGACGGAGCCATGCCGAAGATCAGGAACCCGGGGATGCGGCCCGCCCGGGCGATGGCGTCATCGAGGCTGCTCACGATCGGGATGCCGTTCGGCGAGTCGTCGAGCACCGATCCGGCGTCGAGGCCGGCCTTCTCATGGTCGATGACGGCCAGGATGTCGTAGCGCTCGGAATGTCGGACGAGACCGTTGGCGGTCTTGCCATCGATCTTGCCGAAGTTGGCTTCGCAGTACACGATGGCCCCGTTGTCCACGGGACGAACCAGCGGAGCGGCCAGATCAATCACCGGAACCGTGGTGGACGAGGCGCGCAGGGGGGCGGGCGACGACGGGGGGGCTAGGGACATGGTGCTCCTCGAGTGAGCTCAGAGGAGGCGACGGAGTGGGTCCGGCTGGCGGCCGGACGGCAGAAGGGAGTCCCCGGTGAGAACGGTGTAAGCCCAGAGTACCCGAATTGGCCGAAGCTGTCGTCGTTCTGACCCAGCGTGTTGAAAGCCGTGGCGGTTTCGGCGTTAGGGTCGGTGGGCCTGCACGGGTAGGCGTCACCGGGGAGCCCGAACCACGATGTCCACGCCAGATACCGACCTTGCGGCCTCGAGGACGGATGCCGGAGCACCGGCGCTGCCGCCCCTGTCGGATGGGCAGAAGCTCGCCTTCACGCTGATCAACGCCTCCACGGTCCCGGTCTGGCTGGCCATGATCCTTTTCCCACGGGCCGCCGTCACCCGCTGGCTCGTGGGTCGCTGCACCGTGATCTTCGCCGGTCTGGGCCTCACCTACACGGCGCTGCTCGGGGTTTCGGTGGCGCAGAGCGGCGAGATGATCGACTTTCGTGACGCCAATTCCGTGCGCGCGGCGTTGGCCAACCCCACGGCGTTTCTCGCCGGCTGGACCCACTATCTCGCCTTCGACCTGTTCGTGGGGCGATGGATCTGGGAGTCGAACCAGGTCGTCGGCCGCACCGCCCGGCTTCCGCTGCTCCTCACCTGGTGGTTCGGCCCGATCGGCCTCTCCATCGAGCTCGCCCGCCGCGCCCGCCGTCCCTGAACGCTCACGCCTTTTCCCGAACTGGGCACACCTTTTCCCGAACTGGGCACACTTCTTGTCGCTCTGGCGACAAGAAGTGTGCCCAGTTCGGGAAATCGGGCCGTCAGGTGGGGGGAGAAACGGTGAGGTGGTGAGCGTCGTCGCCGGCGTGCTGACCGATGCGCAGGGTGATCGGGAGCGCTTCGGTGTGCCAACCGTTTTCGACGCGCACCCGGAGCTGATCGAGGTCGAGAGGGATCATGACGCTGGACGACTCGCCGGCGCCGAGTTGCACCTTGGCGAATCCGACCAGTCGGCGCGGAGGACGGGGAAACGCACTGTGGTCGATCGATGCGTACACCTGCACCACTGTGGAACCCCAACGCCGCCCGTGGTTCCCCACGGCGACCTCCACGGTGGTCGGACCCGTCGATCCCGGCGAAGAACTGGGTTCTCGGAGCTCCGCCCGTTCGATGGCGAAGGTGGTGTAGCTGAGTCCGAAACCGAACGGTAGGTGCGCGGCGTTGCCGTCGGCGTCGAGCTTCCACTGCCCGTGGAGCAGGTCGTAGGTAGCCGTGGTGGCGTCGGGGTCGAACGGCACGAGATGATCCTCGGAGGTGGGGACTGCGAACGGGAGACGACCACCGGGCTCGGCTCGGCCGAGCAGCACATCGGCCATCGCTCGCCCACCCTCCATCCCGGGATACCAGAGCATCACGGCGGCGCCGACGGTGGCGAGCCACGGCATCACGAACGCCGATCCGCCCATAACGGCCACGATCACGCGGTCGCTCACGGCCGAAGCCGCAGCGATGAGAGCCTCATCCTCGGGGTGGAGTCGGAGGGATCGCCGATCGCCGCCCGTGATGCTGAAGTCGGAGCCGGAAGCTCGAGCGTCGAGCCCGTCCTGCCCTTCGGCTGCGGCCGGCGGCCGGCTGGCCAACTTGGCGTAGGCGGCGTCGCGTTCATGTTCGTTGGCCCACCCCAGGGTGGGGTGGTCCTGCGCCGGGAAGAGGTACCCGAGCGAGGCGAGTTCGGCCTGATCGAGGAACTCACCCTCGTCGTGTTTTGTGGTCCCGACGATGACGATCACGGCGTCGGCGTTCCGCGCGATCGAGGCGTCGGTGGCATGGTGGACGACGGTTGCCTCGGGCAGTGCGGCGCGGAGCCCATCGAGCGGTGTGGACACCGACGGGGGCAACACGTTGCTGGACCCGTGGTCGCCAAGGTTGGGTAGGGCGGCGAGTCGTCCGAGCACCGCGACGTTGGCGAGGCCGGCGGCGTCGAGGGGCAGAGTTCCATCGTTGGACAGCAACACCATCGAGCTGATCGCCGCTTGGTGGGCGAGGTCGAGGTGAGCTTCGCAGGCCACCACGGAGGCGGGGGGCGAGGTTTGGATCTGCGGCGCGAACCGGAGAAGCGTCGCCACGGTCTCCACGATGAGGTCGTCGACGACGTTGAGGTCGAGGGTGCCGTCGGCCGCCGCGTCGGGCAGTACCTGGGCGCGCTGCTGCTGGAATGGCATCTCGATGTTGAGCCCGGCGTGCACCGACTTCACGGGATCACGAAGGCCGAACGTGAAGTCGGAGGTGACGAAGCCGTCCCACGCCCACTCCTCGCGCAGGACGGTGCGGAGCAACGTGGCGTTCTCGCCGCACCATTCGCCGTTCACCGAGTTGTACGCGCTCATCACGCTGGCCACGCCCTCGTCGGCCACTCGGCGGAAGTGCGGGAGATACACCTCATGGAGCGCGCGTTCGTCGATGGTGACGTCGACCTTGAATCGGGCGTTCTCCATCGAGTTGAGGGCGAAATGTTTCATGCACGCCATCACATGGCGTTGCAGGCCTCGGGTGAGGGCCGCGGCGAGTTCGCCGACGTGGTGGGGGTCCTCGCCGTAGGTCTCCTGGGCCCGACCCCATCCGGGATGGCGCAGAAGGTTGAGGCACACCGCTCCGGTGTAGGTGGCGCCCTTGGCACGAAGTTCCGCGCCGATCGCTTCGCCGATCCGCTCCTCGAGAGCGGGGTCGAACGAGGCACCTCGGGCCATCGAAACCGGGAAGGCCGTGGCCGGGGACATGACGCATCCCCGGGGGCCATCGGCAAACTGGATGCCGGGAATGCCGAGGCGCTCGACCGCCGCCGCCGGCCACGGTCGGCTGGTGTAGCCGCCGGCAAGCATGTCGAACATGCCGGGCCAGAAACGGAGGTCGCCGTCAAGGCACCCGAGCTTCTCTTCGAGGGTGAGCAGGTCCACGAGCGCACGGGCTTCGGCGTGGTGATCGGCGCCAGCGGCGACCCGAACGGCAGCGTCGTCGAACGGCAAAGCAGGGGACATCGGAACCTCGAGGGAGCGGAACGTGGTCGGCGTGACGAGTGTCGACCGAGCCGGGGGTGGCAGTTTGTCAGGCCCGCCGTTCGATCGTCGCCGCCCGTCCGAGCCTCTCGCCATCGAGTGGGCAGGAGCATCGTTGGACGTGAGGTTCCTGCCCGATCGTTGGCCGCAGGTCCTGCGTGGCGGCGGTCCGTTGCGGTCTAGCGCAGGCCGGGGTGACGGCTGGCGAGGATGGGGACGAGCAACGCCTTCGGCGTGAGGTGGGCGAACATGGCCGCCACTCGATTGGCTTGGCCGGGAATCGCCACGGGACGGCCCTTGTCGAGAGCTTCGATTCCGACGCGGGCCACCGCCTCTGCGGACTCCCACATGAAGCTGGGAAGCGCCGCTTCGGCGTCTTCCTTGGCAAAGCCGGCGGCCTCACCGAAGCCGGTATCCACTGGACCGGGGCACAACGCCGTTGCGCTCACGCCCGTGCCCTTGAGTTCGCCGCCGAGGCTCCGGGTGTACGACAGCACGAACGCCTTGCACCCGCCGTACCCCGCCTGGCCCGGCAGGGGCTGGAATGCTGCCGTCGAGGCTACGTTCAAGACGCCGCCTCGGCCTCGTGCAACCATGCCGGGGAGGAACCGGGTGCACAGATCGGCCACGGTGACGACGTCGACCTCGATCATGTTCATCTCGGCTTGCGGATCTGCTTTGGCCACGGGGCCGAGGGTGGAGAGTCCGGCGTTGTTGATCAAGAGGTCGGGTGTGAGACCAAGATCGTTGATGCGGCCAAGGAGGTCGGCCCGGGCGCCGCGATCAGCGAGGTCGGCTGGGAGCACTTCGGCGCGCACGCCGGTGGAGCCCAGTTCTTCGGCGAGGGCTTGGAGTTTGCCGGCGCTGCGGGCCACGAGGGTGACGCCGTGGCCACGCCGGACCAGTTCTCGGGCGATCTCGGCACCGATGCCGGAGGAAGCGCCGGTAACGACGGCGGTGCGATCGGGGGCGGGGGTCGGAAGGCTCACCCCGGCACGGTAGCGCCGGGCGCGAATCGGTGCGGAGGCCCCGGCCGTGGGCCCACGGCGATGGCATCGACAACCTCGCGGCTCGGCTCGCCCAGGAAGGCAGCGGACTCGTCCGCTCCACCGACATCGAACCGCCGGAGCCCTGGAACTCGCTGTTGGTGTCGGCTGATCCCGGCCACCATCCCACGACGGCGCGATCCGCACGTTCCACGGCGGTGCTGGTCCCCGTGGTCCCCGTGGTCCCCGTGGTCCCCGTGGTCCCCGTGGTCCCCGTGCTCACCAGGTCGCTCCACGCCGCCACTCGGCAACGATGGAACCGAGTGGCGCGCACCCTCCAACCCGTGGGCCGGGGATCTACCCCGTTGACGGGCTCGCTGTCGGCGGCTTTGTGACGCCCATGTTCGCCGGTCGAGGTGTGCCAGTGGCGTTCTGATTCGGCCGTTCGGGGCTGTGCATGACAACGTTGTGGGGTCCGGACCCTTCGCAGTCCGTCGAAGGAGTTGTCCTGTTATGTCCACTACC
>Ga0105047_10013041_pt1 | contig 13323 bp, 9 predicted proteins | sample MAT04_FD_78384 | JGI IMG/M metagenome (GOLD analysis project Ga0105047, IMG submission 78384) | Freshwater microbial communities from Lake Fryxell liftoff mats and glacier meltwater in Antarctica - MAT-04 (megahit assembly) | ecosystem: Environmental > Aquatic > Freshwater > Ice > Liftoff...
CGGGAACGCCACGAAGATGGCGATGCCGGACAGCAAACGGACGCTTTTGAGGAACCGGCGGTGCAACGGGCGCGAATAGAGCAGATTGAGCAACCGCATCCAGAGGCAGGCGTTCCCCAGCCAGATCAAAACGAGAAGGACCGAACTCAAACGAGAACTCCGTGCGGAAAGGTTCGGTGTATCGGCGAGGATCGCTTCCGAACCCGGGGTGAAAACCCCGGGTGTCAAAACGCAAACGCAGGTACCCGGGGTGACGACCCGGGCACAAAACGACTTTCGGGTTCGACCGCCCTCGGGCGTATCAAATACTGCGACGGTTCCGTCTCGCTGGTTTCATCTCAAGACGTGGCCGCAAGCCCGGTCCCCAGGTGCGGCCCACTTCGCCCCATCCTCACTCGAACGGGATGCCGGTCCGCTTCGAGATGTCGCGAAGGTCGTCGATCACCGCCGAGATCAGCGGGATTCCGGTCTTCGTGCGTTCGATCTCGGACTGACGTTCGGGATCGCCGGGGATCACCACCCCGGTGGTGCCGGGGGCGGGTTTGGTCGCCCGGAACGTCCGCACCCAGTCGTCCATCTGATTGCGGAACTCCAGCGGATCGATAAACCCGTCGATCCGCATCGCCCCGAATGCGTGGCCGATGCCCTTCCCCACGCTCCGCGCCGGGATCTCCTGACGCAGCGCGAACGGCGGGGCGAACGGCCCCCAGTTCGCTCCGCTCAGCACGCAGCACAGGATATCGACCATCGCCGCCAGACCGTAACCCTTGTGCCCGCCCATCTCGCGCGTACTGCCCAGCGGTAGCAGGGCTCCGCCTTCGACCATCTGTTCGGGTTTGGTCGCCATGTTGCCGTCTTTGTCGATCGCCCAGCCGTACGGGATGTCCGCGCCTTTGCGTTTGGCGATCTCGATCTTGCCGTACGCGGTCGCGCTCGTCGCCAGGTCGATGACCACGGGCGGTTCCTCGTTGCACGGGAACGCGATGGCGATCGGGTTCGTACCGAGCATGCGTTCCGCGCCCCACAGCGGGGCGACGAGCTTGGTCGTGTTGGTCATCGACCAGCCGATCAGACCGCGTTCCAGAGCCTTGATGGGGTAATAGCCCCCCATTCCGAAATGGTTGGTGTTCGAGACGCTGACCACCGCACTACCGACGGCATCGGCCTTGTCCATGCAGATAATGTTGGCTTTCGGGCCGACGACCAGACCGAGGCCGTTGTCGCCATCGACGACCGCTGTGGCGGGTAGTTCGCGGACGATTTTGACCGTCGGCTTCGGGTTGATGCGGCCCAGGGTGAGCATGTCGAAGTAGGTGTGGAGGCGGGCGACCCCGTGCGAGTCGATGCCGCGCAGGTCGGACAGTGCCAGTACCTCGGCGGCGAGGGCTGCATCGGCCTCGGGCACGCCGAAGTGCATAAAGGTCCGCTGCGAAAACTCGACGAGCTTCTGGGCGGGGAAGAAGCGGTATTCGATCTCGGCCATGCGTTCGACCCATCCGGGGAGAAGATTCCTGACCCTCTCAGGATATCATCCGGGGCTGGGAAATCATCGAGACGCGGCGGAATCGGGCTACTTCTCGCCCCGGCGTACCGGGACGACCACCGGCACGCGGTGCGAGGCGACGACGCGCGAGAGTTCGTCCTGGCGGACCAGTTCGAGGCGCAGGCGGTAGCGGCCCGGCGCAACTTCGGGGACGAGGAAGTCGATCGGAAGCGTCGATGCGGGTTCCGTGGAGTCGGGGGGGCGGACCGGGATCCACTGCCCGACCGCGACGCGGGCCGCGAGCGGGTCGTCGGCGACACCCTCCGTACCCGCATCCGTGCGATCGACTTCCAGCGTAGCGACCAGTCGCACCATCCGCTTCCAGTCCTCGAGGGCATCTGCGGACAGGGGGTCGAGTCGGGGGGACGCGGTTTCGAGTACGATATTCGCCCCGACCCGCTCGCCGACTACCAGGGTCGTGGGGACCCCGTCCAGGCGCACGTCGGTGTGCGCGAGGCACTGGATCAGTGCTTCGGCTCGCGGGCTCACGTCGGCCCCCCAGGATCGCACCATCGCCCGTCCGCCCGCGAGGGTCAGTCGCTTCGTCGAGGGCGACAGTGCCAGACTCGCGCCGTTAGTCGGAAGTCGGATCGTCATCACTTCCTGCCCGGTCACGCGGTCCCAGATCCGCACCGACAGGTCGTCCCCGCACGAGATCACCCTTCGCCCGTCGGCGGTGAATACGAGGTCCTGGATCGGGCCGGCGTGGGCCATCGACGGGCACGCAGAACGGCCGTCGGCGACCCGGCGAACGTGGATGCGGTTGTCGTCGCCGCCGCTGGCGAACTCCTCACCCGTCGGGGAGAACCGCACGACACCGACTCGTCCCGGATGCAATTTCTGAGACAGTCGCACGCGCCCCGTCGCCAGATCGACGACCCGCACCCGTCCGTCGCGTCCCCCGGAGATCAGTTGCGTGCCGTCGGGCGAGAAGTCCAGGGAATCGACCGCGAGGTCGTGTGCGGCGAAGATCGTCGGGAGTGCGGTCGAATCCAGCAGCCAGACCCCTACACTACCGTCCTGGAAACCCAGTGCCAGGCGGGTCGCGGAGGAGACGATCCGGGTCGGGCGGGAGCGCATCCCGGGGAGGTGGACGACCGAAACCGTGCCGGTGGCGACCTCGGTGCGGAGGATCTCGCTCTCCGAATCGATCGCCAGCACCGCAGTCCCGTCCGAGAGCAGGCAGCCGTCGAAGACATTCGACCCCGAAGCGGTCGTGGAGACCGGCACGGTTTTTCGCCCCTGCGGGTCGATGCGCGAGATCGAACCGTCGTCCATCAGGCAGAACGTGTCACCGCTGGACGGGAACAGGCGTACGGGCCGTTCGGGGATCCGGACGGCGACATCCGATGCGTCGGCGTCGATGCCCCACAAGCGGATCGAATGGTCGTCGGAAACGCTGGCGATCGCGGCGGACCCCATCGCGGGTGAAAGGCGGACCCCGGAGATCGACGAGGAGTGCCCGCGGAACGATCGGATCGGGTCGCCCGTGGCCCCGGAACGCAGCCGGACGATCGGTTCGATCCCGCCCGTCAGCAGACTGCGACCGTCCGGGGACCAGCGGATCGCGTTGACCTGCCCGGTCTGGGCGGGAGCGCGCCAGACTTCCCTGCGGGTCGTCGGGTCGAAAAGGGAGACGTGCCCGGTCCGCCAGCCGAGCGCGATCCGGTCCGTATCCGGCGACAGCGCCACCGAGGTGCAGTTGTCCGAAAACCGCAGCCGTAGCGGGGGCGAAGTTCCGTTACTTTTGAGCCACAGAAAGCGGTCCGCCGATACGACTGCGAGTGCGTTCCCCGCCCCGCACGACAGATCGGTCAGCCGACCGACCGACGGGTTGACCACCCGGAACTCTCCGCGAGAGTCGCAGACGGCGATCTCGCCGCCGGTCGAACGGGTATCGGAAGGGGCGGGGTTGGCGATCGCCGCCCAGGCTCGACCGTCGGACCAGAAATCGACCTTATCGACGGGTCCGCCGAGCTGCCGGGGGGTTCCCAGGAGTCGACCCGTGCGGGAGTCGCGCAGGAAGAGCGTCCCCGTCGAGTCGCCGACGAGCAGGCGCTCGCCGGTCGGCGACCAGGCGATCGCGGTCGGCGCGCCGTCGCAGTCGTCGAGTCGCAGGATCTCGCTGCGGTCGTCGGTGCGGACGATGCGAATGCCGCCGCGGTCCGCGAGAGCGATCCGGTCGCCGTCGGGGGAAAATGCCACGCCGACGGCGGGCGAGTGCGTGGCGAACGTGCTGGATTCGGACTGGGTGCGAGACCGCAGGTGATACCACTCGAACCCGCGGTAGTCCGGGGCATCGGCCCGCAGCGGTTCGTAATTCTCGAGGGCTTCGCGGGTCCGGGCGACCTGCCCCATCCTCCAGGCCTGGTAGGCGTTCATCATCCGGGCGGCGTAGAGTTCGCGCGTGCGCCACTCGGCCTGCTTCTGGATCTCGGCCTTTTGCCGTCGGGTCTCGGCGACGAGTGCTTCGGCATCCCGGGTCATGCGTTCCGCGTGGAGTTTCTGCGACTCGATCTCGGAGGCCTGGGCGGCGATCAGTCGGGTCTCGGCCCTGGCGAGAGAAGTCTGATTGAGGCTCTCGGCGGTCCAGAAGCCCATCGAGGCGATCAGACACGCGCCCATCGCCGACACCGCCGGGTTGCGACGGACCCAGCGGACCGCCGACCCGATCGGCCCCACCGGGCGGGCGCGGATCGACTCGCCATCGAGAAAGCGTCGGAGGTCGGCGGCGAGGTCGGACGCGGTCGCGTACCGGAGTGCGGGTGCTTTTTCGAGGCACTTCAGGCAGACGATCTCGAGATCGCGGGGGACGTCCGAGCGGAGCGAACGCAGAGACGCGGGGTCGCCGCGCACGACCTTTTCGACGATGTCGTACGACGACACCCCGGTAAAGGGCAACTCCCCGGTCAGCAGTTCGTACAGCATCACCCCGAGTGCCCAGATGTCCGAGTGCGGTCCGACCGCGAGCCGATCGTCGACCGCGATCTGTTCGGGAGCCATATAACCGGGAGTCCCGGCGATAACCCCCTGGGAGGTCAGATTGAGCTGCTCGCGGTCGGTGCGAAGGGCGAGCCCGAAGTCGGTGACGCGCGGGACGATCTGCCGACCGTCCGCGAGCCTCGCCCCGACGGGGACACCGGCATCGTCGGGGGGATACACCTCCAGGAGAATGTTCGCGGGCTTGAGATCGCGGTGGATCACCGAACAGCGGTGCGCTGCAGCCACCGCGTGGGCGAGGGTTTCGACCAGGCTCGCGGAAAAGCGGATGTCCTGGGGTCGGTCGCGCGTCAACTGGCTCAGCGTGCCACCCGGGACGTACTCCAGCGCGAGCCAGGGGACCCCCCGATGCTCGCCGTAGCCGAACACCTGGACGATGTTGGGGTGTCGCACCCGACCGACGGCCTCGGCCTCCATGCGGAAGCGGGTCCGGTCGGTGTCCTGCGAGTTGTACCCCGAGATGATGACCTTCAGGGCGACGATGCGGTCGAGTCCGAGTTGTCGGGCGCGGAAGACGATGCCCATCCCGCCGCGCCCGATCACGTCCTGGACCTCGTACCCGGGGATCTCGGGGTAGTCGGGGTTCCGGCTGAGACCGGTGAGGATCGAGGAGCTCGAATGTCGGCTGATGGGGGTCCGTTTGAGGACTTCCCCCGACAGATCGACCGTCGGCTTCGCGGGGAACCACGCCTGCAATTGCTCGCGCAGGTGGGGGAAGGCTTCGACGTAGTCCTCGCCGTTAAACGGGTCGCCGTAGAATCCGCGCAGCGACATCTCGCTAAAGATCAATTGCAACCAGAGCGAATCGGAAGCGCCGGCCTGCTGGAGGACGGGGATGAGGTCGGCCATCATCGGCCGGGTGTCGTTTTCCCAGCCCAGTTCCTGGACGTGTTTGAGGTAGTGGAGTAACCGATCGGGATCGCCCAGGACGACCTCGGGTACGTTTTGCAGCGCGGTCGGGGCGTGCGAACCCGGCCTCATCACGATCGTGAGGTGCTCGTTGCGTCGCACATCGGGCGACATGTCAGATTCGGGAACTGGTGTCAGAACCGTGCCTCGATGCAGGTGAGTATCGCCTACCATCTATAGAACGACTATCGACCGCCGAATTCTCCTCAGGCGAGGAGTTTTCGCACGACTTCCCCGCGGACATCGGTCAGACGGAAGTCTCGCCCCTGGAAGCGCCACGTCAGGCGGGTGTGGTCGAATCCCAGCAGATGCAGCACCGTCGCGTGCAGATCGTGGACGTGAACCTTGTCCGCGACCGGGTTGAAGCCGAAATCGTCGGACTGACCCAGAGTCGTACCCGGTTTGACCCCGCCGCCCGCCATCCACATCGAAAAGCAGTTGGGGTGGTGATCGCGTCCGTCGTTACCGCCCTGGACCATCGGCGTGCGTCCGAACTCGCCGCCCCACACGACCAGCGTATCTTCGAGTAAGCCGCGCTGTTTGAGATCCTTCAGTAGTGCGGCGCAAGCCTTGTCGGTCTTGCCGCATTCGGTTTTGAGTCCGTTGACGAGTCCGCCGTGGTGGTCCCAGGCTTCGTGGAACAGTTGCACGAAGCGAACCCCGCGTTCGACGAGTCGTCGGGCGAGCAGGCAGTTGTTGGCGAACGACGGCTTGCCCGGTTGGGCGCCGTACATTTCGAGAGTCTTGTTCGACTCTTTGGACAGGTCCATGAGTTCCGGTGCGGACGACTGCATCCGGTACGCCATCTCGAACGAGCTGATGCGGGTGGCAATTTCGGGGTCGCCGACCGAGCCGAGCCGCTTCCGATTGAGTTGCCGGATGACATCGAGCGAGTCGCGCTGGGTGCGGTCGTCGAACCCCTGGGGGTTGGAGAGAAACAGCACGGGGTCGCCGCCGGTGCGAAACACCGTGCCGTTGTGGACGCTCGGCAGGAACCCGCTTCCCCAGCTCGAATTGCCGCCCGAAGGCCCCTTGGTGCCCGAGGAAAACACGACGAACGCGGGCAGATCCTTCGATTCGCTGCCGAGTCCCCAGGTGGTCCACGCCCCGAGCGAAGGCCGCCCGAACTGCTGCGACCCGGTGTTCATAAAAATCTGAGCGGGGGCGTGGTTGAAGGCATCGGTACTCATCGATTTGACGATAGCGATCTCGTCGGCCATCCCGGCGGTCCAGGGGAGGAGTTCGGAGATTTCCGCGCCGCTCTGCCCGTGCCTGGCGAATTTGAACTTCGGCCCGAGAAACGTCGAAGTCGGGTTGATAAATGCCGCGCGATAGCCCTCGATCAGGCTCGGGGGTGGCAGTTTGCCGTCGAGTTTGGTCAGAGTCGGTTTGTGGTCGAAGAGTTCCAGGTGGCTGGGCGCGCCGGCCATAAACAGATAGATGACTCGTTTGGCTTTAGCGGGGAAGTGAGGGGCTTTGGGGGCGAGTGGGTTGAGTGCGGGGTCATCGCCGCCGCGAGCGGCGGATTCGCCGAGGAGGCTGGCGAGGGCGATCGACCCGAGGCCGACCCCGCACTCGCGGAAGAACCAGCGGCGGGTGACATCCTCGCGGTCGATTTGTCGGAGTTCGTCGGCGGTATTGGCGGAGATCGGGTTCATGGCGAGTTTCTTATGAGAAGTTGGTCGAACCCGGCTCGGTTAGGTTTCGCGGTAGCGAACGGGCCGCATTCGCACTCTCCAAACGACTTCGCTCGATCCTGAATTAACGCATATGATCTTCGGATATTGTCCACACCAGCGCGCACGAAAGCAAGGCAGAAGCGGAAAATCGACGGCGAGTCGAGCCGAATTGGCAGCGATCGCCTGCGCAGACATTCGTTGGAAGTCCCAGGCGTGGACTCGCGTCAAGCGGATTCGACCGCGTGTTCTTTGAGGTCGTCCAGCGAGCAGAATTCGAGCGCGGACATGTGGCAGGCTTCGAGTACCACCGGCGGAGCCATGTTCGCCCGTTTGGCTTCCGACCAGCGGGCCGCACACAGGCACCATTGGTCGCCCGGTCGCAGACCCGGAAACTGGAACTCAGGGCGAGGCGTACTCAGATCGTTGCCCATCGACGCGCTGAATGCGAGGAACTCGGCGGTCACCCTCGCGCAGACCACGTGCACCCCGAAGTCGCCGGGTCCGGTGTCGCAGCAACCCGACCGATAGTAACCCGTCATCGGGGCCTTCGAGCAATTCTTCAGGTCGGTTCCTAATACGTTCTTCGCCATGTTCGGTTATCCTTTTGAGCCGCAGACTTCGCAATCGCTTCGACGCTTTACAGTTATAGTAGTGAATCGCACGTCTCGAAGATCGAAGGTCAGCAATCGATCGGTCAGTAACTCGCCGAACCCACAGATCCATTTGACGACTTCGACCGCCGCGAGGCAGCCGACGGTCGCCGAGACCGCGCCCAAAACCGGGAACTCCCGCGTCCACGTTTCCGGGGGTTCCGGCACTCGGCACGCCAGGCACGCGGTTTCGCGGGGTACGATCGTCGTGAGTGCCCCCGACATCCCGTACATCGACGCATCGACCATCGGCCGATCCAGTTCCACGCACGCGGCATTGAGTGCGAGGCGTTCCTCGAACATCGGGGCCGCCCCGACCGCGATATCGACCGTCCGCACCAGACCGAGGGCGTTCGCGGGGGTTATATTCTCGGGTACTTCGACGATTTCGCAGCGGGGATTGCGTTCCCGCAGTTCGGCCGCCGCACAGGCGACGCGGGACGTGCCCAGGGCGGTTTCGGTCATGAGAATCTGGCGGTGCAGGTCGGACGGTTTGATGTCCCCGGAATGCGCGAGGACGAGCCGACCGACACCGGCGGCGGCGAGTTGCAGCGCGACCGTACCGCCGAGGCCGCCGACGCGGGAGATCAGCACCGACGCGGCTTTGAGCTTGCGCTGGCCGAGGTCGCCGATACCATCGATCCACATCTGCCACCGATATACCTGCGTCTCGAAGTCGGTCAGAGGTTCCATCGACGCTCTCGGGCGAATCGGGAGGGGACTCTTCGGAAATGATATCGATCCGACTACAATAGCCCTCGATAAAACGTCCGACGGGGTTCGAGATGCCAGCGACTGAGATCGAAGACACGTTCGCCGAAGCCTTCGGCATGACCGCGACCCGCCTGATCGTCACCGCCGCGAGCGAGGAATGGGCACTGATCGCGGGGCGTACGGCGACCGGGTACGCGGCTTCCGTCATCGGCTGCGATGCCGAGGCCGGGATCGAAGCCGTGCTGACCCCGGAACGGACCCCCGACGACCGACCGGGGGTGAGCCTGCTGTTTTTCGGCTTTAGCCGCGATGCCCTGCAAAAGGCGGTGAGCAATCGCGTGTCGCAGTGCCTGCTGACCTGCCCTTCGACGGCGGTTTACAACGGCTTGCCCCTGACCGACCGGAAGATCCGCATCGGCGGCAATCTGCGCTACTTCGGCGACGGGTTCCAGTCGAGCAAAAAGCTCGGAAACCGCCGCTGGTGGCGCATTCCGACGATGGACGGCGAATTCCTCTGCGAGGACGAGTTCGGCACGGTCAAAGGGGTCGGCGGGGGCAATCTGCTTTTTCTCGCGGTCGATGCGGCTACCGGGCTCAAAGCCGCCGAGGACGCGGTACGGGCGATCCGCGAATTGCCCGATGTCATCCTGCCGTTCCCCGGCGGGATCGTGCGATCGGGAAGCAAGGTCGGCAGTCGCTACCCGAAGCTCAAAGCCAGCACCAACGAAGCGTACTGCCCTACCCTGCGCGGTACAGTCGCCTCCGCACTGCCCGAGGGGGTCAATGCGGTATACGAGATCGTGATCGACGGGCTGAGTGCGGAGCGGGTCGCGGAGGCGATGAAGGTGGGGATCGCGGCCGCCTCCCGCGAGGGGATCGTACGCATCAGTGCGGGCAACTATGGCGGCAAGCTCGGGCCTTTTCACTTCCATTTGAGGCGGCTGTAGTGGACCGATGCGGCCGATCGTACTTTGAAGTGCGGGTGGATATCGGCGAGCGGGACACGTCAGTGCCCTGTTTCCCGAGCCGGGTAGAGATCGAAATCGAGAAACAGGGCACTCACGTGCCCCGCTCGCCGGGAGTCGCACAGTTGCACCGGCCGCGAACGACTACCCGCGAGCGACCGGCGAGTTACAATAGCCTCATGAAAACCCCCTTTCTCGATCCATCGATCCGCGCGGTATTCTTCGATGCCGTCGGAACCGTCATTCACCCCGCGAGGCCGATCGAACGCACCTACGCCGATGCCGCCCGCCGACGTGGGGCGACAGTCGATGCCGAATCGCTGCGCCCCCGACTGATGCGGGCGTACGTCCGTCAGGAAGTCGTCGATGCCGAAACCGGGTGGCGGACCAGCGAATCCCGCGAAGCCGACCGCTGGCGCGACATCGTCGCCGAAGTGCTCCCGGAACTACCGGATTCGACCGCGTGCCTGCTCGAACTTCTACAGGAGTTCGCTCGGCCCGAAGCCTGGACGGTCGCCGAAGGAGCCGCCGAGGTGTTCGATTCGCTCGAGGCACGCGGGTTGGTACTGGGGATGGCTTCCAACTTCGATGCCCGACTCGCAGACATCGTCGCGGGCCTGCCGGAACTCGCGCGAGTGCGGGAACGCTGCCTGATCTCGTCGGTACTCGGCTGGCGCAAACCCGCCCCGGAGTTCTTCGCCGAAGTCGTCCGCGCGGCGGGAGTCCCTGCCGGGAATATCCTGTTCGTCGGCGACGACATCCGCAACGATATCGATGGGGCAGCGGCGGCAGGAATGAGGACCGTGCGGATCGACCCGACTGGCCCGGACGGAGTTCCGGGAGGGATTCGGCGATTGAGGGAGTTACTGGGGTGAGACAAACCGCGAACGGTGAGGTATACTAGGAAGTAGTTCAACGATCGTGGAGTGAGTCCGGAATATGGATGCCAGGGCGTTTTTCGATCGCGGGTTGGAACAACTCCGCTCGAGTCAGTGGAAGGAAGCCATCGGTAGCTTTACCGAGGCGATCCGCCTGCGGCCCGAGACCTCGTCGGCGTACCGCTACCGCGCGAAGGCGTGGGCGGACAGCGGCAACCCCATCCGCGCGGTTTCCGACCTCGACGAAGCCGTCCGACTGACCAAAGACGATGTCGATCTGTACTTCGATCGCGCTACGATCCTGATGCGTCAAAAGATGTACGAACCAGCGGTCGCCGACTGCAACCGCGGGATCGCCCTGGACCCCACGAGGGCCGACCTGCTCGCGCTGCGAGGCCGAATCCACGCCGCCAATGGCCGTTCGGGCCAGGCCCGCGTCGATCTCGCCCGAGCGATCGAAACCGACCCCGACGGGTCCGCCGACTACTATATCTGGCGAGGCGACCTGTCGCTGGAACTCGAAGAAAACGAAGACGCTCTTTCGGACTACAGTCAGGCTCTGCGCCTCCAGCCGAAAAACCCCTACGCGCTGTCGCAAAGGGGGCGGGCGTGGTGGGCCGAGCGGAATCTCGACGAAGCCCTGACCGACTTTACCGCCGCGATCGGTTACGACCCGGAATGGTGTTCGCTGTGGAGCGGTCGCGGACTCGTGCGTCTGGACCGGGGCGAATACGCGCTGGCGATCCCCGACCTGTCGAAGGCGATCGAACTCAACCCCAAAACCGCGATCGCCTGGGAGTATCGGGGCGACTGCCACGACAAACTCGGCGACTTCGTGCGGGCCGGATCCGACTTCGACGAGGCGATCCGCCTCCATCCGCAGATCCCCCGGACGTGGAACCGCCGCGCGATCTTCCACTATTACAACCACGACTACTCGGCCTCCCTGCGCGACCACATGGAAGCCCTCAAAAAAGACCCCGACGATGCCGGCACGCTGAATTACCTCGCGTGGGTGTGGTGTACCGCGCCGAACCCGACCGTCCGCAACGGCCGCCGGGCTCTCGAATGTGCGACCCGCAGCAACGAATTGAGCGAATGGCAGTCGGGGAGCTATCTCGACACCCTCGCGGCGGCGTGCGCGGAAATGGGGCAATGGGACAATGCCGTGAAATGGGCTCGAAAAGCGGTCGCTCTGATGGACGACGCGGCCTCGAAGCGGGACTTCGACGCGCGCATCGGCCTTTACGAAGACCGCCGACCGCTGCGGCACACCCCCGTCCGCCCGACGATCGCCCCGAACCCGCCGACCGATTCCGATCCCGTTCCCTGAGTTCTCATGCCTCCTCTGATCGTCATTAACGCGGTCGGCCTGACCCCGCGATTACTCGCACACGCCCCCCGGCTATCCGCACTCGCACGCGTCGGGTGGATGAAGCCGATGCGCGATATCCTGCCCTCCGTGACCTGCTCCGCTCAGGCGACTTTGCTCACGGGTCTGCCGGTCGAAGGCCACGGCATCGTCGCTAACGGCTGGCTCTACCGCGATACCATGGAAGTCCGCTTCTGGCAGCAGTCGAGTCGGCTGATGAGCGGAGAACCCGTGTATACGACTGCCCGAAAACAGGCCGCGAGGGAGAGCAAGCCGTTCCGCTGCGCCAAGCTGTTCTGGTGGTTCAACCAGGGGGCGGATGTCGATTTCTCGGTCACCCCCAAGCCGTATTATGGGGTCGATGGCAGCAAAATCTTCGGCATCGCCGGAACCCCCGACGGCCTGACCGCCGGTCTCGAACGCGAACTCGGGACGTTCCCGTTCCACAACTTCTGGGGGCCGAAAGCCGGTTTGCCCTGTACGCAGTGGATCGCCCGCTGCGCCGCTGCCCTGCTCGCCCGCGAAGCACCCGAACTGTCGCTCGTGTACCTGCCGCACCTCGACTACGACCCGCAACGCTTCGGCCCGTCGGGGTGCGACATGCCCGCCCTGGTCCGCCAACTCGACGATGCCTGCGCCCCCATCCTCGATGCCGCCCAGGCCAGCGGGGCGACCGTCTGGGTCGTCAGCGAGTACGGCCACTGCGACGCGACGCTGGCGATCGAACCCAATCGCGTCCTGCGCCGCAAAGGGTATCTGAGCGTGCGGCCCGGCCCCCTCGGTGAAACCCTCGACACCTTCGCTTCGCGGGCATTCGCGGTGGTCGATCACCAGGTCGCGTTCGTCTACGTCCGCGATGCCGCCGATATCGCCGCCGTTGCGGACCTGTGCCGCGAAATACCGGGGGTCGATCGGGTACTCGTCGGCGAGGCTCGGCACGAAATCGGTCTGAATCATCCGCGTGCGGGCGAGATCGTGCTTTTGAGCCAGCGGCACGCCTGGTTCGCGTACCCGTTCTGGCTCGACGACGCACTCGCCCCCGACTACGCCCGCTGCGTGGCGATCCACCACAAACCGGGATACGATCCCGCCGAGCTTTTGATCGATCCGCAACTGTCGATGCCGATGCTGAAGATCGTGCGAAAAGTGCTCGCCAAAAAGCTGGGCTTCCGCATGAAGATGGACGTGATTCCGCTGAATGCTTCGCTGATTCGCGGGACGCACGGGCTGATCGCCGAGGACCCGCTCGACGGCCCGATCCTGATCGCCTCGGGCGAGGCCCCGACCGAAGCCGTCGTGCCGATGACCGCAGTAAAAGCCCTGATGCTGCGACAGATGGGATTGCAGGGGTGACGTGCGCGCGATCGGACGAACGACCGTCCGAGAGGTCGCGGTGGAAAACCGTCGCTGACGCTTCCGGTTTGAAACGACCGTCCGAGCCGGAAGCGTCACAGTAGTTGCCAGATTGCATTCCTGTCTGAGCCCCCCGGAGGGGGTGCAGGCGATTAGCCGGGGGTTGAGCGCAGCGACACCCCCGGTGGCGAGCGGGATGGGACCGTTCGCCCGGACCGGACGACCCGATTGCCACCGGGGGTGTCGCTGCGCTCAACCCC
>Ga0105047_10013047_pt1 | contig 13322 bp, 11 predicted proteins | sample MAT04_FD_78384 | JGI IMG/M metagenome (GOLD analysis project Ga0105047, IMG submission 78384) | Freshwater microbial communities from Lake Fryxell liftoff mats and glacier meltwater in Antarctica - MAT-04 (megahit assembly) | ecosystem: Environmental > Aquatic > Freshwater > Ice > Liftoff...
ACAATTCCGGGTATGGATTCCTTGTCACAGATCGCGCTGGGCGCGGCTGTCGGTGTTGCCGTGATGGGCCGCCGCACGGCCGTGTGGAAAGCCGCCGCCTGGGGCGCGCTGGCAGGCACTTTGCCCGACCTGGACGTGCTGATCGACCATGGCGACCCGATTCGCAACATGGTGCTGCACCGCGCCGAGACCCACGCGCCATTCTGGCTGACCGTGTTCTCGTTGCCGTTTGCGGCACTGGTGGCGCGGCTGAGCGGCGAGTGGTTGTTGTGGCGCCGCTGGTGGCTTGCGATGTGGCTGGTGCTGGTCACGCACCCGCTGCTTGACGCGATGACGATCTATGGCACGCAACTGGCGCTGCCGTTTTCGAACCATCCTTACGGCGTTGGCAGCATCTTCATCATCGACCCGCTCTACACGCTTCCACTGCTGTTCGGCGGCGTCTGGGCACTGGTCGGCAAAGGCAGTGGCCGCGGATTGGCGGCCAATGCGGTGGGTCTGGCCGTCAGCACCGCCTATCTGGGCTGGACCATGGCCGCACAGTGGCATGTGGAGGGCATCGCCCGCGCCTCGCTGGCGCAGCAAGGGCTGCAGGCTGAACAGATGCTGGTCTCGCCCACTGCTTTCAACTCGGTGTTGTGGCGCGTGCTGGTCATGGAAGGCGGCAACTACCACGAAGGTTTCTATTCGCTGCTCGATCCCGACCGCACGGTCCGGTTCGACCGGTTCGACCAGGGCAAGCCACTGGGGCGGGAACTGCCACCCATCGACGGGGTGCAACGCATCATGGCCTTCAGCAAGGGCTTCTTCAAGCTGCACCAGGATGGCCCGCAAATCCTGATCACCGATCTTCGCATGGGCCAGGAGCCAGCCTATGTGTTCTCGTTTGCGGTGGCGCAGCGCCATAGCCCGCCGGTTCCGCTGCCTCAGGTGCAACAGATCAGCACGCGCCCCGATCTGGCGCGCGCATTGCCATGGTTGTGGCGCCGCGTCTTGGGCGAGGCACTGCCGCCACCGCGCTGAAAGCGCAGGAGACAATCGCTTGAGCCGGAACGACCGCCATGGGCCTACAGCGCGTCACGCGCAGTCTTCCCCGTGCAAAAGCCCTGTACAAAAGCCCTGTGCACCAGCCCGCGCTCAAGCTCCGTGCACCAGCTCCGTGCCTGCGGCTTGGCGCGTAATTTGCTTGTGGTCTGTTTACGCGGCATGCAGTCGCGCTGGATGTGTTGTAACGCAAACCGAGTTCTAATCCCTTGATCGCCCACAGCGCCCCCCATTCCGTGACCACCCTGCAATCTCCGATTCGCCCCGTCGTGTACGCGCAGTTACGCGGTGCGCAGCGTGCGGACACGACCGGCCGCATCGCGCGTGACCTGGCGTGGCAGTGGGTGGCCAGCAAATGGCCACGCCTGCTGACCTCGGCAGCCGGCATGGACTCGGACCACTACGCGCGCAGTGCACCGGGGCAAAAGCTGGTTGCCGCCAGCCAGCCTGGCGGTGGCTGGGCGATGACGGTGGCTTTCGACGAACGCCAAGGCTCGCGCACCTGGATCACCCATGTCGAGATCGGCCATGTCAACGGCCTACCGCGTTTGTCACTGCAAACCGGCTGCTCCGCACAAATCGATGCACCGCTGATGGTCGCCCCGCCCCGGCTGCTGGGCAGCTGGATCGAACGGTTGGAGCTGGTCGACGGACCGGTGGGCGTCATCAGCGAGCCTCGCAGCGTGTGCGACCCGGACCAGCTGGCCCACTTCCTGGCGCACGTGACATCACCTGCGCGGACATTGCCGATCATCGCACTGGCGAATCGCCCGGGCACACGCTTTTTCGGCGTGGATCCTGCCGGGCTGGCAACCGCAGTGCGCGGTCTGGCGCATGTCGCCTGCCTGTCGCCCGAAGTGTCGGACGACGTGGCAGAGCATCTGGGCCCGCATCTGGGTGTCGTTGCGGGTGCGGCGCGGATCTACGGGGCCGGCGAGGCGATTGCCGCCTCGTCACGCAGCCATCCTCTGGTGCGCAACCATCACGCCGGCGGCAGCTCGCCGGCCAACGCCGGGGCCTTCCGTCGCCAGCTATGCCAGCGAATCTGCGCGCTGAGCGTACGTCACCTGGTGGATGCTGCAGCGTCAAGCCCGCAGACGCGCAGCCGGCAAACCGCTGACGCCTGAGCCTCACCCGCCACGGCGCACAGCGCAGTCGCTGTCTACGCGCCTCGCATCAGGGCATGTACTGCCCGCCGTTGACCTCGAGCACCTGGCCGGTAACGTATCCCGATAGCTGCTGCGAGGCGAAATAGACAAACGCGCCGACGCATTCATCCACTGTACCCAACCGCGCCATCGGAATGCCCTGGCGCATGGTCTCGAGTTGTTGCGGTGTCGAGAACTTGTCGTGGAACGGAGTCTGGATCACACCGGGCGAAACCGCGTTGACGCGGATGTTGCGGCTCACCAGCTCGCGCGCAAGTCCCTTCGTGGCTACGCTGATGAAGCCCTTGGACGCTGCATACATCGATGCGCCCGGCCCGCCACCGGTGCGCGCAGCGACGCTGGTCAGGTTGATGATGCTGCCGCCGTTCTTCATGTGCGGCACTGCATGTTTTGTGCACATCATCATGGAGCGCACGTTCAGGTCGATGATGTCGTTGAACACTGCATCGGTCAGTTCGGTGATCGGCACGCGTTGCACCAGGGCGCCGGCATTGTTGATCAGGATGTCGATCTGGCCCCAGCGGGTTGCCGCCTCGGTGACGACGCGTTCGCACTGCACGCTGTGGCGCAGGTCGCCTTGCAGCGCGAAAGCTTCGCCGCCGGACTTCACGATGCTGGCCACCACGTCGTCGGCCGCGCTCCTGGAGCTGTTGTAGTGCACCGCGACCTTGGCGCCGAAAGCGCCCAGTGCCAGCGCGCAACCTGCTCCGATGCCGGTGGATGCTCCGGTGATGAGCACCGTCTTGCCTTTCAGATCGTTCATGGGGGAGTTATCCTTTCGATGACAGGTGTATGGCTTGCCCGGCCGCTCGCTCTTTGCCGCGACGGCCTAGGACTGTACAAAGTCTAACCGGCACCGACATGATGGTGGCCTAACGCACCGCGTCAAACATCGGGGCCGGCGCACCCGGCGACCGCGTCAGCCAGCCGTTCGCGCTCGACATCGTCTGGCGCACCCGGCGGCGGCGGCAGGAAGGCCGGTGCCACGCCAGGCGCGGCGAACTTGCCCGGTGCGCTGCCGCCTGCACCCGCGCCTGGACCTGCACCTGGACTCGCGCCTGCACCCGCGTCTGCAATCGCTCGACGCGCAGAACACCACGGCAATCGACAGCAGGTCACTCCTTCGGCGCGGCCGCATTAAGCAGATCTGCCGCGGCATCCGCTCGTGGATCATGCCGGATCTGCTCCTGCAGGTCGCTGTGCGCGCGTGTATCCACGGACAGATCTTCCCCGGCCCCCAAGGCTGGGCCGCTGGCGCGCGCTGCAAAATTGGCCGGTGTGGCAGCCGCTGGCGCGTCGCCATGCTCGGTGAGCTGAACCCGGTAGATCGGCTCCGGCATATCCATGCCGGCGCGCTCGAGCGCGAGCTTGACGGTGCGGATCGCCTCGCTCCTGACCATCAGGAAATCATGGCTGCGCTGGTCGACCCAGGCGTGAAAACGCAGCTGCACGTTGGAGTCACCCAGTGTGCTGATGTAGGCGCGCGCCGGCGGCTTGACCAGTACGCCGTCAAGCACGCGCAGCGTGTCGACTCCAATGGACTGCGCCAGTACCAGGTCCTCGCCAACGCCGACACCGACGTCGAACTCGAAACGCCGGCTCGGGTTGCGCGTGTAGTTGAGCATCACGCTGCGAAACACCAGCGCATTGGGCAGGCGCAGATGGTTGCCATCGAGCGTCATCAGGATCGTCGCGCGTGAGGTCATCGCGATGACGACACCTTCATGCCCATCGATGACCAGATGGTCCCGCGGCGCGAAGGGCTGGCGCAGGCTCATCAGGATGCCGGCAAGATAATTCTCCAGCGTTTCCTTGAAGGCAAAGCCCAGGGCCAGGCCGAGCACGCCGGCCGTCCCCAGCACGGCACCGACCAGTGCGGTGGCGTCCATCAGCTCGAGTGCCGCGAGCAATCCCAGGCCAACGACCACGGAACGTACCGTGGTGCGTGCCAGGTTGCGCAGGAAGGCGTTGCGGCGGACCAGGTGCTCGAACACCGCGCGGCGCGACATCCAGTTGCCGAACATCCAGGCCAGCCATACCAGCAACACTGACAGCAGCATCAGTGGCACGGCCGCGGCAAGGCGGTAACCGACCTCGGTCAGGCGGGCGAGGACGGCATCGACATGGAATCCGGCGTCTGGCATCGGCAATGCTTTCGTTCGCCCTGTGTCAACCCGGTGTGCCGGCCGCCCGGCGCAGCCGGACTTCGGTTACCCCGTACACGACGAGCGCCAGCAGCAAGGGCCCGAGGTAGTACAGGGCGCGGTAGGTGAGCAACGCAGCCAGCACCTCGCTTTGCGGCATCCGTGAGCCGAGCAGAGCGACAAAAACCGCCTCGAGCACTCCCAGGCCAGCCGGTACGTGGGTGATCGCGCCCGCGACGGCCGCGAGCAAGGTCGCGCTCAGCACCAGCGGGTAGTCGATCTGCCGACCCATCAGGGTGTGCAGCACGGCCGCAATCACCAGCCAATTGATGGTGGACAACAGCAACTGCACCCATGCGACCCGCCCGGAGGGCAACTCGAACGCATATCCGCGCCACTGCCAGCGACGCTTCTTCGCCCATGCACATGCGAGCAGGTAGCCCACGGCCAGCAGCGGCAGAAGCCCGGCCAGCACCAACAACCCCTGCTGTCCGATCTGCCAGTCCGCCGGCAGCGTGACCGGCGCCCATGCCAGCGCCGCCCCGAGCAGCACCAGATAGGCGAGCCAATTGGTTGCCACGCTCAGTCCATAGACCTGCGCAATCACGCTGTTATCGAGTCCCAGCCGCGAGTACAGGCGCCAACGGAATCCGGCGCCGCCCACCAGTGCACCCAGGTTCAGGTTGAATACGTACGATACCCAGGCGACCGTGCACACCCGGGGCACCGACAACCCATGCCCGGTCACGTGGCGTCCGATCAGGTCGTATGACGAGACCAGCGCATGGCTCACAACAGCCAGTATGCCGGCAAGCAACAGATTCTCGGGCGGATTCTCACGCGCCGTGCGCCACACCTCGCTCCACTCGACCGTACTGCCAAAACGTACCAGCAATGTCGCCACGGCGGCGAAGAAGGCCAATGTCAGGCCACGGCGCAGCCAGGGCCACCAGCGATGGGCCTTCGACGCGGTGCGCCCGTCGTGCGCGGGTACCGGCGCGCAGCTGCCCTCAACCTGTGCCATCGGTCGTCCCCCCGGGGCAAGTGGCGTCCGGCCTCCCGCGGGCCGTCGCAGGATGGATCGTCTCCGCGCGGCGCGGCAGCCAGCCGACCCAGCGCGAGTAACCGCTGAGCAAGTGGTAGAGCAAAAAAGCGCGCACCGATTGCCAGAACGCCCAGGGCGCAGGCGCCGGCTCGGGCTCGATGGCCTTGCAGTGGTGGGTAATCAAGTACTCCAGCCGTTGATCCAGGTGTTGGGCAAACACGGTGTCTCGGATCACCAGATTGGCCTCGAGGTTGAGCACCAGGCTCAGCGGGTCCAGGTTGCTCGAGCCCACGGTGGCCCAGATCCCGTCGATCACGGCGACCTTGCCATGCAGTGGCCGCTCGCAGTATTCGTAGATATGCACGCCAGCGCTTTGCAGATAGCCGTACAACAAGCCGGCCGCCACCTTGACGATCGGCATGTCGGGTTCGCCCTGCAGGATGAGGATCACATGCACGCCACGCCGAGCCGCCCGGCGCAACTGGCGCACCAACAGATAGCCCGGGAAGAAATAGGCGTTGGCGAGCACCACCCGTTCACGCGCGCCGCGGATCGCCACGCGATAGTGACGCTCGATCGCATTGCGGTGCCGGTGGTTGTCGCGCGTCACAAAGATCATCTCGGCCGTGGCCTGCACATCCTCCCGGCCAGACACATCGGCAGCGGGCGCTTGCACCTGGCCGCCCTCTCGGGCCGATGGGTCGATCTGGGCGCGCACGAAGCGGTGGATAGGTGCCACGATCGGCCCCTGCACCTGCACCGCATAGTCCTGCTTGGCCTGGGGCCCGAATTCCCGCACGTGGTCATGCGAAAAGTTGATACCGCCGACGAAGGCCAGCCGGCCGTCGACGACCACGATCTTGCGGTGCATGCGGCGCAGCACGTTGAAACGCACACCGAACACCCGACGCGCAGGATCGTAGACACGCAAACGCACGCCCGCTTGCGCCAGGGCCTCGACAAAGCTGGCGGACAGGTCAGGAGAACCGTATCCATCGACCAGCACGTCGACACGAACACCGCGCCGCGCAGCGGCAATCAGCTGCGCCTGCAGCCGATTGCCGATCACATCCTCGAACAGGATGAAAGTTTCCAGCACCACCTCGGAGCGCGCGTTCCCAATCGCCTCGAATACCGCGGGAAAGTATGCCTCCCCGTTCTCGAGCAGCTTGACCTGATTGCCACCGATCCAGCGCGATGGCGGCTTCACAGGTCAATCTCCGCGGCCAGGGGCGCATGGTCCGACAGATGCGACCAGGGCTTGCGCGGCAACACCATGGGCGCATGCGCGCCGGCGCCGCGCACATAGATCCGGTCCAGGCGCAGCACCGGCAGCCGGGCCGGAAAGGTGCGCGCCGACCGCCCATACACCATCTGGAACACCTCATGCAAGCCGGCGCAGCGCGCGAGAATGTCACTGGCACGCGACCGCCAGTCATTGAAATCGCCCGCCACGATGAGCGGTGCGCCCGCCGGAACCTCGTCGTTGACCATCCTGCACAACATCTCCAGTTGCTGGCGCCGGTGCTCTTCGATCAGGCCCAGATGCACGCACACCGCATGCACGTCGCCGAACCCCGGCACCGCCAGCGTGCAATGCAGCATTCCGCGCCGCTCCGGCCCCAAGACCGAGATATCGCGGTTCTGGTGGCGCACGATCGGGTACTTGGACAACAAGGCATTGCCATGGTGGCCATGCGGGTACACCGCATTGCGACCGTACGCAAATTGCGGCCACATCTCGTCGGCCAGGAATTCATATTGCGGCACCAACGGCCATTCCGCAGTGCGCCCGGCATGACCCGCATGGACGCCCTGCACCTCCTGCAGGAACACCAGATCGGCCCGTACCGCCCGCACCGCGCGCCGCAGCTCGGGCAGTATGAAACGGCGATTGAAGAAGCCGAAGCCCTTGTGCATGTTGACAGTCAGCACCCGCACCGAGGGCCGGTCTGGGGGTGCTTTGGCGATCTTGTCGTGGTCGGATATCACAACCACCATTTCTAACATTCACCGGCGCACCCGGCTGTAGGAGAAAGTCGCCCGCCTCTGTCGGTCCGTCTCGCCTGAGCCGACGCAGCGCCTGCTGCAGGCAAATGCGGGTGGCCGCATCGGATATGCCCGGGCGACGTTGGAATCCGGTGAGGGCATGGTGCGCCAGGCCCAGCACGCGTTCAATTCGCCAGGGCGCGCGGGTCCCTGCTGCTGTTACACATCCGTGTTGGCTGTGGGCCGCAATCGGTGGGATGATCGACCCCTGCGGCAAGAGGGGCTTGCCAATCAACCGACGACAAAGGAACGACGGCATGCGCTGGGCCAAGACGAGTTTGCGGAACAGCTTTTTTGGTTGGATGGCCCACCAAAGCACGGCCGAACCCAGCGACCGGCTTGAGGATATCCGCAAGGCGATGCTGCAACTGCTCGATCAAAGTCCGGACGGCCAGAACAGCGCGATCGAACGCCGGGTGCTGTTTGCCCAGGACCTGGATGAACTCTGGTACGCCCGCCCCGACCTGATGACCGCCGTCGCAGCCGTCCGCGGCGAAGCCGTCGCCCGCGACTGCCTGGCCGACATCACCCGCCTGTTCGACGCCGGCGCCGGCGGAAAGCTGCAGCGCCGCCGCAGTGCCGGCCCGCGCAAGGCCTGAGAACACCCTCCCTTCGGCCGCGCTGCCAGCCAGCCAGCCAGCCAGGTGCAGCATCGGCCCGGCGTTCCCCTGCTACGCCAAGACGGCACAATGATGCTTGCAATCGAGCACTGAAAGGGCGTGTATGGCATCCGGAAAAATCCTGGTCGCGCAAGGTGGCGGCCCCACGGCGGTCATCAACCAGTCGATGGTGGGCGTGGCGCTGGAGGCACGGCGTCACCACAATGTGCAACGGGTCTACGGTGCGCGTCATGGCGTGCGGGGCATCGTCGATGAAGACTTTGTCGACCTGACGCAGGAGACCAGCCACAACCTCGAACTGGTCGCGGCCACACCCTCATCGGCGCTCGGGTCAACGCGCGACAAGCCGGACGCCAAATATTGCCATGCCATCTTCGAGGTGCTACGCGCGCATGAGATCGAGCATTTTTTCTACATCGGCGGCAACGACTCGTCAGACACGGTGCGCATCGTCAGCGAGGAGGCGCGCAAGGCGCGCTACCCGCTGCGCTCGATTCATGTTCCGAAGACCATCGACAACGACCTGGTCGGCAACGACCACACGCCCGGCTTCCCGTCAGCCGCGCGTTTCGTCGCGCAGGCCTTTGCTGGCGTGAACCTGGACAATGCCGCTCTTCCTGGCGTCTATGTCGGCGTCGTCATGGGCCGTCATGCCGGTTTCCTGACCGCCGCTTCCGCACTGGGCAAGAAGTTCGAGGACGACGGCCCGCACCTGATCTACCTGCCCGAGCGCACCTTCGACCTGCAGCAGTTCCTGGCTGACGTCAAGGCCACCTACGCGCGTTTCGGTCGCTGCGTCGTGGCGGTGTCCGAAGGTATCCACGATGCCTCTGGAAGACCGATGCTGAGTCTGCTGGCCAAGGAACTGGAACACGACGCGCACGGCAACCTGCAGCTCTCGGGCACCGGCGCGCTGGCCGACCTGTTATGCGAGGAGATCCGCGGCAAGCTGGGCATCAAGCGGGTGCGCGGTGACACCTTCGGTTACCTGCAACGCTCGTTCATCGGCTGCGTGTCCGACGTGGACCAGCGCGAGGCGCGCGAAGTCGGCGAGAAAGCGGTGCAGTTCGCGATGTGGGGCACGCAAGATGGCTCGGTCGCGATCCGGCGCACCGGCTTTTATTCGGTGGACTACGAACTGCTTGACCTGGCAGCGGTGGCGGGCAAGACGCGGATCATGGAGGACGCGTTCATTGCCGACAACGGAACCGACGTGACCGATGCGTTCCGGCTCTATCTGCGCCCGCTGCTGGGCTCGGGCATGCCCGACGCGTTTCGGCTGCGCGCAACACCGGTGCCACGGCGCAACAACGGCTGAGATGTTCATCGCCTCCAAGCTGCTGTCGTTCGCGATCGAGCCGCTGTTCTGGGTGCTGGCCCTGCTGGCGGCGGGTTTGTGTTTGTCATCATGGCGCAGGCCACGCCTGGGCCGCACCCTCAGCTGGATGGCGTTGCTGGTACTGTTCGCCGCCTGCTGGACCTCCGGCTCGGAGGCGTTGGTGCGGGCACTGGAGTCGCGCCACCTACGGCCGGCGGCGATCGATATGGGCCAGCAGGTCGGCATCGTGGTATTGGGCGGCGCGTTGTCCAGCTCCGAATTGTGGGAGAGCCATCGCCAGGTCGGGCTCAATGAGCAGGCCGAGCGCATGACCGAGGCCGTGGCCCTGATGCGCCGGTATCCGCATCTGCGGCTGCTGTTCACGGGCGGCGTCGCCACCGTGTCGGCCGTTGGCGCGAGCGAGGCCGAGCGGGCCCAGGTATTTTTCGAGGCCATGGGCGTAGACCCGGCGCGCGTGGCGTACGAAAGTCAATCGCGCAACACCTATGAGAACGCGCTCTACAGTGCCGGCCTGCCGGGCGTGGACCAGCGGCAGGCCTGGTTGCTGCTCACGTCGGCGTTCCATATGCCACGCTCGATGGGCGTGTTCCGCCGGGTGGGCTGGAACGTGACGCCGTGGCCGGTCGACTACCGCACCGTCGCGCACGACAGCTGGTTCGATTTTTCGCTGCAATCAGGGCCGAGGTTCTGGACCCTGGCACTGCATGAATGGCTGGGCATCGCAGCCTACCGGATGGCGGGCTGGATCTAGCAACCTGTTCACCCTCAGTCGTAGACCGAATCAGCGATCTGCTGGGATGTCTGCCGCGTCGCCAGCACCTTGTCGATGCGTCGCCCATCGAGGTCGACCACTTCGAAACTCCAGCCGGCGCATTCGATGCGTTCGCCCTCGACCGGCAAGCTGCCAGACACCGCCATCAACAACCCGGCGACGGTGTTGTAGCGACCTCGCTCCTCCTCTGGCAGGTCGTCGATATCCAGCCGCGACTTGAACTCGCCCACCGGCATCGCACCATCGATCAGCCAGGAACCATCGTCGCGCGGCGTGGCCCAGGCGTCAACCGGGGTGTACGGTTGCAGTTCGCCCGTGATTGCCTCGAGCATGTCGTTGGGCGTGATCAGGCCTTGCACATCGCCGTATTCATCGACCACCAGCACCATGCGCGCGGTCTTGGTGCGGAACTGCTCGAGCAACTCCCTGCCGGACAAGGTCTCGGGCACGAACACCGGCGCATGAACATGTCCCTCGATCGCTCCGGCGTGCTTCGCACCGAGTTCGATCAGCTGGCCCAGGCTGATGGTACCCACCACGTTTTCCAGCGAGCCCCGGCACACCGGATACCAGGAGAACGAACGTTTGGCGCCGCCTTCGCGCAACTGCTCCAGGATCTCTCCGGCGGACTGGCTGGCGTCAAGCCACTTGATGTCCGAGCGCGGCAGCATCATCGAGGTCAGCGGCCGATCATCGAGCAAAAACACGTTCTGCACCATCTGGCGCTCCTGCTCCTCGATCACGCCGGCGTCGACACCCTCCTCCAGGCTGGCACTGATCTCGGCCTCGGTCACTGCACGACTGCCCTCGTTGTCGATACGCAGCAGTTTGAGCGTGCCGTGCGTGCAGGCCGACAGCAGCCAGACGAACGGCTTGGCCAAGCTGGCGACCCAGGTCATCGGCCGCGCGATCACGCGCGACACCTGTTCGGGATACAGCTGGCCGATGCGTTTGGGCACTAGTTCGCCGAACACGATGGTGGTGAAGGTGATGACGGTCACGACCAGCGCGGTCGCCGAAATATCGGCCACGCCCGCGGAAATGCCGAAGCCCTGGATCCAGAGCGACAGGCCTCCACTGAAAGCGGCCTCGCCGATGATTCCGTTGAGCACGCCGATCGACGTAATGCCGACCTGCACCGAGGACAGGAATCGCGTCGGGTTCTCGAGCAAGGTCAGCGCCGCCTGTGCGCCGCCATCGCCTTCGTCCGCCATGCTGGACAGCCGCGCCCTGCGACTCGCTGTCAATGCCAGTTCCGACATGGCAAAAGCGCCGTTGAGCAGGGTCAACAGCGCGATCAGCAAGGCATCCATGGATCCGGCATCACAATCAGCACCATGGCACTTTACCTGATCGGCGATGTACAGGGCTGCGACGACGCACTGGAACGGCTGCTGGCGGCCATCGGCTTCTCACCCAGCCGCGACAGTCTGGTGCTGCTGGGCGACCTGGTCAACCGCGGCCCCGACTCGCTGGGGGTGTTGCGCCGGGTGATGCGCATGGGCGGGGCCGCGCGCTGCGTGTTGGGCAACCACGACCTGCACCTGCTCGCGATCGCCCATGGCGTGCGGCCGCCGCACCGCAAGGATACGGTGGATGCCGTGTTGCGCGCGCCCGACCGGCCGGCCTTGCTGGATTGGCTGCGTGCCCAGCCGTTGGCGCTGCTCGACCAGATCCACGGCGAGGACTTGTTGATGGTGCACGCCGGCGTGCTGCCCTCGTGGACTGCGCAGCAGACCCTGGCGCTGGCGCAGGAAGTGGCGCAGATGATGGCCAGCGACGCACTCGAGCTGTTCCTGCAACAGATGTATGGCGATGCGCCGGAGCAGTGGTCGGACCAGCTGAGCGGCGTACCGCGCTGGCGCGTCATCGTGAATGCACTGACACGGCTGCGGTTCTGCACCGTGGATGACCGGATGGAATTCAAGACCAAGGACGGCGCCGCCGCCGCGCCACGCGGATTCCAGCCCTGGTTCGAGGTACCAGGGCGCCGCAGCGCACATGCCACAGTGGCATTCGGTCACTGGTCAACGCTGGGCCGAATTGCGCGCGATGACGTGATCGCGCTGGACACCGGCTGTGTCTGGGGCGGACAACTGAGTGCCGCGCGTATTGACGCGGACACCGTCTCCGGCCGTCTGCGCACGACACTGGTGCAAGTGCCCTGCCCGCAGACGCAAAATCCCGCGAGTTGACACTGCCGCCGTCAATCAGGATGACTGGTCCGAGGTCGCCGGCAATTCAGGCTTGAAAAGGGCAGCGACACGCCGCTTGGGCTTGATATTGGCCGAGATGCTGGGTGCAGGACGCGGCCCGGAAGCTTCCCAGGAAGGCGTTTCAACGCGGGCGGACGGTTCCTCGTAAGGCTTGTCGAAGAACGGATCGCGCGACACTGGTGGCGGACGCACCAGCGGATCGCGCCGCGGTCCGCGTTCGCGCCGCTCGCCATCACCATCCGTGCGCGAACCGCGCCCGGCGGCACGCGGTTCGGCCGGCACGTCCTCGCCGGCATACAGGCGCCGGCCATCGTTGATCCGTCCCTGGCGACGGATATCGGGGCTGTCCTCGTCGAACTCGATCGGCTCGATCTCCAGCTTGGCCTTGAGCAGCTTTTCGAGGTCGACCACCAATCGCGCGTCGCTGCGGGTCACGAAGGTCACTGCCAGTCCGGACGCACCCGCCCGACCGGTGCGTCCGATGCGGTGGATGTAGTCCTCGGCGTTGAATGGAATGTCGAAGTTGAACACGGCGGGCACGTCCTTGATGTCGAGCCCGCGGGCCGCCACGTCGGTGCATACCAGCAGGTCGACCTCGCCCTTCTTGAACGAATCCAGTGCCTTGAGCCGCTCGTCCTGGCTCTTGTCACCATGCAGGGCGGTCGTATTGAGGCCCTCGCGCTCGAGCGAACGCGCGAGCCGCGCGCACCCGAGCTTGCTGTTGACGAACACGAACGCCTGTCGAGTCTCGTGCCGGCGCAGCAACTGGTGCAGGGCGCGCCGCTTGTCATCGTCACCGACACTGTAGAAATGCTGCTCCACCGTCGAGGCCGCCGCGTTCGGGCGCGCGACCTCGATCGTGACCGGATCTTGCAGATAACTGTTGGCCAGGCGCCTGATCTCCGGCGAAAACGTGGCCGAAAA
>Ga0105047_10013051_pt1 | contig 13317 bp, 12 predicted proteins | sample MAT04_FD_78384 | JGI IMG/M metagenome (GOLD analysis project Ga0105047, IMG submission 78384) | Freshwater microbial communities from Lake Fryxell liftoff mats and glacier meltwater in Antarctica - MAT-04 (megahit assembly) | ecosystem: Environmental > Aquatic > Freshwater > Ice > Liftoff...
TGCACGTAGAGTGCACGCGGCAAGATCGGGGGTAGCGTTTGCGCAGGTCAGAGGGGGTGTTTCGGAGAACACTCCCAGCCTTCCAAGCTGGCCATGCCGGTTCGATCCCGGTCACCCGCTCCAGCTATGTTCGCTTCGCGACGAGTTGCAGACGCTGCGGCAATTGGCTGCTCCGGCGGCGCAACCGTGAGGGTCAAAAACCCCGCCAATGGCTAACCTGATCGAGTGACGGACCCGCTAATCGAGCCCCAGCCTGAACCCAAGCACTGGGTGCGCGCGATTGTTTGGGCCGCTGTCGCCGGGGCAACGCTGTTGGCAATCTGGGTCAGCGGGATGCTGACGGGCTGGTTCGGACTCGCCGTTGCCGTACTGCTGGCCTTACTCGTGCCGCTCTCACGCCAACTTTCTCGACGGATCCTCCTTGCAGGCATGCTCACTTTCGGCTGGGTCGCGTTTCTGTACTGGTGGGATTTCCCAGTTGGATCCCTCGGCCGTGCTGGTCTGGTGTTGCCAACGGTGGCCGCGTTGATCGCCGGGTGGGTAGTACTCGGATCCGATCCGCGCGCACGCGCCCGGCGACTCGTACCTGAATTTCGCCTGATTGACCTCTGGCCGGTGCTTGCAACTGTCGCCGGAGTTGCCATGTATTGGGGAATCCTTAGGTCAGCGAACCCCACGCGGCTTCTCGCAGCTGCCATGGGTGGCTTCGACAACGTCGGGCATTTCGACATGTTCGAAATGATTCGAACCCACGGTGTGACGATCGATGCGCTGTCTGCGGCACCCGACGGATCTTCCTGGTACTACGCGAGCTACCCACAGGCATTTCATTCAGCTGTGGCTCTGGTTAGCGAGGTCCTGGTATCCCCGGCAAAAGTGACGCCTCAAGAAGAACTCGTTGGATATGTACACGCCACAATGTTCGTCTACATCGCCATCTCAACGATGGTGGTAGCTGGCCTGTGCGCGTTACCAGCCCTGCGAAGTCGGCCGGCAGTCGCCGCACCGATGGCAGCATTCGTCGGTGCCGCATTTCTGGTGGGGCCGGGCGCAAATGCCATGTCGTTTGGCTTTGTCAACTTCGTCGTCTGCGTCGGGCTCACTGCCTGCATGGCACTCCTAGTCGTCACGCAAGAACGCATCGTTTCCTTGTTGCCCCTCGCGGCGATCTGCGGCTCGCTGATCGCCATCGCCAACGGCTGGATCCCTTTGCTCGCCTTAGCATTGCCAGCGGTCGTTGTTCTGGTCTTCCCGTGGCGGCGCGCTCGTTGGCGGGCATCACCTGGGGCCTGGACTGCGTGCGTCGGGCTTGGGATTGCTAGCGCGTATGGTGCTTTTCGGGCATATAGCGTGCTCGCAGCAACCGATCCAGCCAATAAGTTCGTCCTACCCGGCGGCATCTACCCGCAGCCCGTCGCCGAAGTCGCGGGAGTTACGGCTGGTGCGGTACTCGCGTGCGCAGCGGTCCTGTTCGTGCGGGATCGGAGGACCGCTCTACAGGGCAGTAACCAGCGAACCGAAATGTTGATCATCGTTCCGTTGATTGGGAGCGCCGTTGCCGCTGGGTTGGCTGCTTTCCAACTCCACAAAGCGAACGAACTGAGTTACTACTTCTACAAATTCGTGATGGCATTGGAGCTTGTCTCAATCGTCGTCTTCATGATCGCCCTAGCCTCACTGCTCACCCGAAAGAAGGGGAAACCCGATCGCGCGCGGGCGCGCGTTGGGATTGTCGTCTCGGTGCTCTTTACGCTAATCGCTACATTCGCCTTCGGTTACCCGGGGCCGAGAGGATCGTCCGTCACAGATAACTGGTTCTCCTTCAGCCAAGTCATACGCAAGCAATTTGGAGATGCAGGTGAGGCCAAGTACCAAGCTGCGACCGACATTTTCAGTGCTGTATCTCTGCAGTTGCGTTACCCGGACAACACGGTTGTCTATTTCCGCACCTCGACAGAACGGCCCCAACCGTTGCTGGCCGATTCGTGGGTTCGAGCACTCACAGGAACTTGGAGCACCATTTCGGAAAACTCCGAAGCAGCGATGTTGGCGTCGAAGTACGAGGACGGGCAGGACCGGCCGCGCGCCGTAGCAGCGGTTGAACTACTCAAGTCCAATCCGAAGATCATCCTCGCGGTTCCCGCCGACCAGGTTGCAGGGCTAAGGGCACAAATGCCCAATCCCGAATTGGCGGGCCGAATCGTCGCGCTGTAAGTGAACTTGGGAAGAGTGCTAGCCAATCGTGCTAAACCAAGACGTGACCAGTCTGCTCCTGCGGACTGCGTTCAACTTTTCTGAGGACCTCGCCCACCAAGGTCGCTTCTCGGATCTCGGCCAGGTATTTGGCGTGCCCGCCGCGAACTCCGAACAGCCGCCCCTTATAGACGATGTAGATCACGATCGCGATGTTGATCGTCATGGTGACGCCTTTGAGGACGGTTGGATGGTGGCTCATTTCGAATATTTCCAGTGGCAGGAATGCTGCTGTGGCGATCGCTGCCAAGTACTCAGCCCAACGGTGGCCTCCCCACAGCCCGGCGGCCTCGACGAGTTGCACGAACCCGTAAATAATCAACGCACCACCGACGATGATGGACGTGCCGCGAAGGACCAGTGGAAGCTCGGCAATCGCAACCGGGTGATCGAATTGCCCGCTCACAGCCGCCACGCTAAGCGCGTCGGGTGCAGTGAAAGTCGAACACCGCAGGCAGCGCAGCACCGGATCGCCTGCGCTGTCAGAACCTTGGAACTGCCCAGCAACCGGATCACTCATCCAGGCGAGCTGGTGACCTTTGCGTCCGCAACGGCGCAAGACCCACAACTGTTCACGTCTGTCCATGGCTGACACTCTCCCTGCCCCAGCTTGAGGTGACCATTAGCCCTTCTTCCGGACCTGAAGGGGCCGCGCCATGCGAGAGGCCATCTCTTCAGTGAACCGATCGGCCAACGGTTGGGTCTGCCAAACCGGCTGGTCCGGATAGGACTGCAGCCAGAAGTGCTCAACAGTGTCCAACCAGGCCTCGCCGACGGCCAGGGTGGTCTTCTGAGCAGACAGCCCTGAGCCAACTCGACTGCGAGTGACGCGCTCACCCTCAAATTCCTCAACTGGCCCCGGCCCGCCGCCTTTGCGCTGCTTGCGCTTCTCGTTGGCTGCTGTGGCAGATGCAACACCGAGTGCGACAGCTGTCTGGATGCCGCCGAAAACGAGGAGGCCCGCACGGCCACGGTTGAGGATCTTGCGAATCCGCAACAACTCCTGCGAGCGCATCGCTGTGTCTAAAGCGATGGATTCTGGTAATCCGTAGATCGTCGAGATCCCCGCGATCATCTCGCCCCAGATACCGGCTGCAGCCTTGGGAATGACCCGTCCGTGAGCCCGCTGGCCCGCACCGGCGATCAGTTCTTCGGCCTCACGTCACTTCTGTTTGCGGTCGACGCGTTGCGCCGCCGCCAGCGCTGCCCGAACTCCAAGCGGCGCGGCTGCAGTGGTGGCTTCAAGCAGTTCTGGCAAGCCGTGGGCTTGGGTGCCCATCCATTCGTCGGATAGCGCATTTACCAAGAAGACCTTACCGCCGAAGACCGGCATCCGGCGCTTCTCGATGTCGGCCGCGAGCTCTTGCACGCTCGGATCGATTTGCCCGTTCGAGGTCGGAGTCTGAGTAATCACAAGCAACACGGGCAGATCGAGTTCGGCCAGTTGGCGAACGAAGGACTCCTCGCTGTTCTGGAACCGCCTCGCAGTGGCCCGGACGCAGTACCAGGCGACATGGATGTGATCGGACAACGGCTGATGCCGAACGCGATCTATCAGTTTGCGCAGATCGGACAAGATTTCTTGGTCGTGTTGGCCGACCTCGAGGCCTTGGGTATCCAGGATGCCTAGAGCCGATCCCTGGGTTCGGTAGAGGAAGCTGTCTTGAGTAACGGGCTGCCCAACCCCTGTTGCAGCGAGATCATCGCCGAACACAGCATTGACGAGTGTGCTCTTACCGACCCCCGTCGGGCCGAAGAGTGCAAGATTGAATTGGCCGAAGTCGCTTAGTGCACTGGAGAAGCCCAACTCCAAGGCCTGCGAGAGCGCGTCTTGATCCGCGGGAGTTGTCTCTGCTGGCTTCGACATCAGACTGAGTCGCCTTTAAGTCGCTTGTTGAACTGACGTTTGAACTCGGCAATGAATGCGCCCTTGATCGCCTCGTTGTTCAGCGCACCCTGGACCCCGAATTTGCCCTCCGCAATGCCTTCACACACCTCACGCCACGCCATACCCATGGCGAAGGTGAAGCTGCCGGCAACACCAGCGCTGATCGCTCCCCCGATGATGGCACCAGCTCCTGGAACCATCTTGATGACGTTGGTGACCAGCGAGCGTCCCGCCTGGGTAGCCAAGCCTGTAGTTGCCAGGCTCGCGGCTAGAGCGACGTCCAGATCGATATCGTAAGTAATCGCGATTGAGGCGAGCATGCCCATCTGGATAGGCACCAAGATCGCGGCATCGGAAAACGGAATGGGGCTAGCCCCAGCGGCGGTCGCTGCCGAGACTGCCAGGGCGATGCGGTTGCGAGCGGCCTCGCGTTTGCGGCGAATGTCGATCTTCTGCGCAGCAGCGAGAGCCGCTGCAACTCCGTCTGGCGCAGCATCGAATGTGGCGTCGAGCAATTCCTGCAGACCATGTACCGCAAAGCCCAGCGTCGGATCGGCCAACGCATTGGTGAGCAATGGACGACCAAGATAGATCGGCAGCCCAGCTTCGAAGATGAACTGGGCGAGCTTGATCGTGTTGGGGTGGTACTCGTCGCCTCTGCGAGGAACTTGGGTGAGGACCAAGATCACCGGTAGGCCCAGCTTATGTAACTCCGAGATGAAGGGGCCTTCATAGGGCTCAAGGCGGTTGTCAGTGGAGCGCACGCAGTAGTAGGCAACATGGATCTGCTCGGCGAGTGGCTTTGAGCGTTGCTGCTCGACGACTTGGCGCAGGTCGGCGAGTACCTCGGCCGAGCTCTGACCCAATTCGATGCCTTGGGTGTCATAGACCCCGAAGCGACCTGAATCGTGGAAGTAGAAATGACTCCCAGCCGTGACTGGGCGCCCGGAACCTGTTGCGGCAACGTCATGACCAAAAATGGAGTTGATCAGGGTGCTCTTGCCGACTCCGGTCTTGCCGAATACCGCCAAGTTGAAGCGACCAATCTTGGCGGACTCATCGCCGTAACTGCGCGAGAACTCTCTGTCGAACCCGTTACCTGAATCGCCCAACGCAGCCATCGAGTCTCCCTCTCAAAGTTGCGCCCATCTTAGCGTTGAGGCACGCGCAGCGATCAGCTTGCAAGGTTTTCGGCCAACTTCCCGATACGTTCGACGTCGTGGCTGAGAGTGAGTTAGGCAATTCCAAGCGACCCGTCCGACATCGGCTTTTGATTGGCGCTGCCTGCGCCAGTGCCCTCGTTTGCTCTGTCGGTATCTCCTCCCCGTACGCCAGCGCCGCGCCTAGCCGCGACAAGCCACCTACAAAGCAGCAGGTAAAGCAAGCCAGGAACGAACTCGCCGACGCTGGCGCAGCGATGATCGCGGCTGGCAAGAAGCTCGATGTTGCTGCAGCCCAACTTCCGGGTGCCCAAAACAGCTTGAACCGGGCTCAGAAGGCACTGACTGTGGCCCAGGCCGCGAGGGTCAAGGCTGTGGCCGCCTTGGCCCGTAGCCAAGCCGCAGTTGCTCAACAGGGGCTGCTAGTTGCAGCCAAACAGCGCGAGATCGACGCAATCATGCTCGAAATCGCGGTCTTGGCTCGCCAGGCCTACATCGGGGGCGGGGACTCAAGAGAGCTCCAGATTCTGCTTGACTCCCAGGATCCGAGCCAATTCGCCAGCAAACTCGCCTCGGTCAAACGGCTATCGCAGACCAACGGCGTCACATTCGACAGACTCTCTGCTGCCAAGGCTGAACTCGCAGCCCGCCTCGCCCAACTTCAAAAGTTAGAAGACCAAGCTCGCACTGATCAAGAGGAAGCAGCAGCTCAAGCGCGCGAGGCGACATTCCAGAAGGATTCAGCAGCAGCAGCTCGGGCATCCATCGCCAGCCTCGTGTCCCAACGGCGCCAAGCCTTGAATTCGGCAGCGGGCGATCGCGCCCACCTGCGCAAGGTCTACAACCGAATGCTCGCAGCGCGCCAACTCATGTCCAACGGGGTTACCACTCGCGTCGGAGTTCGCCGTACCGGCCCGCAAGCAGTGCAGTGGGCAATGAAGTGGGTCGGCAGTGGCGCCAACTACAACCACCTGTGCTTAGGGTTTGTCGACGACGCCTACGGGCCTACCGGAAGCCGAGTCGGACGAGCTATCGACCAGTGGGACCGGGCCAAGGCCGCAGGTTTAGCTCACCCCGGAGACACCACTCCGCCAATAGGCGCCCAGGTGTTCTGGTGGTCGGGTAACCCCGCACGGCACATCGCCCTATACGCGGGCAATGGCATGATCATTAGCACCGGAACCGACGGCGACCGCGTCGGCCTCGTGCCGATGAGCGCGCTGGATGGCTACGGTCCCTACCTCGGTTGGGCACCGCCGTACTACCCGTAAAGCCCTTCGCGCACTTCGCTCGCGTGCCGTGCAGATCCGAACTCTGGGCTACTTAGCTTCCATACGCAGTTTGACTCCGCGAAGTTCCCGCATCGGCACGGCTTCCTTGTGAGAACAGGTAGCACGGATAGGCGCACTCATCTCTGAGACCACGTCGACAATGACCCTAGCTGCGTCCCTCCCCAACGTCACTTGCCACGATTGCCCAGACGTAGCTTCGACACAGACCGGTAGCAATGACTCGGCCCTGTCATCGCCGAGCTCAACGCGGGCGAAGAGCTGTGCCGCCTGCTCAACGGGGGTCAGACTCGACCGACCCCGACTCAACCTTGTCACAACCGAACCACGCTCAGTGGCATCGATAATCGCCAGCGCATCCAAGGCATCCACCCGCCCGTAGTAGTTACCAAACGGCAACGCCACCACGTTCGCAGCGAACCTATCTCCCCCGAGGTGCGTGCATTCCCACACCTGCTCGTGCTGGCTAGCCGCCATCGCCGCCGCCACCGGCCGACCACTCACAGCGCAGCAGGTGTCATGGCGCCCATGAGTGCACACCAAGTAGATCGGCTGATCCGATGGACTGGTGGCCAAAGCTGGGAGCACGGCGGGATCGGCTAGCTCCTCAAGGTTTCGGTACTGGCCCCAATGCACAGACTCTCGCCCGGGCCTTGAGTCCACGATCGCGAAGGCTGTGGCCGAGTTCTGTTTGAGTGCGGTGATCTGATTAGGTGCAGTGATCTGATTGGGTCCAGTGGCGGGTGTGAAGCTATCTGTAACAGGGGCCATCGGCTTCTCAGGTCGGCCAGGTCGGCGGATCAACATCGGTCGAAATCCCGCGTCCTTGGCGGCCTTCTCGACTCGGCGACCTAGCGCGGGGTCGTCTCGGTAGTCCGCCAGACCCAGGCGGCCCCACGGCCCTGGCATCTCAATGAGGAGCCAACGCTTGGCCGGCGCCGCTGTTGCGACAAGGGAGTCGCCACGTGCCCGCGACGCCAAACTGCAGCGAAACGCAGCCTGCTCACTAGGATCGTTGGGGCTGGCCAAGCCTAGGTCACCGCCTTGAGGTGACGTGGATATCTCGTCGTCCATCAACGGACCGGCACCACGATCGCCTCGCGCAGCAGACGCCTGGTCAAAGTCAGGGCATCAGCTGAATCCAGACCTGGCAGATCACCTACTTGCACCGCAGACCCTTCCCCGATCCGGTGAACAGCATCAGCGCAAGAATCGGGCAGAGTCAGAACCAATCGAGCACCGAAAACGCGCACCTTGCTGGGGTCAGTTGGATGCTTGGCAATTCGAAATCCAATCCCTTGCCGCAGTTTGATCAGATCTGACGCTGACAGGTCCTGCGCAGCCCGCAGTTGAGCTAACGGTTCGATTGGTTGGGCGCGAGTTCCTTGCAAGAGAGTCGAGGCCAGGTCATCAGCGACCTGCTCGGGAGTAACAGCGTTGATCACATCAGTTAATGCCTTCGCGACTGCCTTGATTTCGGGCTGCAGCAGAACACCAGCGAGCCCGCCTCCAACTGATGCCCCAGCACTGCCGACACCCAGGGGAAGATTGCGACGAAGGCGCTCATCCTCAGCGGCGCGAGCCACCAGCGCGCAGACAACGTCGTGCTCTGTGAGGGCGTGAATTCCGACTGTGAGGTGAATCGACACCTCACCAAGCGCACTAGCCGAGTGAATCCATCCGCGCGGTAAGTATAGGGCGTCACCTGGACGCAATACGGCATCGATCACCGGCTGTTCTTGTGATGCCGCAGCAACTTGGGCTTTGACCTGTTGCCACGGCTGACTCGGCAGCGGCGCCTCAAGCACTGGCGCATGGATACGCCAATGCTTCTCGCCGTGGATCTGCAACACGAACACGTCATGGGTGTCGTAGTGGGCAGAGAAGCCTTGTGACTGCGGCGGCGTGACATAGGCATTGACTTGGTTTGGGTGGCCCATCTCATGGGCCAAAGCGTCTGAGAAGCGAGCCACCGGGTCCCAGGTTCTGTGGACTGCTTGCAACACAATGCTGGCGCCATCGGCAAACTCCGAGAATGCAGTGTCTGAGATGACTTGGTCGGCGACCATGGCTCCGGCACCAGTGGGGCCGGTGAACCTTGCATCGGGCAGGACATTGCCTTCTTTGGCCATGCGCATGAACGGTGCGCGGATGCCGCGGTGACTGAGCAGTTCGTCCACCGCCTCGGCGCAGAAGAGATCGCGGTATTCCGAGACCGCCGGCGACAGTAGCGGGCGCTTGCCCCAATAGGACTCGGCAAAAGCTTCTGTGTTGTCACCGACACATCTGGACAGAGCGGGTCGGGATCGCGTTGATCCCAACCCGCTCGTCTTTTTAGAGTTTGCTGTCATGCGTGAGACAGGGACGCCCTATGCCGACTTGTCGGCACCACCGTCAGCACCACCATCGGCACCACCATCAGCACCACCATCAGCACCACCGTCAGCACCACCGTCGTGGCCAGTCGCGTTGGCGCCACCATCGGCGGTTCCTTCGGACTCCGGGACTTCAGTCGTGATGTCTTCGTCTTCAAGCGCCATGGGATCTCCTTGGTTGGTCGTCGTGTTTTGCAGTCAACACCTGCCAGACAGACTTTAGGGCTCCGGCCACCCACCGCGCCACCGCCAACCGGCGTATCTCGGGTAGCGATCAGCCTCAATGTCCGGCAACACTTGCGGGATGGATGCCTGGGTAGTAGACGAATTCGCCCCTTACAACGATGCGCTGACATGGAAAGAGGCCCCCGACCCCACGTTGCCAAGCCCTGACTCGACTGTCATCGAGGTGCTCGCTGCCGGAGTGAACTTTCCTGACATCCTGTTCGTCCAAGGCGAATACCAAATCAAGCCACCGCTGCCATTCAGCCCAGGCATCGAGGCAGTGGGAACGGTCGTCGAGGCAGGCGAAAAGTCGAAGTTCGCCGTGGGTGATCGCATTGTCACGACTGGACTTGGCGCTTTTGCCACGAAAATGGCCGCAGTCGATGCGATGAGCTTCAAGGTGCCCGATGAGATGACTGATGTCGATGCTGCAGCTATCCGTATCATCTACCTGACCTCCTACATGGCAATCAACTACAAGGCCAAACTGCAGGCTGGTGAGACTCTGCTGGTCCACGGTGGCGCGGGTGGTGTCGGCACGTCGGCGATCGAGGTAGGCAAGGCCCTCGGCGCCACAGTGATAGCCACCGCCACCGGTGAACGAGATATCCAGGTCTGTCTGGACACCGGAGCAGACCACGTCATTGACTGGCAGAACGAGGACATCGTCACGCGTGTCAAGGAATTGACAGGCGGGGCCGGGGCCGACGTCATCTACGACCCCGTCGGTGGGGATGCCTTTGATGCGAGCACCCACTGCGTCAATTTCGAGGGCCGGATCATCGTCATCGGTTTCGCCAGTGGCCGGATCCCCGAGGTGAAGGCGCACCTGATCCTGAACAAGAACATGTCCGTCATGGGGTTCTTTTTCACCAACTATCTGTTGATGCGCCCAGAGTTGGTCGCGCAACAGCAGGATGAGATCAATGAGCTATACATGGCCGGCAAGTTCAAGCCGGTCGTCTCTGCTGAGTTGCCAATGACGCAATTGCCCGCCGCTTTGGACATGATCACCAACCGTGAAGCCTACGGAAAGATCGTCTTAGTCAACGAGCACTAGCACCCCCTATAGATTCCGCAACTTGGCGGTGCTACTTAACCTTGACCTCCACTGTGCCATACGCAATCTCAGGGTCGGCCCAGCCCATCGGGGCCGCCCCAACCCGGGCGAACGCAGTCCGAGTGATCGAGTTGGAACCAAAGTTGTTCATGAAGTTGCCATTTCCATCCGATACAGCGGCGTGCCCGTAGCCCGATCCGATCCCGCCGTCCCACCATACGAGCGCACCACGAGGGGCGTAGCCAGTCCAGGGATGCAGCTTGCTTGCAGCCATCATGTTGAAGCCGACGTCGACGGCATTGCCGTTGATTCCGGGATTGACGTTGGTGCCACCGACCGTCTTCCACACGCTCTGCGTGTTCTTCTGACACATGCCCCCGACGCTGTAGGTGCGATTGTCGTACCAGCCGACCAGGGTCTTGGCGCCCAGCAGATTCTCGTATCGAGATGCGTAGGAAGTCATGGCCGTGGTTTGGCACGTCAAGACAGTCTTGGGCTTTACTGAGTACGCCTTGTTGTCATCTGCTAACGACCATGCGCTCTGGGCTACCTTCGCGCGCTTGGCTGCTGGATTGACTGGGAGCCTAAGTGCACTAGCCCAGCTAGACGCGCTGTCGTTGGGCGCAGCCTTGCTCGTGACCAACAGAGACGTGCCTGAGTCCGCCCGAACTGCGCGCACCAGGAAAGCGAGCTGGAAGGACAACCCTGTGACCGGCGACCCAGAGGACTTGGCGGCCGCATCCAAGGCGGCCGTATTCTTCCATCCGGCTAGGCCGAAACCGATCTTCTTGTTTGCAGGGTTCATTGCCGAGACTGCATCAAGTGCGGCTACAAGACCGGCTGCTGAGTTGTTTGAGAAGCCGTACCTTCGCAGAGCCTGCACTGTTGTCGTGAGGTTCTGCGCTTGACTGGCGGCGCGGACCACGGGTGGAGTCAGGTAGCTAAGGACACAGGACCCGTACTGGATGTTGATTCCAGCCATGTCCCCGTAGCGCCCACCTCGCAAGGAGATGCCGCCCAACGCAGCATCTGCCGAGCCATTGACAGCTTCGGGGAGGTAGAAGGCCGGATTCATGGAGTATCCGCGCAATGCCACCTCGCGCCCGAACTTGGCTAGGCGCTTCACCGTAACTTGGGGCCGCCTGGCTATATAGGCCGTCGCTGCCTCTACCCGCGTGGCATTTGCTTCAGCGGCCTTCGTCGCCACCCTCGCCTTTGCCTTGGCCACCTGAGCCACCGCGTACTTCATTGCGCTTCGAGCTTTGCGGTACGCCAGAGCCGCACGCATGTCGTCGCTGGTGGTGGTGTGAGTGCGCTCTGCCGCCGATACTTTGAGTTGCGCAGCGGCAAGACTTCCTTGTGCCCTTTTGAGTGTGCTTTGCGCATGCGAGAACGCATCCTGGGCGGCGACCCGGGTAGCGTCGACGGCGCGCGTAGCTGAAGTTGGTGGTGCAACGAGGGGCGCAATGAGGTTCAGCCTGGGGGCGGGGGGCGGGGTCGCCTGAGCCTGAGCCTGAGCCACAGTCGGGGCACCGATCGGGAGCACGAAGCTAGCAACGGCGAGGCACACAAGCGGGATACGTTGAGCTGGTCGCATCGGGTTTCAGCCTCCTCCTTTCGGATGGACCAACCAACTAGGTCCATCTCATGGATCGGTCGTCAGTCGGTTGGCCTGTAGGAAGGTCGGCCATTCGAGTTAGTGCATATCCCCAATTCTGAACACAAGCAGGTGTCGTGAGGCAAATCAGCAGCCCCAGATCCTCACGCATAGTGGCCGCAGAGATTGGATCAAGCCCTTTCAAAGCCACCCGCCGCCGGACGAAGACCCTATTTCCGTCACCCATTGGGATTCTTTAAAGGCAATTGTCGACGAGATCAGCTAACGTCGCACGATGCTGCGAACTCCGGTGGCAGTCATCGCACTACTCATGAACCTGACGCTTGGCGGCTGTGCGCAGACGAACAATGCGGCAACGTCGAAGCCGCCAAGGGAGTCCGCATCAGCGCAGGTCAGCGCCCCCAACGTCGCAAGCAATGTCTCCTGCAACGGCATTTACACGGTCGAGAGTTTCTACGCGATACCGAAGCGTCTTCCGAGCACCCCGCCGGGCAGCATCATCCGTTGCATGAAGATCCCTCGGACCGAAACAGTCTCGGTAATAGGCGCGCAGGTCTACCGCGCCATGTATATGACGCAGACCCCTGCGCCTGGAAGCGAGCGCCCAGTCGATCGAGTGAGCACTGGATTGATCTTTGTTCCGACGCAAAAGGCTCCACCCCAAGGACGACCGATAGTGGCTTGGGATCACGGCACGCTGGGCCTCGGTCGGGAGTGCGCGCCATCCAGACTTAACACCCCCACTCGGCGGCAAGAGCTTCATCTCGGTCGAGCCCGGCAAGCAGTACTGGGTGCCTCCGTTGACATCAATTGGTACCGGATTCATCAACAACATGGTGAAGGCGAATTGGGTTGTTACGGCGACGGATTACACTGGAATCGGCCCGTTGGGTACCCGGGAACAGATGGCGCCCCTGGGCTACCTCGTCGCAGCCAGTGAAGCGTACGACACGATCAACACAGTGCGCGCGGGACGAAGCCTCGCGGGTTCGGCGGGCACTTCGGACTTTGCTGTGTACCGCCAATCCCAGGGTGGCCACTGCGCTGTGAGCGTCGGGAACTTCGCGCAGGCTTACGCACCAGATCTGTCCTTGAAGGCGATAGCCGCCTCAGACCCTGCAATTGAGATGCGCGAACTCGTCAAGAACATTTATGACCAGCCGATCGCATGGAACTTGGGGCCGTCTGCGGTCCTGTCGTGGTCACAGCACTACCCGGATGTGGATGTGAGGAAGATCCTCACTCCGGCTGGCTTGACACATTATGAATCCCGAGCCACAAAGTGCATCCTCTACGACGTGCTGACCGGCCCGCTTCAAGACGGACCCTTATTCACAAAAGAAGTGCTGACGGACCCGTGGACTGGTCCCCGAAAGTTGGACTCGGTAATCGAACACTAGACGATGGCGGCTAATTGGGTGCGGTACTCGTCCGGGCTGAGGTAGCCCA
>Ga0105047_10013052_pt1 | contig 13317 bp, 13 predicted proteins | sample MAT04_FD_78384 | JGI IMG/M metagenome (GOLD analysis project Ga0105047, IMG submission 78384) | Freshwater microbial communities from Lake Fryxell liftoff mats and glacier meltwater in Antarctica - MAT-04 (megahit assembly) | ecosystem: Environmental > Aquatic > Freshwater > Ice > Liftoff...
ATGCTCGTCGTGCTCGGACACTTCGTGTCCTGTGCGCGCCTGCGCGTGGCTCCGTGCGGGTCGCTTCGCGAACCTTGACTGGCAGTCCGCGCGCAGGCGGTGGGGCTTCGCCCCGAGCGGCTGCACGTTGCAGTCAGCACGAAGGCAGAAAGAGAATCGAGTCCAATGCTTCGAATCTATCCGCACATCATTCGTCTTCTTCGTCTGTTGAAGCCGGTGTTCGACAAGATTGCTCTGCACGACTCCGACCTCGCGCGACAGGGACGGCGGGCCGGGAGCTCGATCGCACTCAACACCGCCGAAGGCGGTGGGCTGACCGGTGGGAATCGCCGGATGCGCTACAAGACGGCCCTGGGGAGCGCCCGCGAGGTTTGGTGCGTCTGCGACATCGCCGAGGCGCTGGACTACGCGAAGGTGAGCGACGAGATCCGGGATCTCCTCGACATGATCATCGGGACACTGGTGAACGCGACGAAGTGAGGTGAGGTCGGTGGCCGGCGGCGAAGGTCGCCGGCCATGAGGTACCGGCTCGCGCCCCGCACCCGCTGGCGTCGATCACGACGTAGGGGCGCGATTCACTCCGCCTCGGCCAGCGCCTAGCGTGATCTGATGATCAGCGGCGCTTGCGGGCCAGTAGCGCGGCGATCAGTCCGAGCCCGGCGAGCAAGCTCAGCGCGCTGTTCCCGCGTCCCACGCGGCAGCCGCATCCGCCCTCGTTGGGTACCCGCGTACCGCCCGCATCCATGCCTTCGACCGGCGGGCCCGCGTCGCGCCCGAGCGCGATGCAGGTGCCATCGACGCATCGCGCGGCCGCGCCGCAGTCGATGCCTGCGCAGGGATCGGGGAGGCAGCCGCCGTCCACGCAGCGCTCACCGCTCGGGCAGCTCACTCCGTCGCACGCGCTCACGCATGCGCCGTCGCGGCACACGGTGCCGGCGCCGCAGCTCACGCTCGAGCAGCGATCGACGATGCACTCGCCGGCGCGGCAGGCTTGGCCCACCGGGCAGACGACGCCGTCGCAGCGGTCTCGGCAGGTGCCGGCCGTGCAGGCCTCGGTGGTCGCGCAGATCGCGGTCTCACAGCCGGGGTCGACACAGTGACCCGCGCTCGGCGACTCGGGGCGCGCATCGCAGGTGCGGTCTGCGCCGCAGATCACGGACGACGCGAGGTCCGAGCACGTGCATGCCGGCCCGCAGATGGTGCGCGCGCCGGGCTCGGCGGCGATGCAGATCTGCATCGAGGGGCAGATGACGCCCGCGCAGGGATCGATGCACGCGCCGCCCGCGCACAGGCGACCTGCGGGGCAGACCACTCCGTCGCACGGCGCGACGCAGGAGCCAGCGCGGCAGAGGGTGCCATCGGGGCAGGGCTCGGTGCGCGCGGCGCACGCGGCCTCGACACACACGTTGCCAGCCGAGCAGCTGAAATCACCAGCACACGCGCCCTCGAAGCACGCGGTCGAGCAGAGGCCCGTGTCCTCGTCGCACATCGTGCCGGTGGGGCACTCGCCCGCAGGAAGGCAATCGAGATCGCGTGTCGCGTTGCAGGGCTCGAACGCGCCCGGGTGCACCGCGGGATCGGCGTCGTCGCAGTCGCTGCCCCCGCATGCGGCCGCGCGATGACCGTCACCGTCACCGTCGATGCAGATCGCGGTGTCGTCCTCATTCAGGCCGGCGACCGCGTCGAGCTCGTCATCGCCCGAGTGGAACACGCACTCGGGACCGGGGTTGCCGTTGTTGCCCGCTTGGATCGACACGTAGCGGAACGAGAGGCCGCAGGGCAGGGCCCACACGGTGGCCAGCGCATCGGCGACCGCTTCGCCCGCGGAGTTGTCGCGGAGCCAGGTGCCGAGGTCCGGGCGCGCAGCCTCGGCGACGCCGCTAGCGGTTGGGTTGCGGGTCCAGCCCTGGGTGAACGCGCGGATGAGGCGCGCCTCGTTCCACTGCGCGGGATCCGGCGCATCAGGCGAGGCGATCGTGGTCGCGTCGGGGTTGTTGCTCAGCCACACCGTGTACTCGAACGCCTCGCAGGGGAGTGGCGCGTGGTCCGTGATGGGGAAGAGCACGACGCGGTTGGCCTCGCCGCCGAGGTCGTAGATGCGGCCGCGGGTTGGTTCGTAGAAACCTGCGGCGCCGTCCGCCACCGTTGCGCCCGAGTCGTTGGTCCGGAGCACTTGGGTCCAGTACCAGTCCAGCGAGTTGGCTTGAAACGACGGATCGTTGCCGCCTGGCGGGCTGCTGCCGACCGCCCCGCAGGCGTAGCCGCTCAATTCGGTCGGTGTATGGGTGACCCCGATGCAGCCGTTCACGCCGCGCACGTACGTCGCGTACGTGAGCTGCGGTGCGAAGAGCCCATCGCGCGTGGTGAAGATGTCCTCCACCACTCCGTCGGCGCGCGCGGTGCGGATCACGTTGAGGCAGGCGTCACCTGTTGCGTCGACGCAGGTCGCTTGGGCCGATGCGCGCTCGGCGCCTCCGAGGAGCATCAAGAGCACGAGCACGACGGAGACGCGAAGGGCTGCCATAGTCGCGATGATGCCTGACCTCGCCCGCATAGGAAAGTGGCTACCCTGTGCCATTTTCATCAGCGTGAGCCTGTGGGCCCTGGTGGGCTGCGCTACTTCGACCGAAGGGGACGGCGAAGAGACGCCGAGCGCGGGGGTGGATCTGGGCCCCAAGGTCGTCGCCGACGACGCGACCTTCGCCGACTTCCGCACCTGGGAGCGCCTTCCGCTGGAGAACGCGATGGTCCCGCTGCAGGCGATGCCCGGCCCGTCGTTCGTGTACGCCAGCCGCCGACCCGAGGAAGGCGCGACCCGCTGGCCGATCGGCTCGGTGCTGGTGAAGACGGTCGAGCCCTCGGAGGATTTCCGCGACTGGACGGTGCACGCGATGGTGAAGCGCAGCGCCCGCTTCAACCCCGAGGGCTCCGTGGGCTGGGAATTCTTTGGTCTGCAGCTCGACGAGACCGGCCGGCCCACGATCTTGTGGCGTTCGGACGGCCACAACGACGGCCACGCCTACGGCTCGAGCACGATGTCGCTCCCGACCGATCGCGAGCTGTCGTGCAACGACTGCCACGCTCTACACTGGCAAGACGACGCCATCCTCACTCCCGCGCTATCCCTCGACTGACCCGAAGCAAGACGTGACATCGCGCAGGGTTGCGTAGCGCTGCGGCACTGACGAATGTTCCCGTGTGACCGTCTGCGCACCACCCGTCGCCACCCCCTTCTCAGCGTCCAGCATCTCGTCCACACTCTCGGCGCGAGACCAGCAGGAGGATGAGATGGATAGCAAAGCAAGGTGCGAACCTGGACGAACTGCGAACGACACGATACTCCCACCACCGCCCCGGCCCGTCCTCGTCGCCTACTTGCTTCGCCCGAGCATCAGCCTGGCGACCGACGCGCGGGGAAGTGTCCGCGCGCTCGTGAACCATTCGGGTGGGCAACCTCACCCAACGTACCAGCTTCGACGCGTGGGGAAACGCGTCGAACTCCGTTTCGACTGACCGGCTGCACCCGTTCGGCTTCGCGGGCGGCATCGCACTGAACGCGACCGGACTGACCCTCTTCGGTGCACGCGTCTACGACGCCCGCGTCGGCCGCTGGCTATCCAAAGACCCCATCTCGTTCGCTGGGTGACACAGCCTATACGGCGTTCGTCGGTAGCCTTGCGGGAGGCGTGCAGTATGAAGAGTCGGGATACCCTGCCGCTCTGGGACCGGTGCTCTACGCGGCGTCGACAGCCTTGCTTATTGCGGCGGGTGTTCAGGTGGTGTTCGCGGTGCGTGTGGTGAGGCGAGAGTCCATATCGATGAGGAGGCGCCAGTTGCGTCGTGCGCTCTACACACGCGTTCTACCCGTGCGAAGCCGTCTTGGTGGCAGGCGACACGGACAGGGCGAGGGCCGTGGTTGATTGGTTTCGGGTCATCCTGCGTCTTGCTAGTCAGTCGACGTTGGACTCGTCCCATGCCTCGATCACCTCCACCTCCCCAACGACGTGAAGCGAAGCCGTCTCCCCATCGTGCGCCCCAAACCAGGTGATCGTTCGCTCGTCTAGATTCACGCTCACCGCCGGATCCCCATCGCGAATGGGCTCGCCATCGAAGGCAGTGACGAACGCGTGCTCCCGCGTCTCACACACGGCGTATCCCCCGATGCGCCGTCCCCCGAACAGGTCCACATCCTCGCCACCCACCGAGCAGCGGAGGATCACCTGACAGTTCACTCCGCTGCGCCACGCGGGCTGCATGCGCACGGAGCAGGTCGTGCCCACAGCAACGGGCGAGCCGACCCCGGCTTCGACGACGGTGAGTTCTGCGGAGATGGGCGCCGCGTCGGCCTCGCAACCGACGCAGACGACGAGCGACAGCGCGAGCAGGATCGAGAGCGGCAGGATCAGTTGTCGGTGGGTCATGGGACGAGCAATGCGCGCCAGGCCGACCCGTGACCGACTTTCTTTCGCCGCCCGCTCTGCCGCGGCTCAGCCCAACACGGCGCGCACGGTCTCCTCGAGGGAGAAGCGCGGCGCGAACCCCAGCACTTCGCGGGCGCGGCTGTCGTCGACCATGCAGACGTAGCGGATGTGATCGAGCTCGGGCGTGGGGAAGGACGTCAGTCGGTAGCGCCAGAGGCCATTGAGCACGGGAGTCATCACTGCGCCCGGCACCGGCGTCGCGCGCTTGCCCAGGATGCGGAAGACGCGCGAGAGCGGGATCTCGCTCGGACCCTTGATGTTGAAGATCCCCTTCATGCCCGGCGTGAGCGCCAGCTTCATCGCGTGGGCCACGTCGCGCTGGTGGACCACCTGCACCATGGGATCGAAGCCCATGAGCGAGAGCGGCCGGTTGAGCCGTAGGTAATTGCTCGGCGCGTTCTTCACGGTCCCGAGGATGTGGCAGGGCCGAAGGACCACCGTCTCGATGTCGGGGTGCTTCCAGAAAAAGCTCTGCGCCAGGATGTCGACCTCGACGAGATCGCGAATCTCGGAGAAGTGCTGGGCCCCGAGGAGCGGCGCGTCCTCGGTGAGGAACTGCGGGTTGTCGGGGCTCGGCCCATACACGTTGGCGCTCGAGAGCACCACCAGCTTGGGCACCTGGTACTGAGCGACGTACTCGAGGAGCTTCTGAAACGCGACCACGTTCCAGGTGTGGTGTTCGCGCGAGCTCGCCCGCAGATCGTGCATCACCCCGAGATGCACCACCGCGCGGATGTTGCCGTTGCGGAACACGTCGCGGGTCTTGGTGCGCCGCAGATCGAACTGGTGATGGACGATGTCCTTGGGCTGCCCGACGAACGCGCGGCGATCGATCCCGATCACCCGGTCTTCGCGATGCAGCAATCGCGCGAACACCCGACCGAGGCGCCCGCAGATGCCGGTGACCAACACCGCGCCCCGATCGTCGCCTTCAGTCGCCGTGCGCGACGCTCGACGCTTGCCGGGGTTCTCGGGCTTGCTCGCTTGCGGCGTCGCCTCGACTTGCTCGGCCTTCGGCGCGACTGGCTCCGCCTCGAGCGGGGTCTCTTCCGCAAGATCCTGCATTGGCGGCGGCGGCATGCTCCGCGTGCGACTCGAAGGTCGTTTCGCTGCAGCCATCAGCTTTCAGGGCGTGACGGGAGGGGCGAGGGTGGGTGCACCGTCGAGCACGATCTGGCTCTCGAAGATCTCGCCGGCAGCCACGGTGAATCGGTTGAGACCGCTGACGGGCACCGCGAGGCGCGGGTCCATGTACTCCCAGTGCATCGTCAGCCCCGTGTCGCTCTCACGCTCGATCGACACGATGCGGAGCGCTCGCCAAGCCGAGCTCGCGAACATGTCTCGGTACCAAGCGCGCACTGCTTCGCGGCCGTCGTGCCGGTAGGGGTCGTGGGTCTCTGTGACCGTGAACGACTCGAGCAGTGAGCCCTGCTGCGCGAACATGTCGGCGATGGCGTCCGCGTGACCGAGCGAGAAGTGCACCGCGTAGAGCCGCGCCACCTCTCCGTCGGTGAGCAGCCGGGGCATCTCTTGCTCGTACACGAAGCGCACTTCGAAGCCGCCGCACCAGCGTGAGCGCTGCACCAGCACCTCGAGGCGACGGCCCTCGTGGAGCACCTCGCCGGGCCGCGGCGGCTCGGGCTGATCGAAGCAGGTCGCGGTCGAGGGGACCGACACCCGCGCGATCTCTTCCATGCGCAGCTCGCCCGAACCCGTGGGCGGCGAGACCCGCTGCACGATCGTCTGATCGCAGCCCTCGGCCTCGTACACGTGGCTGGAGTAGAGGAGCAGATCGTCGCCGTCTTCCTCGATGCGGAGGCGCGAGCTGAAGCCGCGGCTGGCTAGATCGAGCGGGCCCTCGGTGCAGTGCGCTTCGAGGAAGCGCCACTCGGTCCCGGCGACGCCCGTGGGCATGGTCGCGTTGCGACCCGAGCCACCGCTGGTGCTGACGTCGTCCGACTCGTCGAGCCTTCGGGTGGTGGTCTCACCGCCGCAGCCTCCTGACGGGAAGAACGCGAGCGCGAGCATCAGAGAGCAGAACGACTGAGAAAAGCGAGCGGGAGCCATGTCGGGGCGAACGAGACCCCACACGGGTCCCCGGGTCAAGGGCGGAGGGGCGCAACCGGGGCCAAAAGGTGCTCCCGCTAGACGGCCGGGGGCACCATCAGGGTGCGGCCGCCGTCGCCGCGCAGGGCGAGGCCCTCGCCCGTCTGCACCAAGAGCGGCTCGAGCTGCATGCTCGCGTGCGACTCGAAGCGCGCCCAGAGATCGCCCCGCACGGTGCATCGCAGCGAGCCGTCCCCCGCCTCGCGCAGGCTCGACGGGTCGAGCTTCTCTTCATGGTCGCCTGACAAGCGCAGGGTGACCTGGTCGATCGAGTCCCCATCCATGAGCAGCGAGCGCACGAAGTAGGGCGGCCCCTCGATCGCGACGTACGCCCAGTTGATGTCGTTCTTGAGGCAGAAGCGGCCGTCCTCGGCGCGCTCGATCCAGCCATCGAAGCTCTTGGTCAACAGCGGGTGGGTGATGGGGTCGCTCCCATTCCACCAGCGACCCTGGGCATCACGCCGGATCAGGGTCTCCCGTGAGCGACCGAGCATGGCGCGAGGATCGGGGGCATCGGTCATCTGCGCACTGAGCCACGTCTGCGCTTCTCGTGCTAGTGGGAGAGGTCGGGGTGTCCGCGAGCCTCCATCGAACTATCGAGGACCGTCCCCATTTGACTTTGATACCCTATTTTGTACAGCAATTTGCTGTATCGAACTATCGAGGACCGTCCCCTTTAGTCGCGGCTGCTGCCGTCGCTGGGGACGCAGGCGATGTCGTAGGGGGCGCACACGAAGCGGACGTGGAAGTGATCCGTGTGCCGTGGCACGTGGCGGATGATCCCCGCGCGTACCTCTTCGCTTCGAGGGTACTGAAACCAGTGCGAGAGCTCGGTGCGGCTCGCGCCCGCTGCGCGCGCGGCGTCGTAGAGCGGGCCTTGCAACTCGTGATCGACGAACACGTACTCGACCAACCCGCGATCGATCCACTGGTGCAGGAGCGCCCACTGCGCGGCGGCGTCGAGCTCGCTCGGTCGGGTCCAGTGATGGCCGCAGTCGTGACCGCCGTGCGCGCCCGGACGGCAGTTGGTGCGCAGGTATGCGATGTCCACGTCGCGTCCGCTCTGGTGGCTGTGGTGCTCACGCAATGAGCCCCCGTGCGGTCGGCTCGCGTCCCGGATCTCGACCCGCGCCGCGTCGGGGTGGTTCACCCGCAGGGCCGTGAACCCATCGACCAGCGCCTCGGCCACAAAATGGGTCACCCACGCGCGACCGGGGGTGCGCACCCGCCACGCGTCGTGACGAGGGATGGGCACGCCGTCCTCGAGCGTCCCGCGATCGACCCGTCCCACCGACGTGCTCGGCGCCATCGCGGACTCGCTATAGACCACCAGCTCCATGCCCGCTTCCAGCGCGTCATCGCGCGACAGATCGTTCCAGGACCTCAGCGCGCTCGCTTCGATGCCCCAGCGTGAGGCGATGGCGGCGACGTGCTCACCTGGGAGCACCCGGTGCACGTGCCGAAACCCTCGGCCCACCACCAGCCGCTGGCCTGCGCGCAGGTGCTCGAGGTCGATGCCCTCGTTGAGCACGGTCAGCCCCGCGAGGTTCAGCCCGAAGCGACGAGCGATGCGGTGGCCGGTGTCTCCCCGAGACACGACATACGGGATGTCCTCGAGCTCGGCCCGCGCGGGGGCCCCAGCCAGGGCGACGCTGAGCGTCACCAGGACGACGAAAATGAGACGGAGCGGTCGCACCCCCGGCTGATAACGGAGAGCGCGCCGCTCCCTCAAGAAAAGGGACGAACGGTCATCCGACCGAGCCGCCCCAGAGGCTGCTCTACTCGCGGTTGCGGCAGTAGCCGTCCTGCATGGTGCCGTTCTCTTCGTGCGGCGGCACCCACTCGCGGTCCGAGCGGCAGCTCCCCCGGGCGGGGGGCGTCTGGCGACCACCGCAAGCGACGGTGAAGAGCGAGAGGGCGAGGAGCGCGGTGATGGTGATTCGGATCATTCTTCTCTCCTGGATCCAGCCGGGTCCCCGGCGAACGGGCGCGTTCTATCCAATGGGGGCGGGCGAGTCGAGGGGGAAGGAGCCGAGAGGGAAGGGGGAGGTGACGGCGGCGTCTGGGCTTCGGGGGGCTCCCGCTCCGCACCAGTGCCATGATCGCCCCCGTGGCGCGCCGCAGCACGATCCGCTCGATCTCGGTGCCCATCACGTTCGGTGCGGTCACCGTCCCGCTCTCGGCGGCGCTCCTCGTCGGCTGGACCATCTTCACGGCGCGCCGGATCAACGAGTCCGGCGAGAGCCTCTGGCTCTTGGTGCTCGGAGTGATCTCGTTTGTGGTGATCATGAGCGTGCTCGTGATGTTCACGATCTTTCTGGCCCGCGAGATCCTCGAGGTCCGGCGCCAGGACACGTTCATCGACTCGGTGACCCACGAGCTCAAGAGCCCGCTCGCCTCCATCAAGCTCTGTCTGCAGACGCTCGCACGGGAAGATCTCCCCGAGGACAAGCGCGAGACCCTGCAGCGGATGATCCACGACGACATCAGCCGGCTCTCTGCGTTCATCGACGATGTGCTCCAGGCCAGTCGTCTGGCGCACGAAGACGTGGGCACCGCGCTCGACACCGTCGGGGTGCTCGGCGTGGTCGAGCAGGCGGTGGAGGCGATGGTGGCCCGGCACCGCATCGAGCGCGGCTGCGTGAGCGTGGAAGTCCCATCCGATCTCTCGGTGACCACCGACCGCGCGGCGTTCGAGATCGTGGTCCGCAACCTGATCGACAACGCGGTGAAGTACTCGGGCAGGCCACCCGAGGTGAAGGTGCGCGCCACCGACGACGCCGCGCGCGCCGAGACCCGCATCGAGGTGAGCGACAAAGGGATAGGGATAGCTCCCCAGGAGCTCGGGCGAATCTTCCAGCGCTTCTACCGGGTCCCCGACGAAGGCGTCCGCAAGCGCAAAGGTACGGGCCTCGGCCTCTTCGTGGTGAGCGCGCTGGTGCGCAACGTGGGCGGCAAGATCAGCGTCACGTCCCTGGGCCCTGATCAGGGCGCTTGCTTCACGGTCACGCTGCCTCACCGCCCCGACCGCGCAGTGGCCGTCCCCCACCGCCAGCCCGTCCCCCGCCTCGACGACATGGTTGCCTCCGAGGCCAGCGGCGAGAGCCTCCTAGAAGCCCGCGACTAAAAGGGGACGGTCCTCGATAGTTCGATTGAGACTTCCCACTATGAAATAGGGGTCGCCACCCAAATGGGGACGGTCCTCGATAGTTGGATAGCGGTCTCCCCCGCTCCGTGCGCCGCGCCGAATCGTCCTCCCCCTGAAGATGTGCGAGTCTGCCAGCGCCCATGAACAGCCCGGCCACTTCTCCCGAGATCCGTCAGCGCCTCCTCGTCGTCGAGGACGAGGAGCATCTGGCCATGGGCCTCAAGCTCAACCTCGAGCTCGAGGGCTACGACGTGACGGTCGCGGGCACCGCGCGCGAGGCGGGCGAGGTCCTGCTCGATGCGCGCACCATCGACGCCATCGTGCTCGACGTGATGCTCCCCGATCTGGACGGCTTCGAGCTCTGCAAGCGCCTGCGCGAGTCGGGGAACTACGTGCCCGTCGTGATGCTCACCGCGCGCAACGCCGCCGAGGATCGGGTGCGCGGCCTCGAGGTCGGCGCCGACGACTATCTGGTGAAGCCCTTCGAGCTGGGCGAGCTGCTCGCCCGGGTGCGCTCGATGTTGCGCCGCCGCGCGTGGGAGCGAGAGCGTCAGCGCGAAGGCACCAAGCCCTCCGCGACCGCCGTCGTGCTGGGCGAGGCCCGCATCGACTTCGAGTCGTACGAAGTGGTGCGCGCCGGCGAGCCCATCAAGCTCACGCGGCTGGAGCTCGATCTCTTGCGCTACTTCATCGAGCACCCGCAGAAGGTGCTCTCGCGCGAACATCTCCTCGAAGAGGTGTGGAAGCTGCACGGCTACTCCACCGCCCGCACCGTCGACAACTTCGTCTTCCGCCTGCGCCGGCACTTCGAGAACGATCCGACCGAGCCGCGCTACTTCGTGTCCGTACGCGGTGCGGGCTACAAGTTCGTCCCGTGAAAGAGGCGACGGATCCCGAAGCCGAGACAGAAGCGGCGACCGCAGCGGAGCCCTCGCTCTTCCAGCGCATCGTCACCCACCGTCGCCGCATCGCCACCTTCGCGATGATCGCGCTCATCCTCCTGCTGATCACCCACGGCAGCACGGTCCTCCCCTCGACGCTCGAGCTCGCGATCCCTTTGAGCGCCCCGAGCACGGTGACCCAACTCGAGGTCACCCTCCTCGACACCCACGGCGAAGAAGCGCATCGACTCACCCGCCGCTTCGACGGGGACGCCCCCGAGTCCGTAGAGCTCGACGCGTCGCTCCTGCCAGGTGACTACGACGTCGAAGTTCGAGTCACCCGTGCAACCGGTGAGTCGCTGCTGCACGGCGCGGTCGAGGTCCCGTCCGACGGCAGGGTGCGAGTGAGACTCCGCGAGTAACACGTCTTCCCGACCTGTATTCCTGAGAGGAACGCTCGCGCACGAGCGAGCGCACGCCGAAGCCGGCCGCACGAAGACGACCAACCCCACTCAGATCTGCCCACTCAGATCTGCTCGTCTCCCTCTCGTTCCTGGTTCCTGGGTTCCTCATAGATCTCCCCTCTCCCCTCCAAGCGCACATACGAGCCCCACCGCGGTACACTCCCGCGCGTGTCGTCCGACCGCCTCCCTCCCGCCGTGATCGCCGGCCTTCCTGTGCAGGAGATCGGCCGCCGCATGAAGGCGGAGCTCCGTGATCGCATGCGCCGGGTTCGCAAGGCCATAGGCGACGAAGGCCGCAAGGATCGCAGCGCGAAGATCGCAGCGCAGGTGCTCGCGCTCCCCGAGTGGAAGCAAGCGAAGACGGTCGCGCTCTTCGTGCCCATGCGCACCGAGGTCGACGTCACGTTGCTCCGCGATGCGGCGCTCGCGGACGGCAAAGCCATCGCCGCGCCGCGCATGATCGAGCTGCCTGGCGACGATCTCGACGTGCCCCCTCGCCTCGCGCTCGAGCTCCGCAGCTGGGACGCGAACATCGAGCCCGTCGAGAGCGGCAAGATGGTGAAGGAGCCGCCCGCCAGTGCGCCGCTCGTCCCGCCCGAGACCGTGGATCTGGTGATCGTCCCTGCGCTCGCGATCGATCCCAGCGGCGGACGGGTGGGCTATGGCGCTGGGCTCTACGATCGCTTGCTCCCGAAGCTGACCCACGCCCATCGCGTCGCGGTCGCCTACGAGTTTCAGTTCGTGGTGGAGCTCCCGCTCGCGCCGCACGATCAGCGAGTGCACCACATCGTCACCGACGAGCGCAGCGTCCCCGCCAGCGGATCCACCCCCTGATGCGGAGCGCGTGATGGACACCCTGCCGGCAGGGCATCGCATCGCATCGCGCTTCGAGATCGTGCGACCCGCCGCGTCTGGATCCTTCGGCGCGATCTATCTCGCGATCGATCACTCCGACAACAGCCAGGTCGCGCTCAAGGTGCTCCTGCGCAGCTCGGATGGCCCGCGCTTCACCCGCGAGGCCCGGGTGCTCGCCGACATCCACGATGAGGGCGTCGTGCCCTACGTCGCCCACGGCATCGACGGCAGTACGCCGTATCTCGCGATGCGCTGGCTCGATGGCGAAGACCTCGACCACCGCCTCGCGCGGGGTGAACTCTCCGTGCCCGAGACCATCGCGCTCGGTCGCCGCATCGCAAGTGGCTTGGGTGCGGCGCACGCGCGCGGCGTCGTCCACCGCGACGTGAAGCCCACCAACATCTTCCTGGTGCAGGGCGACCCGTCGCAGGCGGTGCTGCTCGACTTCGGCATCGCGCGCTCTCGATCGGAACTCACCCAGACCGCGCGCGGCATGGTGATAGGGACCCCGGGGTACCTCGCGCCGGAGCAGGCCCGCGCCGACGCCGAGGTCGACGCGCGCGCGGATGTCTTCGCGCTCGGCTCGGTGCTCTGGGAGTGCGTCGCGGGGCGTCCTGCGTTCGATGGTCCGACGGTGATGACCATCCTCACCAAGGTCCTCTTCGATCCCGTGCCGCAGCTGCTCGAGGTGGTGCCCAGCGTGCCGCACGGCTTCAGCGCGCTGGTGATGCGCACGATGTCCAAGGAGCCCGACGCCCGCCCCGCCGATGGCGCCGCGCTCGCTCGCGAGCTGCTCACGCTGTCGAGCGAGGACGCCCCCGCGCAGCGCACCGGGATAGGCGACGCCGAGCGCACGCTCGTCACGGTGTTGGTTGCGAGAGATCTCGATCCGCCCAAAGGCGGGATGGCCACCTGGACCGCGCTCGCCGCGCAGTGGGCGCTGCGCCTCGAGTCCCTGGCCGACGGCACCGTCGCCGCGCTTCTGCGAGGCGAAGCGGTTGCCACCGATCAAGCGGCCAACGCCGCGCGCCTCGGCCTGAGTCTTCGTCAGGCTCGCCCCAGCTTGGCGGTGGGCATGGCGACGGGACGCAGCGTGCTCACCGAAGGCGCCGAGGGCGACATCATCGCGCGTGCGGCCGCACTGGTCGGCGTCTCACCGGGGGTGCTCGTCGATGCGACCACTGCGGGCTTACTCGGCGATCGCTTCCGCATGCGCCTCGACGCAGGGCGCGCCGAGCTGCTCGAAGAAGATCGCAGCGGCCGCAGCCGCCGCGTCGTCGGTCGCGAGCACGAGCTCGAGCTCGCGCAGGCACTCTTCGCTCGAGTGCTGGTCGACGAGACCCCGCAGACCCTCCTCCTCGGATCCGATCCGGGCCTCGGCA
>Ga0105047_10013054_pt1 | contig 13317 bp, 13 predicted proteins | sample MAT04_FD_78384 | JGI IMG/M metagenome (GOLD analysis project Ga0105047, IMG submission 78384) | Freshwater microbial communities from Lake Fryxell liftoff mats and glacier meltwater in Antarctica - MAT-04 (megahit assembly) | ecosystem: Environmental > Aquatic > Freshwater > Ice > Liftoff...
CGTATTCGACCGTCAAGACCAACGCTTCGACGCCGTCCATCTTCCGTTTGAAGTCGACCAAGCGGAGCATTTGCTTGTGACCGCCGCCCCGGAAGCGCGACGTGGTGATCCCTTGGTTGTTGCGCCCGCCCTTTTTCTTGAGGCGGACGAGCAACGGCTTATACGGCGCGTTAACGTTCGGATTCGTGCACTCGGCGAAATCCGAAACCGAACCGCCCCGGCGGCCGGCGGATGTCGGGTTGTAGTTGCGAACGCCCATCTTTTCCCCAGTGCGGAATTCGGAGTGCGGAGTGCGGAATAATGAAACCACGATTCCGAATCGTCCGCTCTCGCTCCGTAAAGTATTGATGAATCAAAAGCTGACTTCTTACGATTCCGAACTTCTTAAAAGAAGTCGATCTTATCGTCGTCGCTCAGCGTCACGATCGCCTTCTTCCAGTCGGACTGGACACCCATCACTTGGCGATAGCGGGCGTGCTTCCCTTTACGGGTCTGCGTCCGCACCTTCTCGACTTTCACGTTGAACAATTCCGCCACGGCCGCAGCGATCTGTATCTTGTTGGCCAACGGGTTCACTTCGAACGAGTACGCGTTGTACTTACTGCTCTGGTGCGTCCCTTTTTCGGTCACGAGCGGGCGGATCAACACTTGGTGCGGTCGCAGCTCGATGCCGGCCGGGCCGTGGACGCACGGCAGGCGCGCGGCCTTCCGGCGGAGGTAGCGTTTCGGTTTCGGTCGCGTCGTGGCCATCGCAAAATCCTCAACGGCGAATCAATATCTTTGGCGTGCCGAACTCGGTCACGAGTCGGGTGTCTGTATCTATTACTGCGCGGCTTCGACCGGCTTGCCCTTGTCCCGCAGGAACTGCAGTGCCCCGCGCGTCAGCAGCAACCGCTTCTGCTTCAAAACCGTGTAGGCGTTGAACTCGGCGGCAGGCATCACCTTAACGCCCTCGATGTTCCGACCTGACTTGTACACGTTCGTGTCGTTCGTTTCGGTACCGATCAGCACCGTGGTGTCGAAGAGCGACACGTCTTTTTCAACGTTCTGCTCCACGCCATCGGTCATCGTCTTCACGACTTTCTTGCCGACTTTGATGGCCTTCAGCACCGTGGCCATGTCTTTCGTCTTCGGCGAGGCCATCGTCAAATCTTCCACGATGTACGCTTCGCCGTCGGCGAACTTGCTGAGGATCGCCATACGGGTCGCGGCCCGGACGGCTTTCTTCGGCAGGTGGTATTCGTAATCGCGAGGCTTCGGCCCTTTGGCCGTACCACCACCGACTCGCTTGTTCGTCCGCTTCGTGCCGGCGCGGGCGTTGCCCGTGCCCTTTTGTTTGAAGATCTTCTTCGTGCTACCGGCCACTTGACCGCGGCGGAGGGTGTGGTGAGTTCCGGCCCGTTGGTTGGCCCGGAACATCAACACCGCTTCGTGCAGCAGTTGGCGACTGATCTTGCCGCCGAACTCGGCTGGATCGACCTCGACCGACCCGACGACTTCCCCGGTCTTGTTGACCACGGGGATGCTGATCGTGGCGGTCAGTTCGCGAATGAAGGCATTCGTGGGCATGGCTGTCGTTTCGGCCATCGCAATACCTCGCAGTTCCCACGGGCCGGTTCTCGGCACCGCAGTTACATCATTAACCAACTGGGATTCACTTGGAGACCGGCACGAGCCGGCCAAGTTTCCAGCGGTCAGGGCCGGTCACCTTGCGGTGAGCGGGTCGCAATGCCGAGGCGAGGAACCCGTGGAGGATTCTCAAGCGCTGATTCGGCGGACCCGAAGCCCTGCAGTTCTGGTACAAATTCACAACGCAGACCGGACGATCAAATGCCCCACCAAGGCGGGCGATATTTCCATTAACCCTTCGAGCTACCTATTACGCGGATCTTGATGTCGATCCCCGGCGGCAAGCTGAGACCTTTGTTGAGGGCCTCGATGGTCTTGCCGGTCGGTTGCAGGATGTCGATGAGTCGCTTGTGCGTGCGGATCTCGAACTGCTCTCGGCTCTTCCGGTCGATGTGGGGCGACCGCAGCACCGTGTATCGCTCGATCCGGGTCGGCAACGGAATTGGCCCGTGAACTTCGGCACCCGTCCGCTGAGCCGTGTCCACGATCTCGGCCGCAGTGCGGTCGAGTACTTCGTGGTCGTAGCCTTCCATGCGGATCCGGATTCGTTCGTTCGCAGCAGCCACAAGCAGTCTCCCAGCCCAAAGCACCACGCGATTCACAACCCGACCAATTCGGGAACCCTTGAAGATAAGGATTGCCGCGACCCCGTCAAGGCGTTCTGCCGGAAAAATGCGCCGGGATTGGATTTCCAGCGTTGTGTCTGTAACTCAAACGCTTTCGGCGTGTTACTTGATCGCACCCAAAACCCACGGAGTCCGCCATGCTTCGCAAGTTGCTCCTCGCCGCAGTCTTTTGCTTCGCCGGCAGTGTCGTCACCGCTTTTGCCGATGATGACAAGAAGGCTGAAGAGCCGGCCAAGCCCACCGCCAAAGGGAAACTCGGCAACTTCGACAAGTCGAAAATGTTCGAGCGGATGGACGCCGACCAAGATAGCAAAGTGACCAAAGAGGAGTTCAAGAAGTTCCGCGAAACTTTGGCCGAGAAGATGAAAGACAAGCTCCCCGGCGGGGCTGGCGCGGGGATGCTGGACAAAATCTTCGACGGCATGTTCGAGAAGATGGACGCCGACAAGGACGGCATCATCACCAAGGACGAATTCGAGAAGTACCAACCCGCCGGGAACCTCGACCCCGAGAAACTCAAGAAACTGAAGGATAAGATCGCCGAGAAAAAGAAGGCGTGATCCCGATTCGCACCGCCGCCCGAATGCGTTCTCTTCTGGCAACGATTCCCACACCGGCATTCGGCCGGTGTCGGCTTTTACCGAGCACATTCCGCCGCGTGTCCCCGAAGAATTTGCGGAGCCGGATGGCGCGCCCTAGATTCCCGTGTCGCTTCGGTGACGCCGGCGCATCTCTCCCGGCGCCGGAACGACTCGGAGGAACCCGACATGGTCCAGATGATCGCCTGCAACCTCGCCGTCCTCGCCATCGCCGGCATCTACTACGCTTGGCGGGATCGTCACGCCAAGCAATTTCAGCAGCGCGCCGTTCTGCGGGACCGCGTCGCTTACATGCTCTGGGTGGCCGCCCAAAGGGCGTGAGGCCTTTTATTTCTTGTCGTCGCGGATGAGGAAGACGAGTAGCTTCGCGCACAGGGTAATCTTGTCGCCCGGCCGGAGTTTGGTCGGGCCGTGGATCTTGGATCCATTCAGGACGGTACCGTTCTTCGAAGCGATATCGTGGAGTTCGCACGACCCGTCGCGATGGACGACGATGGCACAATGGCGACGGGAGACACACTCGTCGCGGATGACGACGCTGTTGTCCGGCAGTCGCCCGACGCTGTTGACCCCGACGGCGAGCGTGTGAAGGTGTTCGCCGTCTTGAACCCAAAAGCTGCAGTAAAGAGGATTGTTCAAGGCCCGCGTGTCCGCGCGGCCGGAGTCCCCCTCCGCGAGCCAGCCTAAATCGCCGCCGAGGGTCAGTTGGCCGCAACCGTGTTCCATCCGTTCGCGCGCAGCCCGGAACTCGGCCAACCGCGGCTGACCTTCCAAGTGCATGCTGTGAAACAGCGGATCGGGCACAGTCCGACCTCGGAACGAGATAGATGCGAACCGCGAGATCTGTAAAATTCTACTCCACCTAACCGTTACAGCTTCGCTAACTTTTAACACTTTTCGGGATTGTGGCCAGCCCAGTCAACCGCAAATGCGATCGATTCTTCCGGAATCTCAAATTCCAACCGGCATATCGGGTGCGAGGCGGAAATCTCAACCCGTGTCGGACTCGGGTGGGTAATTCGGGTTGGATCAAGCGCTGCCAGAATCCGCGGTGCGCCGAATCTTGCTTCCGTTGCGTTTGTCTACGAGCACACTCGACTGCCGGAAGCAGATCAAGCCGAGCATAACCTGCCAAAAAATCGGAGAATCGTAGCTACACCCCCCGGGCGAGTTGCCCTTTCTTTGTCCAAGGCGATGGAATACGATGCTCGTGGATAGCACCCTGCGGTTGCGAAAGGATTCGCGTCATGGCGACTTTGCCCACCCCGAACGACCTCACCCGCCAACAACTCGACGAACTCGATGCGCTGTTGCAGCGGATGCTCTCGCTGCCTTTGAACAAGTCCGAGAGCGTCAAAGTTCCCCCCGCACCGCCGTTGCCGGTGCCCGAAATGCCGATGCCGTCGAACCGGCCGTCGGTCAGCCTTTGGCGCGCGGATGCCGCGCCGGCGCCGCGGTCGCCGTACATCGCCGCCGAACCGGAACCGGCCCTGTCTTTCACTCCGACTTTCGCGGGCGTCGCCGAGCCGGTCGAGGCGATCGCGCACTCCGGTGGCCCGGGGACGCTGCGCGGCGTCGATGCCCCCGCGACACCGTACGGTTACAATCGCTCCTTCGGATATCACGATGAAAAATCGGCTGCGACGGCGCCGGGCGCGTATTCCCGCTACGATTTGGCCGACGTGAACCCCTTCGCCGAGTCGCCGGCATCGACCCTTCCGCCGCGCGCGGCTCGGTCGGGCACGCCGTTTTTCGCGTGGCCCGTGATCGGGGCGAATTGGCTGATCGAAGCGGGCCTCGGCTGGATGGGTCCGCTCGGCGCCGTGACCCGCACGCCGGCGCTCAAACACTTGCTCGGGGTCGCCGGGTTCACGCTCTTGGTCGGGGCCGGAATTTGGTCGGCCAAAGGGATGGGCTGGGTGGCATTGCCCAAGTAGCAATCCCAGACGTGGCGAGAAGCTCCCAACTGTCGCCACGCCCGCACTCGTGCTCACGCCATCGATTCCAGTTCCTCGTTGATTTCGCCCCAGCGCTCCTCGGCTTCGCCGAGTTGCTGCGTCACCGCGGCCAGTTCCGTGTCGAGTCGCTTCGATTCTTTGTCGTGGGTCGAATTCAAAAACTGCGTCGTCAGCGACTTCTTCTGATTGTCGAGTTGAGCGATCAGTTTCTCGGTCGTCTTCAATTCCTTGCGGGCGTCTTTTTCGTTGCGGATCGCCGGTCGCGCCACCGCGGCAGAGGCCTTTAACACTTCGGGCGGCAGCTTCTTGCGCTCGGTCGCCAACTCGCGTTCCCCGGCGTCGATCTCGTCTTCGACGCGAGCCAAGTAGGTCTCGTATTGACCGCGGTAGTTCACCACCCGGCCATCGCGGACTTCGATGATGCTGCTGGCGACGCGCTTCAAGAAGTGGCGGTCGTGGCTCGTGAAGATCAGCGTACCCTCGTAGGAGATCAACGCTTCGGCGAGCGCCTCGACCGTGTCGACATCCAAGTGGTTACCCGGTTCGTCGAGGATGAGGATATTGTGCTTGCTGAGCAGCAACCCCGCCATGCAGAGGCGAGCGCGCTCGCCCCCGCTCAGAACCGAAATCGGCTTGCGGATGTGCGAACCGCGGAATAGGAACGACCCGCCGATGTCGAGGACTTCCTGATCTTTGGTGCCCACGGCGGCCTTCGAACGCAGGTAGTCCCAAACGGTCTGACCGTCGGGCAGCGTCGTATAGACGTGCTGGGCGTAAGTGCCGATGTTGCAGCCGTGGCCCCAGCGGACTTCGCCGGACAGCGGTTGTAGGGAATCGACAATGGTGCGGAGGAAAGTCGTTTTGCCCTGGCCGTTATCACCGACGATGGCCGCGCGCGAGCCGTGGTCGATTTCGAGCTGGATGTCGGACGCGATCTCGCGCTCCGGGTAACCGATGCTGACATCCCGGCAGCGCAGGGCCGGGCCCTTGCGCGGCTCGACCTTCGGCGCCCGGATGCGGGCCGAGGGTTCGTCGTAGGAGACTTCGGTCAGTTCGAGTTTGTCCAGTTGTTTGCTCTTCGACTGGGCGAGCTTGGCGGTGCTGGCGCGGGCTTTGTTCCGGGCAATGAAGTCTTCGAGTTGGCGCATCTTCGCCTTCGTGGCATCGTTCGCCCGCTCGTCGTGGATGCGCTTTTCTTTTTGATACTCGAGGTAAGCGTCGATCTTGCCGGGGAAGGTCGTGAGCTTGCCGCGCGACAGGTCGAGCGTGTGCGTGCAAGTGGCCCCCAAGAACGCCCGGTCGTGCGAGACGATGAGGCAACCCGCCCGATAACCCCTCAAGAAGTGCTCGAGCAAGATCTGCGTCCGCAGGTCGAGGAAGTTCGTCGGTTCGTCCAGCAGCAGCAAATTCGGTTCGTGGAGCAACAACGCCGCGATTTTCACGCGCGTCTGCCAGCCGCCCGAAAGCTTGGCGATTTGCCCGTCGAGGTAGGAGCCTTTGATTTCGAACTGCCCCGCGACTTCACCGCACTTCCAGTCGGGCTGGCCGCTATCGCGCATCAAGAAGTCGAGCGACGTTTCTTCGGGCAGAAACGGATCGTGCTGGCGGAGGTAGCCGAGGCGCAGGCTCGGGTGGCGAATGATCTCGCCGCTGTCGAGTTCTTCTTCTCCGAGCAGCACGCGCAGGAGCGTACTTTTACCGGCCCCGTTGCGGCCGACGAATCCGACTTTAGTGTTATCGCTGATGGTGGCTTCGGCCTGGTCGAGTAATACTTGGTCGCCGTAGCGCTTACTGGCTTTGGAAATTTGGAGCAGGGTGGCCATCGGCGGGAAAATCCTCGGAGCGGCGGATCGAGATTGCGATGAGAGGTCACCGGAATCTTATCGACCCAACTGCGAAAAGGAAGAAAATCGAAACGGTCTCCCGAACGGCGAATCACTCCCGAGTAACATTTTCGGACGATGCATCACGGAGACGCAACATGGCTCTGTGGATGAAGCTTTCGGTCCAATTTCTCGAAGACCGCACGGTACCCAACGGCTACGGCTGGGTAGATAATGGAGACGCCCTGAGTTCAGAGTTTTAGCACTGCATTCGTAATGTGCGGCGTTCGTGCTTGACTAGTTCGAGCCTGTTTGCGCATAGGGTTGTCCGTAAGTCTCCGAAGACGATCTCTGGCCATTTCTCTGCAAAATCCAATCGTGCGGAGCGCCGGTTCGCCTGATGTCGTTCTTCCCGCCGACCCTGGCGAGCCAAGTCTGTGCGCGCATCCGCATGGAGCACCGCATCGAGACTCTTCAACAACTACTCGATGAGTTCGAGCGGATTTACGACGCCTGTGGCACTCGCGTCAGCGAATTCACCGCGAGCAAGACAGGCCATCTACTGGAAATGATCATCGTCGTCATGCTGGTGGCACAGACGATGCTCGTAATCTTTGAAGTTCTGACTTGCGCAAGGAATTGACCATCACCTATTCACGATGTGAGAGGCCAAGGGTTCCCGACTTTGCCGCAGCGGCCGATGGATTCCGTACCGCAGAGCGGGCAGGCGTTCTTCAGTGGAGTTAGTAATTGCTCGACCTTTTGAGGATTCGACCGCGTCAGCGCTTCGGCTTGCGGCAGGAGCTTCTGGACGCGGTAGTTCAACCAGGCGGAGAAGACCGGAATCAAGTCGGCCGGAATTTTGCGATCCAAATTGATAAACTCGCGGCCGAGTTTGAGGATCCAACCGCTGCCGCGCGGGGAGCGGCCCAGGTCGATGGCGATGTCCGGATCGGTGAGCAGCATCGAGCCAATGACCAGTCCGCGCGGGGTGAGAACGACGTCGCCGAGGGTGCGTTGCGCGGCGTCGGGCAATTCGAGTTTCAGCAGCGCGTCAGGGCAGGCGACGAGGAGTTTGCGGCTGGCCGACGGCGATTTCTTGGCGAAATCGAAGAGCGTGGTGGCCGGGCCGATGCCTGCCCATGGTTCGGAGTTCTTGCCACGCCAAACGGCGCACACCAGTTGCAAACGCTTCGGGGTCGGCAGGCCGAGGACCATGTTCAACCACGGCAGATATTTCGCGATCGCGAGGATGTCTTGCGGGAGCAGGCCGTTATCGAAGGCGGATCCCAGAACGAGTAACGCCAGCCGCGAAGCTTCCCCGGACGGGAGTTGCAACGCGTTCATCGCGATCTCGGCAAGGTACTCGCCGTGGTCGATGGGGAGTTCGCCCCGCCAGACCGCATCAAAGAGCTTGACCAAGCCGTTGACTTTATCCTTGCCGACGTCGGCACCGTCCGAGATCTGCAAAGCCTGCCCCGCCGCGAGGAGTTGGACGGTGGCCGCGTTCGGTTCGGCTTTCGCCGCGCTCGACTCGATCAATCGGCGGACGGTCGCGATGCGCTCGCCCGGTGTCCCGCGGCCGGGGCTCGCGAGGCATAGTCGGGTGAGGAACCGCACCGATGAAGAATTGACAGGGAGATTCGCGGCGATTTCCAGCCAAGCGACGTCGACGGCGCGGGACTTGGCATCGATCAATGCGGGGCGCGTATAGCGCACAGCGGCGTAGAGCCCCCAGCCGATCGCTGTCAAAACCAACGAGAGTCCGAACGGTGGAAAACGCGGAACCACCCAAACGACAATGCAACCGAGGGCGAAGAAAACTCCGGCGACGAATACCGCCAACCCGCGCGGGCCCCAGCGCCGGCTCGTGCCGGGCACGACACTTCGGGCGGTGGTCGGCGTTTGCAGTTCGACGAGTTGCTGGCTGGCGAAATCGCGGACGCAGACGCTGTAGCCATCCCCCGCGATGCGCTGGGCCGTCCGGGCGAGGGGCGGCGGCATCGGTTGAATGCGGTCGTCGAGCGGACCCAAACAGGTCGGGCAGAGCGAATGCACCGCTTCGATCGCCCCTTCGACGAGCGGAAGCGGGATCGAGTTGGTCGACAGCTGGCGCGCGGCAACCGCTTGCAACACTTGGTGCGGTTCCGAATCCGGGAAATAATTCGCGGAAGCGCGGTAAGCATCTTCGGGGAGCTTTCGGCTCGGCTCGACCGAGACCTGCCCGATGATGCTCTCCACCGCAGAGCGCGGGTCGATGGCGTGGCCGCGCTCGAAAATCAGGCGGTGTTTGTGCCAAAGGTGGACGATCAACTCGGGGCGCGTCAATTTCACCCGGCACTTGGGGCACTTCAATTTCACCCGGGCTTCGGTGGTTTGCACCATCGCGTCGAGGGTCGCGCAGCCATCGACGCGGCTCTGCAATTGGATCATCCGCTCAAGGGTGCGCGAGCGCGACAATCCCGCCGTGATCGATCGGACGATCGGTCCGACGGCTTGCACCGAATCGGGGAGCGAGCCGAGCAATTTCCCCGCGACCGCCAGCCGCAAGGGTAGGGGGTTGGCCCGGTCGGGCAACGCCTGCGCCGCCAAGAGCAGGACGCCCTTCGGCACCGGGTCGGGCATCCGCGACACGAAATCGAGGGCCAAGTGCGAACTGGTGCCGGCGAGCGCTTGGAACGTCTTCATGCTCTGAGGCGTGGCGTAGGTGCGCTGGACCAACAGGTCGAGGAGCCGCAATTGCGTGGGGCGATCTTTCGACGCGGCGGCGAGCCGGATCAGTTCCTCGGGGGTCTTTTTCGAATGGGGGTCGATCATGGGCCGGCTACTTCGCCTCGGCCTTGATGGTAGACGGCAGCAGGCAGTTCTTGTCGTTACAGGCGACAATTTTCACGCGGACGGTCAGTTTCCCGGCGCCGGCGTCCGTCCGCTTCACACTCCCGGTTATGGCGACGGTTCCCGCATAGATCCGATAGTCCGCGACGGTGTCTTTTTGCACCGCACCCGCCGGGTAATCGATCTTCGCCTCCACGACTTTTCCATCGATCAGGACTTCGACGATCGTCGCGCTCTCGGCCAAATCTTGGCCCAACGGAGGGTTCGCGTAGATGTGCCACGGTTTGGCCACGGCGAGGATCGCGGTGAAGGTCTGCACTCCGTCCTTGATGGCGTCGGCCCGGAAATCGAGGGCCGCGACGTCGGACGACGATTTCGGATTCGCCGGGGGCGTCGGGGCAACGAGTTTGCTCTCCGTCACCGCCGGCGCGAAGCCACCGGTGGCCAAGATGGTGTCGAGTGCTTCGGCCATCAGTGGTACCGAGGACGGATTCGTTTTCAGAGTCGCGGCGTAAAGCGTCACCAATTGTTCGGCTCGAGCCCGGTACGACTTGTCACCCGTGAGGGTGGCGAGGCGCAGGAAGTTCCGCGCCGAGACCCCGTTGCCCGACGGTTGGGCGCCATCGTAACTATCTTTGCCACGGGCGAAGAGTTTCTCGGAATCGTGGGCCGTGCTGAAATAGCCGCCTCGTTTGTCGTCGCCGAACCACTTCGCCTGCGCCGCGGCGAGGGCCTTCGCTTCGTCGAGCCATTTTTTGTCGCCGGTCGCGGCGTGCAAGTTCAACAACCCATGGATGAGGAATGCGTAATCGTCCAAGAACCCCGGCACACGGGCGCTCGGCTTCTCTCCGGGCTTGGCCGCGTAGATGCGCAGCAAGCGACCGTCTTTGTCTCGCAGATTCTTCAACAGAAAATCGGCCGCCTTCACCGCCACTTCTGTGTACTGCTTATCCTTGAGTACCTCCCCTGCCTTGGCGTACGCGGCGATCATTTGGCCGTTCCACGATGTGATGAGCTTGGTATCGAGGAACGGTCGTTCGCGTTTGGCACGGGCGTCGAAAAGCTTCTTCTTCAGAGGCTCGAACTTCTTCACCATCTCGGCATCGTGCGGTTTGGCCAACCGGAGGATGAACTGCTTCTCCTCGAAGTTCGGTTTCTCCAAGCTGTACACCTCGCGGAAGAGCTTGGCGTTCTCGCCGGTGCCGAGGATGGCGTCGAGTTCCTTGGCCGTCCAGACGTAGAACTCGCCTTCTTTGCCTTCGCTGTCGGCGTCGATCGCGGAATAGAACCAACCTTCCTCGGAGGTCATCTCGCGGCGGATGAAATTGAGCGTGTCTTCGATCAGTTGTCGGTAGGTCCCATTCGGTTTGCGCCGACAGGCCTCGGCGTACAACTCGACGAGTTGGGCGTTGTCGTAAAGCATCTTCTCGAAGTGCGGCACCGTCCACGTCCGCTCGGTGCTGTAGCGGTGGAAGCCGCCGCCGAGGTGGTCGTAGATGCCGCCATCTGCCATTTTGTCGAGCGTCAGCGTCATATTCTTGGCGAGGGATTCGTGGCCCTTCTTTCCAACTTGTTGCTGGAGGAACTGGAGCGCGGCGACGCGCGGGAATTTCGTCCCCTTGAAGCCGCGGGCTTTGTTGCCGATGCCGCCGTGCTCCGGGTCGAGTTCGTAGGCTTCGGTCGCATCCTTCACCAATTCGGCATCGAGGGCGATCAAGTTGACGATGCGCAAATTCCGATCGAGGGCGTCGTTCGTCAACTCCGCCACGTGATCCGCTTGGTCGAAGAGTTCTTTCTTCTTGTCTTTGTGCAGACCCATCACCGTCTTCAAGATCGAGTTGAAGCCGGGGATCGTTTCCTCGCCGATTTTCTTGTCGTCGGGCGGGAAATACGTGCCGCCGAAGATCGGCTTGCCCTCGGGCGTCAAGAACATGCTCATCGGCCAACCGCCGCCGGTGCGGGTGACTTGCAGGGCGGTCATGTAGACGTCGTCGATGTCGGGCCGTTCTTCGCGGTCGACTTTAATGCAGACGAAATTCTCGTTGAGGACCTTAGCGATCCCGGCGTTCTCAAAGGTCTCGCGCTCCATGACATGGCACCAATGGCACGACGAATAGCCGATGCTCAAAAATATCAGCTTGCCGTCCTTCTTGGCTTTGGCGAAGGCCTCCGGGCCCCACGGGTACCAATCGACGGGGTTGTTTTTGTGTTGGAGCAAGTAGGCGCTGCTCTCCCCCGCGAGGCGGTTCGGCTTCGGTTTGTCTTTCGGGGGGTCGGCGGCGAAGACTCCGCAGGCCAACGCCAACGGAATGATCGAAGCCAACATTCGGTTGCGGATTCGTTCCATGTTCGATACTTCGCGTGACTCGGAAGGGTTCCGCAGTTACTATGTTGGAATCGGTGCCGAACCGCCACTGAATTCACTCCTCCGCCGAGGCTTCTCCCCATGCCGAGATTTTCAGTCGTCCTCGCGGCGTTCGCCTTCATCGGTTCCGCCTTCGCTCAAGACAAACCGGCTGAAGTGAAGGTCCAGAAGGCCGCCGCGATCGAGAAACTGACGAAAGCCGGGCAGTTGAAGCCGACTTCGGTGGAAACCGCGGACTTGCTCGTGTACACGTCGTGGCCCGAACCGAGAGCGAAGGTCCTCGCGGCGACTGTGCAGAAGACTTACGACCTCGCGTACAAGACCCTGAAATTCGAGCCGAAAGATCCCGTGTGGCCCGGTAAGCTCACGGTGTTCTTCGTGCCGGAGCGCAAGGAATACAACGCGTTTATTCGGCTCGTCGAGCAGCGCAAGCCGGACACCGGCGATACGACCTCCGTGCAAGTCCGCAGCAAAGAACCGTACATTCTCGTCGGCTTGGAGTTGGATTCCAAATTCAGCGACACCGACATGGCCGGGGAAGTCGGCGCGGCCGTGGCCGAGGCGCTGTTGAATACCAAATCGGGCGTCACTGCCGGAGCCGCGATGCTGCCGACGTGGATCACCACCGGCTTCGCCAAACTGATGGTGCTGAAGATGGACGGCAACTCCGCGAAGGTCGGCGCTTACCGGACGAAGGTGAAAGCCCTCTTCGCCAAGGGGAAAGCAGCGACGGCGAAATCCTCCGACGCGTGGGGCGAAGCGAAAACCAAGGAGACGGAAACGATCGCGATCAGCGTCGTGGATTTCCTGCTCTTCGGCCCCGACCCGACGAAGTTCACCAAGGTGATCGGCGGTTTCAAACCGAGTGACGAGCGACCGACGCCGACGTTGGAACAAGCCCTCGAAGTCGCGGACTACAAGCCGGATACTTTGGACGCCGCGTGGAAAGCCTGGGTGGCGAAGGGAAAGTAGGTGAGTTTGGAGAGCCGAGCCCGGTAACTTTGTCGAGCCGAGCCCCGTGAGGGGCCGGGTGAATCAATCTAACCCGGCTCCTCACGGAGCACGGCTCGCCGGATCTATTTCCCCAACGGGACCAACTGCTTCTCGATCTCCGGTGGCATCTCGAATTCTTGGGCCAAGCTCGCGATGCTCTCGCCCAATTGGGGGATCGCGTCTTCCTTCAGATGGCCGACGCGTTTCTGCTCGGCCAAACGCAGGGTCGGCAGGCGCTCCGGAGGCATCTTCATCAACCGGCAGCAGGTCGAGTCGAGCGCCAACAAATCGAGGCCCATGACAATGGCCCCGACCGGCTTTGCGGTGCCGGCGAGGGGCCCGTCCCCTTCCATGCCGACGATTCCGTCGACGATGGCCAAGTGCGGCATGTGCGTGAGTGCAATATCGACGATGCTGTTCGGGATGCCGCGCCAATGGAGTTCGTTCTTCGGCCAGCCGTAGCAGATGCCGGGCAGCGACCCGAAGAGA
>Ga0105047_10013056_pt1 | contig 13316 bp, 10 predicted proteins | sample MAT04_FD_78384 | JGI IMG/M metagenome (GOLD analysis project Ga0105047, IMG submission 78384) | Freshwater microbial communities from Lake Fryxell liftoff mats and glacier meltwater in Antarctica - MAT-04 (megahit assembly) | ecosystem: Environmental > Aquatic > Freshwater > Ice > Liftoff...
CATACTGCTTGAGGAGCAAAACGCCTCTTTAGTAGCAAACCAAGATTATGAAATAAATCTCGCTACATTAAGCGAAAGAAATAGGATTGCAAGAGAGATTCATGATAATGTGGGCCATATTTTATCAAGGTGTCTTTTGCAAATTGGAGCTCTAATAGTTATTAATAAGGATTCTACTATAAAAGAAAGTCTTGACTCAATTAAGGATACCCTGTCACAAGGTATGGATAATGTCAGGACAAGTGTACATGATCTTCATGATGATTCTATAGATTTGCATGACCAAATCTATGCGCTTACAAAAGAATTCTCATTTTGCCACATAAAGCTTATCTATGACATTAGCGAAAATCCTGATAAAAGGGTGAAATATTCGTTTATATCCATAGTTAAGGAAGCTATGTCTAACATTATTAAGCACTCAAATGCCACAGCGGTGTCTATCACCCTTAATGAGCACCCTGGTTTTTATCAGCTTATTATTGGAGACAACGGGGTTGTGGATGACTATAACATTGAAAAGGGTATTGGTATTAGAAATATATTAGATAGGGTTGCCGCTTTTAATGGCAATGTTAATATAAACATTGATAATGGGTTTAAGATATTTATATCTATTCCAAAGGAGATTATAAAATGAAGGTTTTAATTGTAGATGACGATAAATTAGTATGTGTCTCTTTGAAAGTTATATTAGAATCAGATAGGGACATAGAAGTGGTTGCCTTTGGGTATAACGGAGAAATGGCAATAAAACTATATGAAACCCTAAAGCCCGATATATTATTAATAGATATACGAATGGAGATAATGACAGGCCTTAAGGGAGCAGAAATAATCCTTGCGAAACACAAAGATGCTAAAATACTATTTCTTACCACTTTTTTAGATGACGAATACATAATAAAAGCTTTAAATATAGGCTCAAAGGGTTATCTTTTAAAACAAAATTTTGAAAGCATCATTCCCTGCCTAAAAGCAGTGCAAGCTGGGCAAACAGTCTTCGGTGGTGAAATAATAACTAAGATCCCATCTCTAATCGCAGAAAAAAGTAAACTGAAATTCTCAAACTTTGATATAAGCGAAAAGGAGTTTGAAATAATAGCTCGCGTAGCGGACGGCTTAAACAATAAAGAAATTTCTGAGAAACTATTTTTAAGTGAAGGCACTATAAGAAATTACATTAGTGCAATACTAGAAAAGCTTAATTTACGTGATCGAACTCAACTGGCTATTTTTTATTATAAAAATAAGTAACATAATAAAACGACTTACCCAAAAAGAGGTAATCCTTTAATTTTGTTTTTTATTATGCTTTTTAAATAAGAAATAAGGCGACAAAGGAATTTTTTGTCAGACAAACGAATATAATAATTAAAACACAAGAAAAACAATTATAAAATAAAAAGAAGGAATTAGAGAATAAATGTAGAATACTAGTAATAATAAGAATATTTAGAATATTATGAATGTTTTATGAAAAATGTTTATATTTGTTGAAAGGAGATACCAATGGGTAGTGGTGCAAAGAATCAACTGATTAGTAGGGATTAGTATAATATAATCCCTACTAATTCAAGTGATAACTTATAATAAAATGAGGAGGGTAGTAAATGGAATTAAGTACATTAGAAAGAGAGATGATAATTGATATTTATGATGCTGATATGTTTCCAGAAATGCCGTTAGAAATTGAAAATTATACATTAATAGAGGAAGAACCTAAAATGAAGAAACAAGAATTTGCGTTCTATTTAAACAAATTAAAAAAATTAGGCTTAATAAAATATAAAGAAAAAGTGGCTTTTGCAAAAGGTGGGAGTCGTAATGATAAATATAATAATAATGTAACTATAATTTGTGAGGATGAAATACATATAGATTATAAAGGAATAAAATTAGTAGAGCGCTATATTTATAGTAATTCAAAAGTTCGAAGAAAAGTATACAAATTTGGTTAATTATTTTAGTACTCCTGAAAAAAATGAATTCTATGAGTTATTACCTTTTACATTATTTAAATAGCTTGAAAAATCGCATACATATACAATAGAATTTCAGCAATGGAGTTCTTTTTTTTTACAGTCCTATATTCTTTTATTTCTTCTATTAATGCTTGGTTATTATAACTTAAAAAAATATAGTTCTAGATCTACATATATTATTTTAGAGATAGCATTTTTATTTATGTGCGAATTTGATATTATATAGTTTATACTACTGCTTTTACAAACTCAAAATAACTTTGTACATTAAAAATATACTGAAAATAAACAAAATAAACAAAATAAACAAAATAAGCATCATTTTTACACTTCTATCATACTTATAGGGTGTATAATTAAAACATAAAAACAATAAAATGAAATTCAAACCAAATAATAGAATAATAGTTGTGGCAATCAAGTACATTATGATACACATACAACACACACTCGCCATATTAATGAAAAAGGGGGATACTGTGAAGCACAGTCGCAAAGGCATAACCCTAAACAATTTCTTTTTTTGTATAATAAAAAAAAGGTGGAGATATTAATGTATGATACTACAAATGATGAAGTTATAGAAAAAACAAAGGTTAAAAAGAAATTATGGAAAAAAATTGTTAAGGCTCTATTGATATTTGTTGTAATAATTTTCGTATTAGGTGCTGCGACTCTTGGGTATGCTTCTATTAAATATGGTGATGAAATAAAAGTAGCTATTAATGATGCCAATGAAATAGTTGAAACTATAAACAAAACTGTTTTTAATACCAGAAAACCAACACAATTTTATGATGCTAATGGTAAATTGTTAAAAGAATTTAAGTCCAATACGTATTATTACACAAAGGAAGCAGACTTAAATCCATACATAGTCGAGGCTGTTACTTCAATAGAAGACGAAAGGTTTTATGAACATGATGGTATAGATTATAAAGGTATAGCAAGGTCGGTTTGGGTATATATAAAATCCCAGGGGGGGACGCTCCAAGGTGGATCAACAATTACGCAACAACTTGCAAGAAATGTATTTCTTACGTTAGACGTAACTATGTGGCGAAAATTAGAAGAAGCTGTTATAGCTCAAAAATTGGAAGAAAGATATTCAAAATCAGAAATACTAGAGTTTTATGTAAATAACGTAAACTACGGAAATGGCTGTTATAGTATTGAAAGTGCTTCACAATATTACTTTCAAAAGAATAACAAGGAGTTAGATATTTCCCAAATAGCTTTGCTTGCGGCGATACCTAACAATCCATCTATTTTTGACCCTATAAGGAAAATGGATAATGCACTTAAGAGGAGAAACGTCGTTTTAGATAAAATGCTAAGTTTAGGAAAAATTTCACAAGACGAGTTTACATCGGCAAACGCGAAGGTTATAAAATTAAATGTAAAACCTTATGTACAATCAGAACCTATGAATTACGATGTACAGTATGCAGTTCATAATGCAACATTAAAATTAATGGAGCAAGATGGTTTTGTCCCTAAATATTATTTTGATAATGATAAAGCTAGCAATGCTTATTTTAATGAATATGAAGAAAAATATAAAGTTAAGGAAAAACAACTGCTTGCTGGAAGGTATAGAATAGATACATCCATTGATAGTGCAAAGCAACAAAACTTACAACGTGTAGTAGATAATCATTTAGAAAAATATACTGATACAGATAATGTAACAGGGTTATACCAAAAGCAAGGCGCCAGTGTCACTATAGATAATAGTACAGGAGAAGTAGTAGCTATAGTTGGAGGTAGAAGCCAAAAAGGCAACACCTTTAATAGAGCTTTTTTAGGTGTAAGGCAGCCAGGTTCAGCTATAAAGCCTCTACTAGCATATACCCCTGCATTTGAAAAAGGATATATTCCTGCAAGTGAGTATGTAGACGAGGAAATAAATAATGGTCCTGCTAATTCTCATCGGGATTACAAAGGGTCAGTATCCTTAAAGTATGCGGTCGAAACATCGATAAACACTATCCCTGTTAGATTAGTAGACGAAATGGGCGTAAAGAGTTCATTAAAATACTTGCAAAATATGCAGTTTAAATATATAACTCCTGAAGATAAATCTTCTAGAGTTGCTATAGGTGGTTTTACAAAGGGTGTTACAGCTGTGGAAATGGCTTCTGGTTTTTCAACCCTTTCAAGAAACGGTACATTTATAAGCCCAACTAACGTGAGAAAGATAACCAATACGGTAATAAATGAGGTATTATTTGAGAATAAACATGAGCAGATTAAAGTGTATGATAGCGGTGCTTCTTATCTTATGAGCGATACTTTAAAGGGAGTAATATCAAAAGACTATGGAACAGGAAGCGGTTTATCCCTTAACAATTATCCGTTTACTGCTGGTAAGACAGGAACTACAGATGATTCAAAAGACTGTTGGTTCGTAGGTTATACTCCTTATTATACAACATCCGTGTGGGTAGGAAATGACATTCCTGTTGAGCAGGACATGACTGGAAAAAGTGGACCAGGTTTTATATGGAAAGAATATATGGAGTATCTGCACCAAAATCTAACACAAAAAGACTTCATTAGTCCTGATACAGTAATTAATAAAAATGGCGTATTAATGAATACATTATATACTAAAATACACCCAAATGGCAGCAATCTTATGACCGAAAATAGTGTCAAATCAAAGGAGGTAACTAAAGATGATACCTCGGCTGAAGATGAGTTAAAGGTAGCTAAGGAAAAAGAATATGAAAAATCTGCTAGTGATGCTATTGGGGTACTTGAAAGTTTCAATTATGCTGATGAATCACAAACTGCAAAGGTAGACAAATTAATTGAAACTGCTAATTCTTCTTTGGCAAGGGTAAAAGATAAAGATATTTATTCGCAGTTAAAAGCAAGATTACAAACTATAAAAAGTAAATTTAGCAAGAAAAAATCTAATCAAGAAAATAAACCGAAAACAGAACCGGAAGAAGTACAAAAACCAGTAAAAGAAACAGTAAAGGAGCCAGTACAAGAACCAGTAAAAGAGCCGGTAGAAGTGCCCGCTGAAAAGCCTGTAGAAAATCCAAAAAAAACTGAATAAATTGATAAGAATGTAAAAAGAATGTAAAAATCAAAAACTCTTATTTTCAATTATCTTTTTAAATGATATACTATAAATTGTATTTTATAATGCATTCACGATAAATTAAAGTAATGGAGAGATGAAATTGAAAAATAAAAGTTTTTTAAGTTTAATTGTTATATTTCTAATGGTTTCTATTAGTTCAAATGTTTTCGCTGCTGATAGTGATGGCATCACAGATTTACCAACAATATACGGTAAAGCAGCAATTACTGTAGATGTTGCAACTGGAGAAATAATTTACGCGAAAAATGTAGACAAGCAAATGTACCCCGCGAGTACAACAAAGCTAATGACCGCACTATTGCTTGCTGAGAATAGGGAAAAAACTGATGAAATAAAATATACTGAGACTGCAAAAGATCAGCCCGCTGATTCATTAAATGTAAATTTTCATCCAATCGGAATTGATGAAAAAATGTCAAGTGCTGACGTAATGGATGGTCTGTTACTATATTCAGCAAATGATGCAGCCTATATGATTGCAGACAGCGTTGGAAAAAATTCAACTAACTTTACGAAAATGATGAATGATAAGGCAGACAAATTGAATATGACAGCAACTCATTTTGTAACACCTAATGGGCTTCATCGTCCAGATCATTTTACTACACCTTATGATATGAGCATACTTTCAAGAAGTGCATTTTTAAACCCATGGGTAAAAGAGTCAATGAATACAAAGCAAAAGACTATATCAACATCAAAAGGAACAACATTTAACATTGAAAATAGTAATAAAATTCTTGGGGTCGATGGTTGTATTGGTGGTAAAACAGGATTTACTACACCGGCTGGAAGATGTCTTGTAGCCTTTTATGAAAGAAATGGAAGGCAAATTATGGGAGTCGTTATGGAATCAGTTTATGATGCTAAAGACACTTATGTTTTCAATGATATGGAAAGTATAATTAACCATAGCTATAATTTAAAACCAACCAAATTACATGCAAATAATTCCACTATAAGAACTGAAACCTTAAAATACAAACCGCTTGGATTCATTGGCGTAGAGAAAACTATTAGTGTACCACTTGTATCTAAAGAGGATGTTATGTATTACAATAACGAAGCAAATAAAAAAGATTTGAAGGAAAATATTAATTTGACCAGTATGTCGGTTTCTAGTCTTAAAGAGAATAAGAGTGTAGGAACATTGAAATTAACTGAAAAAGGAAAAGTAAAAACTTACAAGTTGTATTCAACGGTTTCGAAAGGATCTTTATTAAAAAAAGATATGCCTATATATCTTACCGCTATTGGAATATTTATTTTATTTTTAATAGGAATAGCTTTTATAATAAGAACGATTAATCATAATAAGAGAAAAAGAATTAGATATAAATAAAAGAGGTATAATAAATATCAATAGAAGAATTTTATTAGGAGATGATAATATTGAAGGCTAGTGAATTTTTAGAATATAAAAACTGGGTTGTGGTTGGGGATGTATTAAACCGTTTAAAATATGCTTATAAGATATTGAGTTCTTTGAAAGAAGCTGATTTTAATGTAGTTGGTTTAAACCCTTCTATTAATAGTGATGAAGTTTATGATAGTTTAAAAAATATACCATACAAGATAGAAGTTTTAAATTTATGCATTAATCCAAGTAAAGGTATTAAAATACTTCAAGAAGCCCACGAGTTAAAAATAGATAAAGTACTTATGCAACCAGGAGCTGAAAGCCCTGAAATAATTAACTATTGTAAAGAAAATGGAATTCAAGCAATAGAGGGATGCACGTTAGTAGAATTAAGAAAAAGAAAAATTTAATTATGCTTAAAATATAAGAATGATTGATGAAACTCTGAGGGATTCCTTGGAGTTTTATCTTTGTTTAATTATTCAGTTACTCCGGAAACAAAAATTGATTTCGGACTTAATAGTAACTTTAACTGTGACATCTTTAATTTTCTCAATATGGATTTTAAAAAGATTATAGCTAAATCTACTGAAATTCATGAATGGTTTCTATTTTGTAAGGACTTTGACCAAAAAATTATAGATGATATCTGCTGTTTTTGTAATAGAGCTAATGGTTGCATATTCATCACTGCCATGAAAATTTTCACCTGCTGCGCCAAAAATAATTGCAGGGGCATTTAACCTTGAACCTAAGTAGTTAAAATCACCGATGCTTTGAAAGTAAGATATAGTTGGTTCACAGTCACAAATATCTGTTATTGATTCTAAAAAGGTAGCGACGAAGTGATTTTCCTTTGGTACTGCAAATGGCATAAAGCCCCTACTGCCCTCTGAAGGTGCGTCTCTAAAGGAGATTTTAAAATTACTTTCAATGTTTGCTTTTTTTATTGCTTCTACTATATAACCTTCTATTGTCTTTTTATTTTCACCCATGACAATGTGCCAAAATAATTTGACTTTAGCATAGTCAGGGACGCTGCAAGCTCCGCCATCGCTTTCAACAGCAACAACACAGGCAACACCTTTCCCTAAAAATGTATCTACAATATGATTGATTTTCTCTAATTTACACATAAACTTCCCCGCATCAACTGCTGCATTAATACCTGTTGTTGGCAGCGCTGCATGGGCCGCTTTACCAAAAAATTCAACCTCAAGACCATAACCGCCTTTTGCTCCAAGAGATACATCGGGGAAAGATTTATAATTGAAGCCAGCGCTTGGTTCTGTAATGATTGAAAAATCAACGTCATTAAGTAAACCTTCTTCGATTAAGGCATTTGTTCCAAGTCCATAAGGTCCTTCTTCATCCGAAACATAGGTTGCAATAATTTTTCCGCAAAAACTCTTGTGGAGTTCATGAAATTTTCTGATAGCAAGCATGGAAGCACAAGAACCTGATTTCATATCAAGTGCACCAAGCCCATAAATTTTATCACCTTCTACTATTCCTTTATAGGGATCTCTTGACCACCCATTACAAAGATTAACGGTATCCATGTGACCATTTATACATATGACCGGACCAGCATTATCACCAGTAATTTCACATATGACATTTTCACCCTTAAAATTAGTAATTTTCGCTTCGTGGTATTCATGAATAAATGCTTTCATACCGTTATTAATAAACCAGTTGTGGGTAAAATCCATAATAGCCTGTTCATGGAAATAGTGACTAGGAATTGAAATTAATTCTTTCATTAATTTAATTGTTTCAGAGGTTGTGATTTCTTTAAATGGTATCATTGTTTCAAATGGTATCATTGTTTCGGAAGGTGTAACTTTTTTATTTAAAAATGAGGGTTTAAATGCTGATAAATTTTTGTGTTCCATTTGAAACATCCCCTTGATAGTATAATACAAAATAAGCGTTCTAATGAGTTTGGTAAAACTTTTAAAAATATGATTATAATTGTATATATTACATCAAAATTGTAATAATGTATATATTTAATAATAAAAATAAAAATTGGTAAGAAGGTAACACCTAGTAACATTATAATTTTTGGAAAAGTATTACATAAAATGGAAATATAGTATTCAACTTATGTTTTCATCTTGCTACAATTTATAAGAACTGAATGTAAAATCTAACTTAAAATAGTACATTCAGCTCCTTTACCCCATTTATAATAATAATGGTATAATTAAATAAAGTTATAAGAGCTGTATACAATAATAACCTAAAATACGTTAAGATTTAAAAAGTGATTAGAAATATATGAGGGGGTATGAATGATGAATAAAAAAGTTTATAATCCGGGCTGTGCTTTGAATTTATATAAGCCAGAAATAGCAAAGAAAGTTTTAAATTTCTTAAATGAAAAGGAGTCCATTGAAATACATAATGTTTGCTGTAGGCATAATCCGGGGCTTCCGGCAGGCACACAAATCGTAAATACTTGTGCTGGTTGTGATAGACGCTTTAGTAATTTGTATGAGGGGATTACTACGATTTCATTGTGGGAGGTGCTTGCAAAAACTGATAAGTTCCCATTTCCTGATTATAGGGGGATGAAAATGACAATTCATGATGCGTGTCCGGTTCGTTCAAAACCACAAGTTCATAAAGCAATACGAATTCTACTGCAGAGAATGAATATTGAAATTGTAGAAGCAGAACGCCACGGGATTCATTCAATATGTTGTGGGGATGATTTGTACCCTACATTGCCAATCAAAGAAGTACATGAAAAGATGAATCAACGAGCTCAATCGATGCCATGCAACGATGTGTGCGTATACTGTGTATCATGTATAAAATCCATGTATATTGGTGGGAAAAAGCCAAGATACATTTTGGACTTGTTGTTTGGCGAAGATACTGAGCCTCAAGTATATGACACTGTTGAATGGCACAAACAGCTGCAAGAATATATCGATGAGCATTAGAACATAATGAGTAAGTAACAAACTATACACAAAATAAAATCAACTAATCCATTGATAAATGGGTTAGCTGATTTATTTTATCACATGAGAAATTGTTTTGTATAAATGGATACTGTAATATTTAAATTAATTGAAAATCGGAATAATATGATACAATATAAGGTATAAATTAGTAAAAAATAGTAATTGAAACTGCCTTCATCTTAATTTAAGATGGGGGCTATTTTACTTTTATTTCTTTTTTGTTTGAAATAAAATAAAACATTTTTAAAAAAAGATTGAAATAAAATTTCAATAATGGTATTATAAGTATGTAAAATAAAACGTTTTCAAAAGAAAATACTTATTAATAGAGGAGGAAATATGGATAGATTAAATTTAAAAAAATTAACAACAGAAAGAAAAAAAGATAATACCATAGAAATAGATATGATTTCAACTTTAGAAATGGTAAAAAAGATAAATAATGAAGATAAAAAGGTAGCAGAAGCTGTGGAAAAGGAACTTCCTAGTATAGCAGAAGCCATAGATTGCATAACTTTAAGAATGCATAAAGGAGGAAGACTAATTTATATAGGTGCAGGAACCTCTGGAAGACTTGGAATTTTAGATGCAGTGGAATGTCCACCTACATATGGAACACCAGAAGACCTTGTACAAGGAATTATAGCGGGCGGCAACGAAGCTATATTCAGAGCAATGGAAGGAGCTGAAGATTCTAAGGAACTCGCAGTAAAAGATTTGAGAAATAAATGTATAACAGAAAATGATACCATAGTAGGACTTGCAGCATCAGGTAGAACTCCATATGTTATAGGGGGACTAGAGTATGCAAATGAAATAGGAGCATTAACCATTTCAGTTACTTGTAATGCTAATTCACAGGTTTCAGAGGTGGCAAAAATATCAATAGCACCAGTAGTTGGAGCAGAAGTTGTAACAGGTTCCACAAGACTCAAATCAGGAACCGCTCAAAAACTAGTATTAAACATGTTATCAACGGGAGCTATGATAAAGCTAGGTAAAGTATATGGCAATCTTATGGTAGATGTAAAATCAACTAATGAAAAATTAACGCAGAGAGCTAAATTAATAGTTTGCGAAGCAACAGGAATAGCTATTGAAGAAGCAACGGACGTATTAAATGAAACAGATTTTGACGTTAAGTTAGCAATATTTATGATATTATCAAAGCTTAATAAAGCGGAAGCGAAAATTACATTAGATCAAAATAAAGGATACATAGCGAAAGCATTAAAAAGTATTTAGTAGAGGGGGAAAATATTATGACAAATATGGAGATTGCTAAAAATTTAGTGGAGCTAGTTGGTGGGAAAAGTAATATAAAATCTGTTGCACATTGTATGACACGTTGTAGACTAGAACTTAGAGATTTTTCAAAGGCAAAAATAGCAGAAATAAAAAAATCTGAAGGAGCTCTTGGGATAGTTGAGGATGAAGGACAGATACAAGTTATTTATGGACCAGGAAAGGTAAATAAGATAACAGAAGAAATAAGTAAAATAATTGGAAAAAATGTGCTTATAGGGGAAGATGCAGTAGCAGAAACTAAAAGTAAATTAAAACAAAAAAATAATACTAAGTTTAAAAATATGCTTAGAACAATAGGGAATATATTTATCCCACTAATACCATTGTTTGTAGCTTGTGGACTAGTCCTTGCGGTAAATAATATAGCAGGAGTATATTTTGGAGATCCATATAAAACTACAACAGCAGCTGGAATAATAGGACTTATAGGTATGGGTGTATTCTCTATTTTATCAATTTTAGTTGGTGTAAATGCAGCTAAGGAATTCGGTTCACAAATGCCAATGATGGGTGGAGTATTAGGTGGAATTCTTTCCTCAGCAGCACTTGCAAAGATAACTCTTTTTGGAAAAGCATTAACTCCAGGACGTGGGGGAATTATTTCAGTAATACTCGTAGTAGTTTTAGCTTGTTATATTGAAAAGGCTTGTAGAAAAGTTGTACCAGATGTATTAGATTTATTCGTTACACCGCTAGTTACACTTACAATTTCAGTTTTAGTGGCATTATTTATACTTCAACCAGTTGGTGGATTTATTTCTGATAGTATAGGCCTCCTAGTAGCACAAACAATAGCATCAAATAATATAGTAATATCGGTTATATCAGGAGCAATATCAGGAGGATTATTCTTACCACTTGTTATGACAGGAATGCACCAAGCGTTAACTCCAATACATGCAGATTTAATAGCTAATGTTGGATTTACAGTATTACTTCCAATACTTGCAACAGCTGGAATGGCACAAGTAGGAGCAACTATCGCAGTACTCCGAAAAACAAAAAATCAAAGATTAAAGAAAGTGGCTAAAAATGGATTAGTACCAGGATTTTTAGGAATAGGAGAACCATTAATATATGGAGTAACGTTACCACTTGGAAAGCCATTTCTTGGAGCTTGCCTTGGAGCATCACTAGGCGGAGCAGTCATGGCAATGTTTAAGGTTGGATCCGTTGCAATGGGTGTATCAGGATTGCCACTGGCACTTCTAATTGCAAATGGGAAAATGGGAGTATTTTTAATAGGCGTACTAGTATCATATATAGGCGGATATTTCTTTACTAGTATATTAGGCTTTGAAGATCCAGTGGATTAACAATTTAATAGATTATAAAAAAGACCCATGTGGGTCTTTTTTATAATTAATGATAATTATAATCATAATTAATTAATGATTTTTAGGAGGGATTTTTATGAGTTATGGTATTTCAATTTATTTTGGTATGGAGAATACAAGGGAAGAAAATATAAAATTATTAGAGGAGGCTCATGAATTTAGATTCACTAGAATATTTACCTCATTTCATATACCAGAGGCAAATTATAGTATCTTAAAGAGCGAGGCACAAGAATTTTTCAAGTTAGCAAAAAAATATGATATGGATATAATAAGTGATATTTCTCCCAATACTTTTAAGTTTTTAGATTTGCGGGATATGGATTTGAAGGGCCTTTATGATATTGGGGTTAAGACCATAAGAATAGATTTTGGATATACGCAGGAAGAAATATCTAAAATGACCCAAAACCCTTATGGAATCAAAATTCAATTAAATGCGTCTACAATAACTGAAGACTTTTTTAGGAATCTAGATATATATTTACCTAATTATAAAAATGTTGATGCACTACATAATTTTTATCCTAGAGTAGGTACAGGTATTTCAGAAGAATGTATGGAAGAGAAAAACGCTATTTTAAGTAAAAGGGGAATTAAAGCTTCGGCTTTTGTAGGATCAAATAATAGAAAAAGAGGCCCATTATATGATGGATTGCCTAGCTTAGAGGAGCATAGAGGCTTAGAGGTACGTGAAGCTGCAAATCATTTATTTGCTCTCGGAAATAAATCTATATTTATAGGGGATTCACTTCCTAGTAGCAGTGAATTAGAGGATTTATCTGGATTAAATCCAGATGTAGTAGAGCTTTTTATAGAATTAAAAGAATGTGATAATGTAACCAAAAGATTACTTGCTGAAACTTACACTAATAGAACAGATGAGGCTAGAGATGCAATAAGAGCTAGCGAAAGTAGATTACTTATTAAGGAAGATAAAATAGTGCCATTAAATACAGTAGGTAAAAATTATGGAGATATTACTATAGATAACGAAAATTATATGAGATATATGGGAGAACTACAAATAATAAAAAGGAGCCAAAAGGGAGATTATAGGACAAATGTTGTAGCTTCTGTTTTGCAAAAGCATCTTTATCTATTAAAATATATAAAGGGTGGAAAAAGATTTCATTTTAATATAATAAAGAATTAGAATTAGAATTAGAATTAGAATTAGAACTAGAACTAGAACTAGAACTAGAACTAGAACTAGAACTAGAACTA
>Ga0105047_10013058_pt1 | contig 13315 bp, 5 predicted proteins | sample MAT04_FD_78384 | JGI IMG/M metagenome (GOLD analysis project Ga0105047, IMG submission 78384) | Freshwater microbial communities from Lake Fryxell liftoff mats and glacier meltwater in Antarctica - MAT-04 (megahit assembly) | ecosystem: Environmental > Aquatic > Freshwater > Ice > Liftoff...
GGCTCGGGCGCAGGGGAAGGCTTTCCCCTCGATAGCTAACGGGAAGCTGAGAATTATCCCGCATTTCAGATGCGCGATAATACTTGACTGATCGCCCAGAGATGTGCGATTAACGCGCATCTGAAATGCGGGATAATCCTGTGGCCATCCACCTAGTGGGAGAAACGATCGATGCGAAGCGGGTGCATCAGCGCGCGCAAGCCGGCGAGCTGATCCAACTCGTTCGGGGCGTTTATGTCGATCATGATGGCGATGCTGAAGCGACCATCCTGGGCCATACCGTCCGCATCGCCCACTATCTCTATCCCAACGCCTATCTCTCGTCCGCGAGCGCAGTTCTGCTCGCGCCCACGCCAGACGGGCGCCTGTTCATCAGTGGTCGCCGCAACCAGCGCACGCGGCTGCGCACGCTCGAGATCGTTCAGAACCAAGCCCCGGCGCACCCTTCGACGGCGATCGCGGTGATTGGCGACGATCTGGGCGAACTACGCGTCGCCGCGTCGTCGCCACGCCAACGCTTCCTCGAAGCCTTCCGCCTGCGAAGCGAACACGCCAGTGCCGTCACCGTCGAAATGCGCGCCCAGATGGCGGCCCGGTTGGTGGAGGAGCATGGAACGCCACGCGCGGCGGCTGACGCCGTCTGGGCGCTGGCGCGTGAGAATGAATGGTACCGGGAGGGAGAGGGCGCTGAACGCTTCCTGTTGGCCCAGCCCGGCGCGGCCAAGGTCCCCGTCAACAAGGCGGCGCTCGATCTTCTGGTCGCCTGGCACGGCGAACCTCTGGGCCGCCTGACACATGATGGTTTCGAGTGGCGCTGGAGGGCTCAGAGACGGGTTGGTCCGGCGCTGGTCCGCGAGACGACGCCGGGCAAGCTGCCGGCATTCATCGAGTCGCTGCTGCCGGAGGGCTGGCTTGCCCAGGTCCTCCATGAGCGCGACGAACGCGAGGCGCTACGGCGCGGCCGACGCTATATGTCCAATATCGCCATCGTTGAGGACCGCGAGGAACTGGCGACACTGCCCGCCGATGTGCTCACCACCACACTCGCCAGCTTCCTCGACGCCGGTCGCTTCACAGGCGTGTACGCAGGACCGGCGCGCGGCGAGATCGAGGAGACCTTCGAGCAGAACCTGGCGCGCATCTTCGCGCGCGCCGAAACGCCACGCCTGTCGGGCGTCCAGATCAAAGCGCCGATGAGCCTGATGCCGGATGGTGCTCTCGTTCCGGCCATCGACCAACCCTTCACCCACATTCTCAAGCCTGCAGGGACGGCGGGATTCGAGATGCTGCCGATCGTCGAATGGCTGTGCCTGGAGCTTGGACGCGCGGCCGGGTTTGAGGTGCCCGACGCGGCCCTGATCGAGATGCCCGACGGCATGTCGCCAGCCCTGGTGGTCGAGCGGTTCGATATCCGGCGTGACCCTCAGGACAATCGTCGTCTGGCGATGGAGGACTTCTGCTCCATCTTGGACCTTCCGGCTACGGCAAAATATGATGGCACGATCGAGCGCATGGCGCGGGGCCTGCGTCCGCTTTCGACCGATCCCGCCGCCGACCTCGACATCTTGTTTCGTCGTGCGGTCTTCGCCTGGTTGATTGCCGACGGCGACATGCACCTGAAAAACCTCGCGATGCTCAAGACGGCGGAGGCGGAAGCCAAGGCCTTCACGACCGTGCGTTTCGCGCCGCTCTATGACGCTGTCAACACACGTGTCTTTCCAGGCCTTGGCGGCGACCGGATGGCCTTGAAGTTGAACGGCAAGGATGACCGGCTGACCCGCCAGGACTTCCTCATCCTGGCCCGGACAATCGGTCTGACGGTCGGCGACGCCGAGGCGGCGATGAGCGAACTTGCCGGGAGACTGTCCGAGCGCGCCAAGACGCTGCGCCTGCCTGCGTTCGCCGGTGAGGCCGAGGCGGCAAGGTCCGCGCGTGATAAAGTGATCGTCATCACTGTTGAGCGATGCGCTGGCTTCAGTGGGGCGAACGCGTGAGGCGGCTTCAAGGCGTGGAGCCATCGCTGGGCTGGTCGTATCTTTCACGCGATGCCTTGGCCCGCGCAAAAGCGCAGATGGATGAAGAATCGACAGGTGTCAGAGATGAGATTGGTTTTCTGACGATCCACCAAAGCTATGCCGACCGGTTCTTTCCCGGCACATCCGTGTTGCACACGCGTGCGCGTTACGCGGTTATTGTTCCTTGGCTCTTTGAAGACTTGGCAGGTTTGACGGGGGCTGCGGCAACGCGCGCGCTCCGTGATCGCGAATGTGAGCTTGCGGGACGGCTCGCTGGTGCAGGCGTAATAGGCAGGCGCGTTTTCCCCAAGCCATCAAGCCAGCCACCGTCAACGGTCTACTGGAACGCGCTGGCCGTATGGGGCGTGCTCAGGCCAAGATCCAATGGGAAAACCATTACTCGCGGCCAAGCGCACAGACTGCTTCGCCCAACCGGCACAACCACAGACGACGATGGTCAGCCCCTGTTCGGCTTCGATCCGCCATTTATTAGCCTACCAGCGCGTCCGGATAACTGGCGTGAGGGTCCTATTACGCCTGATCTTGAACGCGATGAGGCCGCCTTTCTTCAGGAACGACTCTCTACCTTACGACGTCCGAATGACCATGAATTGTCTCTACTGGCGCGACTGGTGCGAACGGGTGTCGCCGCCCCGGATAGCATGTGGTCAGGGGAAGTTAAGGCGATTGCGGGACCGGATCACCCGGCGCTCATTCGGGCCGAGCAGGCCGCCAGTTTGGCAGGTATCGGTCGTGCCATCTACGACGCCCTGTTGGAATCTATGTTCGAGCGGGAGGACAAGCGCCCGATATCGTCGCGGCATCGTGAGCATCTCGTCAATATCGTGGACACCCACGGCGCGACCGCCAGGAAGCTAGATGTCGATGCGCTCGAAGCCGATATCGGCAGCCTGCCTTCCAAACTCAGAGCAGTTCTGTGTGCGACGAAGACGTGGTTGGAGGACGGATCCCGAAATGCGGACGTGCTCTTCGACCCATATGAGGTGGCTGAGGCGAGAAAAGGCGCGCGCGCCCGTCTTGCACGAACGCCGAATGGGCGAACTCGTCGATTGGAGTGGTCGGGTGACGAGCATGGGCTCGCTACCCCACTGCACTATCGCTGGGGGCAGGTTGGAATTTTGCTGAACGATCTGGCGGCAGCACAATGAGCGCGGCGATCGATAGCTGGCCCGCGTTGTCCTTTCTTGAAGGATTGCGCCCGGGGCCGGAGGAAACGGTCGAGCTTGCACTTCTTGCGGCTTACTCCGCCAATCTAGGTTCAATCGGAGCAGCACTGTTGGCGCTGGCGTGTAAAGATAACGATGCGGGGCGCGGCAGCCCATCTGACTTCGCTGATGCGGTCGAGAAGCTTCGGGGCAAGGCCAGGATCGTGATCCAACGCGGTCGATTGGCAAAAATGCGTCGAACGCCAAAGGTCGCGGCGGTGCTGGACCAATTTGTACGCGAGGTCGATTTCGACGAAGCGACCGGTAGTTGGCATCCGAAAGCCGCATTGATCAAGCTTCGTGCGGGAGACGGCACAGCCACCTGGCGGCTATGGATTGGTAGCCGCAATCTCACCGAATGCGTCAATCGCGACATTGGTTTGCTGTTGGTTTCCACGCCCAAAGGCGGTTCGAAGATCGAGGGCGTTGAGGACGTCGCGCGCGCTCTGGCCGAAAAGGCTTCCCTGAAGGGAGTGCGCGCACAAGCCCTTGCTACCGAAATGCGGTCGCTGTCGTGGCGGTCACCTGTGGGGGTGAAGGTTCAGCGCATCCGTTGGACGACCGGGACCGGCAACTTTGCGGTTCCCGCTCCACCACCCGGGACCGATACTGTGGTGATCGTCAGCCCGTTCATCGACAAGACGTTCCTCGCTCGCCAGAGGACTCATGCAGGTGACGGGGCTCGTCATGTCCTATTAACTACCATGCGAGAGATTGAGCGCGTCGGGCCTGCGTTGTCGGGCTTCAATGACCTGCTTGCTTTGGATGCGCCCGACTACCCGCTGCCCGACCCTTTGCCCGACACGAGCGATCATCCTCCGGACGAAACGACCCAGTCCGCCAATGAAGAGGAGGAGATCGGACGCGGACTTCACGCAAAGCTGCTCTACACACGAACGGGCCAAAAGCGCCGGCTGTGGCTTGGCAGTGCGAACGCCACGATGCGCGCCTGGACCGGGCGCAATGTCGAGGTCATGGCCGAACTGCTCATCAGCGAGTCGGTGGAAAAGGGGCTCTTTTCGCTACTCGACGCGGCGCGCCTCGTCACCGTGCCAGCTGATGAATACGAGCCCGATGCCTCGGCATTGGAAGAAGAAGCATTGGAGCGGGCTCGCGCGCAGGTCGCAGCACGATGGGCTGGCGAATTAACTGTCGATGGCAACGGTCTTCGGTTGACGCACCTCTTGGGGTCGGCATCTTCGGGTCCACATCCGGACGAAGCTGACATTCTCCTTGATGTCGGTGCGCTCAATGGGCCGCTTGTGCCTTGGCCGCTTGGTGAAGACAGCGTGAGCCTGGGAGAGGTCTTGAGGGACGAGCGCAGCGAGTTCGTTCGTCTGCGTGTTAGCCGTGCGGACAAGGGATTGTCTTGGCTTCAGCGAGCGCCGGCGCAACCACCTTTCGGCGAGGAGCGCGACCGAGCAGCGTTTGCGCGCTTTCTCGGCGCGCGCGGGTTCCTCGTATGGCTCGCGAGTCTCTTATCCGAGAGCTCCGCTGATGGATACAGCGACTGGACCCAGGACGACCGTGCTGACGCTTCGCGGCCCGATATCAATCCGGCGTTCGATCCGGACTTGCCGACGCTTGAGGAGATGCTGTCGGCTTGGGCCAGAAACCCTCAAAAATTCGCGGAGATTGATCGACGTGTTTCGACATATCTCCCGGCAGTTTTGGAGCAGGTCGAACGTGAAAATCCAGCGACGGCAAAACAGCTAAGGGTCTTCAGCGATCTCTGGCGAACGGTGCAGACCGGTTTGGGAAGCCCGAGCGCTCGGAGGCGCGGTCGTTGAGTAAGCCCAAACCGTTTCAGGAAGCTGCGGTAAACGCCGCGTTGAGAGCCTTCACGGGTGGGGCCGGCGACCGCCGCCGGTTTCTCGTGGCCGACGAGGTGGGCCTCGGAAAAACCGTCGTGGCGAAAGAGATCGCGCGCCGAATGTCGGACGACGGCAAGCGGCCATTGATCGTCTACTACATCGCCAACGGTCATTCAGTTTCCAATCAGAACAAGGATCGTGTGGTCGGTTTCCTTAGTGATGAGGACCGCGAAGCCGCTACGGGTACACCGGATCGGCTGTCGTTGATCGCCGTATCCAAGATTCCGACGAGTTCTGTCGTCATCTATGCGTTGACGCCCGGGACATCCTTCCCCGGTGCGCGCGCGCGCTTGACCGGGGGGCGAAAGGAGGAACGGGCCTTTTTAAAGGTGCTGTTGGAGAGGGCTTATCCGGCATTTGCTCGCGACCTGGACCCCGCCATTCTGCGCCTTGGTGCGCGGGGCTCATGGGATTGGGTTCTTGAAGACAGCGAACGCAAGCTGGCGAAGTCGCCTCCGAACCTCGGGCGGCGGTTTTGTGAGGCGCTGGCGTTGGAATTCGGCAAGCCTGTGCGTGTTCAGCTTGAGTTAGCGGCCAAAGGTAAGGCGACGGCTTTCGTTGGCCGCCTACGTCGTGCCTTGGCGCTGGCGACATTGCGCCATCAGAAACCTGACCTCGTGATCCTCGACGAGTTCCAGCGCTACCGGCAAGTGCTCAACGAGAAGGATCAAGACCCACTGCTGAAGGCGCTCCTCGGCTCGGATGCGGCAGTGCGCGGGCCCGCGGTGTTGCTGTTGAGCGCTACGCCCTATCGGCTCTTGAGTACGCGCTGGGACGAAGCACGTGGGGCGCTGGCCCAGCGTGAGTTGCTGGAGCTGGTGGAGTTCCTGGCCGGTGCGCCCGCCAGGGATCGGGCCAAACAACTCTTCGCGGACTTCGGAGACCGATTGCGTGATATCGTTGCGCATACCGACACCGACCATCCCGACCTTGCAGCCGAGGTGATGGAGGCGGCAAGCCTTCGGGACGAGCTTCGAGTGCTATTAACCCCGGTGATGTCCCGGACGGAACGCGACAGCGTAGGGGAGGCCGACCCGCTCGCTGGAACGCGCTTTCTGGACGCTGAGCCGTCTCCGGAGGATTTTCAAACTTATCGGCACCTGGTCGAAAGTTTCGATGACCGAAACCGCCACGAGGCATTGCCGTATTGGCCTTCAGTTCCGCTGCCGGCGCAGTCTCTCGGTCCGCGATACACGGCTTGGAAGCGAGATCGCATTAAAGCCGATGGCAAGCTCATCCGGATGACGATGGCGCGCCGCGATCAACTCAGCCCTCCGCCGGCTTGGCCCGATGCGAAGCTGCGTGCCCTGACCAAGATCGCCTCGCCCAAGCGTTTGGCCGTTCCATGGGTGGCGCCTTCGCTTCCATGGTGGCCGTTATCTGCCCATTGGTCATCAACTGATGGCGACCCTAAACTCCTGATGTTTAGTCGTTTTCGCGCGACCCCCCCGAGTGTCGCTGCACTCCTCAGTTTTGGCGTTGAAGCTCAGTGTTTGCCCAAGAAGCGGGGCGGGTACGAAAAGGCCTATCGTCGGCGACGGTTCAAGTTGTCGGCGATACCAGGACCGGTGATGGCGGCCTTTCACCCCTCACCGTGGCTGATCAGAAATACCAACCCGCTTGCCGCGGCGGGAGGATCGTTCGCTGCGGTTAGGAAGGCCGTTCGCCGCCAAATCCTGGATGCCTTGCCGAAAGGCATCGTCGAGAAGGACACATTGAAGGCGCGCCGTCGGCATCGGTCGATCGCGAAGGTTATCGCGTCAATCGAGCGGTTTGCCGGAACTGTCGATCAGTCTGCGGATGGCTGGAAGAGCGCGGTAGGCGACGACACTGCGGCGAAGGCTGCGGTCAATCGCTGGCGGCAGGCGGATGCAATCAATTCCATATCCCCCGCCGAGTTGTCAGATCTTGTGGACTTTGCGTTGGGGGCACCTGGCGTCGCGCTGGGGCGCGCGCTGGGGCGCCATGACCCAAGCATCCTGGAGGCCAAGCGGTTTCCGGAGCTGGTACGTTTAAGCTGGCAGGGATTGCGCGCCTACCTGGACAACCCAGTCATATTGTCGGCGCTGGATGGCAAGACCGCAATCGATCAGGTCATGCGCGCCGTCGTGGACGGCGGGTTGGAAAGTGCGCTGGACGAGCATTTCTGGCTTCGCGCACAAAATCTCCAAGAGGGCGCGGCGGGGCTGGCGAAGGACCTTCAAGCGGCGTTGACGCTTCGAGCTGGTAGCTTTAATTTTCATAGCGTCGGCGGAAAGCATCATAAGATTCAGGTGCGATGCCATGCGGCCGTCCCCTTCGGTGACGCGGAGGCTGAACCGGCCGTCAAGACCAAAGATGGCGGCGACTCGGCACCAACTGCGGTAGCCCGACCAGATGAAATTCGACGCAGCTTCAATACGCCGTTCTGGCCCCATGTCCTGGCGACAACGTCCGTCGGACAGGAAGGACTGGACTTCCATCCATGGTGCTCGCGCGTTCTGCATTGGGATTTATCGTCTAATCCGCTCGACCTCGAACAGCGCGAGGGTCGCGTTCAGCGTTTTGCTGGATTGGCGGTGCGCCGACGCCTCGCCAAGAATCTAATGAGCGATGTCTGGAGCGATCCCGACAAAGCGGATGGGTCGCCTTGGAAACGGCTCGCCAAGCTCGCAGACAGCCATAGCGATGTCAGCGGAATGCAGCCTTGGTGGGTGTTGGAGGGGGCGGAAATCACCCGCCACGTATTCGAACGGCCCTTTGGGCGCGACATCGCGCGTTTCGCGCAGCTCAGGGAGCAGCGCATGATCTATCGCCTGGCACTTGGGCAGCCCAACCAAGAGGATTTCCTCGAAATCTTGTCTCGCGGCGGTGCCGCCACTCGGGCACTCCTGCACCCGCTGGTGCTTGATTTGTCCGCGATGGGCCTCCGGCAGCTGTCGCCAGTTGACGGGAGGCCACCGTCCGTTGACGCGAAGAGTTAAGCGCTGCCGATGATGCGCAGCCGCATCGCCCGCGTTTCCAGCAGATAGGTGTCGACGCCGGCAAGCAGATGCAATCCTTCTTCGCCGATGGCTTGGCGGGAAAGGCCCGGCTGCACAATGCGAACGTCATATTCGAAACGATGGTCTTGCCATCCGGCCTTCAATTTTTTGATCGTGGCCGCTGATCCCTGCTCGATGCGCGAACTGACTCCCCGGTCGCGGCGCATCTGTTCGCGCTTCAGCATGTGCTGGAGCATCCGGTTTGGTCGATCGCGCCACCTTGCCGACTTCTGGGCTTGTCCGCAGACCTCGTAGAGGTCGCTCAAGCGAGATCCCGGTGTGTCGGCCCCCGAGTATTTGCAGTGGAACAGGGTCACCGACACGGCGCTGTCAGTGATGCGTAATGCGACGACGTCGGCGATCTCACCTTTGCCGTCGTCGTCGAAGATGACGTCATAGGGCTCGGCGTCGGCCAACAAGGTTTCAATGACAAGACGCTGGACGGAATCGGCGCGCTTCTCGACGCCCTGCGCTTCGACCCGAATGTTAGTCTTCGACCAATCCCACGCTTCAATTTTCTCCGGGGGATAGGGTTCGACCGTCTCGCCTTCCGGCAGCGCGTAGAGATGGCTGTAAATCAGCAGTGAGCCATCGCCGAAATCGATCTGTGGTGCGTCGTCGGCGAAGGACTCTGAAAGCGTCTGGATCTTGCTGCCGACCTTGATGGTCGCTTTTGGTCCGCTGCGCTGGGGATAGCGCGCGCCCCCGTCGGTGAAGACAATCTCGAATTCGGCGGACTGGTCATCGCTCCGCACTGCGAAGCGCAGCGGCCCCGTCCGCGCATTGTCGAGCAGTTCGATGTCGCATTCCGTGAAGAGGACCGGCTTCTCGCCAAAGGTAATCTCGATCCTGTCTTCGATCTGGATCAGGAGCGATTCCGGCCAATGAATCGCCACGGGCGGGACGGCGGGGCGTTCACTGATCTGGCGCGGCCGCATAGCGCTCTTGAACACTCCGTCCGTGGTGATGCTGGGATCATTCACCGCCCGGCCGATGTCCTGACACCAGTCGACCCAGTCGGTCAGATCACGCACTTTGGAGATCGACCAGAACTTGCCCTTGGCCGAGCAGCCTCGCGACGCCGGCGCGCCGTCGAGAAACCCAGTGGCGAAGACGTTGTTCTTGATCCGGGATTGCGATTTGGCGCTATCGAGTCCGTCGGCGACATCGACGCCCATGTACATGGAGTAGCGGACACCGCGACCTTGATGGTGTGTGAGCCCGAGATTGCGCAGGATCAGGCGCTTGAATCCATGGAGGCTACGAAACACCTCCTCACCCTCGACACGTCGGGCTGTCTCGCCGCAAACGGCCCTGGCCAGCCGATCGAAGGGGCCCTTGGCCGAGCTGCTGATGTAGAGCAGGCCGCTTGCCTGGTCCCAATGCAGCATGTGCAGATCCCAAGTCACATTGACGGCCTGCTGCGCCGTGGTCCAGCGGGCCTGCTCCTCTGCCCGGGTCACGAAGATCGCCACGCGCTGGTGCGGATTGATCTTCATACCGAGGTAGAATCCCGGGTCGTAAAGCTCCTCGGCTTGAAAGGGGTCCCAGCTCTCGCATGAGGTCCGGTACACGACCGCGTTCATTTTCGGTTCGAGTGTCTGCAACGGGATGTCGCTGAGGTCTCCGGTGAAGCCCTTGAACATCTCGGCGCGTCTGACCTGACGCTCGATTTTAGCCGAACTCAGCGCCTCGACCAGCGCGTTCCAATCGGCATCTTCGGCATAGAGCTTGGCGAGCGAACGATCGATATCGTCAATGCCGGTGTTGGCGATGACGGTCGCATCCCCCAAAGTTGGATCCTGGCGGGTGAAACGGCCAACAAATTGGATCGTCACCGCGACACTCTTGTGATGGTCGTGCAGAGCCGCGATTTTCAACTCGGGAAGGTCGAAGCCTTCGCCGAGCATATCGACGCAAACGATGAGCCGGCTTTCAAACCGCCGCAGCGCTGCCAAGTTTGCGCGCCGCTCCCTGATCGGTTGCTGACTATGGACGATGACCGGGCGATATTGCGGATAGGCTACGGTGTAGAGACCATGCAGGTGCTTTGCGCGCTCGATCGTGCTGCAGCGGGCCATGGCCAAGTGGTTGAGACCGGCATCGAGATCGGCGCCGAGCACTTCCCCGAGCTTGTCGACGATCGCCCGGTCGGCATCCGGGCGATCGAGGCCGAAAATGGCTTCGAACCGGATCGGTTTGAAATAGCCTTCCTCCTGCGCCTTCTTCAGCGGGTAGGTGTAGATGAACTCACCATCCACGCGCCGCCCGTCCTCGCGAAAGGGGGTGGCGGTGAACTGGACGATGGGGATCGGCGGTTTTCGATCAACGAAGAGGCCGCGAAATTCCGACCAAGTCCGCGCGCCGATGTGGTGGGCCTCATCGATGAACAGCGCCGCCGCTCGGGCCGCCATCTGCTCTTGAACCTGCGGATCAGCGCGCCCGGCGATGTGCATGGTGGTGACGATGACATTGGCGCTGTCGAAGATCTGGTCGACCTCAGCCACGGACGAGGGGATATGCGCCAGGCGCGTGACGACAGGATACTCCGCGGAGGCGTCGAGGCAGGCCTGGCCCTTGAGGACGCCGAAGGTCTCGAACTTCCCGGCGATCTGTTCGCGAAGGGCGTCGGTCGGAACGACGACGAGCAATCGGTCGAAACGCTGGCGAGCATTCAAAGCTAGCATCGTCTCCGTCTTGCCCGTTCCGGTCGGCATCACGATGGTCGCCGGCTCCGTGGAGCGTGTCGCGTGTGCGAGGGCCGCGTGGAGCGCGCCGATCTGAGGTCGTCTCAGACCGGGGTAAGCGGGCTTGTCGTCGGCGGCCAGCCGTCCTTCACGCAGGTGAAAGGCATCTTCCCAGGAGGCGGTCACATTGGCGAGCCGGGTCGTCATTTCCGGTGCGCTCAGCAGAGCGGGATTGAGTGGTGTGGGCCGGATCCAGCGACCCTCACCGCGTTCCAATGCGGCCTGAATGTCTTTGGGATGCTGGGCGTTGGCAACGAGCAGGATGAAGTCAGCGTCCAACGTCGTCGCTGTTTTCGCACTGAGGATTTTCAGCGTCTCGCCGCTTTTCAGGGTCGTCTCAAATCCGCCGACGCGCCGAACCAAAAATGGTCTGAGCCGACAAAGAGTCTGGGCGGCCGGCACGACCTGCTGGCGCGTCGCACTGCCCAAAATCTTGCCTTCGATCGCAAGCCGGGCCGGGAGGACGAGGGACACCTCTTCGGTAAACAGGTCGTCCTGTCCCGCAGCCTTGGCGATCACTCGTGTGACCATCGTGTTCCCCCCGGCACCGGCGATCAGGCCGCGACGGCAGCGAGCGGCGACGGCGTCACCGCGATTATGTCGCCTGTCGTCACCAGCACGATCAGCCCCCGTTCGGTGCCGGTCATGTCCAGATAGTTCCGCACCTGCGCGCGGTAGTGGTCGATGGTTTCCGGCGTCGGTTGGACATCGCTTTTCCAGTCGATGACAACCGTGGGCTTGCCCTCGGAATCAAAGCTGGTGGCGTCGGTGATCCCGGCGTTCGCCTGTTCGACATCCTCCACGTCCGTCGAGGAATAGACCGGGAACTCAGGCGCCAGGGTCGGGCGCAATTCGACGATTTCGGGCAAGGCGAGGGTGCGGGTAACGCACCCGGCAAGTTCACTCGGCGTAAGCCCCCTGGCAGGATCATCGGCGACCGGCTGGCTGATCGCGACGATCAGCGCCCGCGCCCGATCGGTCAGAGAGGCAAGATCATCCGGTGTTTCTCCGGTCAGCACTTCCTCGAGCAGCTTGTGCAGGATCAGCCCGCGTTCACGGCCGCCCTGAACGCTTTGCAGAGCGGCCTTGTCATCGGGCTGGCTCGCATCGCTCGCTGCCCAGATTTCCACGGACTCGGGGGTCAGGACGGGACCGCCGCTGCTTTCGTCGCGGCTCGGTGCCAACCAGATGAGCCGGCGATGGCGGTCGGCAATGGCGGCCGCTTCCGCCGCAAAGCTATCGCGAGTCTGGCTGTTGCCTTCTGTCGGCGCGGCGGCCCCCATCTCTGGCGGGAGATGCGAGAGGTCCAGCGCCGCAAGGTCTGCGAGCGACAAGTCGAGAAGTGCGATCCAGGCGGCCTTCGAGGGCGCAGCGTCAAGCCTGGGCAGAACCAGAAGTTCGCGGGCGCGTGTCGCGGCGACATACCAGAGCCGAATGCGTTCGCGGTCGAGCTCCTCCTTTTCCGCATCGCGCGCTTCGTCGTAGCCCGCCGGCTTCACGCCGAAGACGGGACAATAAAAGGTGTCGCTGTCGCGATCGGTCACGGCGCTTTCCGGCGTCATGATTCCAGTCATCGTGTTGACCGGCACGACGATCGGCCACTCCAGCCCCTTGGCGGCATGCATGGTGTAAAGCGCGATGGCTTCTTCCTGCGCGTCGGGCCTGCCTTCGACGGCGCGCGCCTCGTCCGTCCAGGCCGCGGTCATGGTTTCGGCAAAGGCGCGAAGGCCCCGGACGGCGAACGCCGCGGTCAGGCTGAGATAGAGGTCGACATTGGCCAGAGCCCGTTCGGCTTGTCCCCGGTGCCGTTCGAGTAGGATTGGACGAACCCGCATCACATCGACCGCTTGGGAAAGGAGGTCGTGCGGCGTGGTGCTGTTGGTGCGGCGAGTCAGTGCCTGAAGCTTCTCGATCGTCGATCGCGCCAGCGGGTGGGCAATGCCGCTGGCATCCACCCCGAGGTCGAGACGGGGCAGTTTTTCGGGATCGTTCTCGGCTCGCGGCAGCGCCCAGATGATGTCGAGCAAGTCTTCCTCCGTGAGCCCGACCAGCGGGCCGCGCAGGAGCGCGCCCAAGGCGAGGGTGTCGCGGCGATCGGCGAGCACGCGCGTCAGGGCGATCAGGTCTTGAATTTCCTGTCGGCGAAACAGGCCCTTGCCAGCTTGGGTCGCCACAGGAATTCCGTGACGCTCAAGCGCTTCTTCGTATCGCCACAGATCGCTTCCCGTCGGCGCAAGCAAGGCGATGTCGCCCGGCCGACAGACGCGACTGGCGCCCGAGCGGCGATCGAGGATCATCTCGCTGCCGATCAGGCGGGCGCACATCTCGGCGACGGCTTCCGCTTCGGCGTCGCGTTGCTGTTCGGCAGAGGCTTTACCGTTCTCGTCGGCGACCGCGACGTCCAGAGCCGCGACGCAGAGCGCCTCGCCA
>Ga0105047_10013060_pt1 | contig 13314 bp, 13 predicted proteins | sample MAT04_FD_78384 | JGI IMG/M metagenome (GOLD analysis project Ga0105047, IMG submission 78384) | Freshwater microbial communities from Lake Fryxell liftoff mats and glacier meltwater in Antarctica - MAT-04 (megahit assembly) | ecosystem: Environmental > Aquatic > Freshwater > Ice > Liftoff...
CCACTTGCCGCCGTTGACGCCGAGCCAGCGGTATTGGTCCGGCTTGCCGTTGCCGTTGGCGTCGATCTCGCGATACGCCTCGGTTCCGTTATGGTAAAAGTAGACGAGGTTTGGTTTGCCCGAGCCGGTCGTGTCGATGAATTGACGCAGGATCCGGCCTTGGCCGTCCTTGACGATGATGCCCGTCGGTGCCGCGCCGCTCACGGGCTTGGGATAATTGGCCGCTTCCACCTTGCAGGTCTCCAGCTCGGCCGCCGTCGGCGTACTGACCGAGACCGCCTGAATCGGCTTGCGGGCCAGGAGTTCCTCAGCCTTCGGCAATTGCGCGAACGCCGAAGAGCCGCCGGAAAGAATCGTCACGGCCAAAGTGAACTTGCGAAGGTGCATCGTCGTGCCTCCTGCTCGGGTATGCCGTGGAGTATCGGCACGCGGAGACGGGTGGGTTCAGTGCATTTCGGGCGATCGAGCATGGCGATACCTGCGAATCACTTCGTCGGCCGCAACAATCGGCAGGAGTAGCGGCCGAGGCGCATCAGCAGGAGGCGGTTCAGGTAGCCGGTGGTCGCCTTCGCGCCGACCTTACCGAGAAACTTGCCGGCAATGCCGGAACTGACGCCGATGCCGACCATCTGAAAGGCCTGATCGAAGGCGTGGTCGGCTTGTTGTTCGATGAGACCTTCGAGGTCGTTCATCTGCCCGGCGAGATAGGCGTTGAAGAAGACGCGCCCGAGCAGCACGGCGGTACCCGTGCGGCCTGCACGCAGGTTGTAGACGACGCACAAATCCTGCAACAAGGCGAAGCTGAAGTAGAGCGTGGCGACGCTGTCGACCAGGTTGTTGGGCGATGCGGCGGTGACGAGCATGGCGCGGTTGGCCCAGTAGCGGATGCGTTCCTCGGCAACCGCGTCCAACTCGGTCTGGAACCGACTGCGGAACTGTTCGAACCATTCGACCGACGACCCCAACGCCGCAGCATCGGTCAGATCCCGCTGGGCGAGCTTCAACTTCGCCGAGGCTTCGTCCGTGAAGCCGACTTTGCGGAGCCGCTTGCGGTCGCGCTCGGTCGTCATCGGGAAGGTCGTCACATAGGCCGTCAGCAGTGTGCGGGCTTCGTCGATCTTGCCGGCAGCGAGGTGCCGAAGCCGGGTGCGTGCCTGCAATTCTTCCAGCCCGGCAAGGCGAAGCTGCTTGTTGCGGCGCAATTTCGCATACAGCAGACCGAACCGCAACATGGCGAACAAAACCGCCGCAGCAAGGATGCCCAGGCCGACGTACCCCGCGATCTGCGCCCACGGCGGCTGCACCGCGATGTTCGCCAGGATCGTGAGCACTTGCGAATAGAGAAACAGCCCCAAGACCCCAAAGCCGCCGAGCAGCAACGCCCCGGCCAGCGGCCCGGCGAACCACGACAGCCAACCGAACGCGGCCGGGTCGCCGGCCAGCAGTTCCTCAGCTTCCGCCTCCGCCTGCGCCGCCTCGGCCCTGGCCTCGGCGACGATGGCCCGATGATCCTTCGCCGTCAACGGATCCAACGGCGCGACGACCACCGGCCGGCCGACGCCGTTGTCCCCCTCGCGAAGGATCGCTTCCACCGCCGAAGCCACAACCCGCACAGGCAACCGCGCCGGGCGAAAGCGATCGTCGTCATTATCAAGATTATTCATGGCAAGACGTCCTAGTGACTGCGCGAAAGGAAGACTACAGCCCATCGAACGGTGAAATCAAAGGCGTGATGTTGCTGACGGCGGCATTGAGCGATTTCTTGTAGGGCTTCCAGATATTCGCCGCCGTGCGGGCGAACATCGGCAACTTCCAGAGCAGCAGAGGCATGGTCGAGCTCAGTTTCAATCGCGGTCATTGGTCGCCCTCCCAAGTTCGCAGTGCGTCGAAAGTCTGGAGCATTCTACGAACCGACTCGATTTGAAGCCGGTGGTCGTAACCTTCCGCGTTTTTTGCGGAGCACTTTACCGTCGTCGGTCTTGAAGTTGGCAATGGTTAGGCAGCCGTAGACGATCTCCTTTCGCAACTTTTGCGGATCGGCGAGTCGAGCAGCCAGTCGGTTTGGCCGGCGAGGATGCGGGAAAGTGTCGTATTGCCGACTCCGCCAGGTCCCAAGATCAGGATGGGCTTTGGCGACGGCTCAGTTGTTGTCGGGGTGTTGCGGTACCAACTCCACAAGCCTTGAAGCTTACCGTGAATCTCTTCCTTGTTGCGCCGCGCCCACCACAGCACGGCGTACGTTGTCAACGCGCCGGCCATGTTTCCTCTCCTTCTGTTACATCCTCATCGCCTGCTTCATGTCCTTGACGGCTTGGATCATCCCCACAAGTACTGCGCGGCTGATGATGCTGTGGCCGATGTTGAGTTCCTGAACGCCGGGGATCCGGGTGATGGCCTGTACGTTCGTGTAGTTCAGGCCGTGGCCCATGTGGGCGTGCAGGCCGAGGTCAACGGCATGGGCCGTGGCGGTACGGAGTTTGGCGAGTTCGTCTGCAAGCGCGGCGGGAGTTGTTGCTTCGGAGTAGCTCGCGGTTTGGAACTCGATGGCGTCGGCTCCGAGTTCCTTGGCCATGTCGAGTTGCGTCCGGTCCGGGTCGATGAAGAGCGATACGTGAATGCCAACGGCCTTAAGTCGCTCGATGGCCGGCTGCACGGCGGCGCGATGGGCGACAATGTCCAGTCCACCCTCGGTGGTCAGTTCGGCGCGCTTTTCAGGGACTATGGTGACTTCGTGCGGCTTCACATTCAGGGCGATGAGGATGATTTCCTCGGCGGTCGCCATCTCCAGATTCAGTCGCGTCCGCACCGTGTCCTTCAGGACGTAAACATCGCGATCCTGTATGTGCCGGCGGTCTTCGCGGAGGTGGATGGTGATGCCGTCCGCTCCGCCGAGTTCGGCGAGCACGGCGGCGGCGACGGGGTCCGGCTCGGCGGCTCGGCGGGCTTGTCGCAGGGTGGCCACGTGGTCGATGTTCACTCCGAGGCGGATCACGGCGACTTTCCTTGGGAACGGGATAGGTAGCTCAAGACTTCGGCATAGCGGCCTGCTTCCCGACTCAGCACCTTATACAGGACCACCGCAAGCATCACGAGCAGCAGCCGCTCGACGATCGGCGAGACAATCGGAATGCTGATGAACAACTGCGTGAAAAAGACGTAGTTGAACACCATCGCCGCAAGAATCGCCGGAACGGCAAGTTGAGCCAGTCGGCTGACGCGATAGCGGGCGTCGAAGTAGAGCCGGGCCATGAGCGGAAATTCGCGCAGGGACGGCAGCCAGCTTTTGTAACCGGCGTGGGCTGTGCCGGACAACGCCGCGGCGGTCAGCAACCCGGCAAGCGTCGGTGCATGACTCGCGGTATATCCGGCGGGCGCCGGACCGGCGGGGAGCTGCGGGTAGGCCGTCAATCGTTCATTCAGTTTGGTCATGACCCGCTCCGCCAATTGCTCTTCGAGCAGAGACTGACTCGGCGCCGCAGCCAATTGCTTCTCCAGCCGGGCCAGCCGCTCGGCCATGGTTTCGAGTTGCGGCGACGGATCGGTTCCGTCGCGGTCGTTGCGCCCGTCGGTCATGGGAAAGGCATCTCCGGGTGGGCTGCGGCGGTCACCGAAGTCATTCGCTTGAAGCGCCCGCAGCTTTTGCGATGTGAACGGATCGAGGATGGCCGACGGTCTACCGGGTCAACTCCTCATCCAGCAATTTGCGGACCAGATCGTTGGGGGCACCTTTGTTGGCTTTCATCACGGCACCGAGGATCGACATCTTCGCCTGATCCTTGCCGGCTTGGAAGTCGGCAACGGCCTTGGGGTTGGCGGCGATGGCGGCCTTCACGGCTTCACGCAGTGCGGACTCGTCGATTTCCTGCACACCGGCAAGTTTCTTCGCCTCGGTCAGGTCGATGCCCTTGTCGAGCATCAGCTTGAAGACGTCGAGCCGGGTCTGCTTCGGCAGGGCGGCCGTGGCGGCGATGAAGCCGGCAAAAGCCTCGGCGTTCAGCGGGAAGTCGGCGATGTCTTCCCGGCGTTCGGTCAAGGCGGGGAACACGAGATCGCTCAGCCGGTTTGCGGCGGCTTTGCCGTCCTTCAGCAACTCGGCCACCTGCTCGAAGTAGGCGACCATCGGCCTGCCCTTGGCGGCGAGCACTTCCGCGTCGTACATCGTCACACCGTATTGGGCCTGCAGGCGGGCGCGTTGCTGGGCGGGCAACTCACCCATCGCGGCACGCTCGGCGGCGATCTGCTCTTCACTCACGATCACGGGAACCAGGTCCGGTTCCGGGAAGTAGCGATAGTCGGCGGCATCTTCCTTGTGACGTTGGACGACGGTCACGCCCTTGGGGTCGTCCCAGCCGGCGGTGGTCTTCAACAGCTTATCGATGCGGAAACCCGTCGGGTTCTTTCGATACTCGTCGAAATGACGTTTCGCTTCGAAGGAAATCGCCCGGCCGACGCTGCGGAAGCTGTTCAGGTTCTTGATCTCGACCAGCGGCGTGGCATGCACGGTGCCGTCGGCTTGGGGCACGTGGATGTTGACGTTGGCGTCGCAGCGCAGCGAGCCTTCCTGCATTTCGCAGTCGCTCACCCCGAGTTCGCGGAGCATCAGCCGCAGTTCTTCGAGGTAGGCGATCGCCTCCTCCGGCGTGCGGATGTCCGGGTGCGAGACAATCTCCAAGAGCGGCGTGCCGACGCGGTTGAGATCGACCTTGCTGTCGCCCCCTTTGCCGCTGTCGTCGTGCATGCTCTTGCCCGCGTCCTCTTCCAGGTGCGCGCGAATGATGCGGACGACCTTGCCCATGTAACCCTTCTTCGGGTCCGGGTGGACGTTCACTTCCAGGTGGCCGTCGTGGCTGAACGGCAGGTCGTATTGGCTGGTCTGGAAGTTCTTCGGCAGGTCCGGGTAGTAGTAGTTCTTGCGGTCCCACTTGGTGAAGCCGGCGATGCCGCAGTTCAGGGCGAGTGCCGCCTTGAGCGATAGGTCGAAGGCCTTGCGGTTCATCACCGGCAGGGCACCCGGCATACCGAGACAGACCGGGCAGGTCGCGGAGTTCGGCGGCAGCCCGAACTGGTTGCGGCAGCCGCAGAAAAGCTTCGTTTTGGTGAGGAGTTGGACGTGGACTTCCAAACCCACCACGATGGTATACGGCTCCGCCATGTCGCCTCCGGCCCACTTGTGGAAAGGATTCCTGTAGTGTACCAAGCCCGGCGAATCGGGGAACGGGGGACTAGCGGAGTTCGACCGACTCGCCGCCGGCGCGATTGGCCAGCAAATTCAAGCGTCAGACGTTCCCGGTCTTTCCGGGAAGTCCGCATAGATAACGATGCGTTCGTGAACGGCCCGTTTGGTGCCGAGGATGCCGAGGAGACAAACATGACTATGCCGTCCTTCCGCTCGAACGCCTGAAACGAATTCTGTGCTTTTGAAGAGTGACGAGTCATAATATTTTGCGAGACAAGGATTTGCGACCCGTGCGTTTCACAAAGAAATCGCAATGGGTCAAAATAATCGAAGAATCCAAAAAATTTATCTTGCCCCCCCCGAAATCCGGTATAATCCTCGACGGCGTCACTATCTGGGCAGTGTCGAAGATTTTTCCCGAGGTATGTGTTCGTGCGATTTAAATGCTTGCGAGTTTCATCCGCTGTTTTCCTCATGCTGGGGATATGCGGCATCCTGTGCGGTCAAGGACCATTGCCGCCGAACCCGCCAAAAGCCTTCGTCGAAGAAGCGAAATGCGACGCGAAAAAAGGACAAGGCACTGATCCGAAGGGTATTCCGTATGTGTACTACAAGGTCAACGGCTCGGGAAAAATTTCCTATAAAGGTGTCGTTGGCGGGTTCACCGACGAAGCTAAAATCGAAGTGACGATATACCTAAGGACGCTTGCCGCTGGTCCGCCCGGTGTGACCACTCACAACCACTCACCCATCAAAGGCGAATCAGCACAATTACCGATTAACTCGCCGGGCAACCCCGATGCCGAACTTTCTTAAGCGATCGATTGGTACGGTGTCAATTCGCCTCCGGCAGCACCTGCCAAACACGACTACGTCACTTTGGTGAAGGGCATCTTGACGATCAACAATCAGACATCGACATCAGCTCAATACTCCGACGTGAAATCCCTATCCCAGTGACATCGGAAGCGGAGTGCAGCGATGATTATTCCCGTCCGACGTGCCGTGACGTTGTTGGAACTCGTCGTTGCGATCCTGGTCATCGCAGTACTCATCGGTTTGACGCTTGGGGCGATTCAACGTGTGCGCACGGCGGCGCTACAGACTCAGAGTACGAACAATCTTCGTCAAATCTCTCTTGGACTGCACAGCTTTTATTCGGCGAATGCGGACAAGATTTCGAAGCTGCCGACGAGCGCGCCCAACGTCCGCAGTTTCACCGGAGCGTCACTTTTCTCGCAAATCCTGAATTTCACCGCACCGAATGCTCGGGTGCCGATCAAGGAGCCGTGGACGCGGGAAGCATCAGATGTATACAACGATCCTTACATCGCAGTCTATCTCAGTCCGGCCGACCCGTCTTTTGCGGCGAACATTGGTGCCGGCCCGACTCGACGCAAAATCAGCTATTCCTACAATCTGATTCCGTTCGACGGATCGATGACGTTTCCGTTTACGATTCAGGACGGCACATCTTCGACACTGGCCTTCGCAGAACGGTACTGGTACACGTCGCATAGTTACACGATCAACGAACGCGAGCACCGCATTCATTGCAGTATCGATTGGGACGAATTGCTTGCCGAGCCGGGATTTACCGCGCCGCGACGGGCCACCTTCGCGGACAAGGTCCTTCGAGACGTCTACCCGGTTTCGAACGGCCGTGGCCAGTCTACCGGTTCGGACTTGGTTCAGTACGTGCCTTTGCCTGCCGGCATTCCTTTTGCCGTTCGTCCACCGGTCCACGATAGTTGGTGCGACCGCCTCCAGACGCCACACCCGGCCGGGTTGCCCGTAGCGATGTTCGACGGCAGCGTGCGGACGCTGCATCCGAACATCGCCGAGCATGTCTTCTGGGGATTGGTCACACCCGCAGGCGGTGAAGTCTTGGGCGATTACTGAACCGTCGGAGGGGACGATTCATCGGAAACGTTGCGAACGGCATGGGCTTCCCACCTTCACAACTACCTGCCGATCTCAATCGTGAAATAGTCCATTTTTTTGAGAATCCTCTGTCGACTGGTTCGCTTCGGCCGGTTTCGGTAGATCACCCCCATGGAAGCACTGCGAATCGCACTCTACGGCACGTCCGCCCTCGGAGCCTACGGCCTCATTCACGATCAGGTTACGACCTCGCTCGGCGTCGGTTGGGGCTGGTTTCCGGGTCTCGCGATGGGTGCGGTCTACGGTCTCGGCTTGGCGGCGGCGGCTCGGCTGGGCAAGCGACCGACGCGGGATGCGGCATCCCTACTTAAGCCGATCCTGTTCACGGTCGCGCTGACTGCGGGCTTCGCAATCCTTGCGGGCATCGTCGGCTACCTGCTCGCCAAGGCCGGACCGCTGAAGGTGAACCCCGATGCCGCCGTGGACATGCCCCCGGCCCGACAGGCGGCCATGATCGCCTGCGGCCTGGCCCACTTGGCGGCCTGGTATGTCGCCTGCATCGCGGGCGGCATACAGGTCGCGGTCGTGTGGGTGCTGCGGGGCAGGAAGAGTTTCACCAAGAAGACCGCAAACGCCGCAAAGTGAAGTCATGCCAAGTCGCGGTCTTCGAACAAGAGCAGGCCGACGATCAACATGATCAGCGTGTAGATCAGAGCGTAGCCGATCACCACGGCCACGTAGCCGGCAAACGGGATGAGAGACAGCGGCGTTTCGCGGATGATCGCCGGGCCCATGTTGAAGAACTCGAGCGCGGGCAGCAGCGTGTCGAAGACGTTGCCGAAGAAGCGGACCAGCCCACGGGCCGTACTTTCCTGATCGGTCACCTTTTCGGTAACCCGTACGATCACGGGCGCCAAGTGACCCAGGAAGTAGATCACCAAGCCGATCAGCACATTGACGATGAAGGGCAACCTGGTGGCAAGAGCCACGCTCACGGACAGCAAGACCATAACCTGTCCGAACCCCAGCGCGATGCCCATCGTGTTGGCCATCGTGTCCCCAAACCAGTCGCCGGTGCCGACCATCAACTGCCGGGCGGGGCCTTCGGGCACGATTTTGGCGAAGTACGGGATCACCTCGGCCTTGGCTTCCTCGTTCATCGGGTCGATGGCACGGTCTTTGTTGATCGGGTCGAACTCGGGGTTGGCCTTGGTCGTCCAAGTGAAGTTCTGACCGAGAATCAGAGACATCGCCAGACAGGCCATAAGGATGCCGAAGAACTTGCCGAGCAGGAACTGCCGGCGGTTCACCGGCTTGCTCATGACGGTCAATGCCGTCCGGCCTTCGATTTCCTCCGAGATCGAGATGCTCGACGCCAGTACGCCGAACAGCACGGCGGAGAGCATGATGATGTCGAAGCCGATCTGCTTCATCATCTTGAAGTCGTCGCCGAAGGTGAAGTACGGCAGCACGACCGAGATCCAACTGGCGACGATGGCGGCGACGACGATCAGCCAGAACATCGGCTGCCGCCAGCCTTCTCGGTAGGCCGCCAACGCCACGGCGCCCATCTTCGGGAACAGCAGAGTGAAAAAGAGCGGCCCGTAGATGAACAGGTCGATCAGAAGCTGCATGTTCAGAACTGAGCCGTAAATCTTGCCGATGAACTGCAGGCCGGCCGAGTCGCCGCGGAAGCCGAGGAAGACGGCGAAGAGCAGGCCGATGACGACAAAAACGCCGGCTGCCCCGGCCAGGTACGAGGGCTGCCGCACGGCATCCCGAAAGTTCTTCGGGTCGATCGCATAAATCCACGGCAGCGCAGCCAAGAGTTGCAGAAATGCCAGAATCAACCCGCCGAGGAGCAGGTTCGGATTCGTCAACGAAGAAATCATGGGTCGAGTCTCGCAGCCGGGTGCCTGACGGATTTACGCAGCCTGCGCTGAAATGGTTCGCCGCCTGCCGTCGTGAGTGAGGGTGAAAAAAACGGAACTGAAATCGTGCCGCTGGGTTGGATGAACTAAGTTGACTGTCGTAAGGACGAATTCGGAGTGCCGCCATGCGTAGTTACCGCGTTATCACCTTAATCCTATTCTCCGCTGCAGCGGTGGGCCTGAGCCGACCGACATGGGCCGTTGCTGACGACGCCAAGACAAAGGCAGCTCAGAAGTTCGAACTGCGCAAAAAGCTGAAGGAAGCCGCGGACGCCAAACGCAAGGCCGAATCGGCGCAGCCGGCTAAAGCGACCCAGCCCGTGGAAGCCGCCAAGCCGGTCGCCCCGAAGCCTGCAGTTAAGCTGCCGGCGGTTCTGACCCCGGCCGCGCTGGCAAAGTTCATCGACCAGCAGATCGATGCCCGCCTGAAGGCCGAAAGCATCCCTGCCTCCGAGCGGACGACCGATGCCGAGTTTCTGCGGCGCGTCAGCCTCGACCTGACCGGCACGATCCCCACCGGGGACGAAGCCAAGGCCTTCCTCGATTCGACCGCATCGGACAAGCGCGAGCGATTGGTGGCGACGCTGCTCGCCTCGCCGAACTACGGTCGGCATCTCGCGGACCTGTGGACGACCAAGCTCTTCCCCCGCGATTCGGATAACCGATTCGTGCTGAAGGACCCGCTCCGCGACTGGTTCGCCGCCGAATTCAACAAGAACGCGTCGTGGGCCGAGATGACGACCAAACTGCTCAGCACGACCGGGGACGTGGAAACCAATCCCGAAGTCACCTTTTTCCTCGCCAACCGCACCATCGACAAACTCACGGACGCCGTCGGCACGCACTTCCTCGGCCAGTCGGTCGCCTGTGCCCAATGCCACAATCACCCCTTCACGACGGTCAAGCAGACCGAGTATTGGGAACTTGCGGGCTTCTTCTCCAAAGTCGTCGCCGACAGGCCCAGGAACGTGAACAAGGGCGGCGACAACAACAAGATCGGCGTGAAGGAAGGTTTCGGCCCCTCGAAGGCCAAGGACTTCTTCCCGGAAGCCGCGATCAAAACTTCGCCCAAGTTCCTCGGCGAAGCGACCCCAAAGTTCGCCGACCGCGAGCCGTATCGCCCAGCCCTGGCTGCTTGGGTCGCCGGCCCGAATAACCCGTACTTCGCCAAGGCGATGGCCAACCGGACCTGGGCCTTACTCTTCGGCCGCGGTCTTGTGGAAGCCGTCGACGACATGAAGGACTCCGAGGACGCCTCGCATCCGGAACTGCTCGATGCCCTCGCGTTGCAGTTCGCCGCCAATAAGTTCAACTTGAAGGACCTATACGAGGCGATCTTGCTTTCCGAAGCGTATCAACGCAGCTCGAAACCGCTGCCGTCGAACGCCAAGGACGATGAACTTTACAGCCACAATCGCGTCAAGGTCATGCTGCCGGAACAGCTCTACGACAGCCTCCAGGTATTGAACGCCACGGCACTGGCCGCCCTGCCTCCCGCCAAGGGTAAAGGCGAGCCGAAGGCCAAGCCCGCGCCGATGAGGGGGGGCGGCAACCAGCGCGATCAGTTCGTGACCTTCTTCCTCGCCGGGTCCGAAACCGCCAACCAGGCCGAGTACGAAGCAGGCATTCCGCAGGCCTTGAAATTGATGAACAGTAAGGCTAACCTCGCCAACTTTCCCAATGCGTTTCGAGCCTTCTTTAAGCCGAACGTTAAGCCCGCCGACGCCATCGAAGCAATGTATCTCTCCGTATTGTCGCGCCGACCGACCGCGGATGAATCCACGCGTCTGCTTGCCTACCTGGATGCCAACGGTCGGGACTCGGCCGCGGACATCCTCTGGGCACTGTCGAACTCCAGCGAGTTCATGCTGATCCGATAACCGCTGACTCAACCGAACCCACACTCCCAACCTCAGGTGATCCATGTTCGATCGTCGTCGCATGATGCAGTTCTCGGCCGCCGGCGTCGGCACGCTGGCCGCCTCGGGCTGGATGAACGTCCTCGCCGATGCCGCGAAATCTTCGCCGGCCAAGGCGACCGGCAAGGTCAAGAACGTCATCCTCCTCTGGATGGACGGTGGCCCGTCGCACAAGGACACCTTCGACCTCAAGCCCGAGTCCAAGGGCGCCGGCGAATTTCGACCCATCAAGACCAGTGCTTCCGGCATCGAGATCAGCGAGCACTTCGCCAAGCTTGCAACCTGGATGAATCACGGCACGCTCGTCCGCGGCATGACCAGCCCGGAAGGAGCACACGCTCGGGCCAAGTACAACCTGCACACCGGCTACCGCGAAGGCGCCGGCGGTGTGACCTATCCGTCGCTCGGTTCGATCGTCGCCATGGAAAAGGGGCGATCGGAAACGCCGGTGCCGAACTTCGTTTCCATCGGAAACCGCAGCTACGGCTCGGGCTTCATCGGGCCGAAATACTCGCCCCTCATCATCACCGATGCCGGCCGAGGCCTCGAAGATCTCAAGTCCGTCGCCGCCGCCAAGGCGCAGACCAACCGGCTCGACCTGCTCGAACAGATGGAAAAAGCCTTCTTCCACGACTACCAAGCCGGCGTCATCACCGACCACAGCACCGCCTATGCCCGTGCCGTGGCCCTGATGAACTCGAAGGAAGCCAAGGCCTTCGACATCACCCAGGAATCCGCGGCCGCCAAGGGCAAGTACGGCACGGGCAGATTCGCCGACAGCGTCCTCATGGCTCGGAGGCTGGTGGAAATCGGCGTACCGTTCGTGGAGGTCGCCCTCGGCGGCTGGGACACGCACCAGGACAACTTCACCAAGGTGAAGGCCCTGAGCCAACAAGTGGACGCCGCCATGTCCGCCTTGTTGGAGGACCTTAAGGAACGCGGCCTGCTCGATTCGACGCTGGTCGTCTGGATGGGCGAGTTCGGCCGCACGCCGAACATCAATACCCGCGGCGAAAAGCCCGGCCGCGATCACTATCCCAAAGCCTGGAGCCTGGCGATGTTCGGTGCCGGCCAACGCGGTGCCGTCATCGGCAAGACGGACAAGGAAGGTGCAACCGTCGTCGATCGCCCGGTGCCCCCGCAGGACTTCCTCGGCACCATCTGCGACCTCGTCGGCATCGACCACACCAAAAAGAACGACACGCCCAACGGCCGACCGATCAGCATCGTCGAGAAAGCGAAGCCGTTCACGGCGGAGATACTGTAAATGTGCAGGCGATGGGAAACGAAACCGCCGGGCAAGCTGCCCGGCGGTTTCGTTGCTGTGTCTTGTCGGGAGCGACTTGTGGAGCTTTCGCTTTTTCCTCATCTCGCTTCTTGATCTCGGCCTCGAGTCGCTTGATTTCCATATGGGCGTCTTTGAGCTGTTTTTCGGCTCGGATTATGTTGATCTCGATGATCGTGCCGAGATTCGTGATGAGTTTCACGTTGGTCTGGTTAGTCGCGGATTGCAATACGTTTTCGGCACGTACTTATCGTAACTCGTTGCGTAACGCTTCGATCTGAGTGCCATGTCCACTAAATGCTAGACACGCGGAATAAATCACCGCCATGAATGCTGTCATCAACATTTCCTGATTGAGGTTGGCCCACCATCAGTTCCGACTCTACTTGGGCCTAAGTGATATCGGCATAAGCGGGATCGGCGGTAGGGGTGTCAAGCGATAGCCGTATCGGAGTTCTACTTCGCGGTTACGCAATGAAGCATGGTAGCTGCGAACGCTGGAATCGTAATCGTCCCACGTCCAAATTCGTTGCTCAAGTTCCCAGGAAATTTTCGAATATTGATCCGAAATATAAACTAGATTCGTAATCACAGATTCAAGTTTTAAAATATACGTTACAGAATTGACATAATAATTGTTAAGCCGCTGCTCAAGATAATCAATAATATTTGGAAATCCGGACTGTACGTACATGGAAAGATATAAGAAATTTCTACCTCGCAGCGTAATCGTAAGCAGTCTGACGACGGCAGCAAACCATTGCATGATCTTAACGGCCAACATGGCGAACTCCTCACTAAGTTGCTTGAAACGACACGTGATGCCGCTGTTTTACGCCGTCGGAAGTTGCCACCAACCCAAATCACTCCCGTCGATCGGGTGCTGAAAAGGCGGCGTCTGAAGGATGATCGGCTGCGTGCCAAGATCAACGGTGTTGCGTATAGAGTTATTGATGTGTGTAATTCTGACAACAGCCTTATCATGCCATAATTTCAGATTAGCTTTATATTGTTCGATGGATTAGATTCGCGCCTTTACCATAAAAATTAATTTATCAATCTTCGATGCATCATCTGAATAAGCTTTTTTCTGATTATTCAAAGCATTCATTTCGCCGG
>Ga0105047_10013062_pt1 | contig 13314 bp, 11 predicted proteins | sample MAT04_FD_78384 | JGI IMG/M metagenome (GOLD analysis project Ga0105047, IMG submission 78384) | Freshwater microbial communities from Lake Fryxell liftoff mats and glacier meltwater in Antarctica - MAT-04 (megahit assembly) | ecosystem: Environmental > Aquatic > Freshwater > Ice > Liftoff...
CTGCTGGCGGAGATGAAGGCGATGGAGATGAAGCTTGAGGCGATGACGCCCGAGCAGGCCCAGGAGCAGCAGGCCCAGGCGCAGCAGGAGCTCCAGCAGTTGCAGCAGGAATTGCAGAAGCTCGACCAGCAGATGCAGCAGATGGACCTGTCCCAGCTCACCGAGGGCGCCAAGGAGGCCCAGGAGGCGATGAAGCAGCCCAACGCCCCGGCCGCCGCCGCCGCGCTCGCCCAGGCGATGAAGGGAACTCCCCCGCCGCCGGAGCCGGGCCAGGGCCCGCCGCCGCCGCCCCAGCCGGGTGTCGCGACGGAGAAGCAGCCGCCCAAGCCCGCGCCGCCGATGCCCAGCTTCGACCCGCTCGAAGGGCCGCGCATGTTCGCCAGCTCCACCCAGGTGCAGGGCGACAAGAAGGGCCCCGGCGAGCAGAAGCTGAGCAACCTGTCCAGCCGCGAGCGCGACAAGGTCAACCAGAACTACCAGCGCGAGCTGCCGCTGGAGTACCGCACGATGCTCCAGGACTACTACGACGCCGTCGCGAAATAGGACCGGGGCCGTTTGGTGGCCCACCGCTTCAGCGGTGGGGGCGCGAATCGAAACCGCCGCGTGACCAACGGCGACCACGGGCGGGCCGCCCGTGCCACTGCTGTCTGTTGCTTGTTGTTGACAAAGGCTGTGATGAATAAGCGAATCCCCCTGACATTGGCCCTCCTCATCGCGATGGTCGCGCCGGCCGCCCGCGCCGCCGAGCCCCGCCGGATCGGGACGACCGAGCTGACCCCCGAGACGACCGCCGCCATCGACCAGGCCCTCCGGTGGCTCGCTGCCAACGGCAACGAGGACGGCTCCTGGGGCTCCACCTATCGCGTCGCCGAGACGTCGGCGGCCCTCATGGCGTTCATGCTCAAGGGCGAGTTCCCCGGCCGCGGCATGTACGGCGCCCGCCTCGACAAGGCCGTCACCTTCCTCGTCCGCCGCGGGCAGGAGCAGGGTGGCTACCTCGGCGGCAAGCAGCAGGGCATGTACGAGCACGGCCTCGCCACGCTCGCCCTGTCCGAGGTCTGGGGCGAGTCCGACAAGGACGAGATCAAGGACGTGCTCAAGAAGGCCGTCGAGGTCACCCTCCGCTCCCAGAACCGCGAGGGCGGCTGGCGCTACTCGCCCCAGCCGACCGACGCCGACATCTCCGTCACCGTCATACAGATCGTCGCCCTGGCCTCCGCGAAGGAAGCCGGCATCCACGTGCCCGACTCCGTCCTTACCAACGCCGTCATCTACGTCCAGAAGTGCCAGCACCCGCTCGGCGGCTTCGCCTACCAGCCCGGCGGTGTCCCGGGATTCGCCCGCTCCGCCGCCGGCGTCATGTCCCTGTTCATGGCCGGCCAGCGCAACACCACCGCCGCCGCCCGCGGCCTCGACTACCTCATCAAGGCCCCCGACACCAAGTTCTCCGCGACCCAGTACTATTTCTACGCCCACTACTATGCGATGCAGGCCCTTTACCAGGCCGGCGACGACGCGCGCTACCGCGACTGGTACACCCAGATCCGCGACCAGCTCCTCAAGCGCCAGCGGCAGGACGGCGCCTGGCCCGCCAGCGACGGCGGGACGACCTCGGCCTTCTCGACCGGCATGGCCTGCCTCATCCTCGGCGTGCCGTATCGGTTTTTGCCGATCTATCAGCGATAGGCCGTAACGATTGACGATTAACGATTAAGAAGAGTGCCGATGCGAAAGCTGTTGTTCGGTTTCGCGGTGGGGGCGGCGTCGGTGGCCTTTGGTGCGCCCGCGACGCGGCCGATGCCGACGACGGCGCCCTCGCTGGCGGTCGAACGCGCACTGGCGCAACTGTCCGCCGGCGGCGACTGGATCGTGCAGTGGGAGGCGATGGAGACGCTCGCCGGTGCGAAAAGCGCGCAGGCCGTGGCGCCCCTCCGCGCGATCCTCGGCGGCGCCAGGGAACGGCCGTGGGTGCGGGCCCGGGCGCTCGTGACGCTGGCGCGCATCCAGGGAACGGCCGTGCTGGGCGACGTGAAGGTCGCCCTGGGCGACCCCAGCCCCGAGCTGCGGGCGGCCGCCGCCGAGGCGATCGGCATTGTCGGCGACGTCGGCGCCAAGGACCTGCTGCTGACGAAGCTGAACGACGCCGACCCCAAGGTTCGCCAGGAGGCATTGGTCGCCTACGCCCGGCTGCTCAAGGGCGGGGCGTGGGACGTCGTCTCGAAATTCCCCACCGACGCTAAGGCCGACCCCGTAATGGCCGCCGCCGCCACGCGGGCGCTCGTCCACATCGGCACCGACGCCGCCCGCGCCAAGCTGGCGGCCCTGCTGGTCGGCAAGGACCGCGCCCCCAAGCTCCTCGCGATCGACGCGATCAAGGAGGGCCGCGACCCGTCGCTGCTCCCCGTGCTCTTGCAGTTCATCGCCACCGAAAAGGACAAGGGGCTCGCCGCCCTGGCCGACAAGGCCTTCGCCGCCTTCGACGACGCCCAGCTCGCCGCCCCGATGCTCGCCGCCCTCGCCGGCGACAACCCCGCCCTCTACCGCTCGGCCGTCAAGGCCCTGGCCGCCCAGCCGACCCGCGAGGTGTGCGACGCCATCGCCAAACGGCTCGACGCCATCAAGGCCGCCGACCCCACCGCCCTGCCCATCGCCCTGGCCGCCCTGGGACGCTTCGACGCCACCGCCTACCAGGCCGCCATCGCCCCGTTCGTCCGGGCCGAGCAGTACGACGTCCGACGCGCCGCCGTCGAGGCGATCGCCCGGGCCAAGGGCGTGGACCACTTCGCCATCCTCCAGGACGCCCTGGCCGACAAGGAGTACACCGTCCGCGTCGCCGCCTACCAGGCCCTGCGCCGCGCGACCCAGGGGACGCCCAAGGAGGGCATCGTCGCCTACCTCGCCGCCCCGCTGGCGTCGAAGGAACGCTCGGTCTACTTCTCCGCCCTTGAGTTCATGCGCGAGCGACTCACCCGCGCCGAGTTCGCCCCGGCCGTCGTCGCCCTCGACCGCTTCCTCGGCTCCGCCGACCGCGACACCCGCGAGTCGGCCGGCCGCATCCTCGCCGGCGTCGCCGACGAGGGCGGCATCGAGCAGGTCGCCCGCGCCCAGGGCTACGTCGCCCCCTGGACCGTGATCGGCCCCTTCTTCGCCGAGGCCGACGACGTCGCCGGCGCGCTCGCCCTCCCCTTCCCGCCCGAGCGGGAGATCGTCTTCACCAAGGCCTACGAGGCCGGCGAGGAACGGCAGGTCACCTGGGCTCTGTGCCAGTCGAAGCGCACGGACGGCGGGCTCGACCTCGGCTACGTCTACGCCCAGGAGGACGCCCCCCAGAGCAAGGCCCTCCGCGTCGCCTACGCGGTGGCCGATCTCGCCACGCCCGGCGACGCCGATGTGACGATCGCCGTCAACGCCCAGCAGCGCTACACCATCTGGCTCAACGACCGCAAACTCGACGCCGACCCCAAGAAGGCCGACACCTTCTCCACCCGCCTCCCGCGCGGCACCAACCGGCTGCTCGTCAAGGTCGCCAGCAGCGAATCGAAGAACTGGTCCCTGCGCGTGCAGGTCCTGGACAACACGGGAAAGCGCATCGACGGCCTCACCCCCATCCTCCCCCAAACGACCGCCCCCGCCGCGACTCGACCCACCGCCAAGCCTTAAGAAATCGCCGTCGCCTCGCCGGTCGCCACGCCACCTCGTCTTCCCCGCTTACTTGCCCGGCCCGTACCGCCGCACGAGGTCGCGCGCCTCCGCCAGCTTGATCGCCATGTCCTGGTGATGCGCTTCCTTCGGGAGCTTGGCCATCTCCTCCCAGCAGCGGACGGCCTGCGCGTAGCGCTGGTGTTCCACGGCCGTATAGGCCTCGAAACGCAGCTCGTGAGCCCGGGCGCGGGCCGCCTCCATCGTCATCGCAGGGGCCGGCCCGATGTAGATGTCGGCCGGCTTGACCGGGGTCGGGGTCGGCGCGACCAACTGCGGCTGCGTTGTCGGCTGCGTTGCCGGTGCCGCGACCGCGACTTGCGGGCCTTCGATCGAGACCGCCGGCGGCCTGGGCGCGGGCGGTGAAGCCTTCGCGTTCCCCCCCGCGTTGCGGCTCGTGTCGGCCGCCCCGAGCATCCGCGGCTGGGCGCTGCCGCCCGCGGCCGGCGCCGGCGACGCATCGTCGCCGGCCATCATCGGCGCCGTCGGCTTTTCCGTCAGGGCGGCCCACTGGGCGCTCGCCCAGTCGCGCGACTTCTCCCACCACACCGGGTTCAGCACCAGCAGCGCCGCCGTCCCCACGACCGCCACGACCGCCGCCACCGCAAAGGTCTTTAGGATCCGCCGCCCCCGGCGCGGCCGGTAATCGCCGTCGTCGCCGTCCCCGAACCGGAACGCGGCCAGTTCCATGTCCCCCATCGGGCTCCGCGCCCGCCGCCCGCCCCGCGTGCGCGGCGGGATGAACCCGCCACCCGTGCCGCCGCGCGAGTCGCGCAGCGAAACGTCGCGCGGCGCGACCGCCCGCAGCGTGGCCCGCGCCTCCGCCCCCTCGGTCGCAACAAGGGCGGTGCCGGCCGTGTCGGGCGCCCCTTCCATCATCACGTTGGGGTTGGCCGGCGGCTCCTGAAGCCGCTTGCAGTGCGGGCAGAGCTTGGCCGTCTTCACGATCTCCCCAGCGCACCCCCAGCAGACCCCAAACTCGCGGCTCACGCCCTTCACCTTCGCCGCCAGTCGCCAAAGCTGGTGCGTAGTCGGCCCGCGCACGATCGAACGGGCCGTCACCCGCCCCTTCTGGATCAGCGACAGGAGCGTCTCGAAGTTCATCCCCGGGGCCGCCGGATTGCGGCTCTGCAGCACGAACCAGGGGCCCACCCGGACCCGCGTCGCCTGCCGCGTGGCGGGGTTGTCCTCGAGGCCGCACTTCGCGCACGCCGCTTCGGCAGATCCGTCGGCACTGGTCACAATGTCCGTCGGCGGGGCCGCCGCCGGACGCTCTCCCACGTGGCCGCAGAACGGGCACACGCCCTTGCGGGGCGCCGGTGGCGTTCGAATTTCCTCGCGATCGACGGTCTGGACGGGCGTCGCCTGTTTCATGGGTCCGAACATCCTTCCGTGGCAGCCTTGCGCTCGGGAGCGCGCTATCCGATGGCTCCCGACGCCCCGCAACTAGACCCGCATGAATCGTGCGTTGGTGGGGAACATTTTGTTCGCGGCCGGCGAAATTGCAATGGTTTTCGCGAAAGTACACCTTAACCCACGCCCCTCACAGAAGATAACCCCCACAACAGAATGTGGGAAAACGTGGCTCGGAACGGGGGCGGGACCAATAAGGCGCGCAACTGCTTTCGCCACGACCGCCCGCCTTAACCCCCACGATGCCGATCGCCGAATGAACGGGCAGGAAACCTCCCCGTCCAGCCGCAACCGGACCGGCCAAACGGAAACTTGCAACGCCCCGAACCCATTGCGCGTATTACGGGTGCAGCGAACAACGCTTCGGGGTTTGAAACAATTCTGCCTGCTGGCCGTTGTTCGATTGACATGGGGAACATCAACGGGGCTTGGCCCGGACGCGCCGGCCCCCTTGGAAATCGCCTCCACATGGATGTGGAACGCGACTTGCCGGAAAGGATGCCGTCGTGAACTCGGAACCTGTTTTGGGATCAAAAATGCGTACCTTCAGGCCAAATCGTCGGCGTGGCGCCTTCACGCTGGTGGAATTGCTCGTGGTGATCGGGATCATCGCGATGCTGCTGAGCATGCTCCTCCCCTCCCTCACCGGGGCAATGGCCAAGGCCAAGAGCGTCACCTGCGCCTCCAACCTGCGGCAATGCTATGCCGCCATGCTCATGTACTCCCAGAACAACAGGGACATCCTGTTCCCGACCGGCCTGGGGTGGAATGCCAACCGAAAGCCCGCTCCGCTGACGATGGACGAGCGGTGGCCGGCGATCGTCTTCGGAACCCACAAGGGCAACCCGCCGGAAATGACCTGCCCGTCGGACCCCGAGCCCTTCCAGGAACACTCCTACGTCGTGAATAACCACATGGCCGAACGCGGCCTGAAGGTCACGCGGACGGGCGAGTACCGGGCGTACGACATCATCCTCATCGGTGAGAAGAAGACGACCGAGGGCGACTACTACATGGAAGTGTCGGAGTTCGACCGCATCGCCGAGATGTACCGGCACGGCCTGCAACTCGGCTCGAACTACCTCTTCCTCGACGGGCACATCGAGATGCTCCTGCGAAAGGACGCATTGAAGAAGCTCGACCCGTGGGATCCGGCCCCGGTCGGCGCACTGCCGTCGAACGTCGCCGACAACGAGGGTACCGACGCGCCCAACACGCCCGTCGTGCCCCCCCCGACGACCCCGCCGACCCCGACCCCCTGAGGAACGGTGCTGCCAACGGACACCGACCCCCCGGGGCGAATCAAAACCGCGGCCGCCCGGACGGGGCGGCCGCTTTGCCAGACGGGCGCGCACGCGACCGGGTCACCGCCTTGCGGGGCCAAGCGTATCCGCCTTCGTACGACAGAATATTCGCCCGCGCCCGGCCGTTGTCTCTGAAGGGGTGGATGGCCGCGCCACGCAGCGCGGGACAAGGGAACGCCATGTCGCTTTCGATCGCCAAGCCGCCGTCGCCCTCGCCCCAAACCCCCGCCCAGCCCGAGGCGGGCACCCGCAACGTCTGGAAGATCCTCGTGGGCAGCGCCGTCGCGCTCGCGATCTTCGCTTCCCTCGCCGCCGGCGTCTGGTGGTACTTCGGCGGCTTTCGCGGCGGGCGCACCGTGCGCGTGGACGGCGCGCCGGAAGTGACGATCGACGCCATCAGCAAGGCGACGGTCGATCCCCTGTTCAACGGCGTCCGCGTCATCGCCGGGCGCACCCGACTCCGGGCCACCAACGCGACCGGCGGCTACACCATGGCCGCCACCTACGACCTGGCGGCCGACTGGTACAACCAGACCCAATGGCGCATGCGCGGCATCCGCGACCGCCTCCTCAACGACCAGGCGATGGCCCAGTTCGTGAAGGTGACGGCCGAGCAGAAGAAACAGCTCGAGCAGACCAACACGGGTGAGACGATCGCCCTGACCGACAAGGAGAAGGCGTCGCTGACCACCCTGATCGATGCGTGGAAGGGCGCCAAGGGCGAGGCCAAGGAGTCGGCCAAGGTCGCCCTGGTGACGGCCGTCCTGGAACTCGGGCGGGACCACTACGCCGCGACGCTCGAGCGCTCGCGCAAGCAGGCCGACCAGATCGCCGGCATCCTGACCAAGGAACAGGCCGATTACTTCCAGCAGCAGGCGGGGCGCGGTGGCGCCATGCCGGCCGGCCGCGGGGCGCGCCGCCCGGGCGGTCCCCCGACGACCAACCCCACCGCCACCGCCGGACCGACCACGCGCCGCGGCCCGGGCGGCGGCGGCCCCAACGCCGCCCCGCCCGCGCCGCGGATGGCGCGCGGCGCGACTACCGCGCCCGCGGGACGCCAGGCCCGAACGCCCACCACCCCCACGACGGCGCCCGCGCCGCTCCGCGTCGCCGCCCCCACCACCACCATCCCCGCCGCGCAGCTCGCCCTGCCAGCCACCCAACCGGCCGTCGCCTCCCCTTCGCCCACGACGTCCCCGGTGCCCGCTCCCGGCGCCGGCCGCGCCGCCGTACAATAGCGGGACGCGGGACGACGCTCCGCCACGCCGGGTGCGCGCGGGCTCCCCCCGCGGCCGTGGATGACCAACCTCGATCCCGACATCCTGATCCAAGCCTACAGCCGCGGCGCGTTCCCCATGACCGACCGCGACGGCCGCATCCGCTGGTACACCGCCGACCCCCGCGGCATCCTCCCCCTTGACGCATTCCACGTCCCCCAGACCCTCCGCCAGGTCGTCCGCTCCGGCAAGTTTGACGTCCGCGTCAACACCGACTTCCGCGGCGTCATGACCGAGTGCATGCGCGGACGCCCCGAGGGGAGCTGGATCAGCGAACGCCTCATCGCCGCCTACGAACGCCTCCACGACCTGGGCTTCGCCCACAGCGTCGAGGCCTGGCGCGACGGCCGGCTCGTCGGCGGCCTCTACGGCGTCAGCCTCGGCGCCGCCTTCTTCGGCGAGAGCATGTTTCACCGCGAGACCGACGCCAGCAAGGTCGCCCTCGTCGGCCTCGTCGGCCGCCTGCGCGACCGCGGCTTCGAACTGCTCGACACCCAGGCCAACACGCACCACCTCGAACGCTTCGGCTGCGTGAGCATCCCCGCCGCCGAGTACCTGGGGCGCCTCGACAAGGCCCTCCTCAAGCGGTGCGAGTTCGCGTGACGGGCGTGGGCCCACCGCGCCCGGCCGTCATTGCCCATCCGGGTCGTCGGGTGACTCGGCGTGGAAGATCCAGTTGAGGTTTCGCGCCCCGTGCAGCACGCGAAGCACGTCGATCCCGTCATCGGCCCGCCGGTAAAGCACCAGTGTAGTTGCCGACCGGGAAACTCCGCAGCCCCTGCCGCAGCTCGTCGCGCGACCGGCCCATGCCGGGAAAATCGGCCAACGACTGCATCGTCTCCAGCAGCGTCTTCACGAGGCGGTCGGCGGCGGAAATCTTGTCCGCCGCGATGAACGCCCAGATCTCGTCGAGGTCTTCCTCGGCCTGCTCTGTAAGGCGCGCGATGGCCACGGGTCACCCCTTTTTGCTGCGACGAGCCTCCAGCTTCTTCTGGCCCCGTTCACGAATGCGGGCGAAGGTCGTGTCGTCCAGCGGCCGCACCTCGCCGCGGTCGGCCTGCTCGATGCCGATGCGCACCTCGCGCCGAAGCTCTTCGAGTTGGAGCCGCCGCAAATCCTCCCGCTCTTTCAGGAGCCGCAACCCCTCCCGAACGACCTCGCTCTGCGATTGATAGAGGCCGGACTCCAGGAGCTCGGCAACGAAATGGTCCAGCGTGGACCCGAGGTGGACGTTCATTTGGTACTCCCGCGTAAGTCCTCAAAGCCTAGAACCACTAACAAGAACTGTCAATTATTGACAGTCTCGCGTCGAACCCTCGAACCCGTCGCGTGTTCCGCCGAAGAATCCCCCGGCCACGCTAAAGCCCTCCGCCGCATTACCGATAATCACTTCGTCGGGCCGTGCAGGCTATTCGCGCGGTCGCGCCCACCGTGACGAACCGGGCGGGCGGCGTTATCATGATGCTGCCAATGCCCCGAACAGGTCGGTCGGATTAACCATTTCCCGCGGTGCGTGTCTAGTACGGCGCTACAAGGAGAAAACCATGAACTCGAAGCGTTCCCTGATCCTCGCCGGGGTGCTCAGCCTCGGACTCGTGCCCTACGTCCTGGCCCCCGCCCCGGCCGCCGCCGCGGAGATTCGGCGCGGCGATGACGCCCACATCATCCAGCGCAAGATCCGCTTTAACGACCTGCCCCGCCCGGCGCAGGCCGCCGTCAACGACGAAGCGGGCCGCCCCACCGACCAGATCAAGGAGGTCTGGCATGTCACCCGCGGCGGGCGCAGCGTCTACCGCGTCGTGATCGGCGCCCGCGACCGCGTCTTCGCCCTCATCGTTGACGCCCAGGGCCGCATCTGGGGCACCCAGGAGGCCGCCGACGACGTCCGCCAGCAGGTCCCCTGGGACCGCCTCCCCCGCCCCGTCCAGGAGGTCTTCGACCGCGAACGCGGCGGCGGCGGTAACCGCGGCAACATCACCCGCATCACCTTCGAAGAGCGCGGCCGCCGCACCGTCTACGCCGCCTACATCTCCCACCCGGACGGCCTCCGCGTCGTCACCGTTGACGAGCGCGGCCGCGTCCTCGGCGAGGATGACGTTGACTGGGTCGCCCCCGGCCTCGGCCGCTCCAGCTTCGACGATGACCGCTTCAACGCCGACCTCGAGGAGAGCGACTGGGACAACGTCCGCTACCGCGACCTCCCCAACCGCGTCCAGAGCGCCTTCGACGACATCCGCGGCCGCAGCGAGGTCGAGCACCTCCACAAGCTCACCGACCGCACCCGCGGCACCCGCTACGTCGGCGTCGTCACCAGCCGCCACGGCGAGCGGCTCGTCGTCGTGGACGAGCAGGGCCGCATCCTCCAGGACCGCCTGCTGGTTGACGAGGAGGACGCCCGCCCCAACCGCGACATCGAGCTCTCTAAGCACCGGTCCCGGGCCCGCGAATTGGCCCTCTCCGAGCGCGCTTCCCTCAAGTACGACGACCTCCCCCGCGCCGTCGCCAAGACCCTCGACCGCGAGCGCGACCACAAGGAGATGGCCCACATCCACAAGCTGTCCTCCAAGAGCGCCGGCGTCCGCTACAGCGTGCTCATCATCGACCGAAAGAACGGCCACCGCCGCCTCATCGTTGACGACGACGGCCGCATCCTCGACGACAAGCGCCTCCCCCGCCGCGACGACTGATCGCCCCGCGGCGTACGACCCATCGCCACCGAACGTCACCGGCCGCGGCCCCCTCCCAGGGGCCGCGGCCGCCTCGTTTCCCGCCCTGCCACCGCCACCGCCAACGCCTACTGTCATCCCGAGCCTGCGAGGGATCTCGGTGTCACGACGCGCTTCGCTGACGTGGGATTCCCTCGCAGACACGCCCCTCCGCGAGAAAACCCCCCGCCCCACGTGTAAGCTTGGGGCATGCCCCAGCCGCTCCCCAACCCCCTACTCCCCCTCCACGAGGCCGGCGATGCCGAAACCCAGGCCTACGACCAGACCGAAATCGTCTCCACCTTTGGCGCCCCCGAGCTCGAGTACGCCGCCATCCACCGCTCGTGCGGCCTCATGGATCTCCCCCAGCGCGCCCTCATCGAACTGACCGGCAACGACCGCCTCCCCTTTCTTAACAACCTCGTCACCAACCAGACCTGGGACAAGAACGCCAAGACCCCGATGCCGCCCGGCACCGGCGTCTACGCCTTCTTCCTCAGCCGCCAGGGCCGGATCTTCACCGACCTGAACATCCTCGACCTCGGCGACCGCACCCTCCTCGAAATCGACGGCCGCCTCGTCGAACCGGTGTTGAAGGAGCTCGACCGCTACCTCTTCGGCGAAAAGGTGAAGATGGCGGGCAAGGTCGGCGAGCTCCACCAATTCGCCCTCCACGGCCCCGGCGCCAAGGCGATGATCGACACCCTCGCCGACCCGCCCCCCGGCGACCTGCCCCCGCTCGGCGTCGCCGCCACGCGCATCATGGGCCACGACGTCGTCGTCTGGCGCGACGACCCCTGCGCCGTCCCCGGCTACACGATCATCCTGCCCGCCGCCGCCGCCCCCCAGGTCTGGCAAACGCTCTGCGAGCGCTTCGGCGGCGGCGCGCTCCCGAAGAACGAGACGCCCGAGCAGGTGCGCGCCCGCCTCGCCGCCGCCACCGAGCCCCCGCCCAGGCGCCTCCTCCGGCCGATCGGCTGGGCCGCCTTCAACGCCGCCCGCATCGAGGGCGGCCGCCCCCTCTTCGGCATCGACTTCGACGACACCATCCTCCCCGCCGAGACCGGCCAACTCGCCCGCGCCGTCAGCTTCACCAAGGGCTGCTACCTCGGCCAGGAGATCGTCGCCCGCATGCACGCCCGCAACGTCGTCGCCAAGCAACTCGTCGGCCTGCGCATGGAGGACGACGCCCTCCCCATCGCCGGCGCGGCCATCTACGACGACCAGCAAAACCAGGTCGGCGGCGTCACCAGCAGCACCCTCTCCCCCATCCTCTCCAACGCCGCCCTGTGCCTCGCGCTCCTCAAGAAACCCTTCTTCGTCGAAGGCACGGCGGTGAACGTGCCGGCCGAGGGAAAGGTGCGGAAGGGTAAGGTTGCGCGAGTGCCCTTCGACAGGGAATAGTCAGGCCGCCCGCGGCCCGCCCGTGGATTTGCATTTCCGCGACCCGAGCCACGTCCCCCAAGTAATCTCCGCCCGCGCCGTTCGACATTCCTCCGGGGGGCCGCGCCACCGGAGGAACCACCATGTCGCCCGAGGATCCCGCCACCGCGGACCGCCCACGCCCGCTGGACTACTGCGAACCAGCGACCCGCCCGCCGGCGCGGGGCCGCCGAGTGCTGACGTGGGTTGCCGTGACCACGATCGCGTTGCTGCTGCTTGTGGCCGCCATACTGCCGGACCTGTGCTCCGCCCGCGAGCCGGCCAACCGCGTGAAGTGCCGGTCGAACCTGTCGCAGATCGGCAAGGCGATCTACATTTACCAGAAGGAACACCGTGCGGGCTTCCCCGACTCCTTCGCGGACCTGTGGGACACCGACGTGAACACGGAGGTGTTCACCTGCCCTTCCAGCAACGACGAGAAGGCCATCGGCCCGGCCACCCAGGCGTTCAAGGACGTGGTGAACAAGCCCGGCTGTTGTTCCTACGTCTACCTCGGCAAGGGCTTGGCCCTCAGCGCGCCGTCCGACACGCTCGTGGCGTACGAGAAGGAAGATAACCACTCGAAGGACGGGATGAACCTGCTTTTCGCCGACGGCGCGGTCCAGTGGTACAAGTTGGCCGACGCCAAGGCCATCATCGCCCGGCGCAGCCGGTAGCACACTCCCTATGGCTGAGCTCCCTACGGCTGAGCTTGGCCCGCCCTACTTTTCACGCTACACTCCGTGGGCTCAAACCGGTCGCACCCCAACCGCGATCCTGGCCGATAGTGGAAATGGAGTTCCCGTCGGGCGAACCCCGCTCTGCTCCCGTCTGACCAGCGCTCCACGGCCTGATAACCTTGGAAGAAAGCGTCTAAACATGTGCGGTATCGTTGCTTACGTCGGTCGCAAAGTCGCTCAGCCCGTCCTCATTGAAGGCCTCAAACGCCTCGAGTACCGCGGCTACGACTCCGCCGGAATTGCCCTCATCGACGATCAGGGCGCCCTCCACGTCCGCCGGGCGGTCGGACGCATCAGCGTCCTCGAGGAGGCCATCACCAAGACCCTCCTCCCCGCGGCGACGCTGGGCATGGCCCACACCCGCTGGGCCACCCACGGCGCGCCCACCGAGGTCAACGCCCACCCCCACATCGACAACGCCCATCGCATCGCCCTCGTCCACAACGGCATCATTGAGAACTACACCGTCCTTAAGAAGTTCCTCATCGACAAGGGCCACACCTTCACCAGCCAGACCGACACCGAGGTCCTCGCCGTCCTCGTCGGCGACCTCTACACCGAGCTCAAGGCCAAGAACCACCTGCCGGCCGGCGTCAGCCTCCTCCAGCGCGCCGTCCAGGCGGCCCTCCACGAGGTCGAGGGCACGTACGGCATCGCCGTCATCTGCCGCGAGGAGCCCGACACGCTCGTCGTCGCCCGCAAGGGCAGCCCGCTGATCATCGGCGTCGGCCAGGACGAGTACGTCGTCGCCTCC
>Ga0105047_10013063_pt1 | contig 13314 bp, 12 predicted proteins | sample MAT04_FD_78384 | JGI IMG/M metagenome (GOLD analysis project Ga0105047, IMG submission 78384) | Freshwater microbial communities from Lake Fryxell liftoff mats and glacier meltwater in Antarctica - MAT-04 (megahit assembly) | ecosystem: Environmental > Aquatic > Freshwater > Ice > Liftoff...
GGCTCCTGTTGTTTGACGCAGCTTGTTTACGTCTGCTGCTGTTATTATTGTTTCACTCATGTGTTTTATTGTTAAGTTGTTACGTGTTAATGGGTTACGGGTTAGCGGGTTAGCGGGTTAATGGGTTAATGGATTACGTGTTTGCGTGTTAATGGGTTACGGGTTTGCGAGTTGGGGGTTATGTGTTAGGGAGTTAACGAGTTACGTGTTAGGGAGTTTCGAGTTTCAAAATCTAATCTCACAAATCTAATCTCACAACTCTAATCTCATATCTCACAACTCTAATCTCACATCTCTAATCTCACAACTCTAATCTCACAACTCTAATCTCACATTTTTCCTAAAAAATTACTTCTTCGCAGGTGGGCGACGTGTACCGCTTGCTTTTTTACGTGGAACTGATTTCTCTTTTCCATTATCGGCAGAAGAGGCAATCCCATTCTCGTCATACGTTACTTCACCGTCATCTCCGCTTTCATCATCGCCGTCATCCATTTTGTCTTTTTCAGTTTCTCTTTCCTGAAGACCTTCTATAATAGCCGCAGTGATATAATTTGTAATGATTGCGATAGATTTAGTTGCATCATCATTCGAAGGAATGGCGAAATCAATTTTATTCGGGTCGCTGTTTGTATCCACCATCCCGAAGGTAGTTATACCAAGGCGTTTCGCTTCTGCCAACGCAATATGTTCGTGAGAAATATCAACCATAAAAATTGCAGACGGAGTACGGTTCATCGCAGAGATTCCACCTAATACTTTTTCCATTTTCACACGGTCACGGGCTAAGGTCAAACGTTCTTTCTTATTGATTGAGATACTGCTGTCTTCCAACATTTTCTCAATACTCTGCATTTTCTTCACGCTTTTACGGATCGTGCTGAAGTTGGTAAGCATTCCACCTAACCAACGGTCAGTTACGTACGGCATATTCACTCGTTGAGCGCATTCTGTGACGATTTCTTTGGCTTGTTTTTTTGTAGCCACAAACAGAATCTTCTTTCCGCTTTTTGCAATTTGTTTCATTGCTGCTGCGGCTTCAGTAAGACCTTCCTCTGTTCTGTTAAGGTCGATGATATGAATTCCTTTCTTCTCAGCGAAGATATAAGGTAGCATTTTTGGATTCCATTTTTTACGTAAATGGCCAAAGTGAACACCTGCTTCCAATAGTTGCTGTTGTAAATTTGTATTTTCTGACATTCTATTTTTTTATTAAAGACCGGATGATAAAGAGCCGGCGTTATTATTAATTATTTGTTTTAAGAACAGATGAAGATCAATTTGTCTGGTACTCCAAACAACAGATATCGGACATCTGACAACTGCTTAACGTTTAGAGAACTGATAGCTCTTACGTGCTTTCTTGTGACCAAATTTCTTACGTTCAACCACACGTGGGTCGCGGGTAAGAAGACCAGCTGGCTTAAGAGCCACTCTCATTTCGGGATCTGTGTTGCAAAGAGCTCTGGAAATGCCAAGTTTAATTGCTTCCGCCTGACCTTTTTGTCCACCGCCATCAACAGTTACATTCACATCATATTTATCTAAAGCCTGTATTGTCTTTAGAGGAAGTTCTACCTGGTTTTGAAGATACATCACCGGGAAGTAGGTTTTATAGTCGCGGTCATTCACCGTAATTTTTCCAATCCCTTTACTAAGGTATACACGAGCTACGGCTTCTTTTCGACGACCAATAGCTTTTTTTAATTTTTCCATTTAATTATTTTTTATATTAAGATAGGTTACTATTATTTCAGATCAGCGGGTTTCTGCGCTCCATGAGGGTGAGAGCCACCTGCATAGACAAAGAGTTTTTTGTACATCGCACGACCTAGTTTGTTTTTCGGTAACATACCTTTTACAGCACGCTCGATAATACGTTCAGGGTGACGACCCAACAAGACCTTAGCGGTTTGTTGTTTCTGACCTCCAGGGTAACCACTATAATCAAGATAAATCTTTTGGTTTAGCTTATCGCCTGTGAAAACTATCTTCTCAGCATTCAATACGATAATGAAATCTCCGGCATCAGCATGCGGAGTGTAGGTAGGCTTGTGCTTGCCTCTAAGAACTGTTGCAAGTTTGGTACACAACCGGCCAACGGTCTGATTTGTAGCATCCACCACAAACCATTCGGCTTTGTGCGTTTCCTTGTTTGCAAATTTTGTTTTGTAACTTAAATGTCTCATTCGTTGTATAATAATTTTTAAAGTCTGTTTAAAGGAGCGCGAAGGTAGCGCTATAGCCTCTTAACTTCCAAATAATTTTACAAGTAAAAATTTAGTCCGGTCATTAAATCGTTGATAATCAGTGCGAAAAAGAAAACATATTTATTTTAATAATGTAAAATTGAGCGTAGATTAGGAAATAGTTAAGATTTATAGAAAATAGTGTTAAAATTTTTTGAATATAAAAAAATCTTATATTAGTTTTACCCAATAAAACAATCAATATTTTTAATTAAAAACAAATAGCATGAAGAAAAGACTCATACTAACCCTCATGGTACTCTTCGTTGGGCTGCAAGCCGTTATTGCCCAATCAGGTACAATCAGAGGTAAGATCTTAGACGACAATGGAGACCCGATACCCGGTGCAACAATTCGTGTAAAGGGGACAAGTAAAGGAACAGTTACTGATTTGAACGGTAACTTTAAGTTGAATGTAGAAGATGGTGCTACTTTGGCTATCTCTGCAATAGGAATGAAAGGAACGGAAAAATCTGCGCAGGACGGAATGAGCGTAAAATTGTTAATTGATCAGCAGACACTGAGAGAAACCGTTGTTACAGCCCAAGCCATTCGAAGGGAGAAAGCCAGTTTAGGATATGCCACGACCACTTTAAACAATGATGAGATTAACAGCGGTAACAATGTCAGTGCGTTAGGCGCCCTTCAAGGTAAGGTTTCTGGTGTGAATGTAACCAGCACAACAGGAGGCCCAGGAGGTTCAACCAGGATCGTTATTCGTGGAGAGAAATCCATCGGAGGTAATAATAATGCCTTGATCGTTATCGATGGTATTCCGGTAAATAACTCCAACAGGATTCGCGCTAACAGCTTGAAACAAGTGGATTTCGGAAATCGTGGAAATGACGTGAATCCTGACGATATTGAGAGCATTACTGTACTGAAAGGAGCGGCTGCTACTGTTTTGTATGGGTCTGAAGGTGCAAACGGTGCCATCATGATCACTACAAAATCCGGAAAATCAAAAACGAAGGCCGGAAAGAACGAGGTTGCATTCTCAACAGGTTACTCCTGGTCAGATATATTAAAGTATCCTACTTACCAGAATCAATACGGGCAAGGTGATCTGAATGGTTTACCTGATGACAGAAGAGAAAACTTCAGTTGGGGATTACCTTTTGATGGTCAGTTAAGGCCATGGGGTCAGATCATTAATGGTCAGCAACAAGTGAAAAGATATGAAGCACAGGAAAATAATGTAAAGGATTTCTTCAATGTCGGACAGGCATGGGAAAATAACCTGTCTCTTTCCGGAGGAACTGAAAAAAGCAATTATTTCGTAGGTGTCAATACTTTAAATACTAAAGGTGTTGTGCCTAATACTTTCCTTGATAAATACAGTATCCGTCTCAATGCTAATCATGAGTTCTCCAATAATTTCTTCAGTAATATGAATATCAATTATATTAATGGTAGTTCAAGAGTCGACCAGGGTGGTCAGGGAGAAGGCTCTGTTTGGAATAATGTAAGCCAGCAGCCACGTGATATTCCTATCGGGAATTTAGAAGATCTTTCCAATGTATTTAATTCTCAGGATTTCCTGGATACAGTAACTGGTATGCGCCGTTATGGTTACTATGGTGCTTATTCAGAAAATCCGTACTGGGTAGCTGAAAATTTTGATAACAGAAATAAGTATGATAGGCTTATCGGTCAGTCAACAATTGGTTACAGACTGGGTTCGCATGCTACGATCTCCAACCGTTTTGGCGGCGAGATATTATCAGACAGAACCTATCTTAAGTCACCAAAATTAAATACTGTGGCATTTGAGGATTTATGGTCAGGTTCTCCAAAATCATTTAACGGAGGTTACTACGAATCAAACGATAATTTTTCTTCCTACTTTAATGACCTGATTCTGAGTATGAATTATCAAATTGATAAATTGGGGATTAATGCCATTGTGGGACACTCGGTTTCAAGCAGAAGAAGCAATTTCATGGCCTCTGATATCGATCCGGTGACGAACGGTCTTGTCATTGAGAATTTTTATAATTTCGATAATGCCAAGAGCGCTATTAATGTAGAGAATTCATTGACAAGGAGTAAAAAGATAGGTGTATATGCAACCGTTAATTTTGATTTTAATAAATTCCTCTTCCTTGATTTTACAGGCAGAAATGATTGGAGCTCAACATTAGATGTTGCAAATCGTTCCTATTTCTACCCATCAGTAAGTGGATCTTGGTTATTTAGCCAACATTTATCCGATGCAGGCAGAAAAATATTGAACTATGGTAAATTAAGAGCCAATGTATCCTCAGTAGGTAATGATGCCTCGGCATTTCAAAATAATAATCCTGGCTTCACAAAAACTGAAGTTACAAGCGGATTTGGTTCAAATATTTTTCCTTTCAATGGAGTTCCTGGTTTTAGTTATCAGGATAGAATAGGAAATCCTAATTTAAAACCTGAACGTCAATTAGGTAAGGAAATAGGTATAGACCTCGCATTTCTGGAAGATCGTATCACAATGGATTTTACAGTATACAGTAATAGAACGAAAGATCAAATTGTGGCGGTTCCTACACCATCTTCTACAGGATTTACAAGCCGTATCATTAATGCAGGTACAATTAGGAATACCGGTTTTGAAGCAGGATTACGACTAAGTCCGATAAAACGTAAAGGAATGCGTTGGGATATTTATGGTACCTACACAAGAAATAAAAATGAGGTATTGGAGTTGCCAGGTGGTGTAGACCAGATTGCACTCGGAGGATTCTCAGGAATGAGTATTGTGGCTGCAGTCGGAAAACCATTCGGCACATTTTATGCGATAGATTTATTAAAGGACGCAAATGGTAATCAGGTTATTGATTCCGTAACAGGTGCTCCTAAATCAACTACTTCTCCCAATTACCTTGGATCTTATCAACCTAAATTTTTAGCTTCATGGGGAACAAATTTGACAGTAAAAGGCTTCAGTCTGAGTATCTTGTTTGATACAAAGCAAGGCGGATATTTTTATTCACGTACAAAGGATATTCTTGAATTTATTGGTGTAACGCCAACAACTACCATCAATGACCGCCAGCCATTCTTGTGGCCAAGTTCTGTGTATGAAAATTCTGATGGTGATTATGTTCAAAATACCACTATCATGACAGATGTTTATAACTATTATACTGCTGCCAATGTAAAAGCGGCAAGCCAGGATCTTGTTAAGGCAGGTTACATTAAACTAAGAGAGATTTCTATGGGGTACAAACTGCCTCAAAAGTGGTTCAGTAAAACATTCATAGGTTCAGGTAACGTATCCTTATACGGAAATAACCTGTTCATATGGACTAATAAAGGGAACGATTATGTTGATCCTGAGGTGAATTCAGGTGGTGCTTCAAACGAACAAGGCTTCGATTTCAGTGCAAGACCATCTATCAGAAATTATGGATTCAAATTAGGTTTAACTTTTTAAAAAATAAAAGAATACAATATGAAATATACTAAATATAAATTAATTGCTTTCATCGTCTTAGGCACCTTGATGCTTGGAGGATGTAAGAAGTTTCTTGATGTTAATAAGAATCCTAACATCGCAAATGATCCAGGATTAGAAAATGCACTACCATCAGCGCAAGTTGAGATCGCGCATGTTTTAGGTAATAATTTTCAAGTGAATGGCAGTTTCTGGGCACAATATTGGACCCAGTCTCCTTTAGCAAATCAATATAAGCAATACGATCAGTACCAGCCATCGTCCGATAACTACAATCGCGCCTGGAGCACCTTGTATAGTGGAGCTCTCAGCGATTTGCAATATGTTTATAATACTGCGAAAGGAAAGAGTAACAAGAATTATATGGCCATTTCACGGTTGCTAAGCGCATATACGTACCAGTTGATAACAGATGCCTGGGGTGATGCCCCTTTTACCGAAGCGCTAAAAGGACTAGAGGAAAGTGGAGGAATTGTATCTCCTAAATATGATATGCAATCAGCCATCTATGATAGTATCATTGCACAGATCAATGAAGCGACCATGTTAATTGATGTGAACAGCGATGTTCATCCCGGTGCGGATGATTTGATATATGGCGGTGATATGGGACTTTGGTCTGAGTTTGCTTACACCTTAAAACTAAAGGTTGCATTACGTCTTTCAGAGGTAAACCCAACCAAGGCTGCCGCTTTGATCGCTGAAATCGAAGCTGATCCTAACTTTGCAGGATTTATCGCTGCAGAAGGTGAAGATGCTAAGATCAATTTCAGTACAACTGGGGGAAGTGAAAATCCTTTGTATTCTGAGATCGTTGGTGTAGGAAAAACACAGAATATCTTTGCAAGTAAAACATCAGTAGACAGTATGAATGCCAACAGTGATCCGCGTGTTTTTGTTTTTTATAAGCCTGTTGGAAATTCAGTAATAGGAAATACACAAGGTGATTATAATAACGCTACGTCAGCCTCTGGTAAATCTATTGCCAGCGCAGCTGTTGGTGCAGAAGCAAGTAATCCTAACTCTGCGGCAGCGCCTGTAAGGTTTATTTCTTCATATGAAAGTTTACTTTTGCAGGCCGAGGCTTTTGCAAGAGGATGGCTTACCGGTGGAGATGATGATTCAACATTGTTCTACAGTGCTATAGACGCAAGTTTTGAAGCCTATGGAATTACTGATGGTACTGAGATTTCTTTCTACAAAGACAGTACCTATTGGGGCGTTTATCCGGTAGCAGGCAGTATGAATGAAAAAATACGTCATATTGTAACACAGAAATGGTTTGCAATGAATGGTAATCAGGGGTTTGAAGCCTGGACAGAGCAGCGCAGAACAGGATATCCGGATTTTCTTATCGTGTCTTTAAACTCATTGATTGGTAATAAGCGTCCGGCACGATTTATTTATCCGACAGAGGAGATCAATCGAAATTCTAACTTCCCTGGCTTGAAAACAGTTGACCAGAAGGTTTGGTGGGATGTAAACTAATTTAATAATAAAAAAATAAGTAAAATGAATAAAATAAAAATATCTCTGCTGGCCATAGCACTTTTTACACTTGCTATAGGATGCAAAAAAAAGATAGATAATGTGTCTGAACTTGTTACCGCGTCATACCCTGATATCACTATCAATGGGGCTCAATTTGTAAGTATCCCGGTGGGCGGCACATTTGTAGATCTTGGTTCAGCGGCATCAGATTCACTTACTGGTGAGTTTAGCCTTCAGCCAATCTCCGTTACGAATGATATAGACCCTACGACACCGGGATTCTATACTGTTCAGTACAGTTATAAGAATAAGTATGGCTATATTTCTACTTCAACACGTTTTGTATTGGTAACCGATGTGAGCGATACATTAGATTACTCAGGTCTTTACAGGAGGTCGACTAATAATGCACCAATGAATGTTGTTAAAGTTGCTACCGGGCTATATAGTACCGATAATATTGGCGGGTCTCCCGGATTTGAGATATTGGCGTATTTTGGTCAGATCAACGACTCTACACTGATCGTGCCTCTTCAGCCAACAGAAGCCGGCGATCTGTATGCAATTAATGCAAAAGTGACTCCTAGTGCAAGCGATACATTGTTGACTTGGGCTATCAGAAACGCAAGTTTCGGTACAGCGCAAAGAACGTTTTCTCATCAATAAAGAGAAATTATTTTTGAAATAGTAAAGAAGCCACTTGTTTAACAGGTGGCTTTTTTAATAGTTGTAAGGGAATAAGTTGTAAAGGGGGAACAGTAGTAAGTGGTAAGGAGCAAGTGGTAAGTGTATAGAGTTGTAAGTAATAAGTGGTAAGCCGTAAGTGATAAGGTGTTTCCCTTACGTCAATAATCTACCCCAAACTCTTATTCAATGTTTGCCGACACGCAGGTCTTCGTACATTCTTTTTTCTTTACAGTTTTGTAAAATAACCTAAATCTTTTATGCTCTTCTTTGTAAAACAAATCCTCTCATTTCCCAGAAACTCTTATTCTCTTCTTCCCTGTCTGCCGGACAGGTAGGCCTTTGTAAAAAAAATCTTTGTAAAACAATTCCGCTCTGTTATCTGGCATCAAAATCAATAAAGACCTTCTCTGTCGTTGGATGCGACTGGCAAGTTAGAACAAAGCCATTCGCTACTTCGTCCTTCTCAAGCGCATAGTTAACCTCCATCTCTACCTCGCCTTCAATCACTTTCGCTCTACATGTACTACATACCCCACCCTTACATGCATACGGAAGATCCGCGCCACTTTTTAACGCTGCATCAAGGATATTATCGCCACCATAGGCCAGTTTGATATCATACGTCCTGTCGTCTACTTTGATGGTAACTGTGCTAAGTTTTTCGTTACTTTCCTGATGGCTAAGTTTCCAGTCCTCTCGTTTGGTTTGTATACCTGTTGTAAATAGTTCAAAATGAACCTTCTTTTCGTCCACACCATTCGATAGTAAAAAATCTTTTACACTGCTGATCATCTCTTCCGGTCCGCAGATAAAAAAGTTATTCATTTGTTTAAGATCAAGCAAGCCATCGAATAGTTGTTCGCATTTTTCGCTATTAATTCGACCATTATTAATCTCCGTTTCCAGTTTCTCGCGACTTAAAATATGAATCACCTGAAACCTTCCCATATAGATATTCTTTAAGGCTTCGATTTCTTCCCTGAAAATAATGGATTGAAGATTCTGGTTGCCATAAACTAATGTAAAAGTATCTTCAGGATGATTGGCCAAGATGGTTTTCATCAAACTCATTACAGGCGTGATGCCGCTTCCTGCAACAAACGCGACAAAATTCCGGCCGCGGTCTTCATAATCAGGTGCAATAAAATTTCCCATGGGTGTCATCACTTCGATCATATCGCCTTTCTTCAGAATAGACCTGGCAAATCCAGAGAATTTACCTCGATCGACTTGTTTGATAGCCACCCGGAAATCATCTTCCAGCGGACTGCTGCAAAGCGAATAAGAACGTCTGAGTTCTTCGCCATCAATAAAGGTTTTAAATGTAATATACTGACCTGCCTTATACGAAAAAGCCTCTTTTAATTCTTCCGGGATCTCGAGAGCAACGGATACACAAGTAGAAGTCTCTTCTTGAATATCGCGGACTTTTAACGTATGAAAATGAGGGGTAGACATGTGGGCTTAATTTGAAACGGTGTGTTTAGAAATGATGCACAAGATACATCGGAAGAGGTCGACTGGCAAACGTCCGTCCAAAAATAGTTTTGAGAATTGGCTAGAGTAAAAATTTTCGTGAGGATATTTTGGGCGGCAGACACGCTTTACACTCCAAGTCCTCTCCCGCCCAAAGCGCCGGGATGCGGGCTTTTCGTTACAATCGTTGCCGCAGTGTACGTATTAAAGAATATTCTTCTTCCCCTTGCAAATTTAGATTGACTATCTGTTAAGCCACCCAAGTGCCTTCAATCCGACCTCACCCCCGGCCCCTCTCCTCGAAGAGAGGGGAGCCTAAACGCTTTCCGTTCCAATCTTTGCCTTCAAGTTTTACACGATGATCAGACTAAATCGGGGCAAAGGATTTCCTCTTCAATCGTTGCGCAGTGTCCGCATTAAAGAATATTCTTCTTCCCCTTGCAAATTTAGATTGACTATCCGTTAAGCCACCCAAGTGCCTTCAATCCGACCTCACCCCCGGCCCCTCTCCTCGAAGAGAGGGGAGCCTAAACGCTTACTAACAGCGACTTCGATGAAGGTCTTGCTTTTGTACGCATCCATCCATGAACTTTCAAGACCACGCATTACTTCTTTATCTTTTTTCGTTTTATCGCCATAACCCGATAAATGTAGAGCCCCATGAAGGATCACACGAAGCAATTCATCCTGAAAAGTAACAGCAAGATTCTTCGCATTTTCACGGACGCGGTCAGCACTAATGTAAATATCGCCAAGGATAGTGTTTGCTACATCATCCGATAGATCGAATGTAATGATATCAGTATAGGTATCATGATTGAGGAATTCAATATTCATTTCAAGCAATGCGTCATCTGTTAGAAATGTATAACTGACATTGTTTTCTTTTTTTGTGTATGAAAAAATCACTTCATTAATGAACGAACCTAATTTTCTTTTTTGCCGTAGTCCGGAACGGGTCTCATGATCCGTAAAAACACAACGGCTATTAACAGGTTTCTTTAGTGTTTTTGGCATATTATAAGGTCGCGATAATACTGGTTTGGTTCTGAACAATATCGCCGATATTGACATTAATCTTAGTGCCTATTGGAAGAAAAAGATCTACACGTGATCCAAATTTAATAAAACCGAGTTCTCCGTTTTGTTCTGCTTTATCATTTGTTTTCGAATACGTCACGATACGTCTTGCTACGGCGCCGGCGATCTGCCTGATTAGGATCTCTGCTTTAGAATTTTTCACAACGATCGTACTGCGTTCATTTTCCGTACTTGATTTAGGATGCCAGGCTACCAGAAATTTCCCTTTATGGTATTTCACATATTCTACAATACCGCTCATAGGGTAACAATTCACATGCACATTTAACGGCGACATAAAGATGGAAACCTGAATACGCTTATCCTTGAAGTATTCGGTTTCTAGGGTCTCCTCGATCACCACCACTTTTCCATCGCAGGGAGAGATCAACAAGTCCGCACCGCTTACTGCAGTTCTTGCGGGGATACGGAAAAACCAGAAGACCCAGAACCACAACAAACCACCGAGTATCAACAACGGTATCATAATGATCGTGTAGTTACCTGCTATTGCGTTCACGCCAACAATAAAAAGTGCGTATACGATAGTAGCCACTACGCAATACATCCAGCCTTCCTTATGAATTTTCATACATTTAATTTTTCAACGGGCTAAATTAAAGTGAAAATGGGGGGAATCCTATTTTTGAGAGGAGGAAGGTGGAATAGGGGTTGATTTTGGTTGAACGATAGGACAATACAGTTTTATCAGGATAAGGCAACTATTGAGCATTTTTGAAACTGGATATTGGTGGGTATAGTTAGTGGTACTGAACGGTATCAGTTCCACCAACCCCATCAAGATTGCAAACGCGCTTGGCATAATTTTACGGCAGCAGTTCGTGGATGGCATTTTTCCGGTGCGTTCATTTTATCGAGTAAACGTGAGCCATGCTTCAGCAAACAAGAAAGGAGCCAACATGTTGGATATTTACATGATTGTTGCGAAACAATTTTGAATATATCTTTGAATATATTTACAAATATGAAAACTACCTATTCAATCTTGTATTTCTCTTTATGTATTCTATTTTATTCAAGATCTGCCTTATGCCAAAATGCTTCACTGCATAATGAAGTGTTCATTCAAATAGAAACAAATCAAAAGGCATATTTAATTGGTGAAGAGGCGGTCATTGCATATTATGTTTACAGCCTTGCACCATTTCTTCCGAACGAAATAAAATTGAATAATTTAAAGTTCGCTTATACATGGGAGGAAGAGTGTACCGCTGATAAAATGGAGAGTCGCATTGTAAGTTTTCAACGCAAGAGGTACAATAAATTGCTGATAAAAAAGTGGATAAGCAAATTTTACATACGCTTAATAAGTTGAATAGTACACCTGGATTTGTAACCATAGAATATATCATTATAGGAGAAGGTAATTTGAAATTTGTACCCTCACCACTTCTCAGGCAAACAGAAGATTGGGATGTAAGCGAGCCTGTAATAAAGGATTCGCATTATGTTCAGGCAAACAAACTGATAAGTGTGAGGACAATTAAGTATACCATGAATTCTAATGTGGAAGGGCAAAATATAATCCCTGAATTTGAGCAGTTGTATTTTAATAATAAGACGATGGACTATGCCTCTCTTATAAGTGAGCGACACAGCGTGGTGACACATAAAGTGGAAGTTTATATTGATCCTTTGAACGACCTGAATGATATTGTCAGACCTCTACATCTTTTATCCGAGCAAGGAGGAAAAATGTATAAAATTGGATTGGTGATAGCTTCAGGGTTTCTAGTCCTCTTAGGTGGATTTTTGGTTAAATCAATCAGAGAAAAAAAGGCAAATAAGAGAAATTTTCTCTATGCAGGTACCAAGGCTTTTCAATCTCTTACAATGGCGAGAGCGCAAGTTGAATCACAAGATTTACATTCTTTCTACGAGACAATATATAACGTAATGTGGAGCTATATCCGGGATAAGTTCAAGGTGCAAGCACAAGATCAGAATATAGATAGTATAGAGAGATTATTTTCAGGTTTGGGGATTTCAAATAACGTTATTAATAGCTTTATTCGTTTAAATGATTCGTGTCAATTGAGAGTTTATGCCAAACAGGATAGTCAGGAAATAGACCTCGGGCTGATAGATGATGTAGAAAACCTAATTCTTAATTTAGAAAAGCAGATGAATGAAACAGAGCATACTTAAAAGTTTAATGTGCGTGTTGCTGATTGCTTCGTTTAACGTATCTACTGCGAATGAAGATTCAGTGTTTATCGCGGGTAATAAATATTATGACGGAAGAAGATATGATTCTGCTATCTTTTTGTATAGTATACTTGTTTCTAAGAATGTAAATAGTCCATTGCTGTATTATAATTTGGGAAATGCTTTTTATAAAAACAGAAACTTTGATTCAGCCCGTCATTATTATACATTATCATTGAAAGCTAACCCGGGAAACCGTTTGTGTATACAGAATCTTTTATTATCTGAACGAAGGATGAATATAGAGCGAACACCTTCAAGATCATTTTTGTTTGAATCAGGATTGGTATTAAATTATTTCTCGATAGGACAAATGATCAACGCTTTATTAGGATTATTTTTCGCAGGCTGTGTATTCTATTGTTTCAGGATAAATGATTTTAGAAGTAATTTTTTTAGCAGGGCAATGAAGTATACATCGTTTCTTTTTATGTTACTTTGTTTGGCCATATTAGTTCAGGTCATATTCAAAGCATATTTAACAAGATTGATATGAATGGATGTTCTGATAGCACAAACTTTACAAAAATAAAGAAGCCTTCCAGAATTTCACTGAAAGGCTTGTCTTTATTGTGTGGGAGCACACGGGTTCGAACCGCGGACCCTCCCGATTATAAATCGGGATGTTCTGAACCAGCTGAGCTATGAATTATGAGCTCA
>Ga0105047_10013064_pt1 | contig 13313 bp, 14 predicted proteins | sample MAT04_FD_78384 | JGI IMG/M metagenome (GOLD analysis project Ga0105047, IMG submission 78384) | Freshwater microbial communities from Lake Fryxell liftoff mats and glacier meltwater in Antarctica - MAT-04 (megahit assembly) | ecosystem: Environmental > Aquatic > Freshwater > Ice > Liftoff...
GATCGCAGTCATGTCATCCCTTTCCAGAGTTATAAAACTCTATTCTAGAATCGCGTTCCATGCAAGTCATCAATCACAGCTCGGTATCGCTCACGCACATGATATCCAACCTACAGCAGTTGGTTGCGCAACATGGTGTTTGGGAATGTCGGACCACCTCGTCTGCCCGAGCGGGGGGCGTCAGCCCCCTGATTGCGATCCCGCATGCCAAAGGACGCCGCAATCAAGGGGCTGACGCCCCCCGCTCGGAAGAGGCTGCGAATCGCGGTCGGTCTGGTATAGTACTTCACTCCTTCTCTCACACTCCGTTCCGCGAGCCGGCCATGACCGACGACAAATCACGCCTTTTCGTCTTGTGGACGGGACCGATCACGGCGTTTGTCGTGTTTCTCCTCTTCGCGCCAGTCGCCGTCGCCTTGTTGCTCCCGGCCATCCAATCGGTTCGCGAGACCAGACAGCGAGATCGGACAGCACATAATCTACGTCAGCTCGGTTTGGCGCTGGCGAACTATCAGGAAACGCGTGTCACATCCTCGAGCAACGCCCCCGCCGACGCGCTGCTTCCGGCAGACCGCCCCATGAACGAACCTGCGAGCCAGCCATGACCGACGACAAACCCAGTCGCATCGCACGGTGGATCGGCCCCGTGGCGACCATCGGCGTGGTCGTGCTGATCATCGCGCTGCTGGTGCCTGCTGTGCAGCAAGCCCGCGAAGCGGCGCGGCAGACGCGGTCGAAGAACAATCTGAGACAGATCGGGATGGCGCTGGAAAATTACCAAGAGGTTTATCGACAATTGCCTAGTGGCGGAATCTTTGACGACCAGGGAACCGCCTACTTCAGTTGGACGACTTCGCTGGTTCTTTACCTGTCGCAAAGAGCTTGGTATGACGCGCCGGACCCGAGCTATCCTTGGGATGATTCCGTGAATCTGGATCACCAATTGCACGAATTCGCGTACCCGTGGCAGAATCCCGGCGTGCAGCCCGAGAAATCACCTGATGGTTTCCCGGTGACGCATTACTCAGGAAACCAGCAGCTTTTTTACCGCAACAGCGTTATTCGTGCCGACGACTTGACCGACAAAGCCAACACCATCTTAGTGGGCGAGTGCCAAGGGAACTTCGTTCCGATTGGTTATCCTTATAACTGGCGTGATCTGTCTGTGAGATTAGGCATATCGGAAGACGGGTTTGGTTGCCCGCAAAACAATGTGACTATGTTTCTCCTTGCGGATACCTCGGTCCGAGTTTTCTCTAACCTGACGGATTCTCTCGTGGTCGCCCAGTTGATGGGACCTACTTCGATATCGCCTGACTTGTCGCAAATTGCGAAGCCATCTGAACCGTATCGACTTTCTACGAAGATCTATTGGCGATACCTGAATATCGTCCGCGCGCATAAAGGTCTCATGACGTTTCGATTGTCTCCAGACCAGAAGTACTTACACGTTGATTTTCGGGGGTACGATGATCCCGAAGAAGCAACGCCGGAACAGTGGCAAACGTATTTTCAATCATTTATTGAAACGGCGCCGGTGGAGCACGTTGAACTGCGTGGTCACCTACGAGCAAGAGAATTGTTACCATTTCTCAAATTGCCCGCGCTGAAACGATTCACGATCAGCCATGCAAAAATCGAGGATGACATGACGAGTGTGATATCATCTGCCGTTCCTTCACTGGTGATCGATTAAGCGTGATCGCAGCGCCAGGAGACTGCTCATGACCGACGACAAACCCAGCCGCATTGCACGCTGGATCGGCCCTGTTGTGACAACCGGCGTGGTCGTGCTCTTGATCTCGCTGCTGCTGCCCGCCGTGCAGCGAACTCGCCAAGGCGCGCGGCGGACGCAGTCGAAGAATAATCTCAAGCAGATCGGGATGGCGCTGCACAATTATCACGATGTCTTCACCACACTCCCGCCCGGCGGAATTTTTAACGCGGAAGGAACCGCATTTCACGGTTGGACGACTTCCATCGCGCCCTATCTCGATTGCAGCCCGTTCTACAACTCACTCAACTTCAACATTCCGTGGGATCACCCGGAGCAAGTCGAAAAGTTCATCACGACGCCGCACAATGCGTTTCTCAACCCCAGTGTCGAGCAGCGCATCTCTCCGGATGGCATTCCGCTCGTCCATTACGCCGCCAACCAGTGGTTGTTTCATCGCAACAGTTCGACGTCAATTAAGGACATTGAAACCGGCACGTCGAACACGCTGGCGATGGCCGACGCCTTCGGGCACTTCGCCCCGCTTGGCTATCCGTACATTTGGCGCGACCCGCTGCTGCCGATCAACACCGCGCCCGACGGCTTCGGTTACAACAAAACCGGCATGCACGTCCTACTGATGGATGGGACAGTCCGATGGATTAATCAAGACATGGCCGCCGAGATTCACCCATCATTCGCCGGGCCGGAGACGCTAAAGCCGACGGCGGAACAAGTGGCGAAACCGGCGGGGGACTATCGGTTAAAAGTTCAGCCCTGGAGAACGATTTTGGTATTCGACGATCCCAAATCCAGCTTGGGGTTGATTGTCCGCACGAATTCAGCGAACGAGCCGGTTTATGCATCCATGGGTCATCAATACGACAAGGGGCCAATCGCATTCGACCGACCGTACGACGATGCAGTTCTGGGATTAGACAAGTATCCTGCTTTGCTGAAATTCGATGGGGGACATTACTTCTCTGATGCCGCGTTACATACCTTAGCTGCTTTGCAGCAACTGGAAGATCTCGAAATCGGCGGCAAGCGGATCACCAATGCTGGGGCTGCTCACATCGCCGCCCTGTCGGCGTTGACCACGCTGACGCTGGATCAGACCGAGATCACGGCGAAGGGGCTGGCTGAGTTGGCGCGGGCACCGAAACTCACAGCGCTGACGATCATCGAACCGAAGTTCGGTGACGAGGCCATCCACGAGTTGGAGCAATTTCCCCGACTGACCCAGTTGGAGCTGACGTCGTATCTCACGCCGCTGGAGATTTCTCCAGCGGCGCTGGCCGGGTTGATGGCAGCTCGGACCGAACTTTCCGTACGGGTGCGTGTCCAGGGGAAGAGTTACTCCGCAGAGGAGATACGCGGTTTGCAGCGGGGATGGGAAGAGTGATTTCGTAGGGTGGGTCGAGGCTCTGCGAGGCCCACCGTCTTGCGACCGCAATCACCATGACGATGAACCTCGCCGAGCCTCGACCCACCCTACGACTACGGCTTCTTCAGACACGATTTGAGGACAAGTCGTGTCTGAAGAAGCCATCGCATCTGGTATGGAAGGACTACCAGCGGATGACGCAGGTGCCCCAGGTGAGGCTGGCGCCAAATCCGCTGATCATAATTATTTTTGCCATTTTTGTTTTAACATCCGCAACTTGTATTAACAGCAGTACCGCCTTGAGCACCTTCAACTCCGTCCGGCGTTACACCACCTAACTGACATTGTTCGGTATGGATGGAAAATGTTTCTGTAATCGGCGCAAAGCCGATGCAGGGGCCTGGCCAAAGCCATACTTTTGCCGGATTAACTTGGACAAAACAAGTGGTAAAACGTGTATGGCGACAATAGCCTGGTGGATTGCCAATATTGTCACAACCTTTCGCGGAACGGCAACGATCACACAAAGCACAACTTGCTTGAGCAACATACCAAACATTCTTGGAAAATTGACTTCCGGCGGGAGGGTTGTTGAATAGCTTGAACTTTGTGCATCCATTGCAGCGGCTACAGGGACTTTGCGTCTTACAGCAAGCGCCGAAATTGAAGGATGTTTCTGGGTCGATACCGTCTGGAACCACTTCGTCTTCATCAATACCTTGATTGGACCCACTCTGAGCTCTTGAAGTTGTATCACGCAAAACGATGGTTGCTGAAATGAAGGCGATTGCAAAAAGTGCTGGCCAGCAGAGTTTTCTTGTCAGCATCTTATTACCCCTTGATTGTGGTTCGTACTGATTGATGATGCTACTTTTCAGAGCGACGCTGTCGCCAAATCAAGTAGAATGACAAAAATACTACAAGATTGAGAATCAGAATTGCGAACAAGCGAAATCTCGATATGCCGCCCTGCTCGACATCAACTTTAACCGGCTCAAGATTCGGTTTTTCGATCCGCAAGTCGACAATTTCGCCTTGCGGGAACGAAGCCACATCGACTTCGTGAAGATCAGCACCGTTTTGCATCAGTTCGATATTCACTAAACGATGGCGAACGGTTCGGTTCCAAGTTGCTTCATCCACGGGTGCATCGCCAACATCAAGCTGAACCGGATGAGAGGGGAGAGAAAACTCGATGCGTTCCGTACAAATCTTTGCGTCTTGTTGACCAGCGAGCACTTCGTACTTGAACTCTCGATAGGAGATGACGTTTCCGTTCAGTTCCACCCAGAGCCGACGCGGAAAAAATCCGCTGTCCACTTCAAGCAGATAAATCAAAATGGGGTCCGCCGACATATCGAATCGTAACGAAAGTAGATCGTCATTCACGCGTGCCAGATGAATTTGACGAGTGATGCTTTTCGTCTCTTTCAATTCCTCGGGGAAAGTGACGCAGATCCCACCCGATTGCAGATTGACAGGATTGGCCGGGCCTAGGCTACAGAGTTGATCTTTTCTACGAATCACGACATAGCGACCCGATTTTTCAAGGGTACGCCAGTTTTCACCGTCGAATAGCAAGTCTGACATTAAGTCATCAGGATTGATTTGCTTTGCTCGAATGCGAAAACGTCCATTTGACCAAACGACATCGTAGCGGTTCATCTGAGAAGGGGTGACTGTGGGCACGACCATTTCTTGTTGGACAGGTTGCGATTCCGGCGTGCTTTGATCGCGTGGCTCGACGCTGGCCAATCGATTTTCAACCTGGATTTCAAGTACCGCTTTGAATGGCGGGATCAATCGCTCGTTTTTATCGAACGCTGACTGGATCTGATCGATCGCGCGGTCAACCTCTGCTTCGGCTCTGCACAAGCCATTTGCTAGAGTGAGCGAGATCACGGACAGCTTAAGAAAACAACTCGCTTGTTTGTTGCTTCGCATCATATTTACTACCAACGGATGACGCAGGTGCCCCAGGTGAGGCCGGCGCCGAAGCCGCTGATTACCAAGCTGTCGCCGCGGGAGAGCCGGCCGGCTTGCAGGGCTTCATCGAGGGCGATGGGGATCGAACCGCCGGACGTGTTGCCGTAATTCTGCAGGTTGTTATACACCTGAGCTGGCGTGATGCCGAGTTGCTCGGCGGCGTTGTTGATGATGCGGATGTTCGCCTGATGCAGGACGTACAAGCCGACGTCGTCAACCGACATGCCGCTCTGCCGCAGCACGAGATCGATGGATTCCGTGAGTGCGCGAACGGCCCATTTGAAAACGCTTTTGCCGTCCATATGGAGATAATGCGTGCCGGCGATGAGATCTTCGGCTGTCATCGGTTTCTTGGAACCGCCGCTGGGGCGATCAAGGAGTGAACCGCCGCCGCCGTCGGAACCGAGTTGATAGCAGACCAGCCCTTGGTGGGAGTTGCCGCGGGTGACGATCACCGCACCGGCACCGTCGCCGAAGAGAGGGGCGACCTTTTGATCTTGCGGGTTGACGATGCGGCTGTTGCAATCACCGCCAATGACGAGGGCGTACTTGCTGTTGCCGGTGGCGACGAACTGAGCCGCTGTGGCGAGGGCGTAGACGAATCCGGAACAGGCGGCTTGCAGATCCATCGCCGGGGCATCGATCCGCAGGGCTTCCTGCACCAGATTGGCCGTGGTCGGGCAATGGTAGTCGGGTGTGAAGGTGCCGACGACAACGAGGTCGATATCGCGTGGCGAGATGCGGGCGGAACGAATCGCCCGGCGGGCGGCTTCGATGCACAGATCGCTGGTCGCTTGTTCGGGCGCGGCATAGCGGCGGGCCAGGATGCCGGTCCGCTGTTCGATCCACGCGGGGTCGAAGCCGAAGCGCTCCTGCAGATCGGCGTTGGTGACGACGTTGTCGGGAACGTATGAGCCGGTACCAATGATCTGCACGCCGAGCAACGACTGGGTCCGTTGACTCCAGCGTTGGCTGACCGGTTCATGCGTAATGAGTGTGGCAGATGCAGGCGCGCCGGCAGACGCGGGACTGGGCTGCCAAAGCGCCGGACCGCGATCCGTCACGGTGGTGACTGACTCGTACATTCGCTCTGATCCTTAGGCGAGGGGGGACGCCGGATCGTAATTCATCGAATCTCAATAACTGGTTGTACGAAATCCGCCGGAATTTGAACAGAGCGCTCCGGACATCCCGTCTGCGAGGATGGATGACTTCGTGAATCGCAGTCGTCGAACTGGAGGGGATGTTACTCAGCGGACATGAGACAATCCAGCCTTGCAGCGGCCAGAATGTCGCAAAACGGGGGATTTCCCGTCAGTGGCAGCGACCACCCGGGTTGGCGAAGGAGGGCAAACTGTGCGATCTGCGCGGTCAATCAGAGCCGGACGCGTCAGCGACGGTTTTCAAACACCGTCGCTGACGCGTCCGGCTCTGGCCAGCCTACGCCGGCAGCAGCGCGGCGAGGTCGGCGTGCGGACGCGGGATCACGTCGGCGAGAATCAGTTTCCCGCCGAGGCGTTCCACCGTCTGCTTGCCGACTTCGATGGCGGTCTGCACGGCGGCGACATCGCCGCGGATCATGATCGTGACGTAGGCCGCGCCGATCTTCTCTTTGCCGACCAGCACCACGTTCGACGATTTCAGCATGTCGTCGGTGGCGTGCAGCGCGGCGACAAGTCCCTGGGTTTCCAGCAGTCCTAAGGCGTTTCCATTGGCCATGTGCGGTTCTCTCGGCTTGCGGTTGTCGAAGGCCCCCAACATCGGATTGAACACCGGCTTGGGGTCGGCCAGTTCCTTGGTCGCTTCCAGCGGCGCGGCGAGCAGCGACATGAACGCCTCGCTGCCCATCCGTTTCGCGAGTTCGATGCCGGCCTGCCCGGCGGCTTGCACATCGGCGACTGGGCCGATGAGTTTAATACATTGACCGGCTCCATCGGCACTTTCGATGCCCAGAATCCGGACATTCGCCGTCTTGGCACAGCGGTCTGCGACGAGAAACGTCGGTGCGAGGTTATTCACCTCGAGCAGCACCAGACTGTATTGTTCCGCCATGAACCAGGTTCCCGTGGGCCGTCGGTCTCGGAGCTCGACGCTGAAAGCCGTGTCGATCTCGTCAGTTGAATCGGTTCGCAACCATCGGCGACACGAGACGATTCTCAATCGCGCAGACTGGAGCGTGTTTCCAATCTGCATTCTGGCGAACTACGCAAGCAGCATCAACCTTGCGGGGGTGAGAATCGCAATTCTGAAGTGGTCCGGAACGTCGAGCACTTGCTCCGCAAGTGCAAAAAACACTTGCGGAGCAAGTGTCCTAACATTATCGAACGATGCCCGTCTGGCGTGGCGGCAGTGAATCGTCACGGTGCAACTTGACCACATTGGCAACCTCTGCGTTCGCCCGACGAAAAATCCTTAGTCTCTATCGCACAACACTTTATCACACAGAAAAAACTGACGGCATTCCATTTGCTCTCATAACCATGCTAGCGAATCACAATTCCCGCCGTCGAGACTGTCATGCCCACGTCCACGAACGTCCGGTTGCTTCCCTCTCCGACCACTTTCGGAGAATTGGCCCTGCTGGGGTCGTTATGCGGCCGATCAATCGAGACGCTCTCGCATGCCGCGCTCGGCCCGGTCATCCAGCAATTCTGGGTCGCCCATCGAACGATGCAGCACGCCTGGATGTCGGGCTTGAAAGATTTGTCTGGTGATCTGAAGGCCGGTGACGATCGGTTGGAACGCATCGCCCTGGAAATGTTTCTGACAGAACTGTTGACCCGCGTGTGGTTTTCAACGTGGACCGCGATGGATCATCTGCACGAACAGCGCGATGTCGAGCGGATTGCCGGGAATCTGCTATCGGGGACCGATCGCGTACGCCGCGAAGTGCTGTTGCTGATGGTCACGCATTGGCAGGGACCGGTGGCGGAATCGATCTCGCGGCTGGACCGCTTTCGCCGCCGTAGCGAACGGTGGACCGACTTGCTGATCGCCGGGCCGGCCGCGCAGCACCAAGTCTGGCAATTCGCGCAGGATACGAGCCGAGCACGGGATTTCGGCATGGACAGTTGGTCGGGGACAAGTGCCGAAGCGAACCCGACGGCGCTCTTGGTGTCTGCAGGGTTGCGGGTGATGTTCGGAACACCGTGGCCGCGCGGTTGTTGCGAAAGTCAGCCGTTCGCCGACATGCTGGCGGCCATACTCGCTAGCCTGCCGCCACATGCGTTCACGACCGACGGCCATTTGCGGCCCGTGTGGGATTGGGCGGCGTAAACAGTCTCTGGACGGTCCCGCCGATGCCATCGGCGGGCTTTGTGGGGACGATTCGCGAGTTGGTTCAAGTGTCTTCACTTGAATCGCCGAAAATGCTCGGCTATTGTTCACGGCAGACATGGTGGGTATAGCTCAGCTGGTTAGAGCGCCAGATTGTGGTTCTGGATGTCACGGGTTCGAATCCCGTTACTCACCCTTTTGGTCCGATTGCCTCAAAAAGTTGGGATCGGGTGGCACGTCCCTGAGGTTTTGGGAAGGGCGTGGTCTTTGATTCATCACCACGCCCAGCGAAGACTCTGGGACGTGCCGCCCCATTTCGAGGTCGTCGAACGACTTTTCAGCAGACTGCGGGCACGTGAACGGCGGACAGGGACGAAAAACTCCGCACGGCTTATTGAATCTCGATAAGCCGGCCGGGATGACATCGCGCGATGTCGTCAACGCGGTTCAGCGGCTCCTGCCCCGCAAGACGAAAGTCGGCCATGCCGGCACACTCGACCCCCTTGCCACCGGCGTGCTGATTGTCTGCGTCGGTGCTGCGACGCGCCTGGTGGATCGCGTGCAGGATGATCGCAAGGGATATCGCGCGGGCCTGAAACTCGGCATCCGCAGCGACACCGACGACATTACTGGTCAGGTCGTGTCCGGCGGCGATCCCGCGAGAATCACGACCGCTCAATTGGAAACCGCGCTGCGGGAATTTCAGGGACAGCAGGCTCAAGTTCCGCCCCGTTTCTCCGCCGTGCATGTCGACGGCCAGCGGGCGTATGACCTCGCGCGGGCGGATCGCGAGTTTGAACTGACGGCTCGCACCGTGCAGGTCGATACCGTGACGCTGCTGCGGCATGACGCGGATCAAGTGGAAATCGAGATCGTCTGCGGCAGCGGCACCTATGTCCGATCCCTCATCCGCGATCTGGGCGAACGCCTCGGTTGCGGAGCCGTAATGACCTCGCTCGTGCGGACATTTATCGGCCCCTATCTCCTCGCCACGGCTTTGCCCGTCGAACAACTCACGGCCGACACACTCGTCGGTCGGTTATTGCCGATGGTCTCCGCGTTGGGTGACGATGTGCGGTACGCAGCGACCGCGGCCGAATGCACCGCCCTACTGCAAGGCCGCGGCCTCGCGTGTTCGGATCAACTCTTCGCCGACGGCCAACGCGTGGCCGTGCTGGACGACCAGGGCGAATTGTTCGCCTTCGCGGAATGGCACGCGGAGAAGCAGTTGTTGCTGCCGCAAAGGGTTTTCGTGCGGTGAACTCGGCAGCAGCAATCCGAATCGACAACGATGTCATATGGTCCATGCGGACTATTTTGAGGCCCTTTTCTATCTTTTAGCGAGCGGCGCGGCGTCAGCCCGACGTGATTTTTGCGTCGACACTAGCGAAAACACGGCGGGCTGACGCCGCGCCGCTCGCCACTTGATTATTTTGTGACCCACACTGCATAGTCCATCCCGCTCGAAACTCGGGGGCACTTCGGATGCCAGCCGCGGCTTTGCTCGGGTTGGTTCATCGGGTACACTGGCGGGCATTGGTGGACTCGAAACTATTCTGGAGCATTCGACCATGGCACGCAGCAATCGTCGTCAATTTTTGAAGCACTCGGCCGCTCTCGGAGCCGCCGCATTTACCGCGGTCAGTTATTCGCGTGTTTACGGGGCCAACAGCCGCTTGAAGGTTGCCTCGGTCGGGACGGGCGGTAAAGGTCGGTCGGACCTGGAAGCGACGGCCGCGAGTCCGCAGGTTGATGTCACCGCCTTATGCGATATCGATGAATCCGAGCCATTTCTGGGTTGGGCGGCGACGAAGTACACTCAGGCGAAAAAGTTCACCGACTGGCGGAAGCTGCTCGACGAACCGAAGCTGTTCGATGCCATCATCGTTTCCACGCCCGATCATATGCATGCCCCGGTGTCGCTGCCGGCGATGCAGCTCGGGAAGCATGTGCAGTGTCAAAAGCCGTTGACGCACACCGTTCACGAAGCCCGGCAGATGCGGCTCGCGGCGAAGAAGTACAACGTCGTTACCCAAATGGGGAACCAGATCCAGTCGTACTCCGAATACCGCACGGCCGTGAAACTCGTGCATGACGGAGCCATCGGCAAGGTGAAGGAAGTCCACACCTGGCAAAGCGGCAACATGGGCTGGATTCTCGTTGATGATCGGCCGAAAGGGAGCGAACCGGTGCCGAAGACTGTCCACTGGGACAATTGGCTTGGTGTCGCTCCGGAACGACCGTATCTGCCGAAGATTTATCATTCGTTCAACTGGCGCGGCTGGCAGGATTTTTCCAACGGCCAACTGGGCGACTTTGGCTGCCATATTCTCGATCCGGTGTTCATGGCCCTTAAGCTGACTTCGCCGCTGTCGATTCAAGCGGTCGAAGCCACGCCGATGAATAAGGAAGTCTGGTACAAACGGTCGACCGTGAAGTACGAATTCCCGGCGACCGAATTCACGGCAGGGAAAACAATTCCCGTGACGTGGTACGACGGCGACGGACATTTCCCTTCCAAAGCAGGAACGGGAGTGCCGGAGAGTTATACGCTGCCGGGGTCGGGATCGATCCTCGTCGGCGAGAAAGGCTCGCTGGTCATTCCGCACGTGGCGATGCCGAAACTCTTCCCCGAAGAGAAGTACGCCGACTTCAAAATCGAACCGGTACCGGCACGCGATCATTATATTTCGTGGGCGGATGCCTGCCGCGGCGAGGACAAAACGACCTCACTCTTCGACTACTCCGGTCCGCTGACGGAAACCGTGCTGCTGGGGACAATCGCCATTCGGCTGCCGGAAACGAAACTCTCCTGGCAGGCCGATGCGATGGAACTCACCGGCTCACCGCACGCGAAAGCGATGCTGACGAAGCCCTACCGTAAGGGCTGGGAACCGACCTGGATTTGATCGAGAACATTGTGCGGACATGCTCCCCTCTCCCCGGGAATGAGTGAAGCCTGGGGTGAGGGGAATGTCTGGGACGCTGATTTCCTGTGCCACGACTTGTCCTCAAGTCGTGTGCTTGCTTGGGCACGACTTGAGGACAAGTCGTGGCACGGAGAGTCTTACCGCAGATCAAAACACCGCAGCGTCGTTTTGTCGCGCAGGTAGTAACGGCCGTTGGCCAAGGCCGGCAGCGGGCGGGTTTGTGACGAGAACAACGCGGCTGTCGCCAGTTCGTCGTACTGGGTGCCATCGAGCCGAACCAGCCGCAACAGGCCATCGGTCTGCTGCACGAGGAGTTTTCCGTCGGCGGCGATCAGAGTCGCGTAGTTCGTGAGCGGCTTTGTCCAGAGCGTCTCTCGTTTTTCGGGGTCGAAGCATTTCAGCGCGACCGAGCCGCCATCTTGCCGGCCATCGACTCCATAGACGAGGCCATTGTCGATGATGGGCGTGGTGTACTGGCTGGAGAGGATGGGGTCGTCTTCCCAGGTCGTTTGGGCGCTGTCCTTGCCGACGCGAACCAGTTTCGAGCCGATGCCGTAGCTGGCGGTCAGCAGCACCTCATCGCCGATCATCACAGGGTTGGCGGCGTTCACCGTCGGGCCGCGCTGACCGAACGCCGTGCGAAAGCGTTCTTTGCCGGTCGCCGGGTCTAGCGACACGAGATGAAATCGCGTGAGGACCAGGGCATGGCGGGTGTCGTCGCGGGTCATGACAATCGGCGAAGAATAGCTGGCGGCATCATTCGTGGATGACCACAGCGTCTTGCCGGTCGCGGTATCAAATGCGACGACGCCGGCTTTGCTGCGACCGCCGACGTTGACGAGGATGCGCTTGCCATCAACCACGGGCGTGCTGCCCACGCCGAAGTACGCATCCGGCGGCGAGAAGTCGGCATGCGTCTTGCGAGTCCAGAGCGGTTTTCCCGTTTTGAAGTCCCAGGCCGCCAGCACGCCTTCGGCTCCGAAGTTAAAGACGCGGCCATCTTGAATGACCGGAACGCAGCGGGGACCGTTGGAATCTTCAATCTGCGGGCGGTAAGTCGACGGATAGCCTTGTGTCCAAAGTTGTTCGCCCGAGTCGGCGGCGAGAGCCGTGACCGTTTCATTCTCTTCACGACGATCAAACACGATGACGGTGTTGCCGGCCACAGCGACGCCGCCGTAGGCCGAACCAACGGGTGCTTCCCAGAGCTGTTTCGGTCCACTTTTGGGCCAGGAGTCCGCGAGCTTTTCGTCGACCGCGATGCCGTTGCGTTCCGGTCCGAGGATTTGCGGCCAATCCCCGGCTGAGAGGGAATAGGGCACGGCGGCTCCCGCAGCCGTCAGCGCGATCATCGTGAAAAAACAAACATGATGGCTTATGCGCATGGTGGACTCATTTCCTGAATTGGCTCATGGTCGGAACGTGCCACGACAACGCGCTGCGCGCGGGCGTGTATTATGTGCCAATCCACACGCCCGCGCGAAGCGCGTGGGCGTGGCACCACCAAGTTGACTCAAGGTGTGAACTCGCAAAAATCGAACGGAACGCGAATCCGCTAGACCGACCACTCGTTGCGGCAGCCGTGGCAGCGGAAGCCGACCAAGGTTGCGGTGCCGGGAATCGGCCGCTGATTGCGGTTCAACTGGGCATCATTCAATTCGATGGGCGAGACGACCGGATAACCGCAGGAGCGGCATTCGCGGTTCTCGAACAAGTGCCTGGCCCGTTGAATGACATTCATCGACGGATGGCCAAAATGGGCCGTGTCGATACGAAATTGCAAGATGGCCGGTTCTTGCTGGGCGGTAGCGACGTCGTCATGAGTGTCGACATCATCGGGCCAAACCACACGGTATCCGCTCATCCTTGAGCACTCCCGCAGTGATGAAAGGGTAGTTGGCAACATCCGCCAACCACAGCGGAAAGGCTATGCCGATCCTGGCAGGCCGTTTCCGTTACCAATGATTTACCCGAGCCGGGGACGAATAGCAAGCTCTGTCGGCAGCGCACACCGGCAGAA
>Ga0105047_10013069_pt1 | contig 13310 bp, 9 predicted proteins | sample MAT04_FD_78384 | JGI IMG/M metagenome (GOLD analysis project Ga0105047, IMG submission 78384) | Freshwater microbial communities from Lake Fryxell liftoff mats and glacier meltwater in Antarctica - MAT-04 (megahit assembly) | ecosystem: Environmental > Aquatic > Freshwater > Ice > Liftoff...
AGCGGAGAGCAGGGTTGGGAGTCCCGCCTTTAGGCGGTCGGGGTCAAACTGAGAACTGCTGCGGAGAAGAGGTGGCCGGTTATCGCCCTGTGTTCTCCGGTTTGCCCTGACGTGTGCTTGCGGCGCGATGCCGCGTCGCAGGGACCGTCCCGGCCACCAGCACTCGGAGCATAGTCATGGCGACCGGCCAGTCCGCCGCGCCCCAAGGGGAGGCAGTCAAGTCCACGGCCGAAACGGCCATCGCTGCGCCATGTTCCAAGTGACCAAGGTTGCCAGTTCGCTTGCCAAATTGCACGATTCTGGTGCACCTCCCGTCCCCTGCATTCCTCTCTTTTCCTCTGCGCCGGAAAACAAGCAGCGCGGAAAAGCAGTGTTGTTCAGTGATTTCCGCGCTAAACGGCCTGAAAAGAATGGTGGGTCGGGTGGGATTCGAACCCACGACCAACGGCTTAAAAGGCCGCTGCTCTACCACTGAGCTACCAACCCGTAAACGAACAATTATCAAAAACTTGAAGCTTGCGCGAGGCATACAAACTAGCGACTCGTAACCCGCACTTGTCACCCGATGCTCTCAGACACGAACGCCATTCATCCTGCGACCTCTCCAGCCCCGACTTTCAAGCTCGTCAAAGTCTGCAACAGCACCGGGCTTTACCGCCTCGCACTGCCGGGGGGCAAACCGGAGAAACCAACGGGCGCATACTACGCGCTCGTCAAAAGAGGCGGCAAGCAGTTTCGCCGCTCCCTCAAGACACAGGATCGCAAACTCGCCGACCGGCGCCTGAACGATCTCCGTGGTCGGGTCGGGAACCTCACCACCAGCGACGACGCCCGCCCCGGCTTCGATCAGGTCGCTGAACGCTGGCTCGCGGTGGACGCCCACACCCGCAAGCCCCGCAGCGTCGAGCGTCGCCGCTGTTCGCTCATGGGCCTCGCGCCCCTCTTCCGCGACCGCGCCCTCCGCAACATCACCAAGACCCACTGCGAACGCTGGCTCACGGAACGCGGCCCCCGACGCTCCGCCCAGTCGTTCGCCCGTGAACTCGGCACGATGAAATCAGTCTTTGATTACGCCGTCGAGTCCGGCCTCCCCCTCGGCAACCCGGCTAGCCACATCAAACGGCGCCGCATTCCCCAAGCGCAGATCGCCGTGCCCAGCCGCGAGCAATTCCAGCAGATCATCGCCGCCATCCGCACCAGTGACGGCCGCGCCGACAGCCAGCGCAAAGCGGCGCCCGGTGCCGACCTGCTGGTACTTCTCGCCTTCTTCGGGATGCACCTCGGCGAAGGCACCGCCCTCCGCTGGGCTGACGTGAACTTCGATGCCGGCACCCTCAGCGGTACCGGCGGCGACGACGTCACCAAGAATCACGAGTCCCGCACCATCCCGATGACCGACGCCCTGCGCAGCCTGTTGTGCCGCCTCCATGAAGAACGCCAGCCTGCGCCGCAAGACAACGTCAGCCCCACCGGCGACGCCAGGACCGCCTTCGGCAAAGCCTGCAAACGACTCGGCGTGCCCCACTTCACCCACCACGACCTGCGGCACTTCTTTGCCGCGACCTGCATCAAGGGCGGCGTGGACATCCCCACCATCCACGCTGGCTCGGTCACAAGGACGGCGGCGCCCTTGCCATGAAGGTTTACGGCCATCTGCGCCAGGAACACAGCGCGGCGCAGATCAAACGCGTCCAGTTCAGCACCGCCACGCCCGCCCCCAACAATGTGCCCCTGCCAAATCTCGCAGCGAATGTGGCGGCACCAACCGCAGCAGGAGCGGCGCAACGAAGAACTCCCGGCCCACGGCCCGCCGCAAACCCGCGCCAACCCCAGCCCAACTGCCGCGAAGCGTGCCCTACGACCCCAATACCGAGCCGAACGCCCGCGCGCAAGATGCCGCCTTGCACTGGGAATTGCTCCGTCGCAACGCCGCCTTTCGTGCCGTCGCCTCACGCTGGCTCGCCGACCCTGAATTCCGCCGCCAACACTCCGCCGCGGAGGACTACCACCATGTGAACTGTCACTGGCCACGCTGCGCGCTCGATTGGATGCTGGACGTACCGGCGCGCGTGCAACTTGCCCACCATCAAGTTGCTGAAGGCAGTTGGTTTCTCGACCACTTCTGAGCGCTGCGCCAGCCTTTTGCAGACTGACACCTAACCGCCCCTCCGGGCAACCGGACCTCGGATTCCACGGCGCGAGGGCTCGACTCCTGCATCGCGAAGTCCCTTTTGGCGTAAATTTTCCCTCGCCCGAACCGGTTCCCCAGCGTGCCCGGCGGGGATGGAGGTGCAGCCAGCCACGTCCTGACCTCCGGGGCTCGCCCGCCGCCATTTGAAGTCCGCGGCTCTGCCACAGCCCGTCTGTCTCTTTTTTTATGGGGGCAAGTACGGCGATGCCGCGCTGTTTCGCATTCTCCCCGGCTCGGTCCTGCTTTCACGGGTGCCAACCAGCCCGTCTCTTCCATCCTCGATCCTCCATTTTCCATCCGCAACCTTTCCCTCGGTCGTCGCATCCAGCGTGTCCACGGGGGCCTCGAATTCACCGCTATTGTCCCCACGTTTTGTATTCGTTGCGCCGACGCGGCCGATCCTCGCTGCATTCCCTGCCAGCGGCCTGTTGAGTGGTGCCCGGCGTTGCTTCTTGCTGGCTCTTTGCCGCCCGTAGTACGCTCCATGCGTTGCCAGTTGCATGGCAGCGTTGGCAGGGGGAACTCGCGTGAAAAAAACTCGCAACCGCATCGCATCCTGCGTTCCGTGGGTAGCTCTGAGCGTACTTGACCGATGAGCCTGCAACCCACGGACCTCGCCGACGCCTTGGTACTGACTGGACCCCAGTTCAGCGAACCGATGCGCGTCGTCGGCATCCCGGCCGTTGGGAATGGCTTCGAGGTCGTCAACCTCGTCGGCACGCGCACCCAGACCTTCCGCAGCGGCGTCACGCTGTCGGCGCACGATCGCCAGACGATCCGGGCCGAAGCCCCGGAAGCCCGCTCCGCCGGCAACCCTCGCCTCGTGAAGCTGGGCGTCGAAGCCCTCCGCATTTCGCTCGCCCAGGAATACGACCCTTTCTTCGGCTTGCCGCTGGGCCGTGTGGACCCGCTGCCCCACCAACTTGATGCCGTTTACAACCACCTGCTCAAATCCGCCCGCGTGCGTTTCCTTCTGGCCGACGACGCAGGGGCCGGCAAGACCATCATGGCCGGCCTGCTGCTCAAGGAACTCAAGCTGCGCGGTCTGGTCGAGCGCGTGCTCATCGTCTGCCCGGCCAACCTCGCCTTCCAGTGGCAGCGTGAAATGGCCGACAAGTTTCAGGAGAATTTTCAGGTTCTTCGCGATGCCGACCTGCGCCTGCAATACGGCGTCAACGAATGGAACAACCACGCGCAGATCATTACCTCAATGGACCTCGCCAAGCGCGAGGAAATCCTCCCCAGTCTCCGACAGGCGGAGGATTGGGACCTCATCATGGTGGACGAAGCGCACCGGATGTCCGCCCGTGATGCCGAGCACAAGAGCGAGCGCTATCGCCTGGGCGAACAACTCCGCGACAAGACTGCGCACTTCCTCCTGCTCTCCGCCACGCCCCACAAGGGCGACCCGGTGAACTTCACGCTCTTCCTCCAACTCCTGGACCAGGAAGCCTACGCGGACGTGAAATCCATCCGTGACGCCATCGCCCGCCAGGAAGCCGCCTGCTACCTGCGCCGCACGAAAGAGGTCATGCTGAACTTTCCCAAGCCGCAGGCCGACGGCACTTGGAAGGCAGAAAAGCTCTTCAAGGCCCGCATCACCCGCAGGGTGGCCTTCTGCCTCGAAGGCGAGGAGATGGACCTCTACAACGCCGTCTCCCACTACGTGAAGCAGCAGTCCGCCCGCGCCGCCGAAGCGGGCGACGAGCGCCGCGCCATCGGCTTCACCATGGCCATGTACCAGCGGCGCATGGCCCGTTCGACCTACGCTCTCAGGCAGTCGTTGCTCCGCCGCGAAAAGGGCCTCAAACATCTGCTCGCCACCGCCAACCCCCTTGGCGACCTCCCCTTGCCCGACCTCCCCACGGACGATGAATCGGAGGAAATGGACGACGCCGAGCGCGAGGCAAAGGAGCGCGAACTCGAACGCGCCACCCTCGCCCGCCGCAAGCCCGACCTCGAAGCTGAACTCAAGGAACTGGCCGACCTCATCGCCTTCGCCCAGCGGGTCGAAGACGGCGGCCACGAAATCAAACTCCGCTGCCTCAAGGAGCAACTCACCGACCAGGGCGTCTTCGCCGACCGCAACCTCCGCCTGCTCCTGTTCACCGAATACAAGGACACGCTGGATTACCTCGTCGCCCGCCTCAAATCCTGGGGCCTCACCGTGGGTCAGATTCACGGCGACATGAAACCCGGCACCCGCGACGAAGAAGGCTCACGCCTCTGGTCGGAGCGGAATTTCTGGGAACTCAAGACGCAGGTGCTCGCCGCCACCGAGGCCGCCGGCGAGGCATCAATCTCCAGTGCTGCCACGTCCTGTTCAATTACGACATCCCGTGGAACCCGAACCGCCTGGAGCAGCGCATGGGCCGCATCCACCGCTACGGCCAGTCCAAGGACTGCCTCATCTTCAACTTCTACGCTCAGAACACCGTCGAAGGTCGGGTCCTGCAAAAGCTGGAAGAGTAGCTCCGCGCCATCCGCGACGCGCTGGACAACGATTCCGTCTTCAACGTCGTCGGCCAGGTCTTGCCCGCCAACCAGATCGAACGCCTGCTCCGCGACTTCTACGCGGGTAAGCTCAGTGCCGACGACATCGAAGCCCGGCTCGAAGTCGAAGTCCGCGAGGAAGATTTCCGCAACATCTGCAACTCCGCCCTCGAAGGACTGGCCAAGCGGACGCTCAACCTCCCCATGCTCGTCGAGCGCCGCGCGATGGCGCAGGAACGCCGCATCGTCCCCGAAACCGTCGCCCGCTTCTTCGAGACGGGCGCCAGGGAAGTCAGCCTCCCGCTGACCGCGCTCCCGAACATCCCGCGCGCCTTTCGTGTCGGACGGCTGCCCGTCGGCCTTTACGAGCAAGGCCGCGCCAAGGCCTGGCGGTTGCCGCCGCTCGCCCGCAGCTACGACCGCCTCTGCTTCGACCGCAGCGCGCTCGACGCCGACGCCCGGTTGGAATGGATCACCCCCGGCCACCCGCTCTTTGAAGCCGTCCGCCGGCAGGTGTGGGACCAGAAGCTCCAGGAACTTCACCGTCGCCGCGACCTCCGCCTGGCTGAACTGGCCCGGCAGCGTGCCCTGTCGCTCCAAGGCGTCGAGCGCATCGGCGTCGCGCTCGTGCTGCCCCACCCGGAGCGCAACTCACCGGCCACAAACAACCTCAAGACCGACCGCGAGACCGAACGCAAGGCCATCGCCGCCGTCATCGCCTACGAACAGGCCCGTGGCTGCAAGATCAAGGACGTGCAGGACCAGAACCTCGGCTTCGACCTGCGCAGCCTTCACCCTGTCACCGGTGAGAACCGGCTCATCGAGGTCAAGGTCATCGGCGCCGCGACCGGTACCATTTTCCTGTCGCCTAACGAACGCCGCATGTCGGACGAGCGCCGCGACCTCTACTGGCTCTACATCGTCACGCAATGCGATACCGCGCCCAAGCTGGAAGAGCCGATCAAAGACCCGGCGCGCTTCCCGTGGCACGAAGTCAAGAAGGTGGAGCACTATCGGCTCGACGTGAACGCGATGACGCAGCCGATGGAACTGAGAGCAGAGCCGCCACCGTACGGAGGCCAGCCCGCATGACCCTTGCCGAACTCAAACGCTTGGTGGCCAAGGGCGAGTCCGACCGCTCGGAATTCAAGCGGACCACCGGCACCCGCAACGAAGCGGCCAAGACCGTGTGCGCCCTGCTCAACGGCCCCGGCGGCTTCGTCCTCTTTGGCGTCGGCCACCAAGGCGAGTTGCTCGGTCAGGCGATCGGCCAGCGCACCGTAGAGGAAGTGACCAACGAACTGGCCCGCATCGAACCGCCGGCCTGCCCCGAAGTCGAGACGGTCGCGTTCAAGGAAGACCGCTCGTTCATCGTGCTGCGCGTGCCGGGCGGCGGCGGGCTGTTCAACTGCGACGGGCGCTACTACCTCCGCGTTGGCCCCACGACCCGGCCCATGCCGCGCCACGAATACGAGCGCCGCCTGATGGAGCGGCTGCACGCCACGACCCGGTGGGAAAACCAGCCCGTGCCCGAGGGCGTGAGCATCGCCGACCTCGACGCCGAGGAAATCCGCACCACGCTCCGCAATGCCATTGACCGCGGACGGCTCACGGCTCCGAAGAGCCGCGACCTCAAATCCATTCTGCGCGGGCTGGAACTTATCCACGGGGGCAAGCTGCTCAATGCCGCCGTCGCCCTCTACGGTCGGAGTGAACGTCTGCACATTCTCTATCCGCAGTTCAGCATCCGGTTGGCGCGATTCCGGGGCGTGAACCGCTTGGCCGATTTCACCGACCACCGCCAGTACTGGGGCCACGCTTTCGACCTGCTGCGCCGGGGCGAGGGCTTCCTGCTCGACCATGTGCCCATCGCGGGCCGCATCATCGAGGGCCGGATGCTTCGTCAAGATCGTCCCGCGTATCCGCCCCGCGCCACCCGCGAAGCACTGGCTAACGCCATCTGTCACCGCGACTACACGATGGCGGGCGGAGCCATTGCCGTCGCCATGTACGACGACCATTTGGAAATCGTGAATCCCGGCGGCTTCCATCACGGCATGGAGCCAGCCAAGCTCATCGTGCCGCACGAGTCCAAGCCGTGGAATCCGATCCTCGCCAATGTCTTTTACCGGGCGGGCGTCATCGAACGCTGGGGCATGGGCACGCTGAAAATTCTCGACTGGTGCCAGGAGTTCGACTGCCCGCAGCCGGAGTGGAAGGAACCGGCAACCAGCGTGTATGTGACCTTCAAGCCAGCGGAGTGGTTTGAGAAGCAAAGGGCGACCGGCCAAGTCACCGGCCAAGTCGGGGCCGAGTCAGGGGCCGAGTCGAACCAAGTCACGGGGGAAGTCACGGGGGAAGTCACAAAACTGCTGCTGGCCATTCGCGGAACCATGAGCCGTCAGGAATTGCAGCAAGGTCTGTTGCTGAAGGGAGAAGAAAACTTCCGCCGGCTGTACCTGGTTCCGGCCCTGGAAGCCGGTTTCGTCGAGATGACCATCCCCGACAAACCCCAGAGCCGCCTCCAACGCTACCGCCGCACGGAGAAAGGGCGTAACTGGCTCGCGGCTCACGCCAAAGATGCGGACACCCCCAAGCAGCCATGACCGCGCTCCTCTCCACTCGCCAAGTCGCCTCATTTGTGACCGCACAAGTCACCCCCTGCTCATCATTTCGGCCTCCGTTCAGATTTCGCTCCGCTGCTTCTTATTCGTGTTCATTCGTGTCCATTCGTGGTTGACCCAATGATACCAGCGACCTGCAAACGCCTCATCGAAGTCGATTTCCCCATCGCGGTGGTCAGCGCCCACTCGGCGAAGGAGAAATCCATCCGGCATGGGCATCCGTCCACGCTGCACTTGTGGTGGGCGCGGCGACCGCTGGCGGCGTGCCGGGCGGTGCTGCTGGGGTTGCTCCTGCCGGACCCGTGCGACGCGGACTGCCCGCCCGACTTCAAGACCAAGGCGCGGGAGCTTCTGGCCAAGCGCTACACTGTAGGCCGCGTGCCCTCACGCGGCGCTGCGGCTAGGCAGAGCGCCGGGTCAGGGGACCCGGCCTACAATGACGACCTCGCCCTCCGCGAACTCCTCCTCAAATTCATCGGCGAGTTCGCGGACTGGGACCACGCGGCCAACGCCCTGTATCTGGAGAGTGGCCGGGGACTCGTCCAAGCCGCGCATCCCGAAGAAACGCCCGTGGTGGTGGACCCGTTTGCCGGCGGCGGCTCCATCCCGCTCGAAGCCCTGCGGCTCGGCTGCGAAGCCTTTGCCAGCGACCTCAATCCCGTCGCCTGCCTCATTCTCAAGACCCTGCTCGAAGACATCCCGCGCTACGGCAACGCGGAGTTCAAGCTGCCCCGCAAGTTCGGAGTCCCGGCTTTAGCCGGCAGCGCGTCCGATGAATCCCAGGCCCGTGGGAAGTCCGACGCGCGCGGCCGCCTGAAGGCGGGACTCCAAACCGAAGACGACTTCGTGACCGTCCACGGACTCGCCGATGCGTTGCGTCATGTCGGCAGACAGGTGAAGGCAGCGACGGAAAAGGAACTCGCGCAATTCCATCCGCCCGACCCGGATGGCAGCCGCCCCATCGCCTGCCTCTGGGCGCGCACGGTGCGCTGCGAAGGCATCGGCCGCGGCGCGGAAATTCCGTTGGTGCGGTCGTTTTGGCTGTGTCAAAAACCGAGTCGTCGTTGTGCGCTACGCTACCGCGTCGAAAACCAAAAAGGCAAACCGCCACCAGCCGTGTTTGAAATCTTCAAACCGAAGGACGCCAAAGAAATCCCCGCTGGAACGGTCGCTCGCGCTAACGCGACATGCTTGTGCTGCAATTCGGTTCTCCCTGCGGAGCGAGTAAGAGCGCAGTTGGTAGCACAGTCCGGTGGAGCGAATGTGAAATTTGATGCGAAAGGCAGGAGAACAGGTGGAGCAACTTTGCTCGCGGTTGTCACTCGCCACACCAGCTCTGCGGGTCGCATTTACCGCTTGGCAACCTCTGCTGACTACGCCGCAGTTCATGCAGCCCAACTAGCGGCAGACAAGCTCCCTCCGGGTGCTCTGCCGCTTGAGCCATCGCCAGTCGGAGGCGGTGCAGGAGCGGGGCGAGCACTGACACCTTTCCGGCCCCGCACTGCAAGCTCGTAAAAGGTGGCAAACGTAACGGACATTGCCACCACGCGGAGCCGACGGACAATCCGGAGAAACCGACGGGCGCATACTGCGCGCGCATCAAATGAGCCGGCAACCAGTTTCGCCGCTCCGGTGCGCGAACTGCAAAGGCCGGCAAACTCGGGCAAGCAAAGGCGGTTGGGCTCCAGGGACTCGCGATGCCGAGGCTGCTGCCTGCATCCAGCAACCGGCCACGTTTCAAGGCCAGCGCGCTTGAAACCTCTTCCCCCGCCGCGCGTCCAATCGCGGCTCCGCCCATGAACTTCGTTTTCCCCGCGCTTGCCCTCTGCTTGCTGGTCGTCAGTGCCGCTGCCGCCGAGGTGCCGGTCACGCTGGCGCAGGACGCCGAGAGTTTCACGCTCGCCAATGGCCAACTCACCGCCCGGGTCGCCAAGCGCAGCGGCACGCTGACTTCGCTCCGGTTCCGCGGGTTCGAACTGCTGGCATGGCGGGGCTCCGGCGCGAACGGTGGCTATTGGTCAGCGGTCGGCAGCGCGCGTGCTGGAGCGGGGCGCGTGGCGTCGGTGATCCAAGATCCCGCGAACAACGGCGGCGAGCGGGTGGAGATTTCCTGCCGTCTGCTCGCGGGCGAGGGCGAACCGCCAGCCCCGGTGGAGATGGACCTTCGTTACTCGCTCGGACGAGGCGAGGCGGGGCTTTACACCTACGCGATCTGGCGGCACGCCGCGGGTTGGCCTGCGCTCGGCGCGGGCGAGGCGCGCTATTGCTTGAAGCTCAACCCGGAGGTCTTCGATTTCTTCACGGTGGATGCCGCCCGCCGGCGGCTCATGCCCAGCCCGGCGGACTGGGACCAGGGGACACCGCTCAACTTGAAGGAAGCGCGCCGCATGACGACCGGCGTGCATCGGGGCGAGGCGGAGCACAAATATGGGTACTCGGCGGTGTTGGCAGAGATGCCGGCCTACGGTTGGTCGAGCACGCGGCAGAACATCGGCCTGTGGCTCATCAACCCCTGCCTGGAGTTCATCGCGGGCGGGCCGACGAAGCTGGAGTTGACCGGCCACCTGGACGTGAATCCCGGCGGCACGCCAACGCTGTTGAACATGTGGCTCGGCAGCCACTACGGCGGGTCGTCGCTCAGCGTGGCGCGCGAGGAGGAGTGGACCAAGGTGATCGGCCCTTTCCTGGTTTTTTGCAATGCTCTCGCCGAGCCGCAAACCAATGCCCCTGCCAGCGCGGCCGCGCACGCGGCGCAAGCGCGGCTGTGGCAAGCAGCCCTGGCCCACGCGGCCAGCGAAGCCGCGCGCTGGCCCTATGCCTGGCTGAAACACCCTGCGTATCCGCTGGCCGGTGAACGGGGCACGGTCGCCGGCCGACTGGTGCTGCGCGATCCGTTCGCGCCGCAGCAAGGGCTCACGAATGCGTGGCTCGGGCTGACCGCGCCGGACTACCAGCCGAGCGGCTTTGGCCGTCAGAGCTTCGGCGGGACGAGCGGGCCGACCGACCGGGCAGCGGGGAGCTCGCCCGCAGCGGGCTTGGGCCGGAGTGGCTTCCCCACGTCCGTGGACTGGCAGCGCGACGCGAAGTTCTACCAGTTTTGGGTACGCCCTGATGCGCAAGGGAGCTTCACGCTCCGCAACATCCGCCCGGGCACTTACACGTTGCGGGCCATCTCGGACGGCGTGATCGGAGAGTTCACCGTGACGAACGTGACCGTCGCGACCGGGGAAACCAAGCCGCTCGGCACGCTGAAGTGGCAACCCGTGCGGCATGGGCGGACGGTGTGGCAAATCGGCATCCCCAACCGCACGGCGCACGAGTTCAGGAACGGCACGAACGCCTGGCAGTGGGGCACCTATTTCAAATACGCCGGCGAGTTTCCGAACGACGTGAACTTCGTGATCGGTCAGAGCGATTGGCGGCGCGACTGGAACTACGTCCAGCCGCCGCGCTGGGTCGCCGCGACCAACGCCGTCGCGGGCGCGGTGGCTAACGGGGAGAAGGACGACTTGGAAGCGTTCCCGTGGCGCCAGCGGGTGCAAAGCACGACCTGGAAGATCCGCTTCGAGCTGCCCGCGGTCCCCCGCGGCCGGGCCACGCTGCGGCTCGCGTTCACCGGCACCCACGCGGGCTGCAACGTGGAGGCCGCCGTGAACGGGCAGCCGATTGGCGAAACCGGCCCGCTGCCCTCCACCAGCGCCATGCAGCGCGACGGCGCGCACGCGTATTGGATCGAGCGTCCGCTGACGTTCGACGCTGCGCGGCTGAAGGCCGGGGAGAACGTCATCACGCTGCGCTCACGCGCGACTAGCTGGTCGCAAGGCGTCATGTACGATGTAGTGCGGCTGGAACTGGCAGATTTAACCCCCGCTGAAAAATGAAGTTCTATCGAACCTGGTGCCTCACCGCCCTGCTGCTGGCCTCGTCCGGCGTGCATTACGTCCACGCCGCCAGCGCAGACTGGGGCAAGTTAGCCGCGAATCCCGCTGCATGGTTCAAGCGCCCCGACGGCCAGCGCGCGATCAGCAATGTCCTTTCCTGGCAAAGCGCCCTCGGCAGTTGGCCCAAGAACCAGGACACGACCAAGTCCGCCAACCCCGACGGGCCAGGCAAACTTGCTGGCACCTTCGACAACGGGGCCACGACGGGGGAACTGCGCTTCCTGGCGCGGGCCTTCGCGGCGACTGGCGATGCGCGCTGCCGGGACGCCGTCTTGAAAGGCTTGGATCACATTCTCGCCGCCCAGTATCCGAGCGGTGGCTGGCCGCAGTATTATCCGCCCGGCCAGCAGTATCACCGGCACCTCACCTTCAACGACGGCACGCTGGTGCGGCTCCTCGAATTGCTGCGCGAGGTGGGGAACGCGCCTGGGTTTGGCTTCGTGGATGCACCCCGCAAAGGGGCCGCGCGCACCGCGTTCGATCGCGGCGTGGAGTGTATCCTCAAGTGTCAGGTCATCGTGGACGGCCAGCCGACGGTCTGGTGCGCCCAGCATGATGAGGTGGATCTGGCTCCGCGTCCCGGCCGGGCGTACGAACTGGTTTCGCTGAGCGGTTCGGAGAGCGCGGGGGTGCTGACATTCCTGATGAGCCTGGAATCACCTTCGGCAGAAGTCGCGCGCGCCATCGAGGGCGGGACAGCTTGGTTCGCGGCGGCCAAGTTGACCGGCATCCGCGTGACCCAGGTGGACGGCGACCGCGTGGTCGTGGCCGATCCGAACGCCCCGCCCCTGTGGGCGCGCTTCTACGAGCTCGGCAGCAACCGGCCCATTTTCTGCGGCCGGGACGGCGTCAAGAAAGCCACGCTGGCCGAGATCGAAAAGGAGCGCCGCAATGGCTACGCCTGGTACGGCAATTGGGGCGAATCCGTCGCCCGACAATTCGCGGTCTGGCAGCAGCGCCGCGCGGCCAAGTAGAGCTGAACGGGCGGACGGTGTAGCCCACCTCGCGATGGAGCGGCGCACCGTAGGCGCGACGGCTCAGCATTGCTGACCCTGGGGGATCAAACTGGGCCAGTGCGGAGCCGGGAGGTGCGCTCCCCGCGGACATCAATCTGTTGCCTGGGGTCAGGAGTTCTGAGACCGAAGTCGGATGGGGAGCGCGCCCGCCCCAGGAGCTGTTTTCCGCGCCCCCGCGGGAAACTCCGGACGCGTGGAATTTTCCCGCCTGTGCTCACCCGCCGCGCGTGCCGGAGGCGGGCCGCGAGGGCGCGTCCAGCCACGCCCGAGGGCGGGCGCGCTCCCGAACTTCGGAGCAACGGGCGGGGTTCGCGCCGGGCCGGAGGCCGGCGCACCTGGACGCGTTCCGGCGCGGTAATCGTTGGCACACTTTGGCCAGTCTGGCAGCCTCCGCGGCGGAAAGGGAAATGCCTTGGCTGGTGAAGTCTTCCATCTCATCACGTTGACGCGCTACCTCGATGAGGGAGCGCGTTTGGTGGAGGCTTTGGGGTTGCCCGAAAGCTCCGCGCTGGCGGACACGGAGCGCACCGCGCTGGCCAAGCTGCGCGTCAAGGCCAAGGCTGTGCTGGAGAGTCCGAAACTCAGCCCGCCGTGGAACTGGCCTTGCACCGCCTCCAGCAACTGCATCAACGCTACGCCACCTACTCCGCCAATCCCGGCCGGTCGGTGCGCTTCCTGAAAAACTTGCTGGCCGATGCGTTCCCGGAACGAGCGCTAGCCGAAGCCGCCGTGGTGAAGTCCTTCGCGCGGGAGACGGGCCTGCCGCTCGTGCTGCTGGATGATGCCGTGCCGCTCGATCTCGACGCCACGCGCGAGTGGTTTGCCCAGCGCGTGATCGGCCAGCCGGAAGCGGTGACGCGGGTGCTGGATCTGCTGGCGATGACCAAGGCCCGGCTGGCGCGGCCCGGCAAGCCGCTCGCCTCGCTGTTGTTGATCGGTCCCACCGGGACGGGGAAAACGGAAATGGCCAAGGCGCTGGCGACGTTTCTCTTCGGCGACGCCGCGCGGTTGGCGCGGTTTGATCTGAACGAATTCAGCGACCCGG
>Ga0105047_10013070_pt1 | contig 13309 bp, 12 predicted proteins | sample MAT04_FD_78384 | JGI IMG/M metagenome (GOLD analysis project Ga0105047, IMG submission 78384) | Freshwater microbial communities from Lake Fryxell liftoff mats and glacier meltwater in Antarctica - MAT-04 (megahit assembly) | ecosystem: Environmental > Aquatic > Freshwater > Ice > Liftoff...
TCATGTGGAGCCTGGTGCGAGTGGCCTGCTCGGCGACATCGCGGTGGTGGCCCTCGAGCAGCACGTGCACGCAGCGGCCGTCCCACAGCACCGACACGGGTCGATGGACGGCTGCGAACACCTGCATCGGGTCGTCTGCCTCGCGAGTGAACCACTGCGAGTGCGGGGCGATCGGGCGAGTGCGCAGGATCACCTCGCCGAGGAAGCCGAGCGTGCCCTGTGAACCGACCAGCAGACGGCACACATCGAACCCGCTGACGTTCTTCACCGTGGGTCCTCCGGCCTTCACGACAGCGCCGTCGGCGCCTACGTAACGGGTCTGCAGCAACACGTCGCGCACGGCTCCGTCACCGAGCCGACGGATACCGCTCCGCCCCCACGCCAGCGCCCCACCCACAGTGCCACCGTCGGGTAGCACCGCCCGCTGGCCCACCTCCGCCAGCGCGGCCGCCAGCTGGGCCACCGGTGTACCGGCGCCACACGCGATCCTCATCTCGTCGGCCTCGACCCACTCGATGCCAACAGGCGCATGCACGCACCGGACCTCGGGCACCGCTCCCCCGCGCGTGGCCAGGCCGGCGATCGTGACCGGCCCCTCGTTACCGACCTCGTCCGCGAACCCACTCAGATCCATGCACCCTCGGGCACGTGGTGCGAGTCGCCGCAACTCGCCGGGCTGGGCAGCACCTTCGTCGGGTTGGCGAGGCCGGTGGTGTCGAACGCCGCACGCAACGCAGCCTGCGCAGCGAGGTCCGCCGGCGCGAACATCAGCGGCATCAGGTCGCGCTTTTCGAGACCGATGCCGTGTTCGCCGCTGAGCACTCCCCCGGCCGCGACCGACACCCGAACGATCTCGTCGCCGGCGGCGTGCACCTTCTCCATCATCCCCGGTTCGCGCTTGTCGAACACGAGCAACGGGTGCAGGTTGCCGTCGCCCGCATGGAACACGTTCATCACCAGGATCCCGTGCCGGTCGGCGATCTCGTACACCTGACGCAACACCTCGGGCAGCGCCCGCCGGGGAACGACCGTGTCGTGCAGGTAGTAGTTCGGCTTGATCCGGGCCACGGCACCGAACGCAGTCTTGCGGCCCTTCCAGATCAGCGCCCGCTCGGCCTCGTCCTCGGCAACGCGCACCGAGCGGCATCCGTGCATGCGGGCGATGGCGACGATGCGGTCGACCTCGTCGGCCACACCGTGGCGCGCCCCGGACACCTCCACGAGCAGCAGCGCCGCTGCATCGGTCGGCAGGCCGGCGTGGATGTAGGCCTCGACGGCCTGCACGCACAGCCGGTCCATCATCTCCAACGCGGCAGGCACCATCCCGGCGGCGATGATCGAGCTCACCGTCTGGGCCCCATCCTCGACCGTGTCGTAGTCGAACAGCATGGTGCGCACGTCGGGCGGGTTCTGGGTCAGGCGCACGCAGATGCGGGTGGCGATGCCGCACATTCCCTCACTGCCCACGAACGCGCCGCGCAGGTCGTAGCCGTCGGGTTCACCGCCCTCGCTGCCGAGTACCACCACGTCGCCGTCGGGCATCACGACCTCGGCGGCGAGGATGTGGGCCGAGGTGACGCCATCGGCCAGGCAGTGCGGGCCACCGGAGTTGTTGGCGAGGTTGCCGCCGATCGAGCAGCTCTGCTGGCTGCTCGGGTCGGGAGCGAAGTGCAACCCGTGCACGGCGACCGCCCGGGTGAGATCGAGGTTGAGCACACCGGGCTCCACCCATGCGAGGCGGTTCAGCGGGTCGACCGACAGGATCCGGTTCATCTTCGTGAGCACGATCACCACTGCACCATCGACGGGAGTTGCTCCGCCCGCGAGGCCTGTGCCCGACCCGCGAGCCACGAACGGCACACCGTGATCGACAGCCAACCGCACCACGTCGCGCACCTCGTCGGTGGTGTGCGGGAAGCAGACCGCATCGGCGTGACCCTCGATGTTCGACGCGTCACGCCGGTACAGACCGAGTTCGGTCGCTCCCGTACGTACCCGATCGGTGCCGAGCAGCGTACGCAGCGCGTTGGTGAACGTGGCCGTCATCCGAGCCCGCTCAGGCGCGTCGCGAGATGCGCTTCGCGCGAGCCGCATCCTGCTTGGCCACGCGCACCTGGCGGAGCACGATCACCTGTCCCGCCTCGACGGGGCGACCGTCGACGATCACCGTGTCGACGTCGTCGAGTTCGTCGGCGAGGTTCGTGGCCCGCCCCTCGAACCGGGCGCGCAACTCCATCTCCTTGGTGCGCATCGCCCGCTTACCCTCGCGCACTGCGTCGGCGACGCGATGGCCACGCTCGGTGACCTGTCCTCCGGCCTTCCGAGCGATCTGAACCGGTGCGAGGTCGTTGGCCACCGTCTTCACCTTGCGCTTCGCCGCGCCTACGCCCACCACGCCGGCGGCCATGCCGCCGACGAACCATGTGACTCGCTTCATCATGCTGCGCCTCCGCGCTCGATCGTGCCGTCGACAGCACCGCCACGCAACCGGCCCCGGCTCGGCTTGGGTTCCTTGCCGCGCAACTTGCGCACGGCTCGACTCGTCCCCGTCGCGAACGCTGCGGTCTTGATCACCGGCGTACTGAGCGCTGCGCGAGTGACACGACCCGTGCCGGACATCGCGTCGCTGATCGCCTCGGCCGAACCGAGCACACGATCGAACCGCTCGAGGTCGCTGCGCGCCTCTGCGACCGCCGCAGTGGCGCTGCGCGTGGAGTGCTGCAACTCGACGAGGAGCGGACCCGTCTCGGCCCGCAGGGTTGCCACCTCGGTGCGCAGCGAGCGCAAGGTGTCGAGCACTCGCATCAACACCACCACGAGCGCGGTGAAGCCGATGCAGCACAACACTGCGGCCATCAGGACGGCCAACTCTCCAGCGGTCATGTTGCTCCAGCGGTCATGTTGCTCCTTCGCCACCGCGACGGCGACGGGCCATGCGGTCGCTCACTTCTCGTTCACGCCCGTGCTCGGTGGGCTCGTAGTACCGCTTGTCCGCCTGCTCGGTCGGGAGGTACTGCTGGTCGACCCACCCGTCGGGGTGGTCATGAGGGTACTCGTAGCCGACACCGTGACCGAGTGTCTTCGCACCCCCGTAGTGGCCGTCACGAAGGTGCGGTGGCACCTCGCCGACGGCTCCTGCCTGCACATCGCTGCGGGCGTTCCAGATCGCGAGCGCCGCTCGGTTGCTCTTCGGCGCAGTGGCGAGATGGATGGCAGCCTGGCTGAGGTTGAGCTGCGCCTCGGGCAGGCCCACGTGCTCGAGCGCGTGGGCTGCCGCGACCGCGATCATCAGCGACGTCGGGTCGGCGAGACCGACGTCCTCGCTGGCGAAGATCATCATCCGCCGGGCGATGAACTTGGCGTCCTCGCCAGCCTCGAGCATGCGGGCCAGGTAGTAGACCGCGGCTTGCGGGTCACTGCCGCGCATGCTCTTGATGAACGCGCTGACGACGTCGTAGTGGTCGTCGCGCCCGTACCGCAGGGCGCTCGTGCCGAGGGCCGACTCGACGTGCTCGAGCGTGACCGATCCGGGATGGGCGAGTGCGCAGGCGACCTCGAGCGCAGTGAGCACCTGCCTGCCGTCGCCTGCCGCCCGGTCGACGAGATGGGTGATGGCGTCGTCGGTCGCTGTGGTGCCCTCTGCGCCGAGACCCCGGTACACCAGCGTCGAAATCGCCTCGCGGCCGAGCGGCTCGAGGCGGAACAGCGTGCTGCGGCTGCGCAGCGGCGCGTTGACCTCGAAGAACGGGTTCTCGGTGGTGGCTCCGATGAGCGTGAGCGTGCCGTCCTCCACGGCGGGCAGCAGCGCATCCTGCTGGGCCTTGGAGAAGCGGTGGATCTCGTCGAGGAACAGGATCGTTCCCTGACCGCGCTCGCCGAGGCGCTGGCGGGCGCGTTCGATCACCTCGCGCACGTCCTTCACTCCCGCCGTGACCGCGCTCAGCTGCTCGAACGCTCGTTTGGTGCTGCCTGCAACCGCGAGGGCGAGGGTGGTCTTCCCGGTGCCCGGCGGCCCCCAGAAGATCGCGCTCGTGAGTCGATCGTTCTCGACGAGCCGCCGGAGTGGGCGACCGACACCGACGAGGTGCTCCTGTCCGACCACGTCGTCGAGGGTGCGGGGCCGCAATCGTGCTGCGAGCGGCGCCTGCGATTCGAGACGCGCCTCGGCTGCGGCGCTGAACAGGTCGGTCACGTCGATGACGCTACCCGAGCACATCGCGCCCGGCAGGGTGCTCATGGCTACGCTCGGCCGATGCCCACTCCGTCCCCCCGGGAGATCGGTGCCCTCGCCGGCCGGCGCCCGTGGATCCTCGGATCGATGGTGCTCTGCATCGGCCATGTGGTGCTGATCGTCGGCCGGACCTACCGCACCGGTGGTGACTGGGCGTTCATCGAGATGCGAACCCGTGATGTGTTCTCCGGGGACTCGCCGCTCACCGGCGCCTGGTCGCGCTACGGCTGGAACCACCCTGGTCCCGTGTTGTACCACCTGCTGGCGGTCCCCTACTGGCTCACCGGTTCCTCGTGGCGGGGGCTGTGGATCGGAGCCATGCTGATCAACGTCGCCGCACTCGTCGCTGCCGTGCGATTGCACGAGCCACGGTCCGTTGCGGGCGACGTCTCCGAGCCACTGGACGTCGGTGCCTGGTCGGCTGCGTGGGCGATCGCCATCGCCGGTGTCTGGTCGATCGCCGCCGGCCCAGTGCAGCTGTTCACCGACCCCTGGAACGCCGCCATCGTGGTGCTGCCCGTGTTGACCATGGTGGCGGCAGCTGGGGCCGTGCTGCTCGACGATCGTCGCGGCGTTGCGGTGGCCGCCGTGGTGTTCGTCGCGACCGCTCAGACACATGCCGCCTACGGCGTGCTGCTGCTGCCTCTCGTGCTGGTCGCGCTCGTGGTGGGCTTCGTCCGGTGGCGTCGATTCACCCTCTTGTGGTGTGGCGTCGCCTCGCTGTTGATGATCCCCGCACTCGTCGACACCATCGTCGACTGGCCCGGCAACTTCTACCGCTCCATCAGGTTCACGCTCACCGCCGACGAACCGGCCGTCGGCATGGTTCAGGCCGTTCGGGTGATCGGCCGGGCGACCTCGCTGTCGTTCTTCACCGAACCACGGCTGCCGTCGTTCGTCGCCGTGGTGCGCGACCCACCGTGGGGGGTGTTCCCCTTCGCTGCACTGTTCGCGGCGATCGCCGCACACCGCGTCGCAGCCGGGCGCGGGTGGGACGCTCTGCGGCGCCTGCTCGAGATGACGGCGCTGCTGTGGTTGGTCGGCGCGATGCTGATGGTGTCGCGCACCCGCGGCCCGCTGCTGATCTGGCTGACCACCTGGATGGTGGCGGCAGCCGCACTCACGTGGTGCCTCGTCGCTGCGGTCGTGTTGCGATCGGTGCTCGACCGGGGGACATCACGTTCGGATCCGATGGTGCTGCGCGGATGCATTCCCGTGTCCCCGCCCAGCGATCCGGTCACCGCTGGTGCTGCTGGGATCGCCGACCCTGCTGGGATCGCCGACCCTGCTGGGATCGCCGACCTTCGCGGGATGTTCGAGGAGGGCAGCTCTGTCACGACGGCCCGGCCGTTCGTCGCGACTGCGAGCGCTCTCGCGTTCGGAGCGATCGCGCTCGGCCTCGCCGTCGTGAACGTGACGAGTTCGGTCGGCGAGGGGTATCCGTTCCAGGAGCTCGTACCGGTGGTGTCGCAGTTCGCCGACGACGCTGCGCCGCTGGCCGAGTGGCCGATCGCCATCGATGTCGCCGGTGACGGATATGTCGCCGGTGCGGTCCAATCGGGTCTGGTGCTCGAGCTCGAGCGGCGCGGGTTCGAAGCCCGCGGCCGTCCCGATCAGCGGCTGCAGATGGGCGAGCACCGAACCGATGTCGCCCTCGCTCCACCGTCGTTGCTCGTCCGGGTGGAATCGCGGTCGGGCACACCAGCGGGAGCGACCGCAGTGTCGGTGTGGGACCCGCTGACCGACACCGAGCGCGCCGAGGCCGACTCGCTCATGGACGAGTTGACGGAACTGTTGGACGCCGCCGGAGTGGGTGACCGCCGAGACCTGCTCGACAACGAACTCGCACCGATCGCGGCGTTCGAGGCCCCGACTTCAGTGGAGGCCGAGCTCGCCTCGTTCGAACGGCTGGGTGAACTACACGCTCGCGGACCTCTTGTCGTGCTCTATCTGTTCGAACCCTGACGATTCCGGGCAGGGTCAGAGCGTGCGCAGCACCCGCTCGTAGGCGGGACGACGCCAGTCGAGCACCTGGGCGATCAGCCACTCGCGCTCCACCCACTTCCAGGCGACGAACTCCGTACCATCGGGCACAGGCTCGACGTCGGCGTTCAACGCGTCGAAGAGGAACCACTTCTGCACCTGGCCGCGCCGCTTGCCGTCCTTTCCGTGTACCCGCATGACGTCGGCGGGCCATTCGTAGGTGACCCAATCGGGATACTCGGCGCGAGCGATCACGTGCTCCTCCCCCAGGCCGGTCTCCTCGAACAGTTCACGCCAGGCACCCTCGATCGGCTCCTCGCCGGCGTCGAGCCCGCCCTGGGGCAGCTGCCAGCTGTCGGGCGAGTCGCTGCGCTCGAACGCCAACACCCGCTGCAGATCGGGATGCCGCACCACGATCACGACCCCCGCCCTGAAGTGCTGCGCCATCCCCCGACCGTACCCCTCCCCCCAACGCGTTTGATCACTTCCGCGTCACATCGATGCGTTCGCGCCCAATCGCCACATTCCCATCTGCGCGTTCGATCACTTCCGCGTCGCATACGTGCGGCAGTGACCAAACGCGCACCGAGATCACCCGGTCGAGGGCCGGAAGCGCAGGAAGCGGATCAGGTGGCGGCGGATCTCCTCGTCGGTCATCCGCCATGTGATCTCGATCGGGCACCATCCGTCGAGCACGAGTTCGTTCTGTCGTCGAGCATCCCGATCGAGATCGGACGACAATGAGTGCCAGCCGAAGCCGTTGCCCTCGAGGTAGAGCCTTCTGTCCGGCCACGAGAAGTCGAGTCGATAGCGATGCGGACCGAGCTCGACCTTGTGCTGCTGGTCGGGCAGCGGCAGCCCGCTCTCGATGAGCACCATCATGATCCGAGCCTCCAGCTGGCTCTCCCCCGGGTCGAATCCCGGAATCCGCGACGCGAGTACGGCCCGCAGCACCTTCACCTTCCGACCCGGCGCGGCTCTCAGCCGATTGACCCGCGAACGAAGCTCCTCGAGATCGAGCAATTTGCGCCGCACGAAGTCGTCCACGACCTCGCCGAGTTGCTTCCACGGGAGTACCCCGCTCAGATCGATCACCGTGCGCAGGGCCGACGTACAGCGCATGCCGAGGACCTTCACCACGTCATCGGCTTCGATGATCCCGCTCCGGTGAGCCCTCACCCCGTCGAGGCGCACCTGGCGGGCCATCGGCGAGATCACTTCGATCCAGTCGGTGGGCAACCGCCGCCCGCCGAGCAGCTGGAGCGCCGTGGCATGCGAGGCCGCTACCTCCTCCCCGGACGACAACAGCACCGCTCTCACGGCCTGCAGCCACGTCGATGGCGCCCCGTTCACCGCCACCACGCCACGGCGAACCACTCGCATTCGCCCGGCGCGCCGATCCTGTTGTTGCGCGCCCCTGGCGCGCCCATCGCCGAGCATCACGCGGCTGGTGATCAGCCCATCGTGGCGCTCCGCCCATCGGAATCGCTCCATCGCGACCTCCTTCTGGATGACCGCGTCTGTGCGCCAACGCGTCGATGTGACGCGAGAGTGAACAGACGCAGATTCCGTCCTGGTGCGTTTGTGCGCCAACACGTCGATGTGACGCGGAAGTGACCAAACGCGGTGGGTTCGGGGGAACGCTGGGGCGAGGTCAGGCCTTGGGGGGCAGGACGCGGATGCCGAGGTCGTCGAGCTGTTTGGCGTCGACGGGGGTGGGCGCGTTGGTCATCGGGTCCATGCCGCTCTGTGTCTTCGGGAACGCGATGACCTCGCGGATGTTCTCCTCACCGGCCAGGATCGCGACCAGGCGATCGATACCGAGGCCGAAGCCACCGTGTGGCGGGGCGCCGTACTTGAACGGGTTGAGGAAGAACCCGAAGCGACGGTCGGCTTCCTCGGGCGAGATGCCCAGCAGGCCGAACACCCGCGCCTGCAACTCGGGCTGGTGGATACGGATCGAACCCGAGCCCAGCTCCCACCCGTTGAACACCAGGTCGTAGGCCTGGCTGCGCACCTTCAGCGGCTCGGTCTCGAGCAGGTGCAGGTCGTCGGGATGCGGCTGGGTGAAGGGATGGTGGCCCGGCTTCGGTCGACCGGAGGTCTCGTCGACACCGATGAACAGCGGGAAGTCGACGATCCACACGAACCGGTAGGGGCCCTGGTGCACGGGCGGGCGTCCGAGATCGTTGCGCAGCGTGCCCAACACCTCGCACGCCATCGTCCACGAGTCGGCCACGATCAACAACAGGTCGCCCGGCTTCGCGTCGAGGCGTTCCTTCAGCGTGGCCTGCTCGCCCTCGCTGAGGAACTTCGCCACGGGCGATTCGAGCGTTCCGTCGGTGCCGACCTTCAGCCACACGAGCCCCTTCGCACCGATCTTCTTGGCCTTGTCGGTCATCGCATCGAGCTTGTTGCGGCCGAACTCTTCGGCCTTGCCGGTGGCGTTGATGCCCTTGATCGCCGCCGCACCTGCGAACGCCTTGAACCCGGTGTCGGCGAAGATGTCGGTGAGCTCGTGCAGTTCCATGCCGAAGCGCAGGTCGGGCTTGTCGATGCCGTACCTGTCCATTGCCTCGTGCCAGGTCATGGTGGTGATCTCGCCGGTCTCCTTGCCGGCGGCACGGACAGCGGCCACGACCGCGGCGCTGATCGCGGCGTGCACGTCGTCCTGGCTGCCGAAGCTGATCTCGGCGTCGAGCTGCATGAACTCGTACTGGCGATCGGCGCGAAGGTCTTCGTCGCGCAGGCAACGGGCGATCTGGTAGTAGCGGTCGATGCCGGCCACCATCAGCAGCTGCTTGAACAGCTGCGGGCTCTGCGGCAGCGCGTAGAACGAACCTGGCTGCTGACGGCTCGGCACGATGAACTCGCGCGCACCCTCGGGGGTGCTCGGCACGAGCATCGGCGTCTCGACCTCGATGAAGCCCTGGTCTTCCATCGAGCGACGGATCGCCGAATTCACGGCGGCGCGCACCCGTAGGTTGCGCTGCATCCGCTCGCGCCGGATGTCGAGGTAGCGGTACTGCAGTCGCGTGGTCTCGGCGACGGTGTCGGCACGCTCGCTGATCGGGAACGGGGGCGGCTCTGCCGAGTTGAGGATCTCGACGATGCAGTCCTGCAACTCGATGCCACCGGTGGGCAACTTGTCGTTGAGGTTCTCGTCGGGCCGGGCGGTGACGACGCCGGTGATCCGCACCACGTACTCGGCGCGTACGTCGACACTGTTGTCGACCACGCACTGGGTGACTCCGGAGTGGTCGCGCAGGTCGATGAACGCGAGCTTCTCACCGTGTTCGCGACGAGTGGCCACCCAACCGCACAGGTGGACGGTCTGTCCGATGTGTTCGGGGCGGAGCTCGCCGCACTGATGTGTTCGCATCGCTGTCGATGCGCCGGAGGCCATCGACGCCGGTGTACGTGTGCTGCTCATGAGAGGGCTTTCTGCAGGTGTGGGAGGAGTTCGTCGCGAGCAACGGCCTGTTGGCCGCCCTCGCCCGTGTCGGGGTCGTACTCGGCTCGCAACGGCCGCACCACGACCGTGCCGGCCTCGAGTTCGTTCGTGCCGACGATGACGGCATACGCCGCACCGCTGCGGTCGGCTGCCTTCATCTGGCTCTTCATGCTCCGGTTGTCGAAGGCCCGGTCGGCCGCGAGCCCGGCGTGGCGTAGCTCGGCGGTGATCTGCAGCGCTTCGAGGCCGCCAGCGGTGTCGACCACGAACACGTCGACCGCGGTGGACGGAGCAGTGAACACGCCCTCGTCGTCGCACGCGAGCAGGGTGCGATCGAGCCCGAGCGCGAACCCCACACCCGGCGTGACCGGGCCGCCGAGCGACTCGACCAGGCCGTCGTAGCGACCGCCGCCACCGAGTGCGTTCTGGGCCGAGTCGAGGGTGCCACCCTGGAACTCGAACGTCGTGTAGCGGTAGTAGTCGAGACCGCGCACGAGCTTGGCGTCGATGGTGAACGGGATGCCGAGGGCGGTGAGGCCGGCCTGCACCGATTCGAAGTGTGCCCCGGCCTCGGGGCTGTAGAAGTCCGCGATGCGGGGCGCTGCGGCCACGATCGGGCCGTCCTGACCACGCTTGGAATCGAGCACCCGCAGCGGGTTCTTGTCGAGCGTGATCCGGCTCTCGGGGCTCAGTGCGTCGAGGTCGGCCCGGAAATGGGCGTCGAGCGCGGCCACGTAGCGGGCTCGGTCGTCCGGTTCGCCGAGGCTGTTCAGCAACAGGTTCACCTGTTGCAGGCCGAGCGCCCGGTAGAACTCCCAGCCGAGCGCGATCACCTCGACGTCGAGGAACGGGTCGGTGGCGCCGAGCACCTCGATGCCCACCTGGTCGAACTGGCGGTACCGCCCCCGCTGGGGCTTCTCGTAGCGGAACTGTGAGCCGGTGTACCAGACCTTCCACGGTGTCGCCGGCCGGTGCTGCACGAACGCTCGGCACACGGAAGCAGTGAGCTCGGGGCGCAGCGCGATGTGGCGGCCGCCCTTGTCGACGAAGTCGTACATCTCCTTGGTGACGACATCGGTGGCATCGCCGATCCGTTGGAACACGCCGAGGTCTTCGAGCAGCGGGGAGATCACCTGTCCGTAGCCAGCCCGTTCCGCCACATCCGCGAACACGGCCACGAATCGACGCCAACGCGCCGACTCGGGCGGCAGGATGTCGCGCATCCCGGGGCTGGTCTGGAACTCGGGCACGATCGGCAATGCTACCGGCGCACCCCTGTGCGGCCCTGGTAATACCCCGGCTGACGCGTCGCCGCTCTGGTCTGACGGTTCCACACGCCAGACTGTCCGGGTGCCCAACTACGCCTCGTACCCCTCACTCACCGGTCGCGGTGTCTTCGTCACTGGCGGGGCCGCGGGCATCGGCAGCGCGATCGTCGAACAGTTCGCCCGCCAGGGCAGCAAGGTCGTCTTCGCCGACATCGACGTCACCGAGGCGAACGCGACGATCCGACGATGCGTCGAAGCAGGCGTCGCTCATGCACCTCGGTTCCACGAGGTCGATCTGATCGACATCGCTGCGCTGCGACGAGCCTGCGCCGATGCGGCCGAAGCGCTCGGTGGCATCTCCGTCTTGGTGAACAACGCGGCGAACGACGATCGTCACGACTGGCGCGACATGACCGTGGAGTACTTCGACAACCGGATCAATACGAACCTGCGCCACTACTTCTTCGCGATCCAGGCGCTCGCGCCGCAGATGATCGAGGCGGGCAACGGCTCGATCGTCAACATCGGGTCGAGCAGCTACCTCATGCAGGAGGACATCTTCCCGGGGTACGCGATCGCGAAGTCGGCGGTGGAGGGCATCACCCGCACGATGGCCCGTACGTTCGGACCGCACGGGGTGCGTGTGAACACCGTGATGCCGGGATGGGTGCCCACCGAGCGCCAGCTCACCAAGTGGTGGACGCCCGAAGGCGAGGAGGCCACGATGCGCGATCAGGCGATCAAGCGCCGCATCACGCCCGACGAGTTCGCGCAGATGGTGCTGTTCCTCGCCGCCGACGATGGCGCTGCGTGTACCGCACAGCACTTCCTGGTCGACGGCGGCCGCTTCTGACTGTCGGACCTCGCTGTGTCCTAAGCGGCGAGCCGCAGCACCGTGAACACGCCCATGCCGATGGCCATCATCGCCGCCATGTTGCGGGTCTTCGCGAACACAGCCGCGGCAGTCAGCAGCGCCCACATCTGGTGGTTGCCCCACCCGATCGCGATCTCCTGCTCGCGGGTCAGCACACCCGGTGCGACGATCGCAGCCAACGCGCACGCCGGCGCGTAGCGAAGCGCCCGTTCCACCCGGGTGGGCAGCTGCACCTGCGACGGCAGCATGAAAGAGCTTGCTCGGGTGAGCACGGTGATGATCGTGAGCCCGGCGATCGCAGCGAGCATGTACGCCAAGTCGTCGAGACGCATCAGCCTGCCGGCTCCACGTAGGTCTGCGCAGCACGTCGGCGCGCGGCGCCGAACTGTTCGCCCAGCATCGCCACGGCCACCCCGGCCGCCACTGCAGCCAACAGGCCGAGCCTCATGGGCAGTTCGACCGTGACGACGGAGACGACCACGGCGACCACCAAGCCCGCGACCGCCGGCAACCTCGTGCACATCGGCACGAGTACCGCGATGAGCGCCAGGTACGCAGCGAGCTCGAGCCCCCAGGCCGATGGAGCGAAGCCACCCAGCACGATGCCTGTCACCGAGGCCGCTTGCCACACCACCCAGTTCACGAGCGCGCCGCCGTAGAAGTACCCCCACTGCACCGGTGATCCACGGTCGGGATCGTCGGCGAACCGCTGCGAGAACAGGGCGAAGCCGAGGTCGCCGTTCAGGTAGCCGGCGAGCACACGTTGCCGGAACGACAGGTCGACGAACGATCGACGGCTGCTCGCCGCGAAGATCACGAACCGCAGGTTCACCACGAGCGCCGTCGCCCACACGACGGGCAGAGGTGCACCCACGGCCAGCAATGGCAGCACGGCCAGCTGTGCGGAACCGGCGAACACGGTGCAGGTCATGAGCAGACCCAGCGCCACCGACATGCCCTGGTTCACCATCGCCACGCCGGTCACGACGCCCCAGACGCTGATCGCGAGCGCCATCGGCATCATCGCCCGCACGCCCTCGCGGAACGCCTGTCGATCGATGGGTGGGATCCAGGTGTCGCGCACCGCCGTCAACTGCACGCCCCACAGGATGGCGATCCGACCCCGCTCCGACAACTGCTGGCGGCATGCCGACCGCCGCATCGGTCACGCCGATCCGCCGGATGTCACGGTCGTTTTCGACACAGCCGGGGTTCGGCATTCCCCGGCAGGGGTACATGAATCGCATGATCAAATCATTGATGTTCATCGGCGGCGTGGTCGCAGGCTTCGCCGTCGCCTCCGGGATGACCGACGAACAGCGTCGGCACGTCCGAACCAAGGCGCAGAGCGTCACCAAGGGCGAGCGGAGCCAGCGACTGGCGTCGGTCGTCACCAACACGACCGAGTCCGTGGCCGACGCCGCCGTGGCCAAGGTCGAGACAGCCGCGGACAAAGTCGTCTCCAAGGTCGACCCGTCCCACGACTCGCACGACTCGAA
>Ga0105047_10013071_pt1 | contig 13308 bp, 13 predicted proteins | sample MAT04_FD_78384 | JGI IMG/M metagenome (GOLD analysis project Ga0105047, IMG submission 78384) | Freshwater microbial communities from Lake Fryxell liftoff mats and glacier meltwater in Antarctica - MAT-04 (megahit assembly) | ecosystem: Environmental > Aquatic > Freshwater > Ice > Liftoff...
CGGCGGCGGCGTGGATGCTGCCGGCGCTGGTTTCGGTGCGGCTGCAGGTGCAGCAGCTGCCTGCACCTGCCAACCGCAGGTCTTGCCTGCGTTTTGCTGGGTCAGCCAGGTCTGCAACGGTGCAAAGTACTCCAGCACTGCGCCGGCGTCCATCTTCTCGCTGCCGGTAAGTTCCTTCAGCGTCGCCGGCCAGGGTTGGCTGGCACCTTTTTCCAGCATCGCCCAGAACTTCTGTCCTGCCGCCTTGTTGCCGTAGAAGGTGCACTCGTTGAGTGGTCCGGTGTGGCCGGCGGCATCGCACAGGCCCTTGTAGAACTGGAACTGCAGCACGTGCGAGAGGAAGTAACGCGTATACGGCGTATTGCCAGGCACGTGGTACTTGGCGCCCGGATCGAAGAACTCCTCGCCGCGCGGTGTTGCCGGCGCGACGCCCTGGTACTTGGCCTTGAGGTCCCACCACGCCTGGTTGTAGTTCTCCGGCTTGATCGAGCCATCGAACACTCCCCAGCGCCAGCGGTCGATCATCAGGCCGAAGGGCATGAACGCCACCTTGGCCAGGGCCATGCGCATCTGCGAATTGATCAGCGCCTCGATGCCTTGCTCAGGCGTACCCACCATGCCGATCGAGTTGAGGTACTGCGGCGTCATCGCCAGCACCATCGTGTCGCCGATGGCCTCGTGGAACCCGTCGTTGGCGCCAGCCTGGAACAGCGGTGGCAGCTTGTTGTAGGCCAAGTAGTAATACACATGACCGAGCTCGTGGTAGATGGTGGTGAAGTCTTCCTCGTTGGGCTTGATGCACATTTTGGTGCGCACGTCGCCGGCCATGTCCATGTCCCAGGCGCTGGCATGGCAGACCACGTCACGGTCCAGCGGCTTGATGAACTGGGTTTTTTCCCAGTAGCTGGCCGGCAGCTTGGGCATGCCCAGCGAGGTGTAGAAATCCTGCGCGCGTTCGGTCATCTGCTTGGCCACTGCAGTCTGGGCGGCGCGTTCTGCCTGGAACAGCTTGCCGGGCGTGGCACCGGGTCCGGCCTTGGCCAGCTCGCGTGCGTAATCAGCCTGGTATTGCTGCTCCAGCCCGCTGCTGATGTCGAGGCTGCCGGCGTTCTCGTAGGGTTGCAGCAGGTCCCACAGATTGCCCCAGTCCTGTTGCCACATGTTGCCCATCAGGTGTGCCGGCAGCAGGCCGTTGACCTGGCCCTTGTCGGTGCCGTATTCGGCCTGGAGCTTGGTGCGGGTGTAGCAGTGCAACTGTTCGTACAGCGGCTTGACCTGACCCCACAGGCGATCGGTTTCTGCCGCGATTTCTGCCGGCGTCATGTCGTAGCCGCTGCGCCACATCTCGCCGGTGTCGGCGAAACCCATTTCCTGGGCGCCTTCGTTGACCAGGTCGGCAAAACGCATGTAGTCCTTGCGCATCGGCGGAGCGATGGTGTGCCAGCCTTGCCACGCGTCCAGTTGCTGGTCGTAGTCGCGACTGCTGCGCAGCACGTCCTCCAGTTCGCCCAGCTGCCGGCATTTTTGGGCTTCGCCTTCACCGGTGCAGTAGCTGCCGGCGCCGTACATGCCGCCCATGCGCGAGGCGATGGTGGTCAATTCCGCAAGCTTGGCCGGATCTTTCGGCGCGGGCATGGCGGTGGACAGCTTGAGCAACTGGATGGCGCGTGCGGTCTCCGGTGTCATCGGCTGGCCTTCGAACTTCTTGGCCTGCTCGATCCACTGGTTGAGCTGGGTCAGGTAGCGTTCGTTGTATTTGGATTCCAGCAGCTGGGTGTCGTCGGTGATGTAGGTCGCCGACAGCCACTGCGAGGCGGTAACCTCCGGTGCAAGCTTGCGGATTTCCTCATTGACGCGCGCGATGAATTCATCGGCGCTCTCGACCTTGCCTGCGGCGGGCGCAGCCACCTGCACCGGCTCTGTGGCGGGCTCCTTCTTGCATGCAGACAGTGACATCACGCAGGCGCCCACGGCGACTGCAAGCAGGAGATGGCGTTGCTTCACGGTGAATCCTAGGCTGGCGCGTCGCGCTGGAAGGCGAAGGCTAGTGCGGCAGGTGCCTTCCTGCAAGGGCGGGCGCCGTTGGCAGCGCGGCCATGATGCGCTGCCGCAAGCGCTGCGCACGACGCGCTATCTTGTTCCGCATCAGACGTTTGGACCAGCGCGAGAACGGCAGGATTTCCTTGCCGCCGACTACGGATTTGACGTCGATGCATACCAGTGCGACACCCTGGGCCTTGGGAACGACGACGAAATTCCCCGCGTTGAGATCGAACAAGGGGATCTCGTTGTCCAACAGCCACTGCTCAAAGACATCCACTGCGGCGCAGAGGGTTTCGGCGGAATATCGCGGGTCGACGAACACGTGCCGGTAGAGACTGCTGGCGGGCGTGCCGTCAGCCAGCAACACGCAGTCGCAGCACAGGGCGTCGCCGCGAGGTGTCGCAACCACGTCATGGCAAACCGTGAGATTTCCATCCGAGCGCGATCCAAGGCGTGCGCGCAACTTGCGATAAGCGCGAAGTTCGGTGCGGTTGTCGCCCATGTCGGGAAAACGCAATGCCAGCCAGCGGCGAAGCGTCTGGCGTGCGCCGACCCTGGTGCGTTCGGCGGGCGGCAGTTCGAATTTCAGGCAGAGGCCCGGATGATCCGGATCCCGCGCGCACACGCGATGGGAGCCACGGGAAATGAGTTCCAGGCCTTGCCACTGGTCTGCGTCGTTGTCCGGCGAATTCATATGGGCGAGTCTGCCTGGCAAATACTGTTCGGTGATTGTGCCGGTGCCGGAAAAGACGATAAAAGGGGAAAGGCTGCTGGAGCAAGGCAGCCTGGAACGACTGGATCCGATGGCCCAGTGGTGATGCCTGGTGCTTGCGCCACGCATCGACCGAAACCACCCGTGGCGGCATTGGGTGCGCCGCGGCATTCCGTGCACTTGCGGGCAGCGACTCAAGCCGGCAGCAGTGCCCGCTCCCGCAGCCATGCCCTTGCATCTTCGGCATCGTGCTCAAACCACGCCCGCGCGCTCCCCAGCCGGAACGAATATCCCCAGGCGTCCATGTCTTGCATCAGGCGCGCGCTGCCGACCCCATCCAGCGATTCCGCCAGAACGATCTGCAGGTAGCAGGTGGCGTCTTCCTCATGATCGGAATCAGACGCATCGGTATGGACTTGCGCGCGGCGTTCGGGCACGAGCACGATGAGGTGGCAGGCTTCGTGCAGCAAGGAATGCACAGGGGTGTCGGCGCGCGCATACACAGTGCTGCCGATAACCCCGGCCTCGGGTTCTCCCCAGAAGCTGCCGGGGATCGTGGCGCCGTCTTCCACCTGGCGCAGTTCCAACGCGTGACGGGAGAGCAGGCCGGCAAGATCATCGAACGCCAGGTCGCCCACTCTCAACACGTCCGGCAATACCGCGGGCGATGGGGCGATGCTGGCGTTCGCGCGGGTCATGCTCGATGCCGTGGAAGGCGTAACGACGGTGTGGAAGCGCAGCATGGCCGCGAGCTGTTCTGGACTTGAAACCAGGCCAGGCAAAAGTTCGCGCCCGTCAGGCGCTCCTGCCTGGGCCTACGCGTTGTCGTCGTGCAGCGCAACGGAGATATCCAGCACGTCGTGCTCGCCTTCCTTGACCAGCTTGACGTTCACTGCATCGGCGTCGACGTTGACGTACTTCTTGATCACTTCCAGCAGTTCGCGTTGCAGCAGCGGCAGGTAATCCGGTGCTCCGCGCGTGTTGCGTTCCTGCGCCACGATGATGCGCAGCCGGTCCTTGGCGATGGAGGCGGTTTCTTTCTTCGGCTTGAGGAAATCGAACAGACCCATGCTCAACCTCCAAACAGCTTGCTGAAGAAGCCTTTCTTTTCGACTGTGGTGAAGCGCAGCGGACGATCCTCACCCAGCAAGCGGCCCACTGCATCGTCGTAAGCCTGGCCTGCGGGGGATTCCAGATCGAGGATCACCGGTTCGCCCTTGTTCGACGCGTTGAGCACGTCGCCGGATTCGGGGATCACGCCGAGCGTTTTCAGGCCCAGCACTTCCTCCACGTCCTGGATGCTCAACATTTCACCGCCGGCCACGCGCGTCGGGCTGTAGCGGGTCAGCAGCAGGTGCGGCTTGAGGGTTTCGCCATCTTCGGCCTTGCGGGTCTTGGAATCGAGCAGCCCCAGGATGCGGTCGGAATCGCGCACGCTGGAGACTTCGGGATTGACCACCACCACCGCGGTGTCGGCGAAATACATCGCCAGGTATGCGCCTTTCTCGATGCCGGCCGGCGAGTCACAAACGATGAAGTCGAAGCCGTCGGCAATCAGGTCCTTCAACACTTTTTCGACGCCTTCCTTGGTCAGCGCGTCCTTGTCGCGGGTCTGCGAGGCGGCAAGGATGAACAGGGTGTCGAAGCGCTTGTCCTTGATCAGCGCCTGCTTCAACGTCGCTTCGCCATGGGTGACGTTGACGAAGTCGTACACGACCCGGCGCTCACAGCCCATGATCAGATCAAGATTTCGCAGGCCAACGTCGAAGTCGATGACCGCGACCTTCTTGCCGCGCCGGGCCAGGCCGCAGGCGATGCTGGCGCTGGTAGTGGTCTTGCCCACGCCGCCCTTGCCGGATGTGACTACGATTATTTCAGCCAATGGTGTGTCTCCTGGGAATGCTTGAAGGGAAAGCTGCTCGCGTGGAATCAGGCGCGGGGGCGCCGGACGATCAGTCCTGCGCGGCGATCATGAGTTGGTCCTGCTGGTCGGCACCGCGTTGCAGCCAGACCTGCACGGCCTTGCCGTGGAGTTCCTTGGGAACGTCGTCGAGAACCTTGTAGTTGCCGGCGATGGCCACGAGCTCGGCATGGAATTCGCGACAGAAAATGCGTGCGTCGGGATTGCCCTGCGCACCGGCCAGCGCTCGTCCACGCAAGGTGCCGTAGATGTGGATGGAACCGTCGGCGATGACTTCGGCGCCGGCACCGACCGTGCTCAACACGGTCAGGTCGCGGTTTTCGGCGTACAGCTGCTGGCCGGAACGGACGGGCAGTTTCTGCACCAGGCCGGGCTTGCCGCTGCTGACTGGTTCGGCGGTCTTTGCCTGTGCGGGAACCGGGTTGGCCGCGACGCTATCGCGGCGAACCGCCGGCGCTGAAGACGCGCCTACCGATGCCTCAGGCGCTGCCCCGCCAACCGGTTCGTATTGGGCGCGGAACTTGGACAGCAGGGGCAGCCCCAGCTGGCCCGCAAGTTGTTCGGTCTCGCGGGTGCCATAGGCCAGCGCCACGGGAATGACGCCCGCATCCAGCAGGCCATCCAGCAGCGCCTGCGCGGTAGCTGCGTCAGGCGTCTGGGCCAGGCCACCGAAGTCGATGATGACTGCCGCACGTCCGAACAGCTTGGGCGCGCGCTGCACCCGCTCGCGCATTTCGTGGGTCAGTTTGGCGACGTCGAGGGTGCGCACGCGCAGGTTGGCAACGCCGACCTGGCCGATCTTGAGTTCGCCGGCCTGCTCGTAGCTGACGTTGGCGGGAGTGGCGCTCATGCGCCTGCGGACCGCGCAGCCGCCGGCATGTGCCGCTCACGGGTACGTGTCCAGGTCAGCTCGGGCAGGGCATCGCCATAGGTTTCGCGTACCCACGGATAGCTGCACAGCTCCTTCATCAGCATGCTGGCACGCACGCCGGGCCCGGGCATCAGGTTCTGGCCCACTTCCTTGAAACCGAAACTGCCATGGAACAGCAGCGCCGGGTCGGCGCCGTGATCGAGGAATACCTCGCACGCCAACTGCGGGTGGCGCAGCTCGGCATAACTCTGGACGTCGGCGTAAAACGCGCGGCCGACGCCACCCCCGCGGCGGCGGCTGGCGACCACGATGCGGTCAATGTAGAAAAACTCGGGGTAACGCTCGCGAAACCAGCTGAAGTTGCTGCTGTCGTGGTCAGCGTCGGAACCGAAGCCGACCAGGAAACCGGCGAGGTTGCCGTCACGCTCGGCGACGCGGAAGTAACCCGCCTGCTGGTGGAAGCGCTGCAGCCTGGCTGCGTCCAGAGGCAGGATCGCCAGGCCGGCGTTGTTGTTCAGGGCTAGGACCGAATCCAGCTCGTGCTCGCGCACGTCGCGGATGACAATCGACATTCAACTCACTCCGTGGGTGTCCCGATGGCGCGAGCCAACGGCGCGGATTATCGCATGGGCGGCCGCGGGCGGGGCGGCGCGGCGGGCTGCTGCCATGACTTTCGGTCGGGGTGCGGGCGCGGCAATCAGCCTAAGATGCCCCGATGTGGACCCGCCTCAGCCATACCCGACTCCTGCGTGCAGCGGGCCTGTACACGTGGGCGCTGGTTGGAATTCCCATCATCCTGAATGTGTGGTTCCTGCCGCCGGTGCGGTATGTGGACGATGTCGGCGTCAGCGGCGTCAACGTGCCGATGACTCTGCTCACCTACTTCGCCTTCGGTGCCTGCTACTGGCTGGCGACCCGTTCGCTGGGTTCGCGCGAAGTAGAGTCTTCCTCCCGCGGAAATTTCGTGTTGCTGGTCGTGCTGACCACGGCCGCGGTGGCGGTCGGCTACTACACCCAGACGGGCCTCAGCGCGATGCTGTTGTTGGTCATGGCCGGAGTGCTGCCGTGGATCCTGAGCCTGCGCGCTGCCGTGGCCTGGTTGCTGTTCGCCCACGTGCCGCTGGTGCCTTCGTTCATGGCACGGGACGACTTCAGCTTCTGGGAGGCGCTGTTCCAGTCCACCTTTTACGTCGGGTTTTCGGCGTTCGTCCTGGTGACGGCCTATGTCGCGCGGCAGCAGGCCAAGGCGCGCGACGAGCAGCGTCGGCTCAACGCGGAGCTGCGCGCCACCCGCGTGCTGCTGGCTGAAAGCGCGCGAGTCAATGAACGCACCCGCATCTCGCGCGAGCTGCACGACCTGCTGGGCCATCACCTGACCGCGCTCAGCCTTAATCTCGAAGTCGCCAGCCACATGACCTCAGGGCCTGCCCACGAGCATGTCCGCCAGGCCCACACCCTCGCGCGCCTGCTGCTGACCGACGTCCGCGAGGTGGTCAGCCAGCTGCGCGAGGGCGACGCCATCGATCTGGGCGCGGCACTGCTGTTGCTGACCGAGCGGGTGCCGGCGCTGGACATCCACATGGATATCCAGGAGCCGTTGACCCTGGACGATGCGGAGCGCGCCCACGTGTTGCTGCGGTGTACGCAGGAGATCATCACCAATACCGTGCGCCACGCCGACGCCCGGAATCTGTGGGTCAGCTGCCGACGCGAGGCCGGGCAGATCATCATCGATGCCCACGACGATGGCTCGGGCGCCGATACGGTGGTGGCAGGCAACGGGTTGCGAGGCATGCGCGAACGCCTGCAACAGCATGGCGGCCGCATGACCATCGAATCGCGCGCCGGCGGGGGCTTCCGCCTGTGCCTGCAGTTGCCGGTGGGCAATCTGGATCCCATCGCCCTTGAACCCTGTACCGAATCCATCTCTGGAGGTGCCGCATGATCCGTGTCTGCCTGGTCGACGACCAAACCCTGGTGCGGCAGGGCATCCGCTCGCTGCTGGCACTGGACGACGGCATCGAGGTGGTGGCCGAAGCTGCGGATGGCAAGCAGGCGGTGGAGGTGATCCCCCAGATCAAGCCGGACGTGGTGCTGATGGACATGCGCATGCCGGTCATGTCCGGGCTGGAGGCGCTACAGGCCCTGGCGGCGCTGGGCCAGCTGCCGCCGGCGATCATCCTCACCACCTTCGATGACGACCAGCTGGTGCTCGCAGGATTGAAAGCCGGGGCAAGGGGCTACCTGCTCAAGGACGTTTCGCTACAGCAGCTGGTGGGCGCGATCCGCACCGTGGCCGCGGGCGGTTCGCTGGTGCAGCCGGTCGTGACCCAGCGCCTGCTGTCCGGTCTGGAACACATGCGCAATGAATTCACCAGCCTGGACCGGCCCGACCCGCTGACCGACCGCGAGACCGAGATCCTGCGGCTGATGGCCAGCGGATTCTCCAACAAGGAGATTGCCAACTCGCTGGGCGTGGCCGAAGGCACCATCAAGAACCACGTGTCCAACATCCTGTCCAAGCTGGGTGTGCGCGACCGCACCCGGGCAGTGCTGAAAGCGTTCGAGTTGCAATTGGTCTGACCTCCCGAGGCTCGCCCGCGCTGCCCCTCCCTGCCCAGCAGGGAGGGGTGGGGGAGGGGCGGCTCCTGGCCGCGGCTGCCGCTCCCTGACCGGTACACCCAGCGGAGGCCGCCCCAATCGCTATGCAGTCCGGTCGCGGGTTCGCCAGCGCAGGCATAGCCATATGTGACCGCCGGGCGTCATCGGTGAGGCTCGCCCGGCATCATTGGCCGACGGCGAGGGAAGGGTTTCAGCGTGAATGGAATCGCTTGGCGATCCCGGTTCAACTATTGTTCCTAGGCGCGTTCCGCAGCGAGGCGCCTGTGAGGAAATTGTTGGGCTCAGACCCTCGACTGCAGCGTGCTGGTGGGTGGCTGACCGATTCCGCCAAGCCTGCTAGGATGCGCGCTGCATCTGTTTCAACGGTGTGCGTTGTAATTATTTCAACGGCCATGGCATCGGCCCCCGGAGACTGCTGAATGATTCGTTTGATCGAGTTCCTGATTGCCCTGGCGATTGTCCTGGCATTGTTTCTGGTGGTGGGCTTGGTGCTGCCCTCCAAACGCCATCTGGTCGAGAGCGCCGAAACCAACCGACGCATGACCATCGTGTATGACACGGTCAACAACGTGCGCCGTCTCAAGGACTGGAATTTGTTGATTCCCAACCAGCCCGCGAACCTCACCTATTCAGGCGGTGGCGAAGACCATACGGGTGAAGGCGCCCGCGTCGATTTCACTTCCGACGATACACGCTACGGCAGCGGCCATTGGGAAATCACCGAGAGCATCGCTCCGGCCAACGGCAGTGGTGGCAAGGTGGCCTTCACCATCGATGACACCAAGCCGGGCGGTGGCAAGCGCAGCGAAGTGATCCTGCAACCGGCCGGCCGTAACGGCCGCAACGTCAAGATCACCCAGACCTACGATGTCGAATACGGCTGGAACCTGATCGGACGCTTCATGGGCATGTACGTCAGTCGCCATGTGGGCGACTCGGTCAAGGCCAGCCTGTCCAAGCTCACCAACACCCTGGCGACGGTGCCCAACTTCGACTACCGCGTCGAAGGCAGCAAGTTGACCGACCTCGGACTGGTCGATCTGCCTGCCGAAAACCTGCTGGTGGTCAACGCTGGCAACATCGATCGTAACAACGATGTCATCCGTGCCTCGATCGATGCCAACCAGGAGTGGATCAAGCGCGTGATGGAGACCAACGGCCTCGAAGCCGCCGGTCCGGTACGCATCATCACCACCGACTTCGGTTCGGAAAAGTACGCCTTCGACATCGCCCAGCCCGTGCGCAAGCGCAGTGGCTCGGCCGCGGCCAGTGCGTCTTCGGATGATGAAGACGAGCAGGACGGCGACAGTGCCGCGACGACGCCAGTTGCGTTGCCGGGTTCATCCGCGCCTCTTACCGGCATCAAGGTCGCCGGTACCCCGGTCGAGCTGGTACGTGTGGAAGCACGCAAGGCCGCCAGCGCCAGCTACACAGGCTACATGGCCGAGCTGGATGCGGCACGCAACTCGTTGCGTGCCTGGGCGATGACCAACGGCTACGAAGTCACCGACCGCCCGTACGAATCGTGGAAAGGCGGCGTCGACCAGGCATTCACGGCCGACGGCAGCTTCGACGTGTTCTGGGCGATCAAGGAGTAACGCTCGACGGACTCCGGTCCGTCAGGCGGGTTTGGAACGACGCGCCGCTCATGCGGCGCGTCGTGTTTCGGGAGTCGGGCCTGCGCGCAGAATGACTTCCCGCCATCGGCCTGGATGCCGCTTCAGGGGAAAGCCGCCGTGCTGTTGAACTACGACCGTCGTCAACGTAAACCGTCCCTGCTCGCTTTTTCCGGCGCCGTGATTGCCGCGGCCACCGTGGCACTGGGTGCCTACGCTTCACATGGCGTTGCCGACCCGCAGGCGCAGTCCAGTCTGCATACCGCCGCGATCTACGGATTCGGACACGGGATAGCGCTGGCTGCGTTGGCGGCTGGCACCACCCGCGCCATCGGACGTGGCGGCATGGCCCTGCTGTTGCTGGGAACGCTGTTGTTTTCCGGGAGCCTGGTCTTGAACGTGATGGCTGGGTTCGGCACCAAGCTGGCGCCAATCGGCGGCGTGGCCCTCATGCTCGGCTGGCTGCTGTGGGCGCTGGACGCGATACGTCGCTGACGCCTGCGCCATGCCTCGCCACGTCCGCGGGTTCGACACACAGGCGGCGTTCGATTACCTGAGCCAGCGCGACCGCAAGCTGGGCGCATGGATGAAGCGCCTTGGCCCGATCGAACCGCAACCCACCTGGCGCAAGCCTTTCGATCCGGTGGATGCGCTGGCCCGCGCCATCCTCTACCAGCAGCTCAGTGGCAAGGCTGCGGCCACGATAGTGGGACGGGTGGAAGTGGCCATTGGTGGTACGCGACTGCATTTCGACACGCTGGGCCGCATCGAGGATCCGATACTGCGGGCGTGCGGCGTGTCCGGCAACAAGACGCTGGCGCTTCGCGACCTGGCCGCGCGTGAGCTCGCAGGCGAGATTTCCTCGCTGCGGCAGATGTCGACCATGCACCAGGACGACATCGTGGCAGCGCTGGTGCCAGTGCGTGGCATCGGCCGCTGGACCGTGGAAATGATGCTGATGTTCCGCCTGGGTCGGCCCGATGTGCTGCCGATCGACGACCTGGGCATCCGCAAGGGCGCGCAGCGGGTCGACAAGCTGGAGGAAATGCCCACGCCGAAGGAACTGCTGGCGCGTGGCGAACGTTGGGGACCTTATCGAACCTATGCCAGCCAGTACCTGTGGCGAATCGCGGATCTTGCGGCGGCGGCGAAGACGCCGACGAAGCGGTCGCAGGGTTAAGAATAGTCAACGGTGCGTCGACGCAAACTTCTTCTTGAAACAAAGCGCAAGGCAACATCAAAGGCTTCCGCCTTTGGCGGGTCACTTTTGTTTCGGCAAAAGTAACCAAAAACCATTGCGCCTGACGCGTGCCGGGCGATGGAGCCGCCCGGTGCCCGGCGCTCCTCGCGCAAATGGTACGGCGCGCAAACTCGCTGCGCTCAGACAATGGCGCCTTTTCTCCCTTTGCGCTGCGGTGCTCGGCGCGCTTTAGGGCGCGGTGAGGCAACGGCATGAGCCATGCAACGGTAAGAGCAAGGCAACGGTAAGAGCAAGGCAACGGCAAGAGCAAGGCAACGGCAAGAACCGGCGCTTAAGCTCAAACTAAAGACGCGATTATGGCGAAAGCTAGAATCCGACTTTCACTCCTCAGCCACCTGCAGCACCAGCTTGCCAAAGTTTTCGCCAGTGAACAGCTTCGCCAGCGTTTCCGGGAATGTCTCGATGCCCGCGACCACGTCTTCTTTCGACTTCATGCTGCCATCCCGCAGGTACTTCGCCAGCTCGGCGATGGCGACGGGGTAACGATCGGCGTAGTCGAACACCACGATGCCTTCCATGCGCGCGCGGTTGACCAGCAGCGACAGGTAATTCTTCGGGCCCTGCACCGCGGTGGTGCTGTTGTACTGCGAAATCGCGCCGCAGATGATGATGCGTGCGCTGCGGCGGATGCGGCCCAGCACATGGTCGAGGATCTCGCCGCCGACGTTGTCGAAGTAGATGTCGACGCCTTCCGGGCAATGGGTCTTCAAACCCTCGCGCACGTCTTCGTTCTTGTAGTCGATGCATGCATCGAAGCCGAGTTCATCTACCACCCAGTCGCACTTGGCCTTGCCGCCGGCGATGCCGACCACGGTGCAGCCCTTGATCTTCGCAAGCTGGCCGACCGTCTGGCCGACCGCGCCGGATGCGCCCGACACCACCACCACTTCGCCCGCTTTGGGCTGGCCCACGTCCATCAGGCCGAAATAGCCGGTCATGCCTGGCATGCCCAACACATTGAGCCACTGCGTCGGGGTGCCCAGGCGCGGGTCGATCTTGAACACGCCGCTGCGCTTGATCTCCGCGGCCGAGAATTCCTTGTATTCCTGCACCCCGATGCCACCGCTGACGAGGTCGCCGACGGCGAAGCCGGCGTGGTTTGACGCGATGACCTTGCCGATGCCGCCGGCGCGCATCACCTCGCCGATTCCCACCGGAGCGATGTAGGACTTGCCCTCGTTCATCCAGCCACGCATGGCCGGATCCAGCGACAGGTACAAGGTCTTGACCAGGATGGCGTCGACGCCGGGCGCGGCGACGGCTTCGGTGGTGAACTGCCAGTTGTCGCGGTTGGTCATGCCCACCGGACGGTTGGCCAGGCGGACCTGGTGGTTTTGCAGCGCGGCGAAGTCGGTCATTTCGGAAATCCTGGTGGGGAGGGAGGGAGGGGATTGAAGGATGTCAGGCGTCGGGGGAGTGCAGCCAGTGCCATGGCTCGTAGACGATGCCGTGCGGGTTGTCGCGGGGATAGCTCATGTGCCATCCGAAGTTGCCGGCATTCCCGGTAAGCCAGGCGAAGGCCTGGGTTTGTTCGAAGGATTCCTCGGCGGGCGGGTCGCCGTGGGTACCGATGTCGAGCGCGTTGCCGCCGTGGTGTTCGCTGAAACCCGGCGCGGCATTGACCGTAAGGATTTGCTGCACGCTTTGTCCGCGTGCGAGTTTGCGTTCAAAAATGCCCATCTGGTAATCGTGGCTGCGATAGCCGGAAATGGCGTCCAGCACGATGCCCTCGGCAGATGCTGCGCGCTGCAGCCATACCCAGCTGCGCGCGGCTGAGGCGCTCAGCCACAACGGTCGCCGATAGCGATCGAAGCCGGCGAAGGCGAGGGCGGATGGTTCGGCGACCAGCGCCAGGCCGCTGCGTTGCCCGTAGCTTTCGTCGAGTTCGAGGGTCTGCAAACGTTCGAGCAGTCGATCGAGCGGCAAAGGCGCGGCGGCATCGATATCGAAACCGCGATGAAGGCGCAAAGCGTCCATTGCATCCAATGCGTCATCCATTCCGGGCTCACGCATCCATCGCGACTGCAGCGGCTGGATGCCTTCGGGCACCGCCGCCGCCAGATAGCGTCCGTCGCGTTTGCGCCGCAGCACCGTGTGTGCCCGCGCCAGTACCCTCGCATCGGCGTTGCTGCGCGCGCGCAGCAGGCCGCCCGGCCACAGTTCTATTTCAGGAGTATTGAGAAGGATTCCGGGCCGTTGGCGCATCGTCCCAGCTTAGCCGCGCACGTGGGAGTTCGCCAGTTCGCGCACGCGCAACGACAA
>Ga0105047_10013072_pt1 | contig 13308 bp, 11 predicted proteins | sample MAT04_FD_78384 | JGI IMG/M metagenome (GOLD analysis project Ga0105047, IMG submission 78384) | Freshwater microbial communities from Lake Fryxell liftoff mats and glacier meltwater in Antarctica - MAT-04 (megahit assembly) | ecosystem: Environmental > Aquatic > Freshwater > Ice > Liftoff...
CGCGGGCAGCGTCCAGCTCGGCCTGCTCCTCCTGGACCCGGGCCAGCACCGAAGCCAGGCCCGCCGTCGTGCCGATCGACCGGCACTCGTCCAGGCTGCTCAGGGCGGCATCAAGATCACCCGACATTCGCTGGGCCAGGACCAGCGTGAGCAGGAACTCCGGGGGCGACATCGCCTCCAGCATCTCGGACGCCCGGTACACCGTCATTGCCTGGTGCGCGCGGGACCGGCCGGTCATCGTCGCGATCGGGCTCGGCAGCACGGTCAGCAAGGTCGGGGTGGTCGTCCGACGGAGCCGATCTCGATGCGAATGCATCTGGCGAGGGTGTCGTGGTCGTAGAGGGGGTGTCAGGTCAGCCCCACCTCGCCGATAGGACCACCCCGATGCGACGCATCCTCGCTGTGACCTCCGTCCTCACCCTTGCCCTCGTCACTGCTGCCTGCAGCTCCTCCGAGACCACTCCCGCCGCCGATACGTCGGCCTCCGAGTCGATGACGCAGGGCCCCGCGGACGACTCGATGATGGACAAGGACATCGTCGACACCGCCGTGGCGGCCGGTGACTTCAGCACGCTGGCCACCGCGCTCACGGCGGCCGGTCTCGTCGACACGCTCAAGGGCGACGGCCCCTTCACCGTCTTCGCCCCGACCGACGAGGCCTTCGCCGCGCTCCCGGCGGGCACGCTCGACACGCTCCTCGAGGACCCGATGGGTGACCTCAAGAGCATCCTCACCTACCACGTGATCCCCGGGAAGGTGATGGCAGCCGACGTCCTGACGATGGACGGCCAGAAGGTCGCCACCGTGAACGGTGAGGAGCTCACCATCAGCGTCGACGGCGACAAGGTCTCGCTGACCGACGCCAAGGGCAATGCCGTGAACGTCACCATGACGGACATCGAGGCCAGCAACGGCGTCATCCACGTCATCGACGGCGTGCTGATGCCCTGATCTCGGCAGCACCAGGTACGCCCCGGCTTCGCGGTCGGTCAGATGCTGACGATGCCCGGCACGGGAGACCCCTTGCCGGGCATCGTGCTGCCCGGGTCCTTGTCCATCACCCGCCAGGGGTCGTCGGTGGCCCACGAGGGCTCGCATTGACCGGTGTCCGGAAGGCGTTGGACCTGCTCGTCGAGCAGGGCATCGTGGTCGGCGCCTTCGTCGGCAACGCCGTCGGGTCCGAGCCGAACGCCGATCCCCTGGGGTACCCAGCGGTTGCGGCCGCGTCGGACGCCTACCGGCGATCACCAGCTGTTGCGCGAACGCCTCCACACGCTATCCGCCGGAGCCTGTCGCCTCGCCGCCGGGCCCAGCCCCGGCCTCCGCAACTTTCGCGCAGGATTTGTTCATTGGATGCGCTCATCGGGTGACGGTGCTTACCCTCACGCGATCCGTCTCGGGCGTCAACCCATGGATTCAGGACTCGGTCGAGATCTTCGTCAACCCGGGCAACACGAAGGCGGGGACCTACGGCCCCGACGACGCCCAGCTCCGGATCAACGTCGACAACCAGGTCTCCTTCGGGACCGGCGACGAGGCGGCGCAGGCAGCCCGGTTGACCAGCGCGACGACCCGCGTGGCGGGAGGCTACGTCGTCGAGGCCGCGATCGGGCTTGCCGGCCAGGGCGGGCTCGGCACGCTGCAGGGCCTGGACTTCCAGGTCAATGACGCCACCGCCGGCGCCCGCACGGCCGTCCGCACCTGGGCCGATACCACCGGGACCGGGTACCTGAGCACGGCCCGGTGGGGCGTCGGCCGGCTCGTCGAGGTCTGGGTGATCACCAGCCCGACCCGGCTCGGGCCGCCTCCGTGCTGGCACCGTCGGCGATCGCCAGCGACCACATCGAACCGAGCCCGTCGATGACCAGGTCCACCAGCCCGACCCGGCTGCGTCGGTCCGTCCCTCGACGACGGTAGCCGTGCTCCTCCAGCAGGGCATTGACGGCGTCGCGCGTCGCCTCGGAGACGCCCTGCCGGCCGTTGAGCACCTTGGACACCGTCGGCACGGAGACGCCCGCGAGCGCGGCGATCTCCTTGAGGTTCACCTGTGCCGGGTCGGCGCTGTCAGCGTCGCCGTCCTCGGTCGTCATCGGGGATGTCGCCCGCCTCTTCGGATTCCCTCGGGTGCACCTCGAGCGTATCAACGGGCCTGTTGCGGCCAACCGCTCCGCTGACCAGGCGTCCTACCAGCCGAGGGTGCCGGGGGAGCCCTTGAGGGGGCCGACGACGCGGTCGGTGATCCAGCCGCCGTAGAAGCCGCCCTCCTGCGGGCGGACGACCTCGCCGTCGACGGTGCACGCGGTCATGCGGCCGGGGTAGAGCGCGATGTGGCCAGTGATCGCGGCGAAGGCCGGGGTCGGGTCGAGGTAGGTCCACGCGGCCCCGGGCACCACGAGCCGCTCGCCGCGCTCGTCCACGCCCACGACGTCGAAGTACGCGGCCCGGCCCTTGAACTCGCACCAGCTCGCGCCGTCGGCGGGCACGAGCGCGCCGTCGGCCACGTCCTGGCGCGGGAGGTAGTAGGTCGGCGGGTGGGAGGTCTCGAGCACCCGCACCGCGCGCCAGGTGTCGGCCACCACGGTGGTGCCGAGGCGGACGACGACGTGCTCGCCGCTCGCCTCGACGGCGGGAGGACGGGGGTAGTCCCACGCCGACTCCTGCCCCGGACCGGGCGGTGTCGCAGGGATGCCGCGCGGCGGCGGGGTGCGCGGCCGCCAGGTGGCGCCCTCGGGTGCGATGCCGGGAACGGGCCCGGCGCTGTCAGGAGACACGGATGACGACCTTGCCCTGGACGTGGCCCTCGGCGCTCAGCCGGTGGGCGTCAGCGGTCTGCTCGAGGGGGAAGGTGCGGGCGATCTCGACCCGGACCTTGCCCTGGTCGACCAGGGCGGCGAGGGCTGCGAGGTCGGCCCTGTCGGGTCGCACCCACATGTTGACCCCACCCAGCTCGGCGACCTCGGGATCGGCGATCGAGGCGACGCGCACGTCGGCAGTGCCCACCTCGGGGGTGGTGCGGACGACGCCGCCGCCCACCAGGTCCAGGACGACGTCGACGCCGTCGGGGGCCAGGTCGCGGACCGCCGCGACCATGGGCTCGCCATAGGGGACGGGCTCGGTGCCGAGGCTGCGCAGGTAGTCGTGCCGGGCGGGGGAAGCCGTACCGATGACACGGGCGCCGAGGGCCCGGGCGATCTGCACGGCGAAGCCACCGACGCCGCCGGCTGCGTTGTGCACCAGCACGGTGTCGCCCTCGCCGACCTCGAGCCGGGTCAGGGCCTGGTAGGCGGTCAGTCCGGCGAGCGGCAGGGCCGCGGCCACCTCGAAGGAGACGGTGGCTGGTTTGCGCGCGAGGGTGCGCACCGGGGCGGCAACCAGCTCGGCGGTGGTCCCCCCATGCACGACGTCGGTGCGCACGTAGCCGTAGACCTCGTCGCCGACCTGCAGCTCGGGGGTGTCCAGGCCGACCTGCTCGACCACGCCCGCGACGTCCCAGCCGGGGACCGCGGGGAAGACGGTGTCCATGATCTGGTCGAGGTAGCCCTCGCGGACCTTCCAGTCCACGGGGTTCACCGAGGTCGCGTGCACGCGGACGAGCACCGAGTCCGGGCCGACCTTGGGTGTGGGCTGGTCGGTGAGCTCCAGGACGTCGGGGCCGCCGAAGCGGGAGTACGTGATTGCTCTCATCGTCGTGGAACGTCGCGGGGACCGGGGGATGTTCCGGGTGGCTCGGTCCGGACCGGGCCACAGAGGATGTCACCACCTGAGCCGCGCGAGCGACCTGGGCGACCTCACGACGATCTTCCACGTCGCCCCGTCAGCCCTTGTCGTGGGATCGGTACTCCGTCGGGCTCGTGCCGTGGATGCGGCGGAACTGGCGCGAGAAGTACAAGGGGTCCGGGTAGCCGACCTGTGCTGCGACCGAGGCGATGGGGCGGTCCGTCGTGTCGAGGAGCTCGCGGGCCGCGCCCATCCGAAGGCGGGTCTGGAACTCCAGTGCGCCGTACCCGGTGGTGCGGCGGAAGAGCGCGGAGTAGTGGGACACGCTGAGCCCGGCCATCCCGGCGAGTTCGGCCAGGGAGACCCGGGTCGAGACGTTCGCCCGCAGGTGCTCGATGGTGGCCTCGATCGGGTCGGCTTGATGGCGGCTGATCGTGCGGCGGTCTGCGGCGAGGAGGGCCATGGCATGCCAGGCCGCGCCCGACGACGCGAGCAGGGTCGCCATCGTCTCGTCACGTTCCATGCGGCGGATGATCGTGTCGATGAGAGAGACCACCCGGGCGGGGTCGCCGAGTCCGAAGACGGGCTGGTCCGGCGTGGCTCCGATGGTCGCCAGCAGGTCGGGGACCTGGTGTCCCACGAGGTGCATCCACCAGATGGTCCATGGCTCGTCGGCGTCGGCCTCGTACCGGTGCGGCAGGCTCGCGGGAATGGCCAATGCCTGACCCGCGCGGACGTGGTGCACACCGGAGGGGAGCGTGCAGGTGCCACGTCCAGCGGCGCAGACGATGACGATGTGCTGGGCGGCCCCGTGGATCCTTGCGCGACCGTGCGATGAGGCTCGGGGGAAGAAGCCGACATCGGTGACGAGCAGCTGCGCCGTCGTCGGTGACGCCAGCGCCTGGGCGACCAGGGGGCGAGGGAGCACACGCATCCGCTGCCCGGGGAAGCCTTCAGGGCGCCTCGGCTGGCCCTGGCCCGTGTCGATCATTGATTCGTCCATGTTTCTCGGGGGAACACCCATTCTGCCCCAGGATTCGGGGACCTAGCGTTGCCCGCATGCTCGACGAAGAGTCCCGCCTCGATCTCCCGCCCGTCCCCGCGCACCTCAAGGGTCGTGGCGTTGCGGCGTGGCGTCAGCCGATCGAGATCGACACCTACCTGCCCGATCCGGCCGATCGGTACCCGGCGTTCCTGGAGAAGCGTGTGTACCAGGGCTCGTCGGGACGGGTCTACCCGTTGCCGTTCCACGACCGGATCAGCCCGACCAAGGCCCCGCACACATGGGACGCGATCCATCTGGAGAACCCGTGGATCCGGCTGATGATCCTGCCTGAGCTCGGCGGGCGCATCCACGTCGGGCTGGACACCTCCAACGGCTACGACTTCTTCTACCGCAACAACGTCATCAAGCCGGCGCTCGTTGGGCTTGCCGGGCCGTGGCTCTCGGGCGGCGTCGAGTTCAACTGGCCCCAGCATCACCGTCCCGCCACCTTCCTGCCGGTTGAGGCGACCATCGAGCACGAGCCCGACGGCGCCGTGACTGTCTGGTGCTCCGACCACGACCCGTTCGCGCGGATGAAGGGCATGCACGGCTTGCGCCTGCGTCCTGACACGTCCGTCATCGAACTCCGGGCTCGGTTGTTCAACCGCACGGACGAGGTCCAGACCTTCCTGTGGTGGGCCAACGTCGCCGCCGCGGTCAACGACGACTACCAGTCCTTCTTCCCCACGGATGTGCACGCTGTCGCAGACCACGCCAAGCGGGCCGTCACTGCCTTCCCCGCTGCCGACCGCTCCTACTACGGGGTCGACTACCCGGCTCGCAAGGACGTCGAACACCCCGATGGCGACCGCATCGACTGGTATCGCAACATCCCCGTGCCGACGTCCTACATGTGCCTCGGGACGCAGGACGACTTCTTCGGCGGCTACGACCACGGGCGTCGCGCGGGATTCGTGCACTGGGCCGACCACCGCGTCGCCCCCGGCAAGAAGCAGTGGACCTGGGGCAACGGGGACTTCGGCAAGGCCTGGGATGCGAACCTCACCGATACCGATGGGCCATACGTCGAGCTGATGGCCGGCGTCTTCACGGACAACCAGCCTGACTTCACGTTCCTCGCCCCAGGCGAGACCAAGACCTTCAGCCAGTACTGGTACCCGATCCAGGAGACCGGGCCGGTGCACCAGGCCAATCTCGAGGCAGCGGTGCGCCTCGACGTCACCCCAGACGGGTCGGGGACGTCGATCCGGGTTGCCGCGGCCCTGACCCGCGTCCGTGCCGGGGTCGTCGTGGAGTTGCACGCACCCGACGGCATGGCCCTGTGGCGGATGATCGCGGATGGCGGCCCGGATCGGCCGATCGTGCATACGGTCCACCTGCCCGGCTCGTGGCGTCCCGAGGACATCACGCTGCTCGTCGAGCACGAGGGTGCGGCCGTCCTGACATGGCGCCCCCGCCTGACCACGTCGGTCGACATGCCGGCGCCAGCGCAAGAGCCTCCGGCCCCGGGTGATGTCGAGACCATCGAGGAGCTCTATCTCACCGGTGTCCACCTCGAGCAGTACCGGCATGCCACCCGATCACCCGAGCCGTACTGGCTCGAGGCGTTGGGCCGTGACGCCGGCGACTACCGCGCCAACCTTGCAATGGCGGTACGCCGCTACCGCGCCGGGCGCTACGACGAAGCAGAGGGCCACCTGCGGTCCGCGCTCGAGCGCCAGACACTCCTCAACTCCAACCCCGGCGACGGCGAGGTGACGTTCCGCCTCGGTCAGGTGCTCGCCCGCACCGGTCGCCCGTCGGAGGCGTACGACGCGTGGGGCAAGGCGTTGTGGAGTCAGGCGTGGCATGGCGCCGGGCACCTGGCGATGGCTCGGCTCGACGCCTCGCGGGGAGAGGATGCCTCCGCCCTGGCCCACGCGGCTGCTGCCGCCGACGCCGATCCTGACCAGCTCCAGGCCCAAGCGTCACTCGCCCTCCTGCTGCGCAGAGCGGGCCGCGCCACGGAGGCCGATGCCGTCCTGGCCCGCTGCCTCGAGCGGGACCCGCTGGACGTCTGGACACGGGACCTCGCTGGTCGCTCGGTCGCCACCGACGCCCCGACGCTCCTGGACGTCGCCCTGGAGTACGACTCCCTCGGCGCCTGGCAGGACGCGGTGCGGCTGCTCCAGGCTGCCGCGGCACTGGGGCCGGCCCTCGGCCAGGTCGAGGTCAGGCCGCTGGTCCACCTGCACGCCGCCCGGATCCTCGATGCCGCCGGGGAGACGTCCGCCGCCCAGCACGAGCGGGAGCTCGCGCGCACCGCACCGGCAAGGAACTGTCTCGCCTCTCGCCTCGAGGACGCCGACACGCTCCAGGCCCACCTCGCCCTCTACCCGGACGACGCCAGGGCGTGGGCGATGCTCGGGCACTGGCTCTACTTCCAGCGCCGGCACGACGACGCGATCGCGGCATGGCTACGCTCGTCCGAGCTCGACGGCAGCGATCCGGTCGTCTGGCGCAATCTCGCCGTGGCTGCGTTCAACGTGCTCGACGACGTCGAGCAAGCCCAAGCGCACTACGACAAGGCGCGCGCCGCCGCACCAGGCGACGCACGCCTGGTCTACGAGCTCGACCAGCTGGCCAAACGCTCCGGTGCGAGCGCTGAGGAGCGGCTCGCGGCTCTTCAGTGCGATCCCACGGCAGTAGCCACCCGCGACGACCTCAGCATCGAGATGGCGCAGCTGCTCACAGCCACGGGGCGACCCCAGACCGCGCTGGAGACTCTTCGCGCCCGTCGCTTCCAACCATGGGAGGGGGGCGAGGGTCAGGTCCTCGCTGCCTGGGACGAAGCGCTGATCGCGCTTGCCCGTCAGGCGATGGAAGCTGGCGATGCCTCGCTGGCCGCCGTCCACGTCGAGCAGGCACTTCAACCGATCGCCGGCTTGGGAGAAGCGCGGCACCTGCTCGCCAACTGCTCACACCTGTACCTGCTGATGGGCGATGCCCGGGCGGCCACCGGGGACCGCGACGCAGCGGATGAGGCGTGGTCTCGCGCCGCCAACTCTGCAGGCGACTTTCAGAACATGGCACCGGTGGCCTTCTCCGAGATGACCTACTACTCGGTGCTCGCCTCGCGGCGCCTCGGCTACACGGCGAGGGAGAAGATCCTCGTCGAGGGCCTTGAGGACTACGCGAGGTCGTTGCACCGCACGGCCGCGGTGGTCGACTACTTCGCGACGTCGTTGCCCACGATGTTGCTCTTCGAGGACGACCTCGCGGGCGTGCAGACGACGACGGCGATGCTCCTCGACGCCCAGGTCCTTGTGCTGCGGGGCGAGCGGTCAGCTGCCCGCGTGCTGGTGGACCAGGTCCTGGAGCGCGAGCCCAGCCGACTACGCGCCCTCGACCTGCGCCGCGAGCTCTCGGGCGCGCTCGTCGGCGGAGCGGGCCGATGACCGGCCCGCCCGTGCGTGTCCCGCCCTCGACCCCCGACTCCCCGGCAGTTCCACATCCCCGTCAGATCAACACCACCGCAACAGAGAGAATGGCGATGACGATGAAGACATCCCGAAGCAACCGCTGGCTCGCCGCCGCCGGCGCGACGACAGCCCTCATGCTGGCGCTGAGCGCCTGCAGCTCGGGCTTGGAGGAGGCCGAAGCGCCTGTGGCAGATGCCACCGAGGGCACCGAGGCCGGCCCGATCGAGGTCGTCTACCTGCAGAAGCAGGGCGACCAGCAGTACTTCGTCGACCAGGCCGACGGTGCCAAGGCCGCGGCCGAGGAGCTCGGCGACGTCACGGTGACGGTGGTCAACCTGGGCACCGATGCCAACAAGGCCATCAGCGAGCTCGACGCCGCCATCGCACGCGGTGTGGCTGGCATCGTCATGGTCGCCCCCGACCAGGCGATCGGCCCGCAGGTCATCGAGACCGCAGCCGCTGCGGGCATCCCGCTCCTGGCGTCCGACGACGGCCTCGAGGCCGCCGACGGCACCCCGGCACCCTTCGTCGGGTTCAACGACACCGCGATGGGCAACTCGATCGGCGAGAAGGTCGCCGAGCTCTACACCGAGGCAGGGTGGACCGCCGACAACACCAAGATCATCGCCGTGGGCAAGGCGGACCTCTCGGTCTGCGTGCAGCGCCTCGAGGGTGCCGCCGAGTCCTTCAGCGAGGGTACGGGCGACGCCCCCGAGATCATCGAGCTCGGCACGGACAACTCCGTCACCGACGCGCTCAACAAGGCGGGCGCCGTCCTGACGGCCAACCAGGACGTCGAGAACTGGCTTGTCTGGGGCTGCAACGACGAGTCGGTCACGGGTGTGGTCACGGCGCTGCAGAACCAGGGCGTCGCACCTGCCAACATCATCGGTGTCGGTCTCGGTGCCTACCTGACCTGCAAGGACTGGGCCGCCGGCCAGGACACCGGCAACCGGGCCGCGCTGTTCATCTCCGGCTTCGACGTCGGCAGCGCGGCGATCCGGGCCATGGTCGCCCAGGTCCGTGATGGCGTCGCCCTGCCGCCGGAGACGATCGCGGATACTCACATGGTCGACGCGACCAACTGGGAGTCCGAGGGCGTCGTCTGCACCTGACCGCCCGGCGAGGGGCGGTGCCGCACCTCCTCGTGGCACCGCCCTCACCGCCTTCCACCCCCGACCAGGGAGCAGCAATGACGCTCACACCCACCCGCCCCCGGGCCGACCTGCACGCCCACGGCATCTCGAAGAGCTTCGGCTCCGTGCGCGCCCTGACGGGGGTGGACCTCGTCCTGCCCGCGGGTCAGGTGACGGCTCTGATGGGGGAGAACGGGGCCGGCAAGTCCACCCTGCTCAAGATCCTCACCGGGGACTACCAGCCTGATGCGGGCACGATCGAGATCGCGGGCCGGCCCGTGAGTTTCGCGACTCCGATCGACTCCCGTGGCGCCGGTGTCCGGGTGATCGCCCAGGAGCCAGAAATCGTCCCGTTCGTCAGCGTCGCGGAGAACATCTACGTCGGAGCCCTGCCCTCGCGTGCGGGCGTGGTCTCGCAGCGTGATCTCCGGGAGCGTGCAGCAGCGGATCTCGCGCGGTTCGGCTTCGAGGGGTTCCTCGACCCCGCCACGCGCGGTATCGACCTGTCTCCTGCTCAGCGTCAGATGGTCGAGATCGTCCGGGCGCTCATCGACGACCCGCAGATCGTGTGCTTCGACGAGCCGACGTCCTCGCTCTCGGACGCGGAGACCCGGATGCTCTTCGACCTCATTGCCCGGTTGCGGGCCGAAGGTCGCGCAGTCGGCTACGTCTCGCACCGCATGGCGGAGATCTTCGAGATCGCCGACACCGTCACCGTGCTGCGCGACGGAGCCCTCATCGGCAACCGTGCCGTGGCCGAGACCTCGGTCAACGAGGTCGTGCGAATGATGGTCGGCCGTGACCTGTCCGCCATGTACGAACGCAACCGCCAGGTCCCGGGCGAGATCGCGCTAGAACTGGAGTCCGTCAGCACCCGCGACGTCACCGAGATCAGCCTGACCGTGCGTCGCGGCGAGGTCGTCGCGCTGGCCGGGCTCGTCGGTGCGGGACGCACCGAACTCGCGCTGGCCATCGCGGGCGACCGGCCGGTCACGGCCGGCACTCTGAAGGTCCACGGCACGGCACACCGCTTCACCAGTCCGGCCGACGCCATCGCCGCGGGCATCGGCCTGGCCCCCGAGGAGCGCAAGGCCGATGCCCTGATCATGGTGCGGACGGTGCGTGACAACATCGCTCTGGCCGTACTCGACACCCTCAGCCGATTCGGCTTCGTCAACCGGCGCGACGAGCGAAAGCTGGCTGAGCGCTACATCGCGGCGCTGCGCATTCGCACGCCCTCCATGGGCCAACTCGTCCAGAACCTCTCCGGCGGGAACCAGCAGAAGGTCGTGCTGGCCCGCTGGCTGGCCCGACAGACCGACATCCTCGTCCTCGACGAGCCAACCCGCGGTGTGGACGTCGGCGCCAAGGCCGAGATCTACGCGATCACCGACGATCTCGCCGCCAAGGGCGTGGCCGTGCTCGTGATCTCCTCCGAGCTGCCTGAGGTCCTCGGCCTTGCGGACCGGATCGTCGTCATGAGGGAGGGCCGAGTCACCGGCGAACTCGATCACGCCGACGCCACCGAGGAGCGCATCCTCACCCTCGCCATCGCTGACCACCTGTCCTCCGAAGGAGCCTGATCGTGACGACCACCCTGGCAAAGCACGCGCCCGCCCCCGGACAGGAGAGTCGGGAACGACCGATCGCTCGTGCACTCCGCACCGTTGGCGTGCAGAACATCAGCCTCATCGCAGCGATCATCGCCCTGGCGGCGGCGATCGGGTCTCAGAACTCCGCGTTCTTCCTCGCGTCCAACATCAAGACCATCGGTATGGCCGTGACGATCTCCGGGCTGCTGGCCCTCGTCCAGACCGTGGTCATCATCATGGGCGGCATCGACCTGTCGGTCGGCTCGGTCGCGGGCCTGGCCTCGGTGACTTCGGCGATGATCTTCATGAACGCCGGCTCGGCCGCCAGCTTGGTCGGTGCCCTTGCCATCGGCGCCGTCTGCGGGGTCATCAGCGGGTGCATCGTCGTCTTCGGCCGAGTCACGCCGATGATCGCGACGCTGGCCGGGCTCATCGCCTTCAAGGGCGTGGCCCAGCTCGTCTCCAACGGTCGCGCCCAGGGCTACACGGGTGCGGACCCGTTCTACGCCTTTCTGGCGCGCGGCACGCTGCTCGGGGTGCCGACCCTGATCTGGGTGCTCGTGCTCGTGGCCGTCCTCATCCACGTGATGCTCAGCTACACCAAGGTCGGCCGGAACATCTACGCGGTCGGAGGCAACGACACCGCGGCGCGGCTGTCCGGGATCAACATCAACCGCTACATCCTCGGGGTCTTCGCCCTGGCGGGCACGATCGCCGCACTCGCCGGCATCCTCATCACGGCGCGGACAGGTTCTGGCCAGCCCATCTCCGGATCCGAAGGGCTGGAGTTCCAGTCGATCACCGCGGCGGCACTCGGCGGTGTGGCCCTCCGCGGCGGCAAGGGGTCCATCGGCGGCACGATCCTCGCGGTCATCCTGCTCGGCATCCTCCTCAACGGCATGTCCCTGCTCGGCGTCAACCCGTTCTGGCAGAACCTCGCACAGGGCACCTTGCTCGTCGCGGCAGTTGTCATCCAGCAGGTGCGCAACGGTGAGCGGCGGGTCGGCCTACCGAAGTGAACGGACCGGTCGAGACGGGTAGGCGAGCGGAGCGGTTGGTCGCGCTCACCGCACGGGCGGGACGGGTGCGCGCGACGGTCGACCGGCACGGCGGCGGGTTGCACAGCCTCACGCTCGATGGCCAGCCTCTTGTCCACTCGTACGACGCAACCGGCGCGGTGCCCTTCTGTGCCGGCTCGCTGCTCTTCCCTTGGCCCAACCGGGTTCGCGGGGGCCGCTGGAGCCACCGCGGAGCCTGGCTCCAGCTCCCCGTCAACGAGCCGGAGCTCGGCAACGCGAACCACGGCTTCGTTCTCGACGCTGCCTTCGCCGTCACCGCGCGGGATCGCGGCAGCGTGACGGTTTCCACCCTGGTCGAACCTCGGCCCGGGTACCCGTTCCTGGTCGAGCTGGACACGACCTATCGCGTCGAGCAGACGGGCGTGCGTGTGGATCACCGCGTCCGCAACCTCTCGGCGTGTCCAGCTCCGGTCGCGCTGGGGACGCATCCCTACCTCCGGGTGGGACACGAGCCGACGGAGCATCTGCGGCTCACCGTCCCGGCCGATGACCACCTGCCCGTCGACGCCTCACTCGTCCCCGTCGCGGTTGAATCCGTCGATGATGCCGTGGATCTGCGTCAGGGGCCCGTCCTCGGGAGACGCGAGCTCAACACGTGCTACCACTCGCTCGGGGGTGGGCGGAGCGAGCACCGGTACGGCCTCGCAGCGGCCGACGGCCGTGTGGTCGAGCTCTGGGCCGACCCGTCGTTCGCCTACGTGCAGGTCTATGTCACGGACCGGTTCCCTGATCCAGGGGGAGCGCCTACGCGCGCAGTGGCCGTTGAGCCGATGACCGCAGCGCCCGATGCGCTCAACTCCGGGCGCGGTCTGCGGTGGCTCGAGCCGGGTGAGCCCTGGCATCTCTCCTGGGGCATTCGTGCCGTCGGCTGGCGGAGTGAGGGCGCATCCTGACCGGTCGGACGGCTGGTGCACCTGACTTCGCGCTGGTGCGGCGGCCGGCGAACGGTGCGCACCCGTCGCCCTGGTCGTACGCCTGGGTGGTCTTGTCACTGGCCAGGGTGACGTGGGCGCCCATCGCTGCGGCCAGCTTGGTCAGGGTGTCGGCGGTCGGGTTGCCCACGCCGCGCTCGATCCGGGCGATCTCCGGCTGACGCACGCAGGACAGCGCGGCGAGCTTCCCTGGGGTCAGGTGACGGGACCGGCGCAGGGCGGCGAGCTGCCTGCCGAGTCGAACGCACTCGGCGTCGAGCTGGGTCCAGAGGTCGTGGTGGACGGCGCGGACGCCGGGGCTCCAGCTCGGCCCACATCTGGGCGGCGGGGTCGTCGTGGGAGCCGGTGGCCGTGGACTGTTAACATCCGTGGTGGGTCACATGAG
>Ga0105047_10013074_pt1 | contig 13307 bp, 10 predicted proteins | sample MAT04_FD_78384 | JGI IMG/M metagenome (GOLD analysis project Ga0105047, IMG submission 78384) | Freshwater microbial communities from Lake Fryxell liftoff mats and glacier meltwater in Antarctica - MAT-04 (megahit assembly) | ecosystem: Environmental > Aquatic > Freshwater > Ice > Liftoff...
ACTTTTGACAAAATTCCCTGCTTCCTGGTACACTTGCCCGCAACAACATACTCTTATCTAGAGAGGCTGAGGGAACGGCCCGTTGAAGCCTCGGCAACCGGTTCGCTACAGATTTTCTGTGCGAGCAACGGTGCCAATGCCGCCGATAGCATTTGGTTGGAAAGTCGTGTACCCATAGGATAGCAGGAAAGAGCGTAGCACTGATGCAGCGAAACGATACTTTCTCTTCTGTGATGACAACTGGGACTACGATGACTACTACATGCTGGGCGATGAGAGCGCAGACTGTGAGTCGTTTGTCCCAAAAGGATTGAGTCACAGCAGCCGATTCGGGTCTACAAACCCCTCTCATCGCCAGACGATGAGAGGGGTTTTTTATTGCCAAAAATTTTGATTCATTTTTTTTAGGGGAGCAGAAATTCCATGATCGTTATGAAGTTTGGCGGCACATCGGTTGGCAACAGTAGCGCATTCGCCCAGGCAGCCCACATTGTCGCAGAGAAAATTGCAGCGCAAGCCCAGGCACCCCAGCACGGCATTATCGTGGTGACCAGTGCCATGAGCGGCGTAACCAACTTGTTGATCGCCGCCGCCACCCAGGCCGCTGCTGGCAATGAACGCAGCCATCATGACGCGGCCCAGACGCTGCGCAATAAACATCTTTCCGTAATCGACCACTTTATTCCCAGCGCTGAAGAGCGGGCGAGCTTGATCGAACTGACCGACGCGCGTCTGCGCGATTTTGATCGTCTCTGTAGCAGCATCGCTGTACTGGGCGAGTTGACCGACCGCGGGTTGGATGTGGTAAGCGGGTTGGGCGAACGTCTGAGCGCGCCGATTCTGGCCGCGGTTTTGCGTGCGACGGGGACCCCGGCTGAATATGTCGATGCCACCGAGATCGTCGTGACCGATGCGATTCATGGCGGCGCCGAGCCGGTGATGGAACTGACCGAAATCCGTTGTCGCGAGCGCTTGTTGCCTCTAGTTGATCAGGGCATTGTGCCCGTGATCACGGGCTTTGTGGGGGCGACGGTGAGTGGCGTGCCGACCACGTTGGGCCGCGGCGGATCCGACTATTCGGCCGCGATTATTGGCGCGGTGTTGAATGTGGACGAGATCGAGATCTGGACCGATGTCAATGGCGTGCTCACGGCGGACCCGCGCGTGGTGCCCAATGCACGCAGTTTGCATCAATTGAGCTATGAAGAGATGGCCGAGTTGGCCTACTATGGGGCCAAGGTGGTTCATGCCAAGACCGTCAAACCGGCGATTGCCAAGCGCATTCCGGTGCGCGTGCTCAATACCTTTGAGCCAAGCCACCCCGGCACGCGCATTGTCGAACATGCCGATCTGAGCATGGCGGGCACAGTTAAAGCCGTGACCGCCATTCGCGCGCTCAGCCTGATTACGGTGGCCGGGCGCGGCATGATCGGCGTGCCTGGCATTGCGGCGCGCACCTTTGGCAGTGTGGCGCGCGTCGATGCCAATGTGTTGATGATTAGCCAGAGCAGCAGCGAGCAGAGTATCTGCTTTGTTGTGCCGGATAGCGCAGCGGGCACGGTGACCGAGGCTTTGCACAGCGAATTTCACACCGAACTTGAACGCGGCTATATTGATCAAATTACGGATCATAACAAGATTGTGATTGTGGCGGTGGTGGGCAGCGCCATGCGCGGGACCCCTGGGCTAGCCGCGGGCATTTTCAAGGCCGTGGGCGATCGACAGATCAACGTGATCGCGATTGCGCAGGGATCGAGCGAAGCCAATGTTAGCTTGGTGGTGGCCGACGAAGATGCCAATGCCGCAGTGCGCGCGATCCACGATCTGTTTGAACTAGACAAGCCCAGTGGCGAACGCCGTAGTCGGTAATTGGCTATGCCCTCGTCAGCGTTACGATGACGGTCTATGATGACGGGTAGCAGACGATAACGCGTTGGGCAATGGTCTGAATAATGAATTCTGATGGCGTTATGGTATAATCGTAACCCGCAGAGAGGGTTCAACAAAAAAGACAATTGGCTGGTCTTTTTTGTTGATTAGGTGTGGTTTTTGTTGAACAATTTTCCAAATCGAACTGATCAAATTGGGTAAAACAATGCGAATCATTCCGGTTATTCTGTTTGGGGTTGGCGGTGTCGGCCGTGCGTTGGTGCGGCAAATTGTGGAACAGCGCCAATTTCATGCCACCATGCTTGGCCTGCAACTGCAGTTTCTGGCGATCTGTGACAGTGATGGCGCGGTCATCGAAACCAAGGGATTGACCGATACCCAAGTCAGCGAGCTGCTGCAATATAAGGCGGATGGTGGCAAATTGGCCCGCCACCCGCTGGGCAGTGCACAGCACGATCCTGCTGCGATTGTTGAACTTGCCGGACGCGCGGGCGCGGTTGTCGTCGATTGTACGGCAAGCGCAACCACGGTACCTGCGTTATTGTTGGCGCTGACGCGCGGCTATCGCATTGTGATGGCGAATAAAAAACCCCTGACTGTAGAACAGGAGGTGTATGACCGGCTTACCAGCGCCGGTGCCACCGCACCCCTTGCAACAGGTTGGGTACGCCATTTGGGACGAACACGCTGGGAAACAACGGTCGGCGCGGGCCTGCCGGTTATCTGTACGCTGAACCGTTTGGTGACGAGTGGCGACCCGATTGCCAAGATTGCTGGCACTTTTTCGGGCACCTTGGGCTATGTGATGACTGGCCTCGAGGCTGAGCGGCCTTTTAGCGAAATTGTGCGCGAAGCGCATAAACTGGGCTACACCGAGCCGGATCCGCGCGACGACCTGGGCGGCATTGATGTGGCACGCAAAGCATTGATTCTGGCACGCGGCATTGGCTGGCAGCTTGAGATGACAGATGTCCAAGTGACTGGTCTCTATCCTGTCGAGATGAGTCGCCTCTCGGTGGATGAGTTTTTGGCCGCGTTGCCCGCGTTAGATGCCCAATTCCGTCAGCAGGTGCAGCAAGCCAAGGCCGAAGGCAAGGTGTTGCGTTATGCCGCGACGGTGGCCGAACAGCGTTGCACCGTTGGTCCCGTTCTGGTTGACGCCGGTAGTCCACTGGGTCGCTTGAGTGGCACGGACAACCTGGTGGAGTTTCATACCGGGTGGTATTCGCCCAATCCTTTGGTGGTACAGGGACGCGGTGCTGGTGGCGATGCAACAGCGGCTGGCGTGTTGAGCGATATGATTGAAGTGGCCTATACGAATTAAAGAGGTAGGCAAGCCGTGTATGTTGAGAACGCATGGCTCACCTACCTCTCTCTATAAATGGAGATGACGGTATGGAAAAGAAGATTAAAGTAGGCGTTTTGGGCGCGACAGGCGCGGTGGGACAACGCTTCGTGCAAATGTTACAAGGTCATCCCTGGTTCGAATTGACCGCACTTTGCGCATCGGAACGCAGCGAAGGCAAACGCTATGCCGACGCCTGTCACTGGAATTTGCGCGGTGATATGCCAAGCCATCTGCGCGATATGATTTTGCAGCCCTGTGCTCCTGGGGTAGACTGTGAAATTGTTTTTGGAGGTCTACCGACCGAAGTGGCTGGCCCGATTGAGCAAGCTTTTGCCGCCGCGGGTTACATTGTCTGTAGCAATTCGAGCAATCACCGGTATGATGCCGACGTGCCATTGTTGATCCCAGAAGTCAACCCGGAACATATGGGCTTGATCGAGGTCCAAAAGCGCCGGCGTGGCTGGTCTGGCTTTATTATCACGAATCCTAACTGTAGCACAACCCATTTGGTGAGCGCTTTGCACCCGCTACACACTGCATTTGGCGTCAAGCGTGTCTTTGTCGTCACCATGCAGGCGGTGAGCGGCGCTGGTTATCCAGGGGTCAGCAGTATGGACATTCTTGATAATGTGGTGCCCTACATTGGTGGTGAAGAAAAGAAGATGGAGGAAAAGGAGCCACAAAAGCTGCTTGGCACCTTGCAGGGAGACAGTGTACAATATGCAGATATTTTGATCAGCGCTCATTGTAACCGCGTACCAGTACGCAATGGGCACTTGGAAGCGGTCACGGTTGAGTTTGTCGACAAGCCGACCGAAGGGGATATTCTGCGGGCGTGGCAAACGTATGCACCACTGCCCCAGCAGTTGGGCTTGCCCAGCGCACCACAGCCGCCGATTCTGTATGACGACCGCCAGGATCGACCGCAGCCCCGTCTGGATCGATTGGTGGGGACTGTGCCAGGCATGACAACTGTGATTGGCCGCCTGCGTCCAGATCCGATCTTTGACTATAAGTTCTTAGTGCTAGGGCATAATACGATCCGTGGCGCGGCTGGTGGTAGTCTATTGAATGCTGAATTGTTGGTTGCCCAAGGCTATCTTGGTAGCGAGCGGATGGCTGCCGTTCGTGGATTGGAACTTGTATAAGCGCAAGATTTGTACCAATTGCCTGATCATTGATTTGGGTAAGTGGTAGCAAGTGTATGTCGGCCAAGCGGTCGTGGTGTGTCAGCGCTATGCGATCAGCCACCGCCGCTTGGCCGCCATCGTGCAAATTGAGAAATTTTAGATAGCAAGAATTTATGCAATTCGTACTGCATAATGAGGTGGGAAAGTTACCAAGCCGATGATAGTCAGCGCGATAATGAGTTTGTTGTTCGCGTAGCGGCACACAGGTATTTTCCCAAGATGCAATAGGCGTGAGGCGCATTACTTTACTCGGTGCAACGGAGCGAATTTGTGAAAGTATTCCGCGCACCGATTTCTATGGCAGTATCGAAGTAATGTGACGTTCATAAGGAGAACCCAGATGAGTTTATCGACTACAGCCACGCTTTTACAAGCCGAACCGCCGATCAAATTACAAAATTTCGGACGCGCAACGTTGGCTGATTTCTTTGGCGACATGGTGATCTATCGAAACTTAGAGCCGCTCGAGAAAAAATTGGCAGGGCTAAAATCGGCTGGGTATCGGATGGGCTTGTCTAGTGATATTGTCCCCCGCAAATTTGAGCCTGACTATGCCAAAGCCGCTCTCTGGATTGCCGAAGAGGCGCAACGCTTGCGCCGTGTAACCGCGCCTTTGCGCGAAGTGCTTTTTGTTGGCGATACACTTTTAAATGACGGTCAGGCCTATCTAAATCTGGCCAAATTGAGTGGTTGGCGCGGTACGTGCTTTATTGGCGCAGATCGGCCAGAGCAAGCGCCGGCGGCAGAAATTGATGAGCAAAATCTGCTCTATAGTGCCAATCGCTGGTCTGCCGTGGGCGATTGGATGCAGTGGGTGGGGGAACAAGGATTCAAGTTGGACGAACATACCCTGCTGATTGTGGATATTGATAAGACGGCATTGGGAGCCAAAGGACGCAATGATTTGGTGATTAACCGGGCGCGCTTGGAAGGGCTCTATCGTACGATGGACGCTGTTTTGGGCGGAGCGTTTGATCAAACGGCCTTTGAACAACACTATAATGCGTTGAATCGTGCTCGTTATCATAATTTGACGGCCGATAATCAAGATTATTTGGCCTATATTTGCTTGGCGCTCAATATTGGGTTAATTCGATTTGAAGAGCTTGTGCTCGAAATTGATAGCGATAGCCTGCATAATTTCGAGCAATTTATTCGCTGGGTAGAGTCGCGTATGATGAGCCAAGCCGGGGTCACCGAAGCTTTTCGCCAGGTGCACGAAGCGGTGCGTGCCAGCGTACGAATTGGGGATGCAACGCCTTTTAAGCAGTTTCGCCGGGAAGAGTTTGTGAGTACAATTTCGCACATGGGCCAGTTGGCGGACGATGCTTCTGTGGATGAAATTCTTGCCGAAGAAATTGCCTTGACCGAGGAGATCTGTCAACTATCAGAATGCCTAAAGAAGCGTGGCTCGTTGCTGCTCTGCCTGAGTGACAAGCCCTTCGAGGCCTCTTGCCCCACCCGGCAGTTGGCGGCGAATTTCTTGCCTGTACATCGCATGTCAACCCATCGAATAGGCATTTCGATTGCAGACAAGCTACGCTTTTTACAATAAACTTGCAATAAGAGTTTGTGCTTGCACTTGTTGGCGACTGTATCTTCCTATAGTGGTAAAATTGTCCTAGTAAAATCGATAGCAGATGCTTTGCCGTGGGTGCAAAGTTTAGCAGAATGGAATGGTTTGATGGCATCAGAAAAAAATCCTAAACCACAGCGTAAGGCGAGTAGTGATCCCGACGGCAAGGGCCAGAACGGTAATTTTTTTAACCGCGGCTGGTTTTGGATTATCTTGGTGGTCCTAGCACTTTTTGCTTCGCGCTTTCTTTTCAATACGTCGGCAGAAGTGGGCGATGTGATTGGCTTGAATGAAGTTGCCCAGCTGATTAACGAAGATCGAGTTGAAAAGATTATCGTTCAGGGAGAAGCAGTTACCCTGGACATGAAAGCCGATGACACACAACGGCGGACGCGCAAAGAGGGCAACGAAAGTTTGCTGGTAACCTTACAGGCGTTGGGTGTCGATGCCACAAAGCTGGAAAATCTGCCAATCGAGATCGAGAGCGCGCCGAACACGGCCTTTATCTTGAACTGGCTGATTATGATGTTGCCAATGATTTTGATCTTTGGCTTTTTCATCTTTATTATGCGCCAAGCTGGTGGCGGCGGACAGAATCGCGCTATGCAATTTGGCCGCAGCCGTGCCCGCAAATTGGACAATGCCGACCGTCCCACGATCACCTTTGATGATGTCGCTGGGGCGGATGAAGCCAAGCAAGAGCTAGAAGAAGTGGTCGAATTTCTCAAAGAGCCCCAGAAATTTGCTGCCTTGGGCGCGCGCATTCCCAAAGGTGTGTTGATGGTTGGTTCGCCCGGCACTGGCAAGACGCTATTGGCGAAGGCTGTGGCCGGTGAAGCCGGCGTGCCTTTCTACAGCAGTTCCGGTTCGGAATTTGTTGAGATGTTTGTCGGCGTGGGCGCAAGCCGCGTGCGCGATCTCTTCGAACAGGCCAAGAAAAGTTCCCCTTGTATCATCTTTATCGATGAAATTGATGCCGTTGGCCGCCACCGCGGCGCGGGCATGGGGGGTGGTAATGATGAGCGTGAACAGACACTCAATCAGATTCTGGTCGAGATGGATGGCTTTGATACAGATACAAACATTGTGATCATTGCGGCAACCAATCGCCCAGATATTTTGGATCCAGCGCTGCTGCGGCCTGGCCGCTTTGATCGCAAAGTGATTGTGGATCGCCCCGACCGCCGTGGCCGCGAAGAAATTCTGAAGGTGCATGCGCGGGGTAAGCCTATTGCCCCCGATGTTGATCTGGGCACAATTGCTTCCCAGACGCCCGGCATGGTGGGTGCTGATCTGGAAAACTTGATCAACGAAGCGGCTATTTTGGCGGCGCGACGCAACAAACGCTCGATTAATATGGATGAGATGATCGAGTCGATTGAACGAGTCATGTCTGGTCCGGCGCGACGCAGTCGGGTGTTGGCCCCCCAAGATCGCCGCGTGGTGGCCTATAACGAAGCTGGCCGTGCGCTGGTCATCGAAGCGTTGACCCATACCGACCGTGTGACAAAATTGACCATTGTCAGCCGTGGTCAATCGCTGGGGTATGTCATGTCGCTGCCCGAAGAAGAAAAACGCTTACGCAGCCGTGCCGAATATGAAGATGCGATTGCTGCGCTGCTGGGTGGACGTGCAGCCGAAGAACTCATGTTTAATGAGCCAACCACCAAAGCCGCCGAAGATCTAGAACGCGTGAGTAAGTTGGCCAAAGCCATGGTCACCCGCTTCGGTATGAGCGATTTGATCGGCCCCATGCAGTTGCAACAAGCCGATGCCAATCCATTTATGGGCATGGAGATCGGCGAGCAGCGCTCCTATAGCGAAGATGTGGCGCGCAAGATCGATCAGGAAGTGCGACGCATTGTCTATTCGGCCCATGATCGAGCGAAAGCCATCTTGACCGATCAGAAAGACAAGCTGATACGCGTGGCCGAAGCATTGCTCGAGAAAGAAGTATTGGACCGCCAAGATTTCTTGAAACTACTAGAAGGTCAAGCGCCCGTTAGTGTCTAACGACCAAGCTACCTGGTAGCCTGCTTGGCAATTCCATAGAACAAAACGCTCTGTCGGTTCGCTCTGACAGAGCGTTTTCGTTTTACACAACCAGGTTGGGCGGCTGCAACGCGACTGCAATCTGCGCCGCGATCTGGGCATTCTGCTTGAGCAGCGCCAAATTCGTGTGCAAACTGCGTTCGCCGCTCAACGCAACCAAGCGCGCAAGCAAATAGGGCGTGACCTGGGCCGAGCGCAGCCCTTGTTGCTCTGCTTCGGCAACTGCCTGCATAATCAGTGGCTCAATCTCGGCGGCTGGGATCTCGTCCTGCGCGGGTACGGGCACAGTGACTAGTAAGCCACCGGGTAACTGTAAGCGTTGTTTTGCCTGCCAGATCGCCACAATTTCGGCAGCGCTATCACAGCGTACATCGACCGGCAGGCCACTGCTGCGGCTGTAGAAAGCAGGAAATTCATCGCTTTGCCAACCAACGACCGTCACACCAAACGTCTCTAAATATTCCAGCGTGGCCGGTAGGTCCAGAATGGCTTTGGCCCCCGCGCAGACAACGATCACCGGCGTTTGGGCCAACTCTTGCAGATCGGCGCTAATATCAAATGCATTGCCGCGATGAACGCCGCCAATGCCCCCCGTTGCAAAAACTTGAATGCCGGCGCGCCAGGCGATCCACATGGTGGTGGCGACCGTGGTTGAGCCATCAGTTTTCCGGGCTACGACAATGGGCAGATCGCGCCGACTTACCTTGCGTACTGCTTTGCTCTGGGCCAAGTGGGTCATTTGTGCCTCGCTCAGTCCGGCGATCAGTTCGCCCTCAATGATGCCCACGGTGCGCGCTTCTGCCCCTTGGGTGCGCACAATTTGTTCTACCTCTTTAGCCAGCGCTAAATTATGCGGATAGGGTAGCCCGTGAGTAATGACCGTTGATTCTAGCGCAACCAAAGGTTTTGCTGACATAGTTTTTCTCGCTTTCTGCATACCGCGTCAATTTCTTACAACCACCCCAGACGCGCAGTGATCAGTCGTGGGTTGTCGGGATAAGTACAAGGCTTATGCCAGTGCGGATGCCACATGTGGTTCTCCCAGATAGACGATCTATAGACGATTGGAATACGCTGTTTCGATGCCTATTCCACCTTCTTGTCGGTGATTTGCCATTCCCTGTTGAATTTTGTTTGGTCCGACCCTATAATGAGGGGACTTGTCTTTCGCTTGCTCGCATACATCCTACATTGAAAAAGTAGGTTTATGTTCGCAAGCGGATCGAACGGTACTCTGGCTAGCTTGGCTAGTTGAATTGCCTCTTCTGTAAAACGGTTTCAATGTACTGCGCGAATCGTGCCCCCGTCAATCTGCCTGCGCGTACGTATCTGATCAACGCTTGGCCCCCACCGCTCTACTGATTGATGAGCCACAATCTGCTCTTTTCAGAATTTGCTGGTTTCATCGTTAATTTAAGTAGATCTAAAAAGCAAATACGGAGCGTTATAAAACTAACGATGCAATAGTATGAATGCGCTTCTCGGCCTCGCGCCTCACTCAGGATGGATACCCCAGTCCCTACGCGGCTGGCTATACAACGTTGGCAATTTTTGCATAAACTCGGTTAACAAATGTAGTTCATTGCCGCTGCATCGACAAATTTTCTGGCCCTATGCAATTTTTGATCAGGTAAGGATATGGAAATGCACTTATTCACCACATTGCTGCTTGCGCACCTATTCGCAGATTTCCCCCTGCAAACCAATGGCCTGGCAAAATTAAAAAGGGAGAGTTTGGCCGGGGTTTTTCTCCATGTACTTGTCTATATTGCAATTACAACCTGGGTAATACGCGAGCCGTTGACCTATTGGCCGTTGATCTTGGGGCTGGGGGTGGTGCATTTCTTGATCGACGCCCTCAAGGTACACTGTCCACAAACGGTAGGGACCTTCTATTTTTTGATCGATCAATGTCTGCATTTTCTTTCCATCGGCGTTGCAACTTTCTTGGCACTGCGCTGGTGGGCCAACCCGCCGCACAGTAATCTGCCTTATGACGTTGTGCGGATTGCGCTGGGGTGCGCCTTGGTTTTGGCGGGCATGGTTTTCTGTTGGGTGTGGGTCAATAACCTAAACGAGGAACAGGTACAACAGCATTTTCTATTGCGCTGGACAAAACAGCAAATGCTTGTGTTGGAACAGCGGATGGGTTTGGTGCTGCTGGGGTGCGTCTTTGCAATTCCCACCTATCAATGGCTGACCACTATTTTTCATTTTGGCAATCGATGGTAATACAAGCGCTTACGCGCACAACAGCTTCTGTACTGCAACACCAGCCATGGTCAGAATTTCCTCTCCCTGTTGCGCTGTAATGCCACCCCCTTGGGCAAAATCTTCCTTGCCGCCCCCTTTGCCGCCAATTTCCCGTAGGCTATCGCGCAGCAGATTGCCAACATGCACTGCGACATCTGCCGCACGCGCAAAGATCAGCGTTGCTTTGCCCTCGTGAAGAATGCTAAATAGACAGATCACACGCGGATGTTGCTGTAACTGGCTGGCCAGGCGCTTTACCGTGGCAACATCTTTGTCGGTAAACAGCTGTTGTAACAGTCGATACTCATTGATTACAGTGGCGGAAGCAAGCATCTGTAACGCCTCCAAGCCAAGCAACTCGCCCTGCATCGTGTCGATCTGGCGCTGCAATTCCTTGACCTGGCTGAGATTGCGTTCGATCAAAATTGGTACTTGGGCGATCTCATTGCTGAACAGGGTGGCGGCTTCGGTGATCAGTTGGTGTTTAACCCGATAATCTTGCCAGGCGCGTTGTCCACACAAAAACGTAATCCGAACTTGACCGCGCCGGCGTTCTACCCGCGTGAGCTTGACCGGCCCAATTTCGGCAGTGCTGCGACAATGGGTGCCGCCACATGCCGAATAATCAAAGCCCTCAATCTCGACAATGCGCACCATGCCGCGCACTTTGGGTGGGCGACGTAGTGGGATAGTATCTAGTGCTGTGTCGGGCACAAAATAGGCCTTAATTGGCAATGCGGCGTAAATCAGTTGGGTGGCGTAGGTTTCTGCTGCTGCGAGCTGCGCTGGCGTAATGTCGGCAGTTTCTAGATCTAGCGTTGATTCTAGCTCGCCAAAGTGAACAGAGACGGTTTCAAAGCCGAAGCGCTGATAAAACACTTGCGAGAGCAGATGTTGACCAGCATGTTGCTGCATATGATCATAGCGGCGCGCCCAATCGATGACGCCATGTACCACCTGCCCAACTGCTTCATACGATAGGGTATCTGACAAAATATGCAGGACCTCGCCTTGCTCCGTCACCAGCACATCTACGACGCGACAATCGGCCAGTATGCCCGAATGTAACCAGCCGGTGTCGTGGGGTTGGCCGCCCGATGTGGGATAGAACAGACTTTGATCCAGCACGACCGCCGGTCGTCCATTGTTTGTCGTCACGGCTCTAATGTGCGCCGCAAATTCGCTTTGGTATGAATCTGTATAATAAAGTCGTTCACTCATAATACGTTTGTTAGAACCGTCGCATTGTCACGCTGATGGATGCAGATAGATGTTACGCAGATCATTGCATAGTGTATGCTATATCACCCGAACTCACCAAATGTTTTGCTGCGTTCAGATTTATGTGCGAAAGCTCCTGCGCGATTGGTTGCAGCTTTCCAGAATCGATGCTACGATCCACCCTGCCGCGCCGTGTTGGTCGCGGTATGCTCGCCCAATCAATGACACCTGTCAATCGAAATTACCATAGCAATATGAGAGAACAAAGGAGTACCATGAAACCGACGGATCTTGAAATCTATCTCTTTGACCTGCGCGGCTATCTGATCTTGGAAAAGGCCTTGACCCGGCAAGAAGTGGATGAAGCCAATGCCTGCCTGGATACGATTCCGCAGCTCAACCAGGGCGAGTGGTGGGGCAATGTGCATGTCCATTCGTTTGGCACCACCGACGGTCTCAACCTGCAACAGATTTATGAAGCGGGCACGCCATTTGAGCGCCTGATCGATCACCCCTCTTGGATCGAGAAAATTAAAACCTTTGTCGGTGGTGAAGGCACCTTCGATTATAGCCACGGCCCCCTCTTTATTGATGAAAACTTCGCCAACTTCCGCGGCCCTGGCGAGGCCATTGGTCTGCACTCGGGTGGTCATACGCACACCAAGCGCAATCAATTTCACTTTCACAATGGCCGGTTTCACTGTGGACAGGTCAACATTCTCCTCGCCCTCACCGATATTGGTCCGGGCGATGGTGGCACCATGGTGATCCCCGGCAGCCATAAAGCCAACTTTCCCCATCCCGAGTTTGATAAATATCGCATGGGTCATGGCGCATCGGTCGATGGCATTGAAGGCGCGATTGAGGTGCATCTGAAAGCGGGTGATGCGCTGCTCTTTGTCGATGCGCTCTCGCATGGCTCGGCCAAGCGGACCAATCCTGGGCTACGCCGTATCACCGTCTATCGCTATGGACCATCGTGGGGTAACTTTCGGCATGGCTACCAAGTCTCGCCCGAATTGCTGGCGCGCCTCACGCCAGAGCAACGCAAGATTGTACAGCCACAACAGTTGATTCCGCGTGAATCAACCAAAAAGCCGGCCTAAGCGCGCTATGGAGCAGCCAACGGAGACGCGCCAGAGGTACGCCTATTTTCTGCAGATTCCGACGCGTTGGATGGATAACGATATCTATGGGCACGTCAACAATGTCCAGTACTATGCCTTTTTCGACACAGTGATTGGCGATTACTTGATCCGCCACGGTGGACTGGATATTGTCAACGATGCGGTTGTTGGCTTTGCGGTTGAAAGCTTGTGCCAGTACAGACGCGCGATTGCCTTCCCCGAGCTTGTCGAAGCCGGGCTGCGTGTGGCGCGCATTGGCAACAGCAGTGTGCGTTACGAGATTGGCATCTTCACGGCTGGCTACGATGCGCCAGCGGCCACTGGCTATTTCGTCCATGTTTTCGTTGATCGCACCCATGGCAATCGCCCAACAACCGTGCCAGATAAACTGCGGGCGGCGTTAGCAAAGCTATTCATGGTAAGTAGGTAATTCATGTCCGCCACGTAAGCCCGAAATCCGTTCCTTCACATTATGTGCAGGACGGATTTCGAGCGTTTAATCCGTTTAATCTGTTCCTAGATTCCGCTGACAGTGTTTCCACTAACCATCAACTGAACGGTAATGTACTCTATGCGTTTCTATAAATACCAAGCCCTTGGCAACGACTACATTGTCATCCCGTCTGTTGATGCGCCCGACGGCTTAACTG
>Ga0105047_10013075_pt1 | contig 13307 bp, 3 predicted proteins | sample MAT04_FD_78384 | JGI IMG/M metagenome (GOLD analysis project Ga0105047, IMG submission 78384) | Freshwater microbial communities from Lake Fryxell liftoff mats and glacier meltwater in Antarctica - MAT-04 (megahit assembly) | ecosystem: Environmental > Aquatic > Freshwater > Ice > Liftoff...
ACGTCGCGGCCTGCCAGCACTTCCAGCCGACCCCCTTGCTCGGCGAAGACCGGTTTGGCCGACTGGCCAGCGAACAGTGTGGCGAACAAAGCTGCGGCTGATGCCGGCTGGCGGCCAGCCACGTAAGCCCGTCCGCTGCCCGCCCTTGAGCCATCGTCAACGAACTGCAGGTCGCGCCCGGCGGACATCTCGATCGAACCCGCGCCGGTGCGCAGCACGCGGCCGCTGTCGATGACCAGGTTGCCCTGTTCGTCTGGCAAGGCAGTCAAGGGTTGCAGCGCCAGCGGGTTGGCGCCTTCCACGTCGGCACCCGCCACCAGCCGGTACGACCACGAGCGCAGATTGCCGTTCAACGCAGCATTCGGGCTGGCCGAACCAAAGCCGTCGCTGAGGCTGCCGCTGAACAGCAGGTTGCCGGCCGCGCGCAGGGTCAGGAAGCCGGCGTCGCCGCCAGGCCGGTCCAGCCCGGGGTCGGCCGCGGTTCCGGCAAACGACCAGTCCTGCTCCAGCGTCATGTCGGCGCTTGAGCGCACTTCGACACCCGCACGCAAGCTCACGCGGCCGCTGGCTGACTCGGCAGCCGGCACGCCCAGCGCGGCCAGCACGCTGCCGCGAGCGGCCATGAACGCGTTGTTGTCGGCGCGAAGCGAAGCCAGCGACAGGCTGTCCGAGCTGGCGGAGTTACCCAGCGTACTAATGTCGTCATAGACCCGCACGGCCTCGATCGCCACCTCGCCAGCCAGCAACCTGCTGGAGTCGATAGGGTCGACCTGTACCGAGCGGTTGTCGTCCCCGCGCAGCGCGCGCAGCACGATACGCCCGTCCAGTGCGTCGTCGCCGCGGGCATCTATTGTTGCGCCTAAGGCCATGCGGATGCGGCCGTCGCTGGTGCTCAGCAGCACGTCGCCGCCATTGGCGCCGCCGCGCAGCGAGCGGGCGTCGATGCGGGTGGCTGTGCCCAGCAGCAGGTCGCCAACAGCGGCCAGCTGCACCACGCCGCCGGCCGGGGCGGAAGCATCGATCAGGATCGGCGCGCCGGCAGCGCCGATGGCCAGTCGGCCCGCGTCGGCAGCGATGCCAATGCGGCTGGCCTGCACGCTCTGGTCCAGCGCCACGTCGCCGCTGCGTACCCGCAGGTTGAACTCGCGGCTCATGCCGCCCTGGCCGGCAGCCATTGCCAGCGCGTCGGCGCCGGGCAGCGTCTGGACGTCGACGACCAGGCGGCCGCCCAGGTCACCGTCGCCGCTGCCCGCGCGGCCGAGCAGGCGGCCTGGCTGCGCTTGTTGCCCCAGGTGCAGCTGGCCGCCAGGCCCGGTGGCGTCCAGGCGGATGCTGCCGGCGTCGCCTTCGCCGGCGGTTCCGTCCGGACGGCTTGCGGCGCTGGCATCCAGCGTTCCCAGGACTGCAATGGCGCCGCGCTCGGCGATGACCCGCAGCTTGCCGGCAACCCCATAGGCGTCGAAGCCATCGGGTCCGGCCACTGTGAAGCCCGCGACCGAGGTCACCGAACCAGGCTCGAAGCGGACCGCGGCCATGCCGGCGTCGACGGCGGGCGTTGCCCCCGATGCGTTGATGGCCAGCTGGCCACCAGGCAAGTCGATGACGCCGGCTTGGCTGACCGTGCTCCCCTGCAGCCGCAGCACGGCGCCCTGGCCCACGCGTTCGCCCACGCTGCGGCTACCAGTTTCGGTGGCGATGCGCAGTAGGCCGGCCGCGACGATGTCTTGTGTGGCGCCGCTAGTGGCCGTCACGCGCGCTGCGCTCAGCGTCAGGTCGCCCTGGGCCTGGACGGCTGCGCCGGCAACGCCTTGCAGCACCAGATCGCCCGTTGATCGCAGGCTGGTGCTGTCGAAGCCTAGTTGCACCGCACCCGGCCCCAGCGTCAGGCCGCCAGTCTGGCCGTATCGCAAGGGCGGAAGAGCCTGCAGCACCAGGGTGCCGGAACCGACCGTGCCTTCAGTGCCATTAGCGGCGATACCCGAGCTGTTGAGCACCGCCACTTCGCGCGCGGCGATGTCGACGCTGGCGCCACTGCCATCCGCCGCCGCCAGCCCGCCGATTCGCGGTGCATCCAGCACCACCCGCTGCTGGACGATGGCAGCGGCTGGGTTGGGGTTGGCCTGTGTTGCCTGCGCGCGTTGTGACCAGTTCTGCGTGCCGACGAAGTCGATGCCGTCATAGGCGCGCAAGCTCAGGTCCTGCGCGAAGGCAAGCGCCGAAAGCAGGTTACCCGTGACGACAGTGGCCTCTGCGTCAGTCGCCGCGCCAGCGCCCAGCACGATGCGTTGGGCAGCCAGCGACAGCGCGGTGCCGCGCAGGCTGGCTGTTGTGTCGATCTGCAAGCGGCCGGTGGCGTCCAGCGCGACCGTGGCACCGGACAGCACCGTGCCCGCGCCGATGCTGAGCTGCCCACCGCTCAGACTGGCGCCCGTGCGCAGCACCTGCAGTGCGCCATTGCTGACAGCGGCCAGCACGCCGTCGCCAGTGGTCTGCAATTGCAGCGTCCCCGTGCTTGATGACGCCGTGGCGATGATCTGCGTTCCCGCAGCCAGTCGGATGCTGTCGCCCGCGGACAGAAGCAGTTCCTGCATCGCCAGCGGCGTACTGCCCAGGTCCACGGTCAACGAACGCGTGCCGCGCGGGTCCAGCGAAGCGCGAGATACGTCCGGGTCTCCCGCGCCATCGACAACGCTGCGCAAGCCGCCCAGCAGCACGCTGCCCGCGCCGCTGGCACTCAACACCGCTGCGCTGATGCCCAGCGTCCCGTCCAGCGTGCGGGTCAGGTCGCCCAGCAGCGCCAGTTGGCTTGCTGCCATGTCCAGCTGCCCGGCCCTGCCGCCATCGCCTGCGGCCAGGTCGATACGCGCTTGCCACAGCGCGCGGTTGCCGCTGGCCATTTCGACCTGCAGCCGTCCGCCGTCGCTGGGCAGTGCCGGCCGGCTGCCGCCCAGGGTAGCGGAGCGGTTGGCCAGCAGCGCGCTGATGTCGGTGACGCGGATCTCGCTCTTGGCGCCGAAAGTGGCAGCCGGCTCAACGACGAAGCGTTCGCCAGGTGCGCCGACGTTCACCGAGCCGGTGCGCGTCAGATAGCCGGTGACGACCACGCTGCCGTCGTCTTGCAACAGCGGCGCGCGCAGCACCGCACGGCCCTGGTCGGTGGCGCGGCTGACGATGAAGGCGCCCTGCGGCAGGCGGCCGGCCAGCAACGCATCGCGCGCCGGTAGCAAGGTATAGCGGCCTGGCTGCAAGCCGGAGCCTGGCATCGTCACGACCAGTTCTCGCCCTGCAGACTGCGGATTCACAGTGGACAAGAGCCCGCCGGACGTTGCCAGCGCCTGCGTGGCGGCATAGTCGGGCAGCACGGCATACAGGCCAGGCCTGAGCAGGTAGTCGCTGCTGCCGCCAACGCCAGGAAAGAACTCCGGCGCCAGCACGGCACCGCCACCGCCGGCGCTGACCACGGCGCTGGCGGCAGTGACCAATTGCCCCGCGTTCAGCTGGACGCCCTTGCTGCCGGCCTGCTCGAAGAAGCCGGTGTTGCCCGGTGCGTAAAAGCCGCCGAAGCCGGCAGGCAACACCCACGACGCCAGATTGACCGTCTCGCCGAACAACACGCTCGCGCCCTGCCCGGACACCGAGGTGATGCTGCCGGCGTCCAGACGCAGGGTGCCGCTGGCGTTCAGAGCAATCCTGCCGAAGGGCTGGCGCAGAACGCCGCCCTGGTCGATGTCGGTGGCATTGATCGTCAGCGAGCCATAGGCCGACAACGGCGGCAGCGAAGGCACCCCTGCAGCCGCAGGCACCACCGTCAACCTGCTGCCGGGCAGACCGTCCAGGCTGTACTGCGACGCCGTGGTGGCGTAAGCCTGGCCGGCTGCGATGTTCAGCCAACCGGCAAAGCGCAGCTGGCGGCTGAGCGACTCCGAGCGGCCGGTATCGGGTGATGCCGCTGAAAAGCGGACTTCGCCCGCAGCCGACGCGCCCGCGTCCAGCGTGACTTCCGAGAAACCTTGCAGCCCGGTGTTGCCGATGACCTCGATGGTGGGCGCGCGGATCGTCAGCTGCGTGTCGAGCGCGGTGGCGGCATCGGCGCGCGCCGACGTGTCGGGGCCAGCGCCGCGGCGCGAGATGCTGGCGTCACCCAATTCGGCATACCGGGTGCTGAAGACCAGTTGGCTGCCAGGCGCCGCAGCGATGGCCGGCGCGTTGAACTGCAGGCCCAGCGGCATGTCCAGCGACAGCGTGTTGTCAAATCGCAGCAGGTCACCCGCCGCCAGCCGCAGGCCAGACCAGCCCGCCGTTTGCAACATCACGGTGCGCAACCAACCCGTGCCATTGCCCAGACTCAGGCTCAGGTCCACGCCGACGACGGTACCGCTGGCAGCCAGACGGCCTTCGCCGTCGCCCACCGCCAGGGTGCGTGGTGCGACCAGATAGGGCGTGCCGATGGTTCCGGTGAACACGCCACCTGCGCCCATTGCCAGGCTGAGCTGGCCACCATCGGCCAGCGCACGGCCGGCGGCACCGCGCGGGGGCTGGGCCGAGACGCTGCCGTCCAGCACCAGGCCTTCGGGCGTCGACACGGTCAGGCTGCCGGCAGGCCGCGCCACCTGCACTGGCGCCAGCAGTCCAGGCGCGTTCAGCGTGGCGCTGGCGCCATCGAGCAGCATCGACGAGCTGGCTTCGGCAATCACGTAGCCGCGCGTTGCGTTCAGCGCAATGCTACCGCCGCCCAGCACGCTGCCCACCCGCCGTTGGTCAACTGGCGTCGTTGCCGCGCCGGGGTTGAACTGCAGCAGGGCCGGTGTCGATGTGTCGCGACGCAGTTGGGCTACGCCGGATACGTCGAGCTGGGCACCCGCTCCCAGCCAGATGGCCTGGCTGCCAACGAAGCCGTCGCTGTCGTCGCTGTCTGTCGCGCCGCCGCGGTTGCCGCTGATGGACAGGCTGATGTTGCCGCCCCGTGCCACCAGCGCGCTGGGCTGGCTGGCGGCGCCGCCGGAAGCGCCAACGGTGATGCCGCGCGTGGCCGTCATTGCCAGCGCTGCACCGGGCTCCAGGTGGATTGACGCACCGCGTTCGACGATTACGCCTGCACCTCCAGACACGAGCGGCCGCGTGGCCGTCAACGACAGGTTGACGGGCTTGCGCTCGGCTATCTGCGGGTCGACGGCAAGCGGCGTGGCAACAGCCGCCGACATCGCGCCGCTGGGAGCCGTGCGGTAGTCCGGTGCGAACTGCCAGTTCAGCAGGCTGGGCGCCAGCAGGGTGCCCGATGACAGCAGCACATTGCCCAAAGACTGGATGGCGATGCTGCTGAAGCCCGACGCCGAGAAGAAACCTGGCGCCAGCAGCGTACCTGTAGAAAGTCCGTCAGCCACCGTCAGCCGCGGCACGCCCAGGCTCAGCCGGCCGCCGTGGCTGAAATCAAAAGCGCTCAGGCGCAGCCCCGCAATCGCCAGTTCGGGGTTCAGCAGCGGCGAGGTGCCGGTGGACAGCGTCACCGTGCCCGCTTTACCGCGTGTCAAGCTACCACTGGCGGACAGCGTTGCGCCGCCCGAGACGTCGATGGCGGCACCCGACGCGATGCGCAGCGAGTGCGAAGAGCGCACTTGCACGCTGCCGCCGTCGGCTTGCGGCAAGTCAGCTTGCGCCCCTGTGATGGCGGCATCGCCGCCGGCGGTGTTGTTGGTCCAGCGGCCGGCGGTGTCAAGGCGCGTGGCGCTGCTCAGGCTGATGTCGCCGGCACCGGTCTGGTCGGCATCACCTTCGGCCACTGGGGTGGCGATGGCAACTTGTCCACCGGCGGCGCTGAACACGCCGTTCAGCGCGATGCGGCGCGCTTCGATGTCGAGACGCCCAGAATGGCCCAAATCCAGGCTGCCGAGGGCGGGCTGCTCGACACGCGATGCCCGCAACGCCAACTTGCCGAAGCCGCCCTGTGCAACGCGCGCCAGCGACAGGTCGATGCCGCTGAACAGCGCCGTCAGGCTGAATTGAAAGGGGTCGCGAAAGATCGCCGCTTCGGGTGTTGAAGGGGCGCCAGGCAGCAGCCGCAAGGTGTCGAGGTAGTACGAAGTGCTGTCGCGCCGACCCACGCTCAAGCTGGCCGCGGCTGCTGCGGTGTCGCGCCCATCGCGCTGACGCTCGCCTTGCACCACCGTGCCCTGCAGGTCTCCGGCCAGCGCCATCTGGCGTCCGACCAGTTCCAGCAGGCCACCGCTGGCACCCTCGGTGTACGCGCCAACGGGGGTCTGCTGAACGCTGGCACCCAATGCGGTCACCGCGCTGCCAACAGCCCCGGTGCTGAAAGTGGTCAGGCGCCCGTCCTGCGCCACCAGGCTGTTCTTGAGCACCGTAGGGCTGTAGCGCACCGAGCCACCCGAGACATCGATTGCCGCGCCGTCGCCCACCACCAATGCGCCGTTCGTTGCCAGCACGATGCTGCCGCCCAAGGTCGACCGTTCACTGGCCGTGCGGCCCAACGCTGCGGCAGCACCGCTGACATCGGCCAGCGTGACCTTGCTGGCGTCGCGCAAATCAAAAAACACCTGGTTGCGGTACAGCGGACCGTTGCGCTGCACCGGCGAATCGGCCAGCTCGATGCGGAACAGGCGTTGCGCGCCTTGGTTGCGGGCCCCGTCGACGTCGATATCGCGCAGCCCGGCGGCGCTGATCACGGCACCTGGGGCGATGACCAGCCGGCTGCCGTCGGCCGTGCCTGTGCCGCCGACCGCGTCGAAGATCGGGTCGCTGTTGGCTTTGCGCGCTGCCAGCAGTTCGATCCTGCCGGCAGGTGCCAGCAGCCGGGCCCCGGCCTCGACGCTGATGGCCTGGCCTTCGACGCGAATGCGCGACGGGTTGAAGACCTCGGCGTCGAGTTGCGTGGCGGCGCTTTCGCTGGGCCGCACGGCCGTGACGCTGCCAGCGCCGATTTGTACCGTGCCCAGGTTGGCCGCCACCCGCACGCTGCTGCCGGGCTCGATGATCAGGCCACGGTCGCCCGCCCCGCCGGTTCCGGCCGCTGACAGCGCCGTGGTCGATGCCATGGCCTGCAGATAGATTGCGCCGTTGGCACCCTTCACGGCAGTGGTGGCGTTGATCACGCCGTTCTGGCGCACGCTCAGGCCCACCAGGTTGACGCTGCCGCTCTCAGCGCGGATCTCGTTGATCTGGCGCACCAGACCGGCCGTGCTGTCGGGCGTGCTGTCTGGCACCGTGGCGCCGTTGACGGTTTTGCTGCTGCCTTTGGCCGCGTTCTCGACGATACCCAGGCTCGAATCGTCAGTATTCGTGCCGGGCAACTTGACCGGGTCGACCGCCACGATCAACCCGCGCTGCGCCGGGTCCGATGAACTCATCAGGTAGACCTTGTCGCCTGCGGCCAGCACGACCTGGCCGGCGGGTGTGCTGATGCGCCCCTGGTTGGTCACGCGTGGCGCGACCAGCAGCACGTCGCCGCCCGCGGCGGTCGTGATCTCGGCGCCCGCTTCCACGCTGACAACGCTGTTCAGGTCGGTCGGCCGGTGGTCGGTGCCCGTGGTGTTGAACACCGGGCTGGCATCTGTGATGTTGCGCAAGCCGCGCTGGAAATTGGCGTCATTGATGCCCAGCGTCGTGGCCACGAACTTGCCGGCGTTGACGCGCGCCGTGCTGCCGAAGACCACGCCTTGCGGGTTCTGCAGGATCACCTCGCGGTCGGCGATCAATGAGCCGCGGATCACCGATGGCGCATGGCTCCACACGCGGTTCAACGCCGAGACATAGCGCGACGGGTCCTTGTCCTGAATGAAGCGGACGGTGAAACCCTCGGCGATATCAAAGCTCTGCCAGTTCAGCAGCAGCTTGTCGACATTGCCCTGGTCCAGCGTGGCGGTTTTGCCGTCGATGCGCCAGCTGACGGAGCCGCCGCCGCTGCCGCTGCCGCTGCCGCTGCCGATTGGCGTGGCAAAGCCGCGCTGTGCCGGGTCGCGCATCAAGGTCGTGAACGGCTGCGGCAGGTTGAACGCCGGTGCCGGCAACTGGCTGGCGAAAGTGACGGGTTGGCGGGTCTGCGTCTGGGCCTGTGCTTGTGACAGCGTCAACGCCAGCGACAGCGCAACCGTGGCGCTTATCGTGCCTGCGGCACAACCGACGCTGCGCGCATGCTCGGCCACCGCCACAACCATGCCCAGGCGGCGGCTGAATACGAGTCGGTGCATGCGCTGGTTCATGGCAGGCGTGTCCTTGCGCGAGACAGAAGAAAGGGGCTCATCGGGTCGATGTCAGAAGGCATGGCGCAGGCTCAGGTCCCAGCGCTGCTGGCGGTTCGCCAGCGCGCCCGAGACAGGGCGCTGCCCGCCGTTGACGAGCCGGGTACTGTCTTTCAGCACCCGCGCCCAGGTCAGCGAGAACTGCAGACCCGAGCCCGACGACGCACGCAAACCCAGGCCGGCACTGGCCAGCCCGGTGGTTGCCACTTCCTCGGCCGAAACGTACAACCGGCGCAGCCCCGCGATGTCGCTGAACGCCACTGCATTCAAGCTGGCGCCTTCCCACGCGGCCCAGCCGGGCGTGGAAAGCTCCATGCGCAACACCGCGCCCAGGTCGGCGGCCTGCTCGCCTTCGAAGTAACCGCGAACCGAGTCCTGACCGCCGACGACCAGTTGTTCGGCCGATACCAGGGGCGAATCACTGGCCTGCGCCTGCAGGCGCAGCAACAGGTTCCAGGCGCCCAGAGGTTCGCGGTGCTGCACGTTCAGCGCGAACACCTGGAAGCCGGGTCCGGCCTGGTCGCGCTTGCAGGCGAACTGTTCGCGCAGGCGGCCGAAGCATTCCACGTCACGTCGGTTCACGCCCGGCAGGCCAGCCGTCAGTTCGACCTGCATGGCAGTGCTGCGGCGCGGCATGCTGCCTTCGAGCTGCAGGTCGTAGCCCAGCTGAACTGTGCTGTAACGCAACGACGGCAGGTCGCTGGCCACGCCGTCGGCGGCCAGGCTGCGGTCGCGCAGGTCGCGCCAGGCCAGGCCCCAGCTCAAGCCGTGGTTGATGCCGGTGCGTGCAGGCAGCGCATCGCGCCAGCGCAGCCGCAAAGACTGGCCGCGCGACACGGTCGAGTCGCCCACTGCGGTCGCTGTGTTGCTGTCGGAATTCGTGAACTGCAGCGAGAGCCGGTCGCCCAAGCCGCCCAGCGGCAGCTGGTAGCTGAGGATCTGGATGTTCGATTCACTGGTCCGGCGAGGCGAGACGATCCAGTACAGGCCCAGCGAATGCGCGCGCTGGAACAGGTTGTCGACGCTGATGCTGGCTTCCAGCCTGCCAGCCTGGGTGTCGAGCGCCTGTTTGTTGTTGACTTCAATCGCGCCATGCACGGGCAGTTGGTCCTGCACCTTCAGCTCGACGTCCAGCGTTGCCGGGCGCTGCCCGGCGGCCAAGATGGGCGTGATGTCGCGGTCGACACCGGTACGCGACAAGGTGCGCAGTTCTTCCTGCATTTCGTTGAAGTTGGGCACGCTGCCGGACGCCAGGCTGGGCACCGCTTCCTTGATCTGGCTGGGCAGGTTGTATTGAGCGCCCGTCACGCGCAGGCGGTCGACCGGGGCAGCCACGACCTGCAACAGCACCTCGCCGCCTTCTGCGCCAACCTGTTGCGGCGGCAGCAGCACGCTGACGCTCAGAAAGCCGGCGTCCTGGTAGGCGCGCTCCAGCGCCTTGCGTGCGTTCTCGGCATCAGCCACGGTTTTGCCCGGCCCCAGAAAGCCGTACACCACGCGTTCGATGGTTGCAGCGCCCAGCAAAGTGTCACCGCGCACCACGAATTCAAGGATGTCGAAGCGCGGCTCCTTCGCCGCGGGCGATGCGCCCGAGGTCTGGGCCTGCGCAGGCATCAGGCAGCACGACAACAAGAAGGCCGCTGCGAAGAAACCTTCGCAGCGGCTGAGGAGAGGTCTCAGCATGCCTGCACAGTTATCAGTTCATAAACGACAAGCGCCTGCGGCGGCAGGCGCAAAAGCTTGCATGTGCATGCACTTGTTTGCATGCACCTGGCCGGGCCGCCCGCGCCGCGAGTGGCCCGAAAGCAGAGATCAGCTTGCAGCCGGAGTGCAAGAGTTGGCCGCGCCCTTCGTGAACGTCGTTTCGCTGGTGCGGAACAGACCGCGCGTGGTGTTGATCGGAACGGCTCCGAAACCTGTGACTATGGAGTTCCAGAAGGCCACCGACGAGGGTGCCGTGGGCCTGACGATACGGCTCAGGAACCAGAAGTCGTAGCGGCCATCCAGCGCCGTGTTCGTGTTCGTGACGGTCACGCCTCCTTCGGCCGGCTGGGCCGTTTCGCCAATGGCCATGCCGCCAACGCGCAGCCACTTCCAGGTCTCGCCGGTCTGGTTGTTTTCACCGGACAACACGGCGATGGCATGGTTAGGGCTGCTGGGGAACGTCGTGCCGTTCAGGAGAGCTCGCGCGTTGCCGGTGCTGCCCATGCCGAAGACGGAAAGTGCTCCAAGGACGGTCGGCCCAGGGATGGGGGCGGGCTGAGGAACGATGACGTGGGCCGCCGCTGGGATACAGACGGTGCCCAGAAAGTACTGCTGTGCCGCAGCTTGGGTGCCAGACGTGTCGACCCGACGTCCGTACTTCAGCGTTGTTCCGGAAGCCACACCACTGGCCAGGAAATTGGCGCCCCGGGTTTGCGCAGCGTTACCAACTTGGTTGTACATGATGGTCGTCATTTGCGGCTTTCCGATCACAGGCACGCATTCCGGCTTGGCCGTGTCACCGACCACGCACCCGACGGGCAGCTTGCCCGTACCCTGCTGGTCGCTAAACATGGCGGCGTACAGGTCGTTGGACACAGCCACGCCGAAGGTCTGGCCGAACTGAGCGCTGACCGTGGTTGTCCCCAACGGGAGGACGACGCCTGCGGTCACCAAGGGGTCAAAGCCGGCACGCTCGACATCGGTCAAGCCTCCGACTACGGTCGAGCCGACAGGCCGGACGGCCAAGGCATTGGTCGCCGGATCCAGATAAAGGTCTGCCGCGGGGCAGGCGGAGGGACTGGGCCAACCGGCCAACAAGCAGATCGACGTGAACGAACCATTGGAAACGTTCAGGCGCAGTTCGGCAAAGACGGTGCCGGTGAAGCGAACGCTGCCGGCAGCGGCGTACTCGGCAATGGTCGGGGCATTGGCGTTGGCAAACGAAGCCGCCGTCGCGCAGACATAAGTCGAGATGTTGCCGCCGCTGATGAACTCGCCAAGTTGGCCGGGACAACGGTTGGCCAGGGCCAGCTTGAGGTTGTTCTTGGAAGCCGATGCGCCCGATGAGATGGCGATATCGGCGGCCGGTGTGGCGGCCATAGCTGAGCCGGCGGCAAGGCAGGCGACGGCAAGAAGGGTCTTCTTGAATTGCATGTGAATCTCCAGAAGGAATAGACGTTAGGCAACAAATATCAACCCGCCCGCTGGGCGAGTTGATGCAATCGAGAAAGAAAGGCGGGTTGCGACTCGGCGTAATGCCAAATCGCGGGTCTCAAGCGCGCGGCAGGCGGCGGCGAACCATCACGGCCACACCCACCATACCGGCCAGGAAAAGGGCATAAGTTCCAGGTTCCGGCACGGCGTAGATCAGGGTGCTGTTGGCAGCGTCCCAGGTGAACGTCGCCGGGATCAGAGAGTCGGCGCCAGCGCCATAGACCGCGCCGATCGAATAGATCGCTGTCGTGCCGAAACCTGGACCCGTCGTGGCCCAAGTGAAGCGGGACACTGTGCCAGGGTCGTTTAGGAAGTCGTTGCTGCCGAAGTCCCGGCCGAAGTTGCCGAGCCCGCCTTGCGCAAGGGCCTGTCCCAGATAGGGCCCCCCCGAGCTTGCTGTGCTGGACCCGCTAACGCCCGGTGCATGCGAGCCCGTACCATTGTTTTGAACGAAGAAACTGCTCACAGCGCCAGAGCCGCCACCCATTGTGCTGTTGTTGATCCCAGCCACGCCTAGGGTGAAGTCGACGTTGGTGCCGGTAAACAGCAGGTTCTGGCCTTGCACAGGATTAATGGCCCCGCTACCGGTGACGATCCCATCAGCTGCGATCACGCCCCATTTATAGCCGCCCACACCGGGAGCGGCCGCTGCGGTTAAGAAGCTGCCGACAGCTCCCCAGCTATTGGTGCCCGACTGCAGCACGCCGTTAATCCTGAAACTGTTGTTCGAGAAGTTCCAGCTCCCGATGGTGTTGGGGCCGCTCAGCGAACCTGCGACCGTGGTCGCGCCAACGGGGACGCCTTGCGTGCCTGGGCCAGCCAGGAAGTCGGTCATGAAAACGCCGAGGTCGACAGCCAGCGACAGGCTGCCGTCGTTAGTGATCGCCACAAAGGCGACCGAACTGTTGCCACCGTTCTGCACAGCGTTAGTGAAGTTGGCATGCGCGCCCGTCGTGACCAACAAGACCGCTGCCGCAGCCATAACCGTATTCAGTTTCAGTTTCATCCTGTAGCTCCTTATGAAGTGGGAAAGTGGAACCGCCACTCAGCGATGCCATGCCAAAAAGTTTATGCCTTCGCCAAGTCAGACTTTGTTAAGCGTGACGGCGTTACGTAGGCCGTTCGGACCATAAAGAGCGTCATCTCGCGCCGGCCCCCCCTAAATCGGCGCCCGCGTCGATCAAGCGGCCCATGGCGTCTTGTTGGCCGGCTGAGGCGGCTACGTCCAGCGCTGATTCGCGCAGGCGGTTCAGGGTTTCGATGTCGACCTTGGCGCGCAGCAGTTCTTCAATGACATCCCCTTGCCCGGCCAGGCTGGCCAGGTGCAGCGGCGCTTGTCCGGTCGCCCCCCAGTGCAAGGGGTCAGCGCCCGCGCGCAGCAGCAGGCGCACCGTGCTGCGGTGGCCGGCCCAGGCCGCGGCACCCAGCGGCGTGAAGCCGTCTTGCCCGATGCGGTCGAGGTCGGCGCCGCGTTCGATGGCCTCGCGCACGCGCGTGTCCTGGCCGGCGCGGGCCGCAGCCCACAGGTCGACGTCGAGTTGCCGCCAAAGCGCCGGTACAGTTTCCCCAGCGGGGCGCAGGCGGCGCTGCCACTCGAGCGCGTCGACCGGCGCCGTGCGCGCACGCGCAGGCTCGGCGCGGACGAAACCCGACAGGGCTGGATCGCTGTCCTGTGCTGCGGCTGTGGTGGGCGCTGAGACCACCGCCAATAGGGTCAGGGCCAGGGCCAGCATGGCCGTACGCAAGGCTTCCAGCGCGCTAGGTGCAACAACGGTTTCAGGGTGCACGCGCGTCACCGCCGGTGTTCGCTGGGCCAGCAGGTTGCAGGGCCAGCGGGTCGAGCCGGTCCTGGTAGCC
>Ga0105047_10013076_pt1 | contig 13307 bp, 9 predicted proteins | sample MAT04_FD_78384 | JGI IMG/M metagenome (GOLD analysis project Ga0105047, IMG submission 78384) | Freshwater microbial communities from Lake Fryxell liftoff mats and glacier meltwater in Antarctica - MAT-04 (megahit assembly) | ecosystem: Environmental > Aquatic > Freshwater > Ice > Liftoff...
TGATGGATGAGGTTGGTGAGGATCGCGTATTCCCCTCCCTTCTTGATTTCGTGTGAAGCCCAGTAGTCGGTGAGTTTGTTGCGTGTTTCCTGCCCGGTCATGCGCTGCTGGATCCACTTGTCGCTACGACCGTGCTTTTGCCATGTGGCGCGGGCGCGCTCCAGGGAAAGCGCCGGGTCGGACATTTCCTGCATCCGTTCGTAGCCGACCTTGGCGAGCCAGAGTTTGATCGGCTCCGCTTTCGGACTAGGCACGCTTTGAACGAGGCGGAGCAGGGTCTCGGCATTGGCAACGTCGGTGAGGCGCATTTTGCCGTCATTAGCTGGCAATTTGAACCGGTGACAATTTGTCACCAGTTGGCTTCCTTCCTTACCAAGCCGCTCTTTCAGCTTGTTCCAATACTTTCGGGCGATTTGGAAATCAGGCTGTTGGGTGAGAATCTGGACGATGTCCACGACCGAGAAAAACCAGGTTTCTGTTTTCTCATCGTAGATGCGGCGGATTTCATTTTCCTCGAAAATGGCAGGGGAGATTTCCATGGTGGTGAGCGGGTTCAGGTTTTTGGTATCCGTTTGCGGGATTCGGGAAGTGCTTTGAAGTTCCCGGTCGTTGAGATTTTCTTGCCGCTCTGTTTTTCGAGATCGCGGCGGGCTTTGCCGGCGACAGTGCCGCCGTCGTTGGCGGCTTTGCGGTTTTCGGGAAAACCCTTGGCATCGCGCTTTTTGGCGATCTCTGTGGTCGAGGCCTCGCCGAGCATGGTGAAGATGAGTTCGAGGTCGGTCATGTGGTCGCGCAAGTTGTCCTTTGGGTTGGAGAGCGCCTTGAACTCCTTGTATTCGGAGGGGGTCATGCCGAAGGTGGCCTTGCTGATCTCTGCGGTGAGGATGGCGAATTCCCGGCCTTCGCGGACGCCGCGCTTTTTCCATTCGTCGGTGAGTTCGTCGCGCACGGCGATGCCACGCAGGCGTTTCGCTATCCATTCTTCCGAGTAGCCTTTCTGCCCGTAGATGGTGCGCATGCGCTTCGCGGCGAGTTCCGGGTTTTCGATTTCCTCAAGTCGCTCGTATCCGACCTTGGCGAGCCAGAGCTTGAAAGGTTCGGCGTTTGGCGAGGGGATGGACTGGATCAGCCGCATGAGCAGCTCGGTACCGGCTACATCTGTCAGGCGCTGTTTGCCGTCAGCGGCGGTCATTTTCAAAGCGTTACAATTTGTAACGCTTTCATTGCCCTCGTCCTTGAGGCGCTTTTTCATGACGCGCCAATAGGTTTGCGGGTTCGGGCTGTTGGTGAGTATGGCGATGACATCAACAATGGCGAAAAGCCATTTTTGCTGATCTTCGCTCCATGCTCGGCGGACTTGTTTTTCCTCGAAGAGTGAGATGTGGGACATGGTCGTGGCAGGTGTCAGGTTTCTTTCTATTCGAAGAGCTGCCGGTCGAGGGAGCGGAACTGGATGGCTTCGAGGATCTCGTTGCCGGTGATGTTTTGTTTCCCGGCGAGATCCGCCAAGGTTCGGGAGACTTTGAGGATGCGGTCGTGGGCGCGGGCGGAGAAATTCATCTGCTCCATGGCGTGTTCGAGGTAGCCTTTGCATTCCGCATCGAGCTTGCAGCACTCGCGGACCTGCCTCGCGCCCATGGCGGAATTTGTGGTGAGCTTCGCGGATTTGAAACGGGCCACCTGGATTTCGCGGGCGTTGGCGACACGATCGCGGATCATGGCGGAGGATTCGCCGGTGAGTGCGTCCGAGGTGAGTTCCTTGAAATCGACGAGCGGAACCTCGACATGGATGTCGATACGATCCAGCAAGGGGCCGGAGATGCGCTGGCGGTAGTTTTCAATCTGGCGAACGGAGCAGCGGCACTGCCTTTTCACGTCTCCGTAAAAGCCGCAGGGGCAGGGATTCATCGCGGCCACCAGCATGAAGCGGGCGGGAAAGGTCAGCGAACCGGCGGCGCGGGAGATGGTGACGTGGCCGTCTTCAAGGGGCTGACGCATGACCTCCAGGGTCTGCCTACGGAACTCGGGAAGCTCGTCGAGAAACAGCACCCCGTGGTGGGCCAGCGAAACCTCACCGGGACCGGGATTGGTGCCGCCACCTAGCAGGCCCGCGTCGGAAATGGTGTGATGGGGAGCGCGGAAGGGGCGGGTGGTGAGGAAGCCTTTTTTCGTGTCCAGGGTGCCGGCGATGGAGTGGATTTTCGTGGTCTCAATGGCGTCCTCCTCGGTCATGTTCGGCATGATGGTGGGGATGCGTTTCGCGAGCATGGATTTCCCCGTGCCGGGCGGGCCGACCATCAGGAGATTGTGGCCTCCGGCCGCAGCTACTTCGAGGGCGCGCTTCACGTGTTGCTGGCCTTTCACCTCGTTGAAATCGACAAGGTAGTTCCGGTGGCTTTCGAAAAACGCCTGACGGTCGAGGACGAAGGGTGCGATTCGTTTTTCGCCGCTGATGAAATCCCATGCCTGGCGCAGATTCCGGACGGGAATGATCTCGATGCCTCGGATCACGGCGGCCTCGGCAGCGTTGGCTTCCGGGACCACGAGAAATTTCCGGCCGCGGGCGCGGGCTTCGAGCGCGATGGAGAGCACGCCTTTCACCGGGCGCACCATGCCATCGAGACCGAGCTCGCCGACGACGCAGAAATCCTCCAGTGCGAGCGCACGGTCCCCTCCGGCGCCCACCATGGCGAGGGCGATGGGAAGATCAAAGGACGGCCCCTCCTTCTTCACATCGGCTGGGGCGAGGTTGACGGTTTTCACACCTATGTCGAGAGGCAGAGCCGACGCGACGATCGCGGATGTGACCCGCTGTGAGCTTTCCCGGACCGCGGCATCCGGCAGACCGACGATGATGACGGCTGGATTTTCCGAGCTGCGGGCGTTGACCTCCACCTCCACCTCCAGCGCGTCCACGCCCCGCAATGCCGCTGAATAAAGTTTCGTAATCATCTGAACAGGTGAACCTTGGGGAGATCTTCCCGGCGTTGCAAGGGCAATTCGCGGTATTGGTTTCCTACTGTTTCTTGTGTCTTGCTTCTTATGTCTTGTGTTGCCAGTATTCCTATCGATCTATGAAAACTCAACTTCTTATCGGCGCATTCGCCGCCGCACTCTGGCTCGCACCGGTCCAGATCTCCTACGCCCAGGCCGGTACTCCGGAGTTCGATCCGCTCGGCGAGCACAACGACCTTCCAAAGCAGATCCGGGTGCAGGTCGAGTTCATCGAGGTTCCCCATGCGCAGCTTACCGGGCTGTTGTTCGGGGAAAAAGCCCCCGCCAACGACGTGGAATTGCGCAAGGAAGTCGCCCAACTCATCAGGGATGGAAAAGCAAGCATCCTGGAAACCATGCTCTGCACCACCCGCAGCGGCCAGAAGGCTACCAGCGAATCCATCGAGGAATTCATCTACCCGACCGAATACGAACCTGCGGAGCTTCCCGGCGAGATCAACGTGAATGACAAGGAGGATGCCGAACTTTCCAAAGGACGCCGCCGTGATTTCGCCACCGGCCCGACACCCACCGCCTTTGAGACGAAAAACCTCGGCTCCACCCTTGAAATCGAGCCGACGCTCGGCGTGGACGGGAAAATCATCGACCTGCGCCTCCTCCCGGAAATCGTCTATCACGTCGGAAACGAGATCTGGTCGGAATGGAAGGGCGAACACGGCAACTCCCCGATCCAGATGCCGAAGTTTTACAAGCTTTCCGTCAATACGAGCGTCACCCTCGCCGATGGAAAACCCATATTGATCGCAGCCCTCTCGCCAAAGGATGAGCAGGGCAATCCCGATTTCACCCGCAAGCTCATGGTCTTCGTGAAAGCCGATGTGCTCACCACCGGACGTTGAACCGAATCCGGAGTATGAAAACCATCCTCATCGCATTCCTCCTCTGCGGGATTTGCTTCGGCGACCAGGATGCCCCGAAACACGCGCGGGTCAGCATCCAGTATATCGAGGTGCCGCATGCTTTTCTTATGGAATTACTCGGCGGTGAGGAGACGAGCGGATCCGCGGTTCACGCGAAGACCATGGCGCTCTCGAAAACCGGCGAAGCGAAGATACTGGAAACCAGCATGGTCGTCTGCCGGAGCGGTCAAAGGGCGTTGGCGGAGGCGATTCTGGAAGAGATTTATCCGACGGAATACGAACCGCCGGGATTTGAACCTCCCAACGGATTTCGATGGATCGATCCGCTGACACGTTCCTATACCGCTTTCGAAACTAAGAACACCGGGATGATACTCGAAATTCAACCGACGATGGGCCAGAACCCGAAAATCATCGAACTGCGGTTGTTGCCCGAATTTATCCAGCGGCTCCGCCTCGACACTTGGCTGGAACACAAGGACGAATGGGGAGACGCATCACTGCGCATCCCGGTATTCGAAAAATGGTCGGCGAACACCGCCCTCACCCTGCAGGCCGGGAAATTCGAACTGGCCTCCGTCATCACGCCCACGGAACAGCCCCCGGCACCCGCCCCCTCGCGCCGCATCCTCCTGTTTGTCCGCGCTGACGTCATCGAAACGCCCGTCTCGCCCTGAATACAATGAAGCTGCGTTCCATAACTGCCTCCGGCTCTTTCCGCCACCTCTCCAAAGTCCCGGGGGGACGGCCAGAGCGTAGCCGGGGGTGGAGTGAAACGAAACCCCCGGATCTTTCCGTCCATCAGGAATGCGCCCCGGAGGGTCGCCGGAAGCGTCTTGAAACGGCTCGCTCCGTAAGCGGCTGCGGCGGTGTTCCAAGAGTGGCGGAGCCGTCCCCTTGCCGTGATGGAAGATCGTTTTTTTCCGGGGGTTTCGCTTCGCTGCACCCCCGGCTTCGTTCGGGTCGCCCCTGCCTGGGCTGGGGGATTCTCCTGACAGCGATGCTCCTTTGCGGAGTTTGCTTCGGCGAAGAGGACGCTCCCAGGCACGCGCGGGTCAGCGTGCAATACATCGAAGTGCCTCATGCCGTGCTCACGGAATTGCTCGGCGGCGAAGTGACAAGCGGCCCGGCACTCCATGCCAAAGCCATGGAGTTCTCGAAAACCGGCGAAGCGATGATCCTGGAAACCAGCGTGGTCGTTTGCCGGAGCGGGTTCAAAGCCTCAGCGGAATCGGTTCTGGAGGAAATTTTTCCAACGGAATACCAGCCTCCCTCCCTTCCGTGCTCCTTTGGCAACACTTACGCTGTGAATCCAGTCATGCGATACATCTCAGCATTCGAAACGAGGAACACCGGGATGACACTCCAAATCGAACTGACGGTTGGCGACAATCCGAAAATCATTGATCTGCGTTTCGATCCCGAATTCGTCCGCCGCCTCCGGCTCGAGACTTTTCTGGAGCATAAAGACCAGTGGGGCGACGCATCGCGGCGGATGCCCGTTTACGAAAAATGGGGGACTGCAGCCTCTCTCATCCTCCCGTCAGGAAAATTCGAGCTGGCCTCCGTCACTACGCCCAAGGCACAGCAACCGGCACCGGCCCCCTCGCGCCGCATCCTCCTGTTTGTCCGCATCGATGTCATCGAAACACCCTGACCTTTATGAAACGCATTTTCGCCCTCGCACTTTTCCTCGCTGCAAGCGTCGCCGCCCATGCCCAGTCGCCGCGCATGACGGTGCGGCAGGCGGATGGCACGTTGAAAACGCTGAGCATCGAGGAGGCGGAAATTTCCGTGCGCATCCTCGGCGATGTGGCGGAGACGGTTGTCGAATTGGATTTCCGCAACGACGGCGAGCGTGCCGTGGAGGGCGAGTTCGCGCTGCCTTTGCCCGCGGGGGCGACGGTTTCCGGCTACGCGCTCGAGGTGAACGGGTCGATGCGCTCCGCCGTGGCGGTGGAAAAGGAACGCGCCCGCACCGCCTACGAGACAGTGAAACGCCGCCTCATCGATCCAGGCATCGTCGAGCGCGAAGCGGGAAACATCTACCGCACGAAAGTCTATCCGGTTCCCGCGAAAGGCACCAAGCGGCTACGGATCAGCTACACGGAAACGCTGCGCGGTGAAGTCCCCGTTTATACCCTGCCGCTGGATTTCCCCGCTGCCGTGGCCTCGTTCACCCTGAGAGTGGAGGGCGCGGGGCTGGATATCAAGGATAGGGCGGGCGCGGTTTTCACCGAAGAGCAGAGGGACGTTTCCCTCGCCGAAATGAAATCGTTCAAGCCCTCTGGCACGCTCCGGATCGAGACCGCAGCCATGCCGGATGATGCGCTCGTCCTCGATGACGGCCCGGAGCCGGCTTTCATGATCAGCACCGTGCCGCCGGAACTTGCGCCACGCAAGAGGCCCGCGCCGAAATCCATCGCGATCATCTGGGACGCGTCCGGCTCCGGACTGGTGCGGGACCACGCGGCGGAGCTGGCGCTGCTCGACGCATGGTTCGGGAAACTGGGCGTGGTGAGCGTGAGACTTTTCACCCTGCGCGACGTCATGGAGGACGCGGGTGGCTTCGAGGTCCGCGGTGGAAAATGGGAGAAGCTCCGGGAAACACTGGAAAATCTCGACTACGATGGGGCCACGGATTTCTCGCAAGTGGTGGTGCCCGGAGGAAAAGCGGATCTGGTGCTGCTGGTCAGCGACGGGGTCGCAAGCATAGCCGGAGCGGCTCCGAAGATCGCAGGTCCATGGTTTTTCATCCACCCTGAAAACCCATCCGCCGCAAGCCAGCTCGGGCATCTGGCGCAGGGTTCGGGCGGGGATGAGATCGTCCTCGGAGCAAACGCGCATGAAGCCGGATTGGAAAAACTCACGCAAGTCGCCCCACGCCTCATTTCAGTGACCGGACTCGGTGTGAAGGAGGCGCTCACGGGTGACACGCTGGTGCGCGGGCAGCGGCTGCATGTTTTCGGAACCATGAAGGGGCGGGATTTCGGGACGTTGGAACTCGGCTATGGCTTCAGCGAAGAAATCACCACCCGGCGCACTGTGACTCCTCCGCCCGAAGGAAAACCGGGCGGCATGATCCGCCGGCTGCACGCCCAGCGCGCCCTTGCGGAAATGGAGAGGAAAATGCCCGTGGACCGGGAGGCCATCATCGCGCACTGCAAGCGTGAGGGACTGGTCAGCGATTTCACCTCGCTCATCGTGCTGGAGCGGCTCGAGGACTACGCCGAGCACGGCATCCGCCCACCGGAAGAGGAGCTTTGGCAAGAATACAACAAACTCGTCGCGGACCATGAAGAAAGAGCGAAGCAGCGCCCCCATGGTCCGGTTTATCCATGGCACACGAAGCTCGCGTGGCATGGGAGCAAGTTTCCGGGCTACGAGGTCGGCGTGCTCCCGCGTCTCAAGCAGGTGGGGATTTGGAAATACGCGGTCGAGAAGCAGTTCCAGCCGGAGCAGCGGGATGCGGAGGCGTTCGGTGTGATCGCGGGTTGGTATGGAAAAGGGATCGCCCTACTGGAGCGGATTCCGGCGATCCGCACCCAGGAGGAATACGATGCTTGGCGGAACGAGATCGACGCTCTTGAAAAGCAGGGTCCGCTACTTGCCTCGACACCCTTGCACGCCCCGCCCGCCGGGAAGGATCTCGAGGTTTCCGTGAGAGGGCTGGTCGCGCAGCCCGGCGTGGTCACCAGCGGGAAAGCCATGACCCTGCGCGGCGCGATTGCCATGGCCGGCGGCCCGCATCCCATGGGTTCGCTCGACAACGTCTCCCTCTACCGGAACGCCGGAAAGGTGGTTTACAACACCCTCAGCGAGGCGTTTGAGGATTTTCCCCTTTTCCCCATGGACATGGTCGTGATCGGGACGCTCGCCGCCAACGATTTCGACGACGTCGATCCATTCTCCGACGGAGGTGTCCCTCTCAGGGCAGGCCCCGCCGGGCAGACTCCGATCCGGGGGCAAGATGATGTCTGGGTTAGGCCGTCCGGGAATTCCGACCCCTTTGCAACGCTCGACTCTGGATCGTCCATGCGTGAGGAAAACGGAGGAGTCCGCACCGTCACGCAGGAGGAGGTTTCAGAAGAAATCCCGGACGCGACAGTGTTCGAAAAACAACTTGCCGCCGGGACCGATCCCGAGACCGCCTACCGGGAACACCGGGGCGCCGTGACGCGCCCGCAGCGCTTCTACGTCGATGCGGCGCGCCTCCTTTTCTCACGGAAACAGGATGCTCTGGCGAAACGGGTGCTCTCAAATCTCTCCGAGACCCGTCCCGGTAATATCTCCGCACTACGCAGCGAAGCGTTCTGGCTGGCGGAATTCGGGAGAACGAGGGATGCGGAAAAGCTGCTGGAAGGGGTTTCCGCGGATGTGGAGAGCAAGGTTCTCATCGATAGGGATCTGGCCTCGATCCGTGGATCGCGAGGAAATTTCGACAAAGCGTATGCGACCTGGTCGCGTTCGATGGGTGACATCACCGGTGCGGGGGATCTCATGGCGATCATACTGACTGAATTCAACTCGCTGCGGGTCACCGCCGACGGGAGCGGAGTTTCCGAACCGTTTCCCGGTTATGAATCGAGGTTCTCCCAGCCCTTGCCCGCAGACATCCGCATCGTGATGACCGCCGCCGACGAAGCGGCGCGTCTGAAATTCACAGTGCTGGAGCCGGACGGATTCCGTTGCCCGGATTTTTCCACGGGAAGCCCGTCCGGCGGACGTGTCGGCAGCTCACGGGGCGTGAGTGAATACATGATACGCCGCGCGGTGCCGGGAACCTACCGCATCGAGTGCGCGACGGATGTCCCGACCACCGTCCGCCTCACGATCCACACTGACTGGAGCCGCCCGAACCAGACAACGCGCGTGCTGACCTTGTTCCCGGATACCGCGGAGCCGCGCGCCATCGCCGACGTCGAGTTCGGATTTCGCGCGGCGGAATAAGGTCGCTGTTTCTTCGGGGAAAACCACTTCCCTTGCGCTTGTTCCCATTTAACATTTCCCCACTGACATGAAAAAACTTCTTCTTGCTCTAGCCTTCATGCCGTCCCTTGTCTTTGCAGAAGCTCCGAAGATGGAGGACGGCTTCAATGCCATGACCAACGGGAAGGATCTGACCGGCTGGAAAAAGGTCGGCGGAAACGGGGAATACAAAATGGAGGACGGGGTCATCATCGGCACCGGGAAAAAGGTGAACGCGAATACGTTCCTGATTTCCGAAAAGGCCTACAGGAACTTCGATTTCCGCTTCGAGATGAAATTCGACACGCTGAAAGGGAACTCCGGGATGATGTTCCGCGGCCTCCAGAAGGAAGGCGAAAACGGCCGCGTTTACGGTTACCAGTGCGAGCACGACAACGGCAAGGCCCGCGCCTGGACCGCCGGACTCTACGACGAGGCACGCAGAGGCTGGCTTTTCCCCGATAAAAATGGCAAGGAGCAATCCAAAGCCTTCACCAAACAGGGCCAGGAGTTCATCAAGTGGGATGATTGGAATGACATCCGCGTCCTCTGCGAAGGCAACCACATCCAGATCTGGATCAATGGAGAAGTGCGCGTTGATTACACTGACAGCGATAAGAAAGACGCCACCGCCGAGGGCTTTTTCGGCATGCAGGTGCACGCCGGCGCCCAGACTGATGTGCGCTGGCGGAATCTCCGCATCAAGGAGCTTCCCTAACCCCGTCTCCAGTCGCGTCAATTCGCGTTCATTCGCGGGTAAATCTTCAAAGTGCGGTGTAGCCATGCCGTCCGCGATCTTTTCGCTTCCTTGCGCGGTTCGCAACCGTTCTCATGGGCACCCGCCCATGCCCTCCGAGAACCTTTCGACCGCCCTTTTCCGAGAAACCCGCGGCGGTGGATTTTTCCGGGTCCTGGCCGGGAGGAACGCGCCATTCTATGTCGATGCGCTCTCCACGCTGGAGGCGGAGGCCGCCGACAGGCCGGACGGGATGTCGCGCGAAGAGGTTATTCTCCTCATCGCCGAGAGTCTGGAGCAGCATCCGCAGTTCGAGTTCGAGGAGGACGAGGAGCACGATCCGACATCCACTCCCCGTGAGAAGGCCCGCCTGCTGTTGGAGAAATTTCTAAAAAGCCATTGGCTCGATGAGCCGCCGCGCAGGGATTGGAGACGCACCATTCATTTCGACGCGCACGGAGCCACCCTCCTCGCCGCCTTGCGGAAAATCGCATGGCCGGATGCCGCCATTTTCACCGACAAGCTCATCGCCGTTTGCGCCATGCTGGCCGACGAGCCGGAGCTTTCAGAGCGACCATGGCAGACGGTGGAAAACTGCCTCTCAAATGTCCGCGAAGGCCTGAACGAACTTCGCGCGATGCAGAAATCCGTCCAGCGTTTCACCCGCCGCCAGCTCGAGGAGGAGACACTCAAAGGGAATTTGGAAACCGTTTTCGACGACTACTCCGAGCAGATGTCCCACGCCTGCTACGCGGAACTCGTCCGCGCCCGCCTGCCACTCCGCCTGCCGGAAGCCGTTCAACGCATCGGCGGGCGCCTGATGGCTGACTCCTCCGTCATTTCCGAAATGCAAACCGAAGTCCTCCGCCGCCATCCCGCGATGTCCGCGGAAACCGCCCGCTGCACCGTGCTCAACGCCCTCGACGAGCTCATAACCCTGGTCGAGCGGGTCCTGCCGATGGCCGATGAGATCGACCGCCGCACCGCCGATTTCACCCGCCGCTCCCTCTCCCGTTTCCGCTACCTCCAGGATGTCACCGGCGAGCGCCGCACCGAGATCAAATCCATGTTCGAGACCGTCAACCGCCGCCTCGCCGGGAAACGCATCTCCCACCACGCCTCCGAACTACTAGATCTCCCGGACTTCCGCCTGCCTTCCGTAAAACTCCCCGCCGGCCTCGACTCCCTCTATTCCCCGCCCGTCCGCCGCGCCCCCATCGAGCAAGACGCCTTCGAGGACACCGCCGACGAAGGCGACCGCGAAGCCGGAAAATCCAGCATGGGAAAAGCCCTCCGCGACTCCCTCACCGTCCAGCGCGCCAACACTTTCGTGAAATCCCTCGCCGGCTCCAAAGGCACCCGCATCCCCAGCGCCGACCTAGAAATCTCCGGAGAAAGCGGCTTCACCGATCTCATTTCCCTCCTCCTCCACGCGGAATCCGCCGAAGCCCGCTACCGCCTGGAGCCCGACCGCCTCTCCGATGAAACGCAAATCCCCGCCCTCGACACCCTCGAAGGTTGCAAGGTAGAACGTTTCTCCATTATCAAGAAATAACCTCCTACCTAACTAATACAGAAATCTAACCGCAGATGGACAGGATGAACGCAGATGGTGGACGCAGATAAAGAAATTTCCAGATTCCAAAAGTCCAGGTTTCAACTCGATCTGCGTTCTTCATCTGCGTCCATCTGAGTCCATCTGCGGTTAAAAAACTCTTCTCTTAATTTTCCCCGGAAATGACCCTCGAACCCGAAACCACCGAAGCCCCCGGCCTCATCACCTTGCCCGAAGGTGAACGCGCACGCCTAGCCGAAGCCCTGCAGGAGCTTCTAGCCACCGGCTCCATCACGGGTCTGGAAAATTCCAAATCCGCCCTCTACCACTGGTGCCGCCAATATTTCGAATGGGTCAAGGAAGCCGCCGCCCTCGCCGGTCTCGAAGTCCTCCTAGTCCACGAGGAACGCCTCATCCAAGCCATCCCCAGCACCGGGGCGCTCCGCCTCAAGCTCCCGAAAGACGCCACCCTCGTCTGGCTCGCGCTCTGGTATGCGGGCGATGTCCGCTGGCGCGACGAGGGCCAGGATCAGGCTTTCGTCTCCGTCGCGGAACTCAACGGCCTCATGCAGGACCAGCTCATCCCCGATGCCACCGGCGTCTTCCCACGCGGTCGCATGAAGGAAATCCTCCGCCAGGCCGCCCGCTTCAATCTCATCCGCTTCGAGTCCGCAGAGCCATTCGAGGATTCCGGCATCGAGGTGCTGCCCGCCATCCGCCGCGTCGTCCCCTTCCGCGAGCTTTCCGACTGGACGGAAGCCGCATCCGCTTTCTCCGGAGACGATGGAAATACTACGGACACAGTAGAGGAGGAAACCGTATGAGCCGCGCCATCCAGCTTTCTAAAATCCACGCGCTCAACTGGTATGGCTACCGCGATAGCCTGCCGGTGAAAGGCAACCTCGTCCTGGCAGGCGTCACCGGTTCGGGAAAATCCATCCTAATGGATCTGCTCATGCTCGTCCTCGTCGGCCCCGAGCGCGCCCGCCACCATTTCAACCGCAGCGCCACCGGCGGGCGCAGCGACCGCACGATCAAGGGCTACTGCCTGCTCGATACGAAACGCGAGGAAAACGGCCAGCCGCAGTATTTCCACAACAAGGGCGTCACCACCTACATCGGCGCGGAATTCACCTGGCCGGACGGATCGAGGATTGAGACCTGGGGACTCCGCTTCGAGTTCCGCAACACCACGGAGAACGACGGCTTCTCCACTCCGTTCTTCTGCCCCGCACCGCTGGAGCGAGAGGACTTCCTCTCCGTTTCCCCGGAGGACGGGAAATCCCGCACCAGCTCGCTCGCCGAGTTCAAGGCGATGATCGAATCCAAAGGCGGGCGCATCTTCACCTCATCGCGCGAGTACCTGCGCGACATGGCGAACCCCTCCCACCTCAATTTCAACAAGGACGTGCTCGAGCGCCTGCTACCCAGCGCCATGTCATTCACGAATCTCAAGAGCTTCGATGACTTCTGCCGCCAGTTCGTCCTGCCGAACGAGGCCGTGCCGGTGGACGACGTGATCTCCAGCTTCCGCGATTTCGAATCCTACGAGCGCGAACTCCGCGATCTCCGCAACCAGCTCGACCGCCTCCTCTCCGTCCGCCAGCTCTCGGAAACCCTGCGCGGTGCGGAGCGCGACCGAGATGTCGCCACCTACCTCGCGGCGGAGAACTACTACGAACACAGTAGCGAAACCGTCCGCCTCCACACGGAGCGTCTGGAGAAACTGCGTGCCGACTTCGCCGACGACGAGGCACGCCTCACCGAGCTGGGCGAGTTGATGAAAAACGCCGCCGAGCAGCGCGATCAACTCACCGCCCTGCTGAACGAATCCAGCGAAGGCCGCCTCTACAACGACCTCGCCGCCCGAATCCGGAAACTGCAGGAGGAAATCGAACGCCTCCGCATCATTTCCACAAAAATCGATAGCGGGATCGGCAGCCGCCTCAAGGACGCCCGCAAGTGGATGGATGACATGGGCAAAGCACCCGTGGAGCCGAAAGTTTTCACCAGCCCGCTGGAGGAAGCCATCGCCGTGCTCGATAGCTGCGAGCGCGAGGAAACCTCCAACACCCTCGGCCTACTCGCCGATGCCGCCAACAAGCTCTGCCGCGAACTGCGCGACCGTTTCCGCTCTGATGCCGAAGAGCTGCGCCAGCTCCGCTCGGAAAAA
>Ga0105047_10013077_pt1 | contig 13305 bp, 6 predicted proteins | sample MAT04_FD_78384 | JGI IMG/M metagenome (GOLD analysis project Ga0105047, IMG submission 78384) | Freshwater microbial communities from Lake Fryxell liftoff mats and glacier meltwater in Antarctica - MAT-04 (megahit assembly) | ecosystem: Environmental > Aquatic > Freshwater > Ice > Liftoff...
GACAGCGATCCAGGCGGTGCGCGAGACGACTGGGTCGTTGCTTTTGATACTCGTGATTGTGGCAGCGGCCGACAAAGCGATTGGAACAAGCCCGGCCATAAACATGACCACCGAGGATTTCTCAGTTGGAGGAGGTGGCGGTGGTGGTGAGTCAACGGGTCGTGCATGGTTCATTGTTCACTCCAAACGGGAAACAGCCACCCATCCGGCGGGATGGGTGGCTGTTCTCATTTTACGCAGTCGAGACGACACAGATCGTCGCAAATTCAGGAAAAACTCATCAAATCGAAATCAGATCGTACCACCATAGACAGCGTTTGAGCCGAGGATTTCCTCGATTCGCAACAGCTGGTTGTACTTGGCGATGCGGTCGGTCCGGCTGGCGGAACCGGTCTTGATCTGGCCGGTGCCCAGAGCGACTGCCAGGTCGGCAATCGTCGTGTCTTCGGTCTCTCCGGAGCGGTGGCTCATCACGGCGGTGTAACCATTGCGGAAGGCGAGGTTCACCGCTTCGATTGTCTCGGTCAGGGTCCCGATCTGGTTCACCTTCACCAGGATGCTGTTGGCGACACCTTGATCGATTCCCATCTGCAGCCGCTTGGAGTTCGTGACGAACAAGTCGTCACCGACCAGCTGGACCTTGGTCCCCTTCAGGCGATCGGTCAGCATCTTCCAGCCTTCCCAATCGTCTTCCGAACAGCCATCTTCGATCGAGCAGATCGGATACTTCTCGGCCCAGCCAGCCAGGAGTTCGACCATGCCTGCCTGATCGAGCTTGCGACCTTCGACGGTATAGGTCTTGGTCTTCGAGTCGTAGAGTTCGGTACAAGCACAGTCGAGTGCCAGACTGATCTGCTCGCCCGGCTTGTATCCGGCCTTCTCGATGGCGGTCAGGACGATTTGGATCGCCTCTTCGCTGTTCTTGATGTCGGGAGCGAAGCCCCCTTCGTCGCCGACAGCTGTCGAGAGATGCTTGTCATTCAGCACCTTCTTGAGCGAGTGGAACACCTCGCAGCCCGCCCGCAGGGCATCGCTGAAGGTGTCAAAGCCGAGAGGCATGACCATGAACTCTTGCAGGTCGATGCCGTTGTTGGCATGCGCCCCGCCGTTGATGATGTTCATCATCGGAGCGGGGAGTCGATTGGCACCGACGCCGCCGATGTAGCGGAACAGCGGTTGCAAGCTGACCTTGGCAGCTGCGTGAGCAGTGGCCATGGAGCAAGCGAGCATCGCGTTGGCACCGAGCCGCGATTTGTTCGGAGTGCCATCGCATTCGATCATCATGCGGTCGACGCCGGCTTGATCGAACGAGTCCATGCCTTCCAGGAGGTCGGCCAACTCTTCATTGACGTTATTGACAGCTTTCAGGACGCCCTTGCCGAGGTACTTGCTCTTGTCGCCGTCGCGGAGTTCGCAGGCTTCGTGGGCTCCCGTGCTGGCCCCGCTGGGAACTGCAGCTCGACCGAGAGTGCCGTCTTCCAGCTCGATGTCGACTTCCACGGTCGGGTTGCCGCGGCTATCCAAGATTTGTCGGGCCTTCACAAAGGCGATCGCCATGCTCATGAGAGAATCCTGTCACTGTGTGCGAAAAAACGGGAGCGGGAACCCAGAGTGGCGAAACCACCGACTCTCCACGCGGGCAGCCTCTGATGCGATCACGAACGCACGCCCCAGAGTATCGCCCACAGCCCCCGCTCAATGTCTCATTGGTCAGTACACAAAATAACGTTCCCGATAGCGATTTTCCACATGGACAACGAAGTTTTGAAGTGTGAGAGAATCCATGCAAACCCGTTGTTCACGCCCGATCGCGAGCCAAGTGGGACTCTCATTTTGTTCAGGAATCGGAGAGGTTCACTCCCGCCACAGCCAACGCATGGCGTCAGGGAGAACTGCGGCACCGTGGATATCGTTGTGAGCTCCGGTCCCGTAAATGAACTGGTAGTCGTACCCTTTGAACTTCAGTGAGGCCGCCATCGATTGATTGGCCAGTGGCCAGTTCCCGTGCTCGTTGTCGAGGTCTCCGGAGCCGTCCTGCAGGTAGACTCGGAGAGGCTTCTTCTCGGTCTTGCGGATCAGGGCTTCGTAGTTGTGGCCCCCGCGGATGTTGGTGAAGCTGCCAACATGACTCAGCACCTTGCGAAAGTTGTTGGGACGTTCCCAAGCGACGGTGAAGGCACAAATCCCTCCCGAACTAATGCCGCAAATGGCATGCTGGTTTGGGTCGTCCGAAATTTTGTAGGTCTTCTGGACTTCAGGAATGATTTCTTCCAGCAGGAAGCGGGCAAATTGGTCGGAGAGAGTGTCGTATTCGAAGCTGCGATTTTCGGGAGACGGTTGCCAGCCCGGCTTCTCGGGAAGCTGTTCTTTTTTGTGGCCGGGGTCGATGAAGAGGCCGATGGTCACGGGCATCTCATGTTTGTGAATCAGGTTGTCCATGACGACCGGAGCGCGGAATCGCCCGTCTTCTTTGACGTAGGCGTGCCCATCTTGAAACACCATGAGCGAGGCTGCGGTCTCGGCCTTGTACTGTGCCGGGACGTAGACCCAGAATCGGCGGATCGTGCCCTCGAAGATTTGACTCTTCCAGACATGCTCGGTGACGGCCCCCTGGGGAACGCCTGTCTGCCGTTGGGAGTCGGGTCCGAGAACGTATTCTTCGTCTCCCGCGAAAACGAACGATGTCAGAGTCAGCCACAGTGCGCAAGTCATCAGTCGCATCATTTCCGCCTCGTGAGTGTCAGCCGAATGACCCAGCTGCGGAGGAAGTCTCTGGCTCAATCTGGTCAGCCACCAGAGGTTTGTCAACGAGGAAGGAACGCATTGACAAGGCGACTCGAATCCCCGGACCTCGTTGACTGGCGAAGCAGCAGGTTCCCCGGTCACAATCAGGCCGCACGAACTTGTCTCGTATGAGGAATACTCCCATGGCATTTTTTCGTTTGTCATTCATCGCCATTGCGGCGTTGATCATTGGCACTCTTTGTTCAGCGGGGGCGCTCCCAGCGGCAGAGCCGGTGAAGTTCGAGTTGCGCTACCGAACGGAAACGGCCGAGAAGAGCGGACAATTCCAGACACTGACTCGCGACGAAGAATGGGATCCCGCCAAGACAGCTGTCATCGTGTGTGACGTGTGGGACTACCACCACTGTGACAACGCGGTGAAGCGACTGGCCGAGTTTGGGCCGCGGCTGAATGATCTGGTCGCGAATGCCAGGCAAAGAGGCATGACGATTATCCATTCGCCGAGCGACTGCATGCCAGCCTACGCAGGACACCCGGGGCGGGAGCGTGCGATTAAGACGCCTGTGTCCGCCAAACTTCCCCCGGAGATCACCTCGTGGTGCAGCAAGATTTCTGCGGAAGAAGCGGCTGTCTATCCCATCGATCAATCCGATGGCGGGGAAGACGATGAGCCCGAGCAACACGCCAAATGGGCGAAACAACTGACTGACCTGGGGCGGAATCCGAAGATGCCCTGGAAAGCTCAAGCTGCATTTATCGAAATCGATGGCGAGAAGGACTACATCTCCGACAAGGGCGATGAGGTCTGGAACATCCTCGAAGCCAAGGGGATCGAGAATGTGATTCTGACCGGCGTACACACGAATATGTGTGTGTTGGGTCGACCGTTCGGGCTGCGGCAGATGGTGCGTTATGGCAAGCGAGTGACTCTCGTCCGCGATCTGACCGACACGATGTACAACCCGCAGCGCTGGCCATTCGTCAGCCACTTTACCGGCACCGACCTCATCATCGAACATGTCGAGAAGTTCGTCTGCCCCACGATTACCAGCGACCAGTTCCTGGGCGGGCAGCCCTTCCGACACGCCAGCGATACACGCCCGCGTCTGGCGATCATCGTCGGGGAAACCGAATATAAAACGGACAAGACTCTGCCCGAGTTTGCAGCTCGGCATCTGGGTCGAGACTTTCAGGTGCAATTCTTTTTCAACTCCGAAAAGGAACCCAACGACTTCCCGGGACTAGAACAGCTGAAGAGCTTCGATCTCGCACTCGTGAGTGTCCGACGCAGGCTGCTCAAGCCGGAGTCGCTGCAAGTGTTGCGGGACTTTGTCGCTGCCGGGAAACCCGTGCTCGGGATTCGCACTGCCAGCCATGCCTGGAGCCTGCGAGACGAGGCTCCACCCGCTGGACGTGCCGCCTGGCCGGAGTGGGACAAACAGATCTTCGGGGGAAACTACAGTAATCACTACCCGAATGAGCTGAAGACAGTGATGACGCCCGTAGCGGGAAGCACTCATCCGATCCTGACCGGAATCCCGCCGGAGACTTTCGTCGCGGGTGGATCGATGTACCAAACCTCGCCACTGGCCGAGGGGGCGACCGTCCTGCTCACAGGCGAAATCGAAGGCAAGCCCGTTGAGCCTGCAGCCTGGACATTCCAGCGAGCCGATGGGGGGCGTTCGTTCTACACATCGCTCGGGCACACAGGAGATTTCGAGAACCCGACATTCAACCGACTGCTGTTCAACGCCCTTCACTGGGCCGCGACGGAAAAGGTTCCGGACGCCATGCCCGAGTCAGCGGGTCGCGACTTGGCCTCGCACTGGAGCCCGATCCCGGTGCCTGGGGACTGGGAGGAAGTCGGCATCCCTGAGCTGAAAGAGTACGATGGAGTCGCCTGGTACCGCTGCATGATCCGCGTCCCGGAGAGTTGGAAGGACCGCGATCTCAACCTGCGACTGGGGTCACATCCAGACAATGAACTCCAGGTCTTTTTCCAGGGCGTGGAGCTCGAAGCCACTGAAATCTCCTTTGCAGCCAAGCCCTTGGAAGACGGAGGAGTCCTGGTCGAGGTCCCCGCAGATCTCGTCACACCGGGTGAGGTCCATTTACTTTGTGTGCGAGTCGATAACGACGAGGGGCCGGGCGGCCTGGCTTTCAAGAAGCCCGCGATCTACTTTGGCCAGGAGCAGGTTTCGCTCATCGGACGCTGGCAGTTTCGCGTGGGAGACGAGGAGTCCTTTGCCACGCTCCCACTCCCCGCAAAATTCGCAGCTGCGACTGAAGCAGTGTTCGGGAAATAAGAGAACTCCGCGGACCGAGGACTGGCTTTGGATGTGCTTTTGGAGGAATGGAGTTATCCTCTCGTTTGGCGACACTCTTCGCGACCGATTTTTTCACCACACATGCAGACGAGACTGGCCTCTTCTGGCCATCCTTAGTCTTGCGACGAATGGACCCTCGCATGTCAGAAGCGATTCCCTCCCCACGTACGCGACTGACCTCGCTCGATCAATTTCGCGGGTACACCATCGTTGGCATGCTGCTGGTGAACTTCTTCGGAAGCTACCAATGCTGCCCCTATGTGCTGCTGCACAAGCACGATTACTGCAGCTATGCCGATACGATCATGCCGCAGTTCCTGTTCGCGGTCGGCTTTGCGATGCAGCTGGGCGCGGCGAAGATGGCCCTGGCCGATCCCGCGACACGCTGGAAACGAATCATCCGACGGTTCATCGGTCTCTCACTCGTGGCAATCATCTACTACTCGTGGACCGATGGTGGCTTCAGTGAAATCTACCACCGCATGCAAGCCAATGGGTTCCTGACCACGCTCGGAGCGCTGGCCAAACGGACATGGTTCCAGACGTTGCTGCACATTTCAGTAACCGGACTGTGGATTGCCCCGGTCATCGGGAAGTCGGGAGCTGTGAGAATTGCGTATCTGTTGTTCTCGGGGCTGGCGCATGTCTGGCTGTCGTGGAAGTTCAATTTTTCCTGGACGCACGGGCTCGATGGTTCGCCGGGAGGGATCGATGGCGGTCCGCTCGGTTTCCTGACATGGACATCCTCCGCGATTCTCGGAACGTTCGCCTGCGACATCATGAAGTCCGGGATTGATAGCGGAGCGATCATTCGGCGCTTGGTTGGCTGGGGTGTGGCCGTCGCCGCAGTGGCGTGGCTCGTCTCGTCTTTGACGACTCTCTATAACGTCGAGCCGATCAAGAATGCGGATGGGACTTTTCCCGCCTGGTATGGCAAAGCGGACGCCAAGCTGGCGGTTGACCCGGTGATCCCGAGCCCGGAACGCCGTCAACTCGCCAAGTTGACACTGCCCGAGCTGCCCTTCGTGCCACCGCCTCCGAAAGAAAAGCGCCAGGGGAACTACTGGATGATGAGCCAGCGCGCCGGTTCCTGGACATACACGGCGTATGCGGGAGGCCTGGCGATGATCATCATGGCGTTCTTTTACTGGCTCAGTGACCTGCAAGGGGTGACGTTCGGGGTCTTCCGGACTCTGGGGACGAACTCACTGGTGGCCTACATGATGCAACATGTCTCGGGCATCATACTGCGATCACCGGGCAACACGGAAAAAGCAGGCGATTGGCTTCAATCGACCTTCGGTCTGGCTAACCGTCCCAGTTTTGGGCAGGATGCGACTCCGTTCTGGGCAATCGCCTCTTTGCTGGCCCACATCACAATCATTTACGCGTTCTGCCGATTCCTGGAATGGCGGAAGTGGTATGTCCGGATGTAGTTCGTCCTGGACTGGAGAGAGCCGCTGGAAGGCCCCGCTGCTCGGGCCTTCCAGAGATTGATGCGAGTCGAAGATGTCGGACGAACCGCTGGCCCGACGCCCCACCGACCCCTCCTGGCGATTTGCCATTGATGTCGGAGGAACGTTTACCGATTGCGTCGGGATATCTCCCGCGGGCGAGGTGCGGGTCTTCAAAACCCTCAGCTCCGGGCAGACGAAGGGCGTCGTTTCAGAAGTCGTCGACTCCAGTACCATCGCCGACCCAGCCCGCCAAACCGATCCGCCTGGTTTCTGGCAAGGATCGAGCTTGCGGTTCGCGGGGGTCGATACGATCTTCACCGTGCTGCAGCATGACGCCGCGCTTGGCACGCTCACCTTGGCTCCGCCCCTTCCGAGGTCGATCCAGGCGAAAGTGTCCTACGAACTTTCGACCGGCGACGAGGCTCCGATTCTTGGCATTCGTCATTTGCTGGGGCTGGCGACTGGGGACGCGATCCCGCAGTGCGAGGTTCGACTCGGTACGACGCGTGGGACGAACGCACTCCTCAAACGACGAGGTGCCCCAGTTGGGTTTGTCACGACGCTCGGGTTTGGCGACCTGCTGTTGATCGGAGATCAGGCTCGCCCGCATCTCTTTGAGCTGGCAATCCGCAAGCCGGTTCCGCTGACTTCGAACGTCATTGAGATCAGCGAGCGGCTGGCAGCCGATGGATCAGTCCTGACCTCAGTCGACCGCGATCAGGTTCGGAACCAGCTGCGTCAGTTGAAATTGTTGGGGGCCGAATCGCTGGCGGTCGCGCTGCTGCACTCGTACCGCAACCCGGTCCATGAGTTGGTCGTTGGTGAACTGGCTCGAGAGATCGGGTTTGACGAGGTTGTGCTGTCGCATCAGGTTGCTCCCTCGATCAAAATTGTGCCCCGCGCCGAGAGCACGGTCCTTGATGCCTATCTCAATCCGATCTTGCGAGCGTATGTTCGGAGAATCGAGAGCGGGCTGGGAAGTGACGCCAATTCACTTCTCCTCATGACCTCCTCGGGCGGACTCGTGACCGCCGATCGCTTCAGCGGTAAGGAGAGTGTTCTCTCCGGCCCGGCAGGGGGGGCCATCGGGTTCTCGACGACCGCTCAGCAAGCAGGGTATGCGCGGTCGATTGGCTTCGATATGGGCGGGACCAGCACCGATGTGTCGCGGTTCGATGGCCGGTTTGAGCTGGAATATGAAAGCCGCAAGGCGGGCGTCCGGATTGCATCTCCTACGCTCGCCATTGAAACAGTGGCTGCGGGTGGCGGCAGCATTTGCGGCTTTGATGGAGTCAAACTGACGGTGGGTCCCGCGAGTGCTGGAGCCGAACCAGGACCGGCCTGTTATGGACGCGGCGGCCCGCTGACGATCACCGACTGCAATCTTGTTCTCGGTCGAATCGTCGCCGGGCGATTTCCATTCCCGCTCGATGTCTCAGCGGCATTGAGCAGGCTGGCGGAGCTTGTCGATCGAATCCAGGCCCTCGCCGGGTATTCCTTGTCCGTTGAGTCGCTCGCAGAAGGACTGGTGGCCATCGCGAATAGTCATATGGCCCGCGCGGTCCGACGCATCTCCGTGGCACGCGGCTACGACCCGCAAGACTACGCACTGGCCGTCTTCGGAGGAGCCGGAGCACAACATGCCTGCGAGCTGGCCAGCGAACTGGGGATGCGAACGGTCGTGATTCATCCGCTAGCCAGTGTGTTGAGTGCCTACGGAATTGCCTGTGCGCACGAGATGCGACATGCCACGCGGACGCTACTGACTCGGCTGGATGAGTGGGGTGCAGAGTCGCTCGACACGATCTTCGCCGGACTCGTCTCACAGGCGACTGAAGGTTTTGCGTCGTCGTACCAGATTGAACGCTCGCTGGAGCTGAGGTATGTCGGTGTCGAGTCGTCGATCACGCTCGTCGAGCCGATGGGTGTGGCCGACATCATCTCGCGGTACGAAATCGCCCATGAGCGAGAGTTTGGCTTCCGACGACCGGGGCGTGGAATTGAAGTCGTCACGGCCCGAGTGACTCTCCGACAAGCACAAGGCCTACCACCTCAAGTCCCCTGTGGTCGCGGTTGGCGCCCAATTGCAGCTCCGCCCCAGCGTTTGCGAGTTCAGGGAGCATGGCAAGAGGTGACCCCGTGGGAACGAGTCTCCACCGGGCAACTGTCCGGCACATCATCGATTGAAGGCCCAGCTCTGATCTGCGAGTCGATGACGACGCTGTTTGTGGACGCAGGCTATCGAGCAGACATCGATACAGAGGGTTCGATCACGATGACCCGCCTTCCTAGCTGGACAGGAGTCTCGGCTCTTACGCGAACGGCTGAGATCTCAGGCGTCACAGACGAGACAAGTCGGGGTCATACGACAACCAGCCATTCTCTCAGCGGTGCCGATTCGCAGTCCGATTCAGTCTCTTCAAAGAGCGGGCTGGAAATCCCATCCCCGCAACTGTCACCGGATCCGATTCGCCTGGAAATCTTCAACAACCTGTTCGCCAGTATCGCCGAGCAGATGGGGGAAACGCTCCGCCGGACATCCGTTTCGACCAATGTCAAAGAGCGGCTCGACTACAGCTGCGCGCTGTTCGATGGGCAAGGGGAATTGATTGTCAATGCCCCGCATATCCCAGTCCATCTGGGGGCGATGAGCGAGACGGTGAAGTGGGTTCTGGTCGACAATCCGGATCTCCAACCGGGCGATGTCGTGCTGACGAATGATCCGTATCGAGGCGGCTCGCATCTGCCCGATTTAACAGTCGTCACTCCGGTATTTGGCGAAGCCGGGACAATTCTGTTTGTCGTCGCCAGCCGAGCGCATCATGCGGAGCTGGGAGGAATCGTTCCGGGAAGCATGCCTCCGTTCTCGAAGACATTGGCGGATGAGGGGGTGCTGATTCGCAATCTGCGAGTCGTGCAGCACGGGGTCTTTCAAGACAAGACGCTTCGTAGCCTGCTGACAGAAGGCCCCTTCCCCAGTCGGCGACCGGACGACAATGTGGCGGATGTGACCGCACAGATCGCGGCGAATCAAACGGGGATGCAGTTGCTCGACCAACTGGTCTCGACGCACTCTTTGTCCACCGTGCAGCTGTATATGCAGTTCATTCGGGAGGCCGCAGCTGCCAAGGTGCGTAGTGCATTGTCAGCACTGCCCGATGGGGCATTTCGATGTATTGACCATCTCGACGATGGCAGTCCGATCGCGGTGACAATTTCGATTACTGGAGACTCAGCGAACGTCTGTTTTGACGGTACGGGAGCTGTGCTGGCGAGTAACCTCAATGCCAATCGAGCGATCGTGACTTCAGCGGTTCTCTATGTGTTCCGCTTGCTCATTCAGGAGGAGATTCCGCTGAATGGAGGCGTTCTGATCCCGGTCTCCATCGCTCTTCCGGAGTGTCTGCTCAATCCGCCCGCTGACGACGACCCGGCCCGGTGTGCGGCGATTGTCGGTGGGAACGTCGAGACCTCGCAGCGCGTGGTCGATGTCCTGCTCGGAGCTCTGCGTCTGGCAGCTGCCAGTCAAGGGACGATGAATAACCTGACGTTCGGAGACGCGACATTCGGGTATTACGAAACGATCTGCGGAGGGAGTGGAGCGACCCGGATGGCCGAGGGGGCCGATGCCGTCCAGGTGCATATGACGAATACCCGATTGACAGATGTTGAGTTGTTGGAACATCGCTACCCGGTTCGAGTGCGCCAATTTTCCATCCGACCCCACTCGGGAGGGGCAGGGCAACATCGCGGTGGCCACGGAGTGATTCGCGAGATCGAATTCTTGCGTCCGATGACGGCATCGATTCTGTCCCAGCGACGCGGCCCGTATGCACCTCCCGGACTCGACGGTGGAGAGCCCGGACAATTCGGGCGGAACATCCTGATTCGAGCGAACGGCGCCACGACGAGCCTGGGAGCCGCCGCGCAAATATCGATCCACACAGGTGACCGCCTGCGAATCGAAACACCGGGCGGCGGCGGTTGGGGAATATCAAAATAACAGCGAGCGGGTGATATGGGTCACACGCTCGCAGAGATTCAATGCAGACGATTGGGTCAGGTTGAGACTACTTGAACATGCCGCCAAGTGACTCCAGGAGAGCGCTGGCGACCGGGGTCCCTGGTTGGCTGACCCACATGGTTTTGACGAGGTCGAACATCAGGAACATGCACAGGCTGAGGATGACGGTCGATACACCGAGCATCGCGACAGTGCCCATTGACCACTCGTGTTCGTAGGCCACACCCATACCCGCTCGCAAGGGGCGGGCTGCTCCTCCGTCGTCCCCGGCGAAGGCATCGTCATCGGCACCGAAAACCTCCATATCTTCGAGGTCTTCATCGTCGTCAGCGAAGGCATCATCGGAGACTTCCAAGTCGTCGTCATCGGCCTCCATGTCTGCATCGCCGTCATCGACATCAAAGACGGCGTCGTCAAAGGTGGCTTCACCGGAGTCATCGAGGTTGAGGACTTGAGTCGACTCGTTACTCTCGGCATCGTCCTTCATGCGAAGCTCGAAGGCACTATCGTCGTCACCCTTCATCGCCGGGATTTCGAACTTCGTCTCAGGGACATCGGCGTCGATATTCTTCGGGACGGACATCATCGGAAGTGTGCCGTTGAAATCCCGGCTGTCTTCCAGCGAAATCCCGCTATCGCCCACGGTCTCCAGCGAGATTCCGCTGTCGCCCAGGCTCAACGAGATGCCGCTATCGTGCTCTGCCAGTGAAATGCCGCTGTCGTTCGATCCGACATCGAGAGTAATTCCCTCGTCTGAATCTTCTGACAGAGCGATTCCACTATCGCTTGATCCCTCCAGTGTAAATCCACTTTCAGTGGGCAGCATCATGGCGCTATCGCTACCCAGTGCAATCCCGCTCTCGTCGGACAGAACTGATGCGGAGTCGCTATCATCGGGTTCGAAATCGAGGGCGATCGAAGAATCAGCAGCGCCCAGCAATTGAACATCGCTATCACTGTTGTCTAAGAGACCGACGACCTTCACATCGCTGTCGCTGCCGGGTTCCGGGGTGACCAGCTTCAAGTCACTATCGGTTTCCGGCGAGACCAGCTTCACGTCACTGTCGCTATCCGGTTTGGCACCGAGGATTTTAATGTCACTATCGCTGTCCGGAGGGACGAGGCGGATGTCGCTGTCAGATCCCTTTTGTAACCCTGCATTCCTCGATAGCGAGATATCATTGATCGTTTCTTCGCCGACCAATTTGACATCACTATCGCTTTCCAGATCACCGACCAGTTTCACATCGCTGTCGCTGTCGAGTTCGGGAACGAGATTTCCGACGAGTCGGACATCGCTATCGGATGCGTCCATTTTCAGGGGACCCGAATCGCTCGGGCCGATGAGCATCGGCTCATCGAACATGAGGCGGACATCGCTATCCGAACTGTTCATGGGGTCACGAGACTTGCGGATGACGGTGGGATCGTCCGCTTCATCATCGTCATCCAAAACCATGGCCGAATCGCTCCCGATGGCGAACGCGCTGTCGGAGTTGCTCAGGCCCGGGAAATCGTCGTCGTCATCGTCCGGATCGGAATCGATAAACATGGGGACTTCAGGATTGGAGTCCGCTTGCCGGCTGCGGGCCAATTCTTCGATGTCCTCGACCTTGAATTTCCAGGTGCCCCGGTCGGCGAATCCGCGGACATCGCCCTTCTCCCTCAGGCGATTGAGATCTTCATTTCGAAGGCCCAATTGTTGTGCTGCTTCGTCGAGACTCAGGTATTTCTTTGGCGACATGGAACGATGGTCCAAGGAGAGTCAGTGGTCGAGGCTCGAAGTCTGGTGCTGGAAGTCCGCTTTGTCGTGCATCGACCACTTCCAGGCAGATCCCTGAGTGTTCGCTGCAAAGTGATTGTTCTATGCACCTTAGCGATTGTGCTGCCGAGTCGCAGTGTCGCGATTGCACCTTTGGATGCGACTTACCGTTTCAATTCTACGGACGAGCAGTCGCGAAGCAAGAGTTTTCTCCATTCGGCGATCTCTTCCCAGCTTGCCAGAGACGATCATTGAGACGCCTCCGACCGATCCGAAATTCCGGACAAACCGGAGAAATCGTTAAAGCCGGACCTATCGGACGTTCGATTCAGAGCTTGGATGCGGACATTCCCCATTTCGGGTGATTTGAATGCTTCCGGATTGAAGTGGAGTGAATCATGCGTGCCCTGTGCCTTCTGGCCTTGTTCGGAGCAACCCTGTCCGGATGCTGTTCAGCTCATCGGGCTTGGACGGGGGATATGGGCAATTGCGTTTCCCAGGGTGGCGATTGCTGCCCAATGCCGCACAAGAGCTGCTGGTTCCAGAAGCTGGGCCAGTCTCGTGGGGGTTGTTCGTGTGGAACTTCCTGTGGCAACAGCTGCAGTGACTGCGGTCCATGCGGTTCCGGCTGCGGAGGCTGCTCGAACGATATGATGAGTTCCGGGATGCCATCCGGCGGTTGTTCGAGCTGTGGCCAGGGCCAAACGGTTTACGAGGGGACAACTGACTCGTCCATGTCGACAGGCACCTCTTGTCCGTCGTGTCAGCAGAATCAGATGATTCCATCGTCTGCTCAGCCCGTCTCCCCGACTTCACCAGCACCTCCGGCAAATCCCATGCAGAATCCTCCCGAGCCCACGACTGCTCGGATGATGCAAACCATGCAGATGCAACCCATGCAAATGGTGCCTCAGCAAATGACACAGCAGCAGATGCAACCTCTGCGCATGGTGCCCGCTCAAACGCTACCCGTTCGGCATCAGGAATGGC